>Ga0210410_10001553_pt1 | contig 21408 bp, 17 predicted proteins | sample IncBWC4MmetaG_FD_161058 | JGI IMG/M metagenome (GOLD analysis project Ga0210410, IMG submission 161058) | Forest soil microbial communities from Barre Woods Harvard Forest LTER site, Petersham, Massachusetts, United States - Inc-BW-C-4-M | ecosystem: Environmental > Terrestrial > Soil >... | reverse complement strand
TCGGAGCAGCCAACCCGGATAGCTCAATCAGGCATGTCTCTCCGACCTTTTCCTCCAGGGACCCCCATCTATCGCGTTGGTAAATACGCAGGCTCTCGTTGTCTGCTTTTCTATCCTCCGCTTGCCCATCGAGAAAAGTCATCATCAGGAGCAACAACGGTCTCCAGGTACGCTGCAATTGTACTTTCGGCTTCTTGCAGTGCCACCGTGTCTCGCGAATTCGACAATGGAATTCGCGGCAATCGTTCAGCTCACGACTGCCCAAGTCTAGCCATGCCTTAACCCGTTGATCGAGGTCCTTTTCGTGAGGGCCCATGCCCTGCTCAGGCCCAATGAACCAATAATCCGCTTCCCAACGCCCATAACCATAATTTCCACGAGCCATTGCCAGCATATTCTCATCCATGTTGCGCCTCCCCAGCGGAGAATGCTGCCCTCAGTGTAGGTCCACGTTTCTTCATCAAACCACCCCGCTCATGAGACGATTGAACTGACGCCATGATTCAGTTGTCCTCTGCTGGAAAACGTTACGGCCACAAACTCCTATTCGAGGGAGCGGACTGGATGATTACGCCTCGGGACCGTATTGGTCTGGTGGGTGCGAACGGCACTGGAAAATCCACGCTGATGAAGATTTTCGCGGGGATGGAGACGCTCGATTACGGTTCCATCAACACGGCCAAGGGCATCAGCGCTGGCTACCTGCCACAGGACGGGCTCACGCTCTCGGGACGCACCGTGTTCGCCGAGTGCATGGCGGTTTTTTCCGAGCTGCGCGAGATGGAGCAGGAGATGGAAGACCTGACCGGGCGCATGTCTGAGCTCGATCACTCCTCTTCAGAGTACGCCCAGGTCGCGCAACGCTATCAACGCCTCGAACACGAATTTCGCACTCGCGATGGATACGCCATCGAAGCCCAAGTTGGGAGCGTGCTCATGGGCCTCGGCTTCCGTAAGGAAGATTGGCATCGCCGGACGGAAGAATTTTCCGGGGGCTGGCAGATGCGCATTGCACTGGCCAAGCTGCTGCTCCAGGAACCGAACCTGTTGTTGCTGGACGAGCCCACCAACCACCTCGATCTCGAAGCCCGCAACTGGCTGGAAGAGTATTTGACGCATTATCCCAACGCGTTTGTGCTGATTTCGCACGACCGCTATTTTCTTGATGTCACCGTCAACAAGATTGCCGAGATCTGGAACAAACGCATTCATCTTTATCCGGGCAATTATGAAAAGTATCTGGCGTCGAAGACGCAGCGCATGGAGCAACTGGAAGCCGCGTACCGCAATCAGCGGGAGCGCATTGAGCAGCTAGAGGTATTCATTAATCGCTTCCGTTACCAGGCCACGAAAGCCAAGCAGGTGCAGAGCCGCATCAAGGAGCTGGAAAAGATCGAGCGCATCGAGTTGCCTGAAGAAGAAAAGATAATCCACTTCTCTTTCCAGCAGCCGAAGCCAAGCGGGCGGATCGTGGCTGAGTTCATCGACGTAGCGAAATCCTACGGCGAGAAGGAAGTGTTTCGCGATGTCAGCTTCATGATCGAGCGCGGGGACCGCATCGCGCTAGTCGGCGTGAACGGCGCGGGCAAATCCACATTGATCAAGCTGCTGGCGGAGACGGAACCCTTGACCGGCGGCCAGTTCCGTCTGGGCCACAATGTGCTGCCCGACTACTTTGCGCAAGACCAGTACAAAGAGCTCAATCCGGACGCGCGCATTCTGGACGACATCGGCGAGTTATCGCCGCGTTCGACGCAGACCGAACTGCGCAGCCTGCTCGGCTGTTTCCTGTTCTCCGCGGACGACGTTTTCAAACGCATCGGCGTACTTTCAGGCGGCGAGCGCAACCGCTATGCCCTGCTGAGAATGCTTCTCCATCCGGCAAATTTCCTGTTGCTGGACGAACCCACGAACCATCTCGACATGCGCGCCAAAGATGTACTGCTGAAAGCGCTAATGGATTACACCGGCACGGTTGTCTTCGTTTCGCACGACCGCTATTTCATCGACAAACTGGCGACGCGAGTGTTTGAAGTAGGAGATGGAAAAGTGGAAGTCTATCCCGGAAACTATGAGGACTATCGCTGGAGGAAAGAAGGAGGCGCGGAAAAGTTGCAGGAAAGCGTGAGCCGCTCCACGACGATCGCGCAGCCGGTAAACGGTAACAAGAATGAGATCGCCGCTTCTGACGAGTCCAAGTCGAAGCGCCTGAACCCGATCAAACGCAAGCAAATGGAAGATCGAGTAAAGGCACTTGAAGCCGCGATCGCGCGCGCGGAAACCGCTATCGCCGAGTGCGAAGCCGCCCTGCAAACCTTCGTCAGCCCGGAGGAGACGGCCCGCATCACGCAAGAGTTGGCCAGCCATCGTAGCGAACTTCAAAATCACATGGCAGAGTGGGAGGAGTTGGCCGAGGCGCTGCAAGCCTGAACAAAGATCGAATTTGCAATAACTTACCAAGAGATCAGGGTTGCTGTGCGGCCAGCGACGACCCTGCTCTCCAATTGCTTCCTCGATGGTCTGAGCACCTTTCGGCGAAACTGGGCTGGCAGGACAGCCTCATCCGACCTACAATGAGCAGATGGAGATTTCCTTTGCCCCTGAGCTCGAAGCCAAGCTAAACCGAATCGCCTCGCAAACCGGCAAGGGACCGGATGAGGTCGTACGAGAGCTGGTCGCAAGCTACCTTGACCATGACGAGTGGTTCAGGCATCAGGTTGAGAAGGGCCTTGCGTCTTTGGATCACGGCAAGTCTGTCTCGCACGCGGAAGTTCGCCAGCAGATGGAACGTATCCTCGGCTCCTGATGAAGATTCTCTGGTCGCCGGAGGCCGCCGCCGACTTTGCGGAAATTATCGAGTTCATCCACAAACAGAACCCTTCAGCCTCGCATCGCGTAGCACACAACATATACGACGGCGTTGTCTCCCTGGAATCATTCCCCAATCGGGGACGCATCGGGCGGGTTCAAGGCACTCGCGAACTGGTATTGTCCCCACTTCCCTTTATTCTTGTGTACCGAGTCCAACGCAATAGCGTTGAAATCGCAAGGGTGCTGCACGGTTCACAACGCTGGCCATAGAAAAAAATAAGGGCGACCTCTTCGGTCACCCTGAGCTGCAGCAACGTCTAAGCTGCTAGTAGCGGAACAGAAGCCCGGTGGAGATACGCATGTTGTTGTTGTCGCTATATCCATTGGAGCGCATCGAGAGCCAGTCAAACTGGACTGCACGCAGGGCTACATGTGGCGTCGCTCTTACGTCCAACCCGCCTCCGAACATCATGGCAAATCCGCTGGTCGAGCCGGACAGGCCACTAAATGCGGCCGAGGCGCGGTAGCCACCAGCCAGGAAGTGGGTGAAGGGTGTGAACGTCGGGTTGTGGCGCCATGAGAGCACCGGCCCGAAGGTGTACGTGTAGTTGTTGAAGCTCACGCCATTCTGGGACTTGTAGGCGCCGCTGAAATCCCCAGCTACGCCGAACCAACGGTTAAGGTTTCCGGTCACGGCTGTGTCCCAGCCGTTTGCGTTCACGCCACCGTCGAATCGGGTGTACTGATAGCCGCCGAAGATTTCCGCCTTCGGCGCGCTCTCCATCTCTTGCGCGAACGCGACCAACGAAAACATTCCCAAGAACAAAACGAACCCGATAAATTTGCGCATTTACTCTGCTCCTCCAAACTAAATTCGCGCTCCTCTCCGGTTGACGGGACGGGCAGACGCAGGGGAACAGAGCAATCGAGGCGTCAGCCGTGCTGGAGACAAAGTGCTAGGGACAGTGGAATTGTTTTAGGGGAAAACGGACAAGTAACTGAAGACAAGGGACTGTGGGACTTTGGTAACCACAGGGGAATTACCTGCCATGTCGTACGGCTGCGGCTCTGGTGAAGGGCGCCGGTGGAGTACGGGGCCATTGGACGCGCTATCCCCCGGGCGACGCCGGCGCAGAATGGGCCGGTCCGCCCAAAGCAGTTTGGCTTTCACATCCTGGAATTCGCTGGTATCGAAGATGTAGTCGTCCCGGCTTGGAAGCAGTGTCGAGATTTCGGTTTGTACTTTCTCGATGCGCTCGTCGGTCGGCGGATAGTTGGCGAACGCGCGCGCAATCTGGTCATGCCAAGGCATCTTGGCAGACTTAGGGAGAGCTTTGGCCAATTGCGCCCGCATCATGGTCTCGTTGCGGTGCAATTTTTCCAAGGCTTGGACGAATGCTTGAGGATCGTAGCCGGCGGCGTATTGATATTCGACTCCGAGTAAGTCGGCTTCGATTTCGGCATTGCGGTTGAATTTTTTTAAACTAAGCGGAGCGATTGGCCTGGTTCCGATCGCCACTGGACCAAGGTAGGAAAGTGGAATCGAGATCAGGTTCCAGGCATACTTTCGAGTGGCGAAGCGAGTCGCGTGCCGTGCGGCTACGTGTGCGATCTCGTGCGCCATCAGGCCGGCCAATTCCGCTTCACTGTCGACTTGCATGATCAGTCCCTTGTCGACATAAAGGAAACCACCGGGAAGGGCAAAGGCGCTCATATCCGGGGAATCGATCACTTTGATGGTGAAGGGCACTTGAGCGTCGGAGTTGCGGGCGATTTTCTGGCCCAGACGATTGATGTAGTCAGTGACATCCGGATCGGCGACGAACGCGGTGTGCTGATCAAGCGCTGCTGCCATCGCGCGTCCAAGAGCGCGCTCTTTCTCCAGCGAGTAGAGATTCACTCCATTGCCAACGCTCCGCTGCCCAATGTGGTCAACGTCGTATTTACAGGATTTCCCTGTTTTCTCCTCTGTAGCGGCCGCAGTGTGCGAGGTCGAGGAGGCGGAACCGGAAGCTGGCTCTGCGGCGGTGGATGAGCAAGTCAGATGAACATCCGAAGCCCACACGTGCAGCACGCAGAGCATACAGACGGCAAGCCGCATGTAGTAGTTAATCGACGAAACAGGGCGTTTCATCTGGCATCCGCCCGGTATGGTGCGCGAGCTGTATGCCAACTCTGGCGTAATGGTGCAAACTGAGCGCTCCGCCCCGGCTATGAAAATCTTTTCACTTGTAGGCAAAGTTTTTGGCTTCGCAGGCGCCGCAGGGCTCAAGTCAGTGCAGCAAAGATCGCTGCCGGGGCCTGCTTCAGCTCGATGGAAAGACGCGGAATCGCCAGCGGGAAGAGCCACTTATCCACCTCAACGCGAGGCTCCTTTCTTCCCGGGAGAGCCCAAGGCGCTGCAGTTCTGGGTATGTACTGGAGCACGGATTAGGCCAAAGGGCGGCGCCAAGGCGCGGCATTTTCCCTTGCCAAACGAGCGTCGTATCTATAAGGTGGGCGCTGCTGAGTTCAGTCGACTCCCAAGAATACCTTTCAGGAGAGCGAGTTCATGCGAAGAAACGGATTAGCGATTCTTGCGGTAACTCTAATCCTGACAGCTGGCGCCTGGGCTGCCAGCAGCGAGAAAGTTCTTTTTGACTTTACTCTGGGCGGCGACGGGGCTTATCCGACCAGTGGCGTAATCTTCGACACCAAAGGCAATCTTTATGGCACAACCGAGAACGGAGGTGCGAATTTCTACGGCACCGCCTTCCAACTGATGCACACAAAGAGCGGCTGGACGGAAAATGTGCTTTACAGCTTCACCAACGGTAGCGACGGGGCTTATCCCTCGGGAGCACTGGTCTTTGACAAAGCCGGCAATCTTTACGGCACGGCTGTGTCCGGCGGTGCCACTTCCTGCAGCAACGGGTGCGGCACGGTTTTCGAGCTAAAGCCCGGCTCGGGCGGCAGCTGGACGTTTAGCGTTATTTACAGCTTTACCGGAGGCAAGGATGGATTTGCTCCCGCATTCGGCAGCCTCATCCGCGACAAGGCGGGCAACCTGTATGGCACGGCGGAAATGGGCGGGAAGGGATCTGGGACGGTCTTCGAATTGATCCGTACAAAGAGCGGCTGGAAGGAAAAAACACTTTACGAATTCAGTGGAGGGAATGACGCCGGCTACCCTCTGGCCGGATTGAGCTGGGACGCAACTGGCAATCTCTACGGCGCCACTGTGCGTGGAGGCACCGGAAACGCTGGCGCAGTGTTCGAGTTGAAGCACCTGGCGAAGGGCTGGAAGGAGAAGGTAATTTATAACTTCACCGGCGGCGATGACGGGGCTTATCCCGAATACGGCGGCGTAACCCTCAATGCGGCGGGCGATGTCTACGGCACAGCAGCGGGTGGCGGAAAGTCAGGCCAGGGCGTTGTCTTTGTGCTGAAGCCTTCCAAGAGCAATTGGAGGCAGAGTGTGCTTTACAGCTTTACCGGAGGCAGTGATGGTGGCCAACCCTTTGCTGGCCTGGCGTTCAACAAGGCAGGCAATCTTTTCGGTGCTGCGGCCTACTTTGGAAGTGGCAACGGGACGGTCTTCAAACTAGCGCACACGAAAACGGGCTGGAAAGAAAGCACGCTGCACTCCTTTACTGACAGCGACGGACAGTATCCCTATGGTGGCGTCGTGATCGACAGCAAAGGCAGACTGTACGGCACGACCTTTCGCGGCGGCTCAGGTAGTGCCGGCGTGGTATATGAAGTCATACCGTAATTAAGGTCACAAACATCAGGGGCCGCCGACGGGAATCTTCCGCAGTGGCCCCATCCTAACCTCAGCCGAAGGTCGTGTTCTTCCGTAACCTCCTCTATTGCCAAAGCCCGTGCGATAGTCATTTTGGCCCTTGGCCACGATCTCACACGCGCCGCATGCGCCCGCGCAAGCCGCACGGAACTAAAGGAAAAATCGATGCTGCAGTCCACACAGAATCCAGCCACCGCCTCTAAGTTTCCCCCCAACCCGAACACTTTCACACCGCCAAAAAATGTAGCTGCCCCGATGGAGCAAGCCACAATCGGGCGTTCGCTGGTCATCAAGGGCGAGGTTAGCGGTGCCGAGTCGCTCTACGTCGACGGCCGCATCGAAGGCACGGTCAACTTTGCCGACAGCCGCGTGACCATTGGGCGCAACGGCGTCGTCGTGGCCAACATCACAGCCAAGGAAGTGGTCATCATGGGCAAGGTGACCGGGAACATCCAATGCACCGATCGTCTGGACATCCGCAGCGAAGGTTCGCTGACGGGAGACGTTGTGACTCCGCGCATCTGCGTGGAGGACGGAGCGGTGGTGAAAGGCGCAGTTGAGGTTCGCTCTGAGCAACAGCCGAATGCGAAGGCGCAGTCTAAGCCCAGCGAACCCGCAAAGTCCGCCGAGCCCCCAAAGGCCGCGGCGGCTGCAGCCAGCACGGGGAACTCGGCTACCCTGGCACAGGGCAGCAAGGTCATATACAGCGAGTCCAACCGAACACATTCTAGTTAAGAGATCAGGGCACTGCGGATCAACTCCACAGTGCCCTGGTCTTTGTTCAGCACTTCACTATTTCTTTTGTGTTTCGTCCTGCTTCAAATCAAGCGCAGCGGAATTCATGCAGTAGCGCAAACCGGTCGGGGCAGGGCCATCGGGAAAGACATGCCCTAGATGCGCGTTGCAACGGGCGCAGCGCGCCTCAGTTCGCACCATGCCATAAGTGCTATCGGTCTCCTCGGCAATCGCACTCTGATCAACTGGCTTCCAGAAGCTTGGCCAACCTGTCCCTGATTCAAACTTGGTTTCTGAGCTGAACAGCGGCTGCCCGCAGCACACACATGCATACGTGCCCGCGTCTTTGGTCTTCCAGTATTTGCCGGTAAATGCGGGCTCGGTCCCCGCTTTGCGGGTTACCTGATATTGTTCGGGCGATAGCTGCTTCTTCCAGTCTTCTTCGGATTTCGTGACTTTCTCAGGCATACAATATTCTCCTTATAAGTTCTCTCATTGGATTACGGCACACGGCGAAAAGTTACGGGCCTGGTATCGTGTCCCATACAGTGCTCGGAATAAGCCTTCGACCACAGCTTGAAAGCCGTAATCCACGACCAGGGGGTTGTCAGCCGCCTGAGACGTAGCAAGCTACGTCTCTAAGGAGGATAACTGTAGAGACACCGCGTGCAATATCTCCGTTTCTGCCTCAAGGCTTGCGTTCTCTATGACGCTGTGTCTCTGTGGTGAAACAGGCCAGTACGAGAGATAACCTGCGGTCCCCTCGGACGCCAGTCGCCCTGCGGGAATCCAGTTGGTCACGTTGTGTTGCGAAAGTAAGGCTCCCGATTTACACAATGTGAGCGATGATTGAGAATGGCACGAGTGCGCGCGCCTTCGCGAGAAGACGACCGGGCCGGTTAGATCAAGACAAGGCACGGGTCCTATGAAACTAGGCACATCACGCAGCGGCAAGCGGGCGCTGGGCGTCGCGGGAGCGGCGCTGGTGGTTTTCGCGATGGTTCGCGCTCCGAATGCGCAAGACCCGGGTGAGCGCATTTCGATCGTTTCCGATTGGAGCAACCGGCACGTGGTTTTTTCCCGCCCGGATTCTCTGGCGACCGCGTGGAGATTCCAGGCCGAACCCCGTTTCAGGATGCAAGTCTTAGGCCGCAACGCCGGGCGGGTGCGGGTTGAGGAATCTCGGGAGAGTAAACCGAGCGGTTTGGACGAGTCCCGGGGGGGCCGCAAGAAACCCAGGAAAACGTTTAAGAAAGACTGGGGCCAATCCTTGGGGGTCAACGGCTCGACCGGCGTGCCCCTGGCCGGTGTGAACTGGTATCCCGTGTTTCCCGCCAAGTTTAGCTTTAACATCAATGCCCCTCCAGACTGCGCCAATGATTGGGTGATTTTCCCCACCAATTTGGCAGGCGTAACGGGTGGGCAAGCCAGCGTGATTGCCTACAGAAACCTGTACTCCGGAGCCGGCAGCCCATTCTGCGGCCTCGCCAACCCTACGGTTTATTGGGCGTATAACACCAATTTCAACGCTGGCGGCACGGCCACCAATGGGACGGTGGAAACTTCTCCGATAATCTCGCTGGATGGCAGCAAAGTAGCGTTCGTCGAGACCCGCACCGCGGTCAACGGCGGCGCCATTGTCCATCTTCTGAAATGGCACGCTCTCGATGGGGGCGCGATCAACACCGCGGCCGCGCCCACGATCGCGACCGTCTGGACCGCGGATGGACTCTCCGGGGATTGTCCGGTTTCCGGCGCCTGCATGATCAGCATCGTGCTCAATGGGGCTCAGCCCGACAGCGCTTCCTCCACCTTCTACGACTATGCGCGCGATGCCATCTATGTCGGCGACGACAACGGCGTGCTCCACAAGATCATCAATGCCTTTGGCATCACCGGAGCCACTCCCAGCGAGACGACTACGGGCAACTGGCCGATTACCGTGAATACGGGAAGACTTCTGACCAGTCCCACGTTGGATCCGGTGTCGGGGAACATATTTACCGGGGATTCCGGTGGCAGTCTGAGCTACGTCCGAGAATCCTTCAGCACCACGGGAACCTGTGCTGCTGGTTCACCTCCATGTCTCGGTTCAACCAAGATTAATCCTGCTATCCACGTTATTGCCGATCCTCCGATTGTCGATTCATCCACGGAAAAGGTTTTCGTATTTTTCGGGAACAACGGAACCAGCTCGGCTGTGATTCAGTCGGATGTCACCTTGAGCGCCTCGGTCACAGTCAGCCTGGGGTTAGGTACGGGCCACCATCTCCATTCTGGGGCCTTTGACAACACCTATCTGAACGGCGACGGGAGCGTCGGATCGCTTTACATGTGCGGGTCGTCAGCCACCAGCACCCCTACCATCCAGCGCATCGGCTTCACCAATTCAGGTAGAGTTCCTCCCAGTCCTTTTACAAATCCGACAGGAACAATGAATGCCGCTGTGGACCTTCTTGCGACTCTCACGGTGGCCACGGGCAGCGCGGAATGCGCTCCCTTGACCGAGCTTTACAACGCCAACGCGCCGGCAGCTTCCAGGGACCAGATCTTTTTCGGGGTGCAGAACTTAGGCAGCGGAACGAACTGCGGTGGGGCAGGATGTGTCATGGCGGTCAATGTAACCGCAACTCCCGCAACCCTGACGATTGCAAACTCGATCAGGGAAATTAACGGCCCGAGCGGGATCATCGTGGACAATGACGCAAGTACCGCGACGTACCCGCAGGCCTCGAGCTTATATTTTTCCAACCAGGGGAACAGCACTGCGGGCGTCCCCTGCGGCGCGACCACAGGTGTGGGCTGCGCCGTCAAAGTGACACAATCCGGCTTGAACTAGACGTTGCGACAAAATCCGACCGGCACCCAGCCGATTCGGGCGGCTTTACTCTTGAAACAGAGCCGGCCCGCACGCTTACCCCACGCACGTCGGTCACCACGCGGGAATCCATCTGGTCACGTGAAGTTACGAAAGTAAGGCTCCGGATTCCCAAAATGTGCGCGAAAATTTAAGCAGGCATAACGCCGAATTCTGGAGGAGAGTTCTGATGCGAGGGTGCGCATTCCGTTCGTTCTACATGGTGGCCGGGCTGCTCCTGCTGGGCGTTCCACTTTGGGGCCAGACGGGGCTAGACGAGACCTCGCGGGCTGATGCGGCCGCCGTCCACCCGCACTTGGGATACCCGCAGGACTGGAGTTCGCGCCATTTGTTGATGCCCGGCCGACGAACCGAGGATGTAATGGCCGCCGGAGAACTCGACCCGCGGCACGTTTACAACCTGGTGATGCGGCAAACGGCGATGCAAGCCCGCACCGGGATACCGCGCCTTCGGCCGCGACTTCGGAAGCACATAAAGATCGACTGGGCGGTTTCGCTCGAGAACGGCCACGTCCCTCAAAACCAGTTTCCCGCGAAATACCAGTTTGGCGTAGGCAACCAGGATTGCACCTCCGATTACGTTGTGTACGGCCTGACCCTGACGGCAGGGGCGCAGGCCAATCTGGTCGGGATCAACAACCTCTACACCACAGCCGTTCCGCCCTGCAACAGCGGAGCGCCCTGGGTGGCCTTCGCCTACAATACCGTGACCCAGGCGGGCGGCCAGATCAAGACCTCGCCGGTCCTTTCGACCGACGGTACTAAGGTGGCCTTCGTGGAAAGCACCGCTGGGGCTTCGTACTTCCACGTGCTGGTGCTCCCCAATCCACTTCCGTCGCCGCCCTCGCAAGCGGGGACCGTGTTAAGTCCGCAGACTCCGGCTGCATGCGCCAACCCGACCACGCCCGGCTGCATGTCCACGATCACCATCGAAAGCACCGCGACCAATTCCAACTCTTCGCCCTGGGTCGACTACAGTTCAGATACGGCGTACGTGGGCGCCGACAACGGCGTGCTCTATAAGATCACGCCCGTATTCGGCGGCGGCGCGCCCACCCTGGTCAACTCCGGCGGCTGGCCGGTCACGGTCTCGACCCAGACCACAAAAGTCTTGACTGCGCCGGTTGTCGATGTGGCCTCCGGCAGAATTTTTATCGGAGACGGGTTCGGCTACCTCTACGCCGTAAGCCTGGTCAACCCGGGTGGGACTTTCGCCGCCCAGCAATCAATCGGATGGGTGGGACACGGCGCCGGCACGGGGATTATAGATTCGCCGATTGTGGTCAACGACCCCGCCAATTCCGCCACGGATCAGGTGTTCGCGTTTACTGGATGCAGCATCGTGCAGGGCATCGGCGGCGCGATCAGCCAGCTTCCCGCGAACTTTACCAGTGCCGCTGGCTTCACGCCCACGGCGGCCAACACCGTGGACATGGGCTCCGGTAGCGGCACCGGCGACTGCACCACCGGCAACCTGCATTCCGGCGCTTTTGACAATGCCTTCTGGGTGAACGGCTCGACCTCGGGACACATGATCGCCTGCGGATTCGTCTCCGGCACGCGCGCCAAACCGCTCAAGCCCTCGAACCCAAAAATGTTTTTCTTCCCATTCGCCACCAACATCATTACCAGCACCGGTTCCTCCAGCTTTGTAGTCAACAACACCATCGGGGACGAATGCTCGCCCCTGACCGAGTTTTATGACGGCACCACCGACCGCATGTTCTTCGGAGTCGGCAAAACCAACGGATTCCTCGAAAGCTCAATCATCACCAACGCGTTGTCCACACCGAACTGCGTAGGTCTACCCACATCCAGCTGCGTGGCCGCCCCGAGCGCTCTCGGAGGCACCAGCGGGATCGTCATCGACAACCTGCTGTCGAACGGCGGGACGAACCTCTATCTATCGACTCTAGCCCCCGGCTCCGTCAACAACCAGAACTGCCACGTTGCCGGCGGCGCCGCGACTCCATACTGCGCGGTGAAGCTGACCCAATCAGGGCTACAGTAAATCCAACGTAGACGAGGGCGTCCTCGCGCGGCCGAGACGTTCCTTGCAACGTCTTCGTTTGCCCCGGAGCCGCAAACACGATATCCTCTCGCTTCCCGGAGCACGCACCTAAAATGACCCCAACCACTCGTCGCATCTTTCTAACCTTCTGCCTTCTCTGCACCGCCGGCTCGATGGCGCAGCAGGTCGATCCCAACCTTTACTCCGGAATGAAGTGGCGGATGATCGGCCCCTACCGCGGCGGCAAAGTGAATGCAGTCGCCGGAATCCCCGGAGACGCCTCCACTTATTACTTCGCCTCGAACGGCGGCGGAGTGTGGAAGACAACCGACGGCGGCGTCGTTTGGAAACCCATCTTCGACAGCCAACCTATAGCTTCGATCGGCGCACTCGCGCTCGCCCCCTCGAACCCACGCGTCATCTACGTCGGCAGCGGAGAAAACAACGTCTACTCCGATATCACCTACGGCAACGGCATTTACAAGTCCACCGACGCCGGCGAAACCTGGCAGCATCTCGGCCTCGAAGACACTCGCCACATCGCCCGCATCCTGGTCGATCCCCGCAATCCCGACCTTGTTCTGCTCGCCGCCATGGGCCACAGCTACGGTCCCAACACCGAGCGCGGCGTTTTCCGCTCGACCAACGGCGGCCGCAGCTGGAAAAAAGTTCTCTACAAGGACGACCTCACCGGCGCCGTCGATCTCTGCTTCGCTCCCGGTGACCCGCGCATCGTCTATGCCGCGTTGTGGCATCCCATTCGCAAGCCCGGACAATCAGGAACCACATTCGGTCCCGGCAGCGGCATCTACAAATCAACCGATGAAGGCGTCACCTGGACCCAGCTCACCGGCCACGGCCTCCCGCCCGGCGATTGGGGCCGCACCGGAATCGCAGTCGCTCCCGGCACCCACGGCCGCCGCGTCTGGGCCCTCATCGAAGCCAAAGACAAAGCCAACGGCCTCTACCGCTCCGACGACGGCGGCGCCACCTGGCAGCGCGCCAACACCGACGATCGCATCGTCGGCTACTGGTACATGAGCCAGATTTTCGCCGATCCGCGCAATCCAGATGTGGTCTACATCCCCAAGCAATCTTTCTATCGCTCAAGCGACGGCGGCAAGACTTTCACCATCATCAAGGGCGCGCCCGGTGGCGATGACTACCAAACCCTCTGGATTGATCCCACCAACACGCAGCGTCTTTTCCTCGGATCCGACCAGGGCGCCACCATCAGCCTGAATGGCGCTCAATCCTGGAGCACCTGGTATAACCAGCCCACCGGCCAGTTCTACCGCGTCGCCACCGATCACGAATTCCCCTACTGGGTGTACGGACCCCAGCAGGACAGCGGGACCGCGGGCACCGCCAGCCGTGGCAATGGCGGACAAATCACCGAGCGCGACTGGTTCCCCGTAGGCCCCGGCGAAAGCGGCTACACCATTCCCGATCCACTCGATCGCGACGTGGTCTACAACGCCGGCCCCTTCGGCAGTGTAATCCGACTGTCCAAACGAACCGGGCAAGTGCGCGATGTTTCTCCAGCCCCGATAACTTTCGGGACCAAGTATCGCTTCCATTGGAATATTCCCATGGTCTTTTCGCCTCAGGACCCCCACGTTCTGTACCTGGGCACGCAATTTGTGATGAAGACCGCAAACCGTGGCACCAGTTGGGAAGCCATCAGCCCTGATCTAACGCGCACACCGGCCGATGACAAAGATCCGAAAAAACCGCTGGGCTCCCTCATGACCATTGCTCCGTCGCCGGTGAAGGAAGGCGTGATCTGGGCCGGCACCGATGACGGCGCCATTCAACTGACGCGGAACGGCGGCGCGACCTGGCAGAATGTAACCCCGCCCGCGGTGACCGAGTGGAGCGCCGTCCAGCTCATCGAGGCCTCACATTTCGACGCCGGCACCGCCTATGTCGCCGTCAACCGCAACCCGCTGGACGATCTGCGTCCACACATTCTGCAAACTCACGACTTCGGTCAGACCTGGCAGGAAACCGTCAACGGCATTCGCGACGCTGACTTCGTTCGCACCGTACGCGAAGATCCAGTCCGCAAAAATCTGCTCTACGCCGGAACCGAGCAGGGCGCATACGTCTCTTTCGATGGCGGCGCCCACTGGCAATCGCTGCGTCTGAACATGCCCATCGTGTCGGTCGACGATCTTGCCATCGAGCAGGACGACTTGGTCGCGGCCACCTACGGACGCTCCTTCTGGATTCTCGATGACCTGTCGCCACTCCGCCAGATTGACCCGCAGTCCCCGCCGGCCCAGGCTGTTCTGTTTGCGCCGCGTCCCGCCGTTCGCGTGCGCCGCGACGAAAATCAGGACACACCACTCCCGCCAGAAGTCCCGGCAGGAAAGAATCCTCCCGACGGCGCCATCCTCAATTACTATCTGCCGTCCGCTCCGGCCTCGGATGTAAAGATGGAAATCTATGACCAGGACGAAAAACTGATTCGCGCCTACTCCAGCGCCCCGCTGCCCGAAAACCACGAGCAGCTACAGATCGCCGAATACTGGGTTGCGCACTCCAAGCCCCTGGCGAAAAGCCCGGGCATGCATCAATTCGTCTGGAATCTCCGCTACCCAGATCCCCAGGCCGTACACACCCAAACTCCCTACAACTTCCCCATGGGCGCGATCGTCGGCGAGACTCCACTCCCACCGCTGGGAGCGCTCGTTCTGCCCGGAAAATACAATGTGAGATTAACTGTCGACGGCCACACCTACAGCCAGCCTCTAGAAGTAAAAATGGATCCCCGCGTGAACTATGCGCACAACCAACTGCAAAGCGCGCTAACCCTGGAACTCAAGATTTCCGCAACTCTGGAACGAAACTTCACCGGCTATCAGCAAGTGAAAGACCTGCGCTCGCGCCTGACCGAGTTCGCGAAACGGCCAGCCGGAGATCCCATAGCCACCGCTGCCACTCAACTGGATTCCAAAGCGGCAGCCATCGAAGGCGCGCCGGCCGACGTTTTCGATACTCCGAAGGGCAGCAGCTTCACAATCGCGAACGACAGTCTGGTAGCGCTAATTGCCCTGGTGGATGGCGCGGATTTTGCGCCCTCTGAAGAATCCTTCGCAGCCCTGCAAAGAGTCTGCGCCGCCATGAGCGGGACCTTCGACGAATGGCAACAGCTCAAAGCCAAAGACCTGGCCGCATTCCACAAACTAATTGAAAAAGAGCGCAACGCAATTCCCGATTACCCGCCGCTAACCCCTGACCCAACCTGCGGCAAGTAACCGAGAACTGAGAACCAGGAACTGACAACTGCTCGTAAAAATCCGGCCGTGAAGCGCAGGGTTATTCCACCAACCCCTTCCGCACCGCGTGAATGAAGTCCGTATAAGCCGGAGCAAACCCGGAAGCCCGCATATCCGCCGCAATCTGACCGCGATGATACACCGAGTGAGTAGCCACATGCAGCAGAATGTCTTCCTTGTCGCTGGTGAAACTTTCCCCCTCGGTGCTCTTGTATTTCGCCGGCACCGCCAGCTCTGCTTGATTCGCCGGATTCAAAAACTCTTTCCAGGTCAGGCGGAGCTTAGCCCGTTGCTCCTCGCATTTTTGCAAACTGAAATCCGGCCACACCGGAAACGTCTGCCCCAATCCCTTCATCCGCTCAAACCACAACTGCTCCGCCGACAAAATATGACTCATCAGCTTCAACGGCCGCCCCGCACAACCCGCCACGCGGATCGCTCCCAACACTTCCCCATTAGCCCAGTCGTCATAATCAAAAAGCCGCCGACTGTGCGCAATCATCGTCATGGAACTATTCCCTCAATTCGTCGAATCAGCAATGTAGGCGCGGGCGCTCACGCAGCGTCAGCAAGCTGCCAACACACCATTCTACTGTCATACCGAAGACCTAAGCGACGAGAGTGTGCCCTCCCGAATCCTATTGTCATTCCGAGGAGCGAAGCGTCGAGGAATCTGGTTCTTGGTCGCGCTCATGCAAGCGTCAGATCGCTCGCTGTTCTGCTAGAGCCTGAATCGCAACTGAGCCTATGGATCAATGTGTTCAGACCGAGCCCACAGCCGCGAAGCGGCGAAAGAATGCAGCCCACGGCGCAAGCCGTGGGTAAAATTGGAAAACGGACAAAGCCCCAGCGGGGCGAAAGAATGGTGCAACATCCTAAACAAGACAACTTCCCGCAGGCGTTAGGGTTCATAATCTTCTAAACTCGCAGGAGGACAGTATGAAGAGCACGAAAGCCATTTCCGTGATTCTGACCACTCTAGCAACCCTGCTCCTGGCCGGATGCCCTCCCCGCGAGAGCATAGCCAAAATCAACCAGGACCCAGCCCGCTTCGCCGGCAAAGAAATCACCATCGCCGGCCGCGTCACCGATTCCTTCGGAGCCCTCGGCTCCGGGGTCTTTCAGATCGACGACGGCACCGGAACCATGTGGGTCTTCAGCGAAAAATTCGGTGTCCCCGGCAGCGGCGCCAACCTCGCCGTCACCGGGCGCCTCCAGCAAGGCTTCGCCTTCGGAGGCCGCAACTTCGCCACCATCCTCCGCGAAACCCAACGCCGCCATTAACCTGAATCGGTACTAATTTAGGGTGGAGCAGCGCTTCAGTGTGTGCGTGAGAAACTAGTTTTCAAGCAAGCTGGAGAAACGAAATGCCCGAGAATCCAGCCCCGGAGGGGCGAACCAGCTTAGCCCAGCGCGGCAGCGCTGGGAAAAAGTGGAAGAAATGATCCAAGCCCCGGAGGGACGACTGAAATCACCGCACGCCAACCGCTACTGTGGCGAACCGTAAACGCCCGGGATGGAGAACGAGAAAAATTCCGAGACACATCAGGTGCAGCAGCTAGATTCGTATTCGTCGGGGGATTTTGAGTGTAATAGGGATTTTTCACCACTTGTGGACCAGCCGTGTCGTCGACGGCGAAGTCCGGTATGATTCTGAAACCGCGATCAACTCTACAAGGCCGGGCAATGAACATCAGCTTCCGAGCAGCGTGCGATGAGGATTTCGCGTTCGCCCGCGGTCTGTACTTCGCCACCATGCGATGGATGATCGAACGTCTGTTCGGCTGGGACCAGGCGCGGGAAGAAGAAAAGTTCGCTAGGTTCTTCAAGCTCGATGAAGCAAGGATCATTACTGCTGACGGTCGAAGCGTAGGCTGGATTCAGGAGCAGGTGGACGATACCAGCATTAATCTTGGTTCTCTTTATGTAATGCCGGCAATGCAGCGACGCGGCATCGGAACGCACGTTCTTCGGACCCTGCTGGCGCACGCGACGGACCAGTCAAAAACTATCACGCTTGCGGTTGTTAAGATTAACCCCGCACTTCATTTCTATGAGAAGCATGGGTTCCGAATAACCCACGAAGACGAACACAAGTTTTACATGAGAGCAGACCCATGAGCGCACCCGGATGATTGTCGCAACCAAGCCATAGCACAAGCTTGCGCCCTATCGCAGCCGTTGCGCTGAACACCCGACTAAGGGTCTGCCTGACAGTAACGAACCCATTCGACAGGATCGCCTGCAAGGTCAAGTCTTGGCTATCACACATCTAGGAAGGCACTCCAATGCAATGCAGACCCTTCGCCAAAATTCCTACCGCTTGCGAAACACTTCAAAAATCAAATTAAACAACTGCACCAGCGTAATCCCGATGGTCACATAAACCGCAATCTCCAACCGCCGCCCCGCCTCTTTGGTCCCGACCAGCATCTCGATCACTTCCTTGGTACTCTCATGCAACGTCTCGGCCAACTGTTCGAAATGCTGCGTGGACCCTCGCAATTTTTCCAAAACATGCGAAGTCGCCGAAAGCGCCGCCGCCATCTGCTCCCCATTGCGAATATCGAGTTCGGTCTTGCAAGCCAACCACCACGGACTCCCCGGCGGATTGTCATACATTCGCTGCCGGATCTCCTCATAAGAGCGGCTGCGCAAAAGCTGCACCAGCGCCTGAACCTTCTCCGCCCCACCCGCCGCCGTTTCCTCGATAAGCACCGCCATAACTCGCGAGTGTACCAGCCACCCCCCAGCCCACTGAGATACCAGAAGGACAACTCCATCTGTGCCCAATCAAGTCACCGGTTACCCACCCAACAAACAATGGAGGACGGGCGTCCCCGCCCGTCAGAGTCCGAAGGGACGACCGGCCCGCAAACCGGAGACCGATCCGAAACATAGACCAAGCGCCGCGACCTCAGCGTCCTCCGCGGCCTCTGCGATTTAAGATTTCCCGCCCCAGTAATCTACAATCTCAGCGCACACGATCTGAACTCGCATGCACACCACCAGCATCGCCGAACTCCTCCAACCCTTCCTGACATCGGCCAACGACCAACGACTAACAACCAACGACCTGCAAAACATATCGACGTACATCGATCTACTCCTCCGCTGGAACGCCCGCATCAACCTCAGCGCCATCCGCAAAGAGGAAGAAATCGTAACCCGCCACTTCGGAGAATCCCTGTTCGCCGCAAGCCACCTCTTCCCCACCAGGGCCACGCAGGGACAGCCGCCCAAGCCTGCCCTGAGCGAAGTCGAAGGGGCTGTTCATCTGATCGACGTCGGCTCCGGCCCCGGCTTCCCCGGCATCCCCATAAAACTCTGGGCCCCAGAAATCCAAGTAACCCTGATCGAGTCCAACCAAAAGAAAGCCACCTTCCTGCGCGAAGTCATCCGAACCCTTACATTGACGAACATCAATGTATTCCCCAACCGCGCCGAGCACTACGAAAGCAAACCAGCCCAGGCAGTAACCCTCCGAGCAGTAGAACGCTTCGAAACAATCCTCCCCACAGCCGCCCGCCTCGTAGTGCCCGGAGGCCGCCTCGCTCTCCTAATCAGCGAAGCCCAACTCCCCCAAGTCCGCGCCCTAACTCCGGAATTCAAATGGTCAGACCCAATCGCCATCCCCCAATCCTCAAACCGCCGCCTCCTAATCGGCACCCGAGCATCCTGAAGATCAAGAATCGCGTTGAACAACAACCGCGCACCAAGAAAGTAACAAGTGGGATGGGGCCAGGCAACAAAGGCAACTTTTCGAGCGCACTCCGTCATACTTTCGCTCTGCCAGCCACAAAAGTGGTCCACAGACCAAAAACGCCTTGCCAGCGGATAACTAACAACCTCAACCGTGAGCCAAACAAAGTGTTCCACGTGGAACACTTCTCAGAAAATGAAGCGGCGCAAGATCCTGCGAGTGTTCCACGTGGAACACTCAGCGCCCCCTCATCAGAAATGTTCCACGTGGAACATTTCTGTGGAAAGATGGCTTGCTTGACCCCGTAACTCACTACTACGCCTGCGAAATGTAGTGGCGAGTTGGTTGCACCAAAATCAGGCCTTGCAAATGCACGACGAGTCGGCCTATTCTGCAGGCGTCTCTCCGATTCTTCAAAACTAAAATGGGACGCGTCATCGCGGTAGCCAACCAGAAGGGCGGCGTGGGCAAGACTACGACCGCTATCAATCTGGCCTCGTCCATTGCCGCAGCAGAGGTAGACACTCTGCTGGTCGATTGCGATCCGCAGTCGAACGCCACCAGCGGACTCGGCCTGGCCAAAGATCCCGAACGCATCAGCACCTACCATCTGCTCATGGGCGAAGCCAGCGCGAGCGACGCCGTGCAGAAGACTGAGCTGGAGCAGCTGTGGATCATTCCTGCGCACAAGAATCTGCTCGGCGCGAATCTGGAGTTGGTGGATGGTGCGCGCAGAGAGTTTCGGTTGCGCGATGCGCTTGCGCCTTTGCGGGAGCGCTTCAAGTACATCGTGCTGGACTGTCCGCCTGCGTTGGATCTGCTTACGCTCAATGCGCTGGTTGCTTCGGACTCGATTCTGATTCCAATGCAGGCTGAGTATTTTGCTCTGGAAGGTGTGTCGGAGTTGCTGGACACGATTGAGCGGATTCGCGCGTCGTTGAATCCGGAGCTCACGGTTGAGGGCGTGGTGCTGACTATGTTCGACGATCGCACCAACCTGGCGCAGCAGGTGACAGCGGAGTTGAGCCGATACTTTGGCGACAAGCTGTGTGCGACCACGATCCCGCGCAACGTGCGGCTGGCGGAGGCTCCGAGTCATGGCAAGCCGGCGCTGCTTTACGATGTGCGCTCGCGGGGGGCGGAGAGCTACATTCAGCTGGCCAAGGAAATCATTGGGCACAGCCTGCCGGTGGAGATGCCGGCGCGGGAGGACGCGGCTGAGCATCCCGTGGAGGAGAAGCAGGTGGTGAATGCTCCGCGGTGGAAGCGGTGGATCAAGGAGCGAAACAAATTGACGACCATCAATATATTAGATCGATGAGCGTCGATGTGTTTCGCGATGAGAGAGTTGGCGTTGTGCGCGCGAGATCCTTCGCGGACTGCGTCCGCTCAGGATGACGTCGGGTCTGGGAGTTTGGGAGCTGGCGAGGTTTTGCTGCGTGAACAGCGCGGTGCGGCTGTGTTCACCGGGGTTTGGAGGAGTGATGACTAGTACGGCGACCGGTACGGATAAAGTTGCGGGGACGGTGATTGAGAAGCGGCGGGCTTTGGGGCGGGGGTTGGATTCGTTGTTGCCTTCGGGGCCGCGAGTGGTGGAGTCGGGCGGCGTGCCTGCGCCGCACAGTGCGGTCTTGCCCGAGGTTTATGCTCAGGCGGCTCGGGGCGAGGCGGTGGTGGAGATTCCGCTGGAGCTGATTGACGAGAATCCTTATCAGACGCGGTATTTCAGCAAGGAGGAAGGGCCGGAGTCGGACGACCTTGTGGCGACCACCTTGCAGGAGTTGGCGGATTCCATTCGGGCGAATGGAGTGATTCAGCCGATTTCCGTTCGGCCGGGGGCGGCGGGGCGCTATGTTTTGATTCTTGGCGAGCGGCGGTGCCGGGCTTCGCGGATCGCGGAGCGGGCTACGATTCCGGCGATTGTGCGCAAGGTCTCGGACCAGCAGGCGGCGGAGATGACGGTGGTCGAGAACTTGCAGCGGCAGGATCTGAATTGCATGGAGCAGGCGGCGGCGTTTTCCAGATTGAGCCAGGATTTCAAGTTGACCCAAGAGCAGATTGGGCAGCGGGTGGGGATTTCTCGGGAATCGGTTTCGAACTATATGCGATTGCTGCGGCTGCCGGCGTCGGTGACGCAGTATTTGCAGGAGGGGCGACTGGGATTCAGCGAGGCGCGGGTTTTGCTGACGTTGCTCGATCCGA
>Ga0210410_10001552_pt1 | contig 21414 bp, 20 predicted proteins | sample IncBWC4MmetaG_FD_161058 | JGI IMG/M metagenome (GOLD analysis project Ga0210410, IMG submission 161058) | Forest soil microbial communities from Barre Woods Harvard Forest LTER site, Petersham, Massachusetts, United States - Inc-BW-C-4-M | ecosystem: Environmental > Terrestrial > Soil >... | reverse complement strand
GAAAACAACGCCTTTGCCATCGACGCGCGAATACCACTGGCGGATTTTCCCGTCGAGGTAAAGCTTTACCGTCGCCTTAATCTCTTCCGGTATAACCGCCATGACTTGTTGGGGGGTTACGCCCTGCCGGGGAGTCTCGATGACGATGACTTCTGTAGTTTTCGGTATAGCGATGCTGGGCACGCCTGAGCCGCCCCCGGACCGGGATTGCGCGAGACCCGCCGCGGGAAGCACTGCTGCCACAAGAAACGGGATCATGAATTTCATCTCCTTATCCTTTCGATTCAGTCAGTCTGTCTATTTGGCCTATTCACCCGCAAAGAGTACTGTCGTACTCTTTATGGGCAAAAAAATTTAGTCTTCAACGAAAAGCTTTATGAAAAAATTCCTCGCCTCCATCAACATTTGGTCACGCTTTTCAGGCGACAAAGTCATGCGGACACTCGTCAACACACCGGCCATGCAGGGGAATAACAATTGAAACTTCGTCAGCTTTTCTTGTCGCGTCCGGCCGGGCACAAACGCCAGTAGACGCTCACGATATGCTTCCCGCACTGCCTCGATCCGTTTTCGCACGGACAACGGCTTTCGCGTGAGCTCTGGCCCGAGGGCGGCCAGCACACAACCCATTCCCGGCGAATTCGCGTGGCCGGTGCTCAGATAACGTTCGATGATCGCCCGCAGAGCCTGGCCTTCCGGTGCTGACTTTGCAGCCTCCAGCATGCCCGTTCCCATCTCATCGAACGCTCGCGCTACCGCTTCAACGAAAAGATCATCCTTGCTTGCAAAATGCCGGTAGAAGCCCCCCTTGGTCAGACCTACCTTCTTCATCACCGTACCGATGCCACTCGTGTCCCCGCCGTGCTCCCGGATCGAGCGGGCAGCCATGGCAAGAATCTTCTCGCGGTTCCGCGCTTTGTGTTCTAGCGAATATCGCATGCCCTAAGAGTACGCCCGTACTCTAATGCCTGTCAAGCCCAAAATTATTTCTCTAACGCCGGCCGAAGGCAGGTCAAAGTACCGTTAAGCAGCGCGAATACAATCCAGACACAAGCCTGCCTGCGTTGGCAGCCCGGGGCTTTTACTCCTCCAGTAAGCGTGCGGCGAATCAGCAAGAACCGCTGCCGAAAGCTCCGGGCGTATGACGGGCAAACTGGAAACTGACGTGGAAGGTGAGCGGCTGACAAAGCACTTGCTTCATTTATGGACCAAAGATAGTTGTAGATGACGATTTCAGACCGGAAACCCTTCCACAGAAAATGGCTCTTCCGTTAGGGTGGAAGCCTGTGCGCGGCGCCCCACTTGGGACGGTTGGTTAAGCTTCTCTTGCTGACCGAATTCATCAGCGGGCAGAGTCGGAGTCCTTGCTGTCTGTTGGTCTAACTCATTGAGGAGCCTCCGTTCGAGGCCGGCAAGATTTGCGGCCCACTGCCCCAGCAACATCTTGGTTTGGACTTCGCGATACCCGAGGCGGCGTGCAAGTTCGCAGATTCGCGCACCCTGCTCATCTTGTTCGTCGGTCCTGCCCCGCGGGTCAACTTGTTCGTCTGCACTCCATCTGGCTTCTGGATAGAACTCGTCAGCGATCTCCGACGCTCGCTCGTCGTCGGTCTCACGCACGATGTATTGCCGATCAGAGTTGAAAGCTGGCGGTCGCGTCATATCTCTCGCGCTCATTTCGAGACTCAGGATATGAACCACAGACGAGTGCCTCGTGCCGCTCTGGTCTCTGTACCAGATCTTTTCTGGTGTCGCCCTCAGCAGGGCTTTGACGCCCGACAAGCGATTGCCGTGGAACCGGCGGATTTGCATCAGGCCATTGGAGAGATTGCGGACCGAACGGTAGCTGCTGGTGTGCAGCCGGCACACGGCTCCCAGTTTCGGGAATTTCTCCAACATGAAATACAGATCACCCGAAGGCCGGCAGTCTCCGCGCTCCAGATCGGGACAGCCATCGCCGCAGGATTCATAGGGCTGATCCTTTTTTGGTCCGCCGGCATATCTGTACTGGCCCGGCCAAGCTTCGCCTTCGGGATGCTGGCGCGTTTTGCGGATGGCCCGCATCTCGTATCGTGCGCCATTCCCGTTCGCGATTTGCACCAGCTCGCCACGACACTTGCACCCGGCCGCTGTCCACCAAGCGTACTCGGTCCGAAGAATCTCCTCCGGATCATCGTGCAAGAAAACGATTCCAAGTTCAGTTGGTTTTGCCACATGGGCTTCGGTAATATCCGGCGCCGGCTCCCAGACGACCTCCTGCCCGCGGAGGGTCTTGCGCTTAAACACAAAGTGGTCGAGGCGCTTTGGATGGCTGTTTTGATTCCCCGGTTCTGGCGCCTCTCCGATCGCAACTTTAATCGCTACCGGGAGCTTCTCGAGAGCCACTCCGCTTTCGTCGTGTGTTAATCCGAGGATGCCCATTGGCTTCTCCTTAAATTGGCTTCCGGTGAGAGGGTGTCGCGAGACTGGGGTGTGCCTAACCCTGGAAGAGGGCCAACTGATTGTCGGTGGGTTCCCCGCGGCGGGAGATTTTCCTGCGCGACACCGCTAGCGACTGCCTGAGCGAATCCGATTGATCGGTCGCACCAAGCTCTCGCTCCAGAATAAGAGGAGATTCGTTCACGACAGCGATTTCCGATTCACTCGTCTCCAAGACTCGCGTCCCGAACGCTTCCTCTTGCTGCTTTTGCAGTGCCGACCAGACCGCGTCTGCACGCTCCCCGATTCCTTTTTCCGTCACCAGTTCGCGCGCCATCGCCATCAGAATGTCATCTTCGTCGTTGATGGCTTGCAATCCTTCCGAAGAGAACTTCCCTTCCATTGCCAAAGAGACCAGGAGCTTCTTCCCCATCAGCCGCAGACAAGTTTCCTGCATGCTGTGAACGTAGTGAAAGAATTTGACTTTGACTGGCAGGCGCTGGCCTATCCGCCAACTTCGGCGGCTCGCTTGGCGAAGAACGAATATCGAATATCCGGTTTGATAAAACAGGATCGTCGGGAACTCGATCAGATCAAGCCCGGTCTGAACCAACTTGGGATGACAGAGGACCACCTGAACTCCTGCGCGAAGCTGGCGCTCGTACCATGCCTCCCTGGCCTCGGGTGGGACTTCCGTGGTCAGTATTGCAACCCGCACTCCTTCGTTGGTTAGAATGCGCTCGAGCCGTCGCGTCACGTCTCGCTTTTGCGTGTAAACGGCGTAAATCTGGCATCGACGTCCTCTTGCGAGTTCTGATTTCACGTCATCGACCAGGCGACGTTCCTTCGCGTAGACGTAATCTGCGTCCAGGTCTTGGGTCTCAGCGATCAGGAATTTCTCGCGTCGTTGAGTCTCCGGATCGTATTCACTGCCGTAGAGATCGCCCAAATGAAAGGGCCGGTCGGGATATAAGAGCAAGGCGTTTAACGCGACACTCACTACCGATTGGTTCCCGCGGTGCTCCTTGAGAGCGTTCTTGATGTCGTCTTCTAGCTGCTCATAGGCCTTCCGAAGTGGAGGATCCATTTCGACGGCAACGACTTCTTCCTTGTATGGAGGAAGGGCTTCAGAAATGTCCTCAAGCGAAATGAAGGCTCCGAGGCTCATCAAGAACCGGCCGAAGAGCATGGGCGATGCTCCCGGGCGGCGTCGGACGCGCTTGGTGACGCGCGCTTCGGAGCAGGCGTTGTCGGCCGGTTCGATGATGGTGACGTTCTCCAACAAACCATAGGTTTCGGTGAAGGCTCGTACACCTGCCTCGCTATATTCGAAACATTCTTCAACCATCTTTGTCGGTTCGAGCCGGAAGAGAATGTTGAAGAGCTCATCCGCATATCCCCCAAGCAAGGTACCCGTGAGAACGAGCGTGCGCGCCGCACACGAAGCCAGCGTGCCGAGCGCATTGCCCTGAGCTGTATCTCCCTTCAACTCGTGCACTTCGTCGGCGATGGCATAGTCAAAAAAGGACGGCATGTAGCGACCGATGAAATCGACTGGACCGAAGCGGCGAATTCTCGTTTCGTCTGCCTGCCACAGCGCGCTGTATAAGGATCGCCGCGAGTTGTTGGGCGCATCCCCGTTCCGACCGCCTATGATTTCGCTGAGCTTGGCCTTCTTGAAATCTGCCCGTAGCAACCGCTCGGTCTGATCCGACGAATAGATCGGTACGCCGCTATCTGGATTGGTGACACTTCCCTGATAGCGGCCGGACTTTGCGGTCGTGAAGGCGTGACGCCAGAAATAGCTCAACTTTCCGCGATCTCTGCCGACAATGAACAGAGCCGAAGTGTTGCACAAAGAATCCCAGCGCTCGTGGGCGGTGCGATATCCCTTGCGCAGGCGCAGATCCGTAAGACTCGTGTGCAGTCCTTCACGGATGATCTTTCCGTTCCGGAGTTTTACTTCGTTCACGCCTGTGTGGCAGGCCGAAGTTGTCTGGGTCTTGAGCCCATCTATCAAGAACACCCGGACTCGCGGCAGTGTTCGAAATGCTTCTCGCGCCCACTTCTCTACCAATTGGGGAGGAACCATTGCCAGCGCGGTGAACTGATTCTGTTCGCTGTGCACGTGAAGCGCGCCAAGGGAAATGAGCGTCTTGCCAGTTCCACACTCTGCGATCACCGCGGCGGTGCGTGCTTCTTTCCAGCGCTTGACGGTGCCCATGATGGCCAGCTTCTGCGCAGGAAACGGTTTTCGCAGCAGTTGCTCGAGTAGGGGTGAACTTGCATCTTCGACGGAGTGGAGTGGCGGAAAGCGCTGCAGAATCCTGTCGCCCAATTCGGGCGCGAATTTCCGCAGATATTCGTTAATATCCTTCGGCAGTTCCATCATGTCTTCCTCGTTGGTCTTGGAACGCAGGCAAGGCTTCGGCCTTGAACAGCGGAGCAATTGGGAAGGAGGGAGGGAGAGAAATGTCAGCGCTCGGCCGAAGCCGACGGTTCAAGAAACGATGTGGATAGATTCCAGGAAATGGAGCCCGTCTCTTCTGGGATGTGGATCGCTCCCTGCTTTAATCCTTCGCTGATCCAATCCAGGAATGATTGCTTCGTTCCCTGCACCAATACCGGCGAGCAGCCAAGGCCAGTCAGTGACCGGACAGCTTTCCTACGCTTAAGTTGCTCCATGAACCAGGGCGCCCACTCTGGAACCACCGGAAGACCGAAGCGTCGCGCGACGCGATTTAAGACAAAGAGCGGATCCCGGTTGCACAGAACGCTACGCGCTCCCTCGCGGTCTGCTCCCGGCCTGGTCTTTGCCATCTCGTTCGAAAGAGCCACGAGGTGGCGAAGTGGCCGCTTTCTACCAGGTACGGCCACACTGCCGCGAAAACACTTCGCATCGAGCCCCAACGTCGCTGCAATGGTTCCGCCGCGCGGTATTCGCAATCTGAAGACTGCACCCTCGATGACAGCCGCCCACACTGCTCCGATCTCAGCGTCGCCGCCGATAACAGAGATCAAGTGCGCAGTCGCTCGTGAATCCTTGCTTGGTTCCAGAATGAGACGATCCATTTGGACGCAAACTTCGTTGAACGTATCCTTCACGCGCCTGGTGAGTTCCAGAACACCAAAGCGCTCGTGAGCGTTTTGCATTCCTGTTTCCTTCCACCTGTCACATCCGTCGAAACGGTTGCAGGTGACGGGGAGTACAGGCAACTAACCACTGCCGGTATTCAAGAGGGGATTCTCGCGGGACTGTGATTAGCGAATATGATTCTTACGCCGACTTTGGATTTGGTTTCTTGACCTTGGTTCTCTTGATTGCAGCCAGAGCAGCTGCATACACGATCCAGTAGGCTCTTGCGTCATCGATTTCAGAGGCCTCGACTGTCCCGTCAGATTCAACTCGGACAGCTGGGTAATTGCTCTCATAGAGGGCTTCGCTGCAGCGCCATTCGTTGCCGTCTGAAACAATGAGTTCGGCACCGAAAGTGCCGGGACACGGATCGCTGCAAGCCCAAAAAGGAATGCCTTTCAGAGCGGTCAGCTCGTCGTGGTTTCCACAATTAGCTTGCTCATCCAGCATCACGACTGCGCCCGGGATTTCCCTCCATCGACCGCTAGTGGTTTCAAGTCTCCGAGCGTGTAACCCATTTTCTCAAATACATCCTTGTCCCGCTCGGCGCAAACAACCGTCGAGTAACGTCGATCGCCCATAACCTCCTCCTTTGTCTCGCGGACGAGTCACTTCAGGATGGCAGTCTCACCGGTGCAGAAGACAAGGGTAAGTTCATTCGAGAACCGTTCCTTCTCACGAATAACGGTTGCGCCATCTTCTTCCTCCTCGGTCCTGTCTACTGTCTTGATCGATTGCCAATTCGCGATATGCCGGGCTTCTCCTTCGCCAAAGACGCCGTTGAGCATGCCTGCGGTGCAGAGCAGCCCCACATGTCCACCATGAAGCGGAGTCAACGGACGTCCAGCGCTCTCCTTCTCTCGCGCAAAAAGGACGGGTCCTGCTTGGCGATAAGCCAACGACCGCACCAGCAAATCCTCAATCTGATCGAGCGGGAGCCCCCGGTAGACGAGACGAGCCGGCTCGCCGGCCGGAATAGCGTATTGATGGTCTGGTTCTGATGGGAGCGGTTGGATTTCATCCGGGTTTCTCGCCAAAAGCTCGTACCAACGCCTAGCCCGAGTGATCTCGCTGTCCAGCAGACGTTCTCTTTCGTGGCGACTCCGCCGGACGCAGAACAGAACGGTCTGTCCATAACGAACGCTCTCGAGCTCGGTAAGGCGATAAACGCGAACATCGCGGAATTGCGCAGAAAGAACGGAGCAGCATTCGCCGATGCGTTGCGCTGGAATCACCAGAGCGAGCACGCCTCCGGGTCTCAACCAGCGGTAGACGTGTTCTAGAAACAAGCGCTCCATCCTTTGAGATCTCTGCTCGCCCAACTCGAAGTCGTAAGGAGGGTTGAGGTAAATCAGCGAGAGCGACTCTACCGGGCACTGCACGTCAAAACAGTTTCCCTGGATTAGATCGTTCACCACCGCACGAGCTGCTTCCGCTCGATTGGCCTCCAATTCGATTCCGTATCGCAGGACCTTTTCACCGGAGGCAATCTGCGAGAACGCAACACCGTCTCCGATGCATGGGTCGAGTGCCGGACAGTTTTGATCGGGGAATTGAAGGAAGCGCTGAACTCTCTTGGCTTCTGTTGTGGGAAGCGGGAAGAAGCCCAGGCGCATACGCCCGGCAAGACGCATAAACGCCTCCTTAATCTATGTCCGAAACGGGTACGATGACCTGTGATTTTAGGATGGCCTGTTACAATTGCGCTTCTCAAGAACGAAGGAGATCACTTTGGATACTGAACACATAATCGGACTGTTGAGGCTGAGAGAGAGCGTATCGACAGAGCGATTGCTGCCTGGAGGATGGCAGATCTCCGAAGAGAACATCGGCTGCATCGCTTACTTCCGGCGGCTCACAGCCTCGCAAACGGCGCCACATGAGCGCCGAAGCACGAAGACGCATTTCTGAGGCGCAGAAGAAACGCTGGGCCGCTCAAAAGAAGAAGGCTGCAAAGTAATTCTCGAATACTCTCGATGGAAATATCCCGCCATTGATGCCCTGCCATAGGAGCAGTTCAAAAGGCGACGTCCCGCTTCGCGATCCGTTTCCAAACAGCGGTGTCCACCGGCAGGGGTGACATATGCCCGGTGGATAGGTTGATGAAGCCTCCATGGTGCGAGAGCCGGCCATAGCGAAACAGGCGGGCGAGCAAAGCTAGCGCGTGATATGCCACGGTTTGGTTGATAAATGGTTCCTGGCGCTGCAGGGCCTCAACCGAGCTACAGGGCGGAAGCTTGTCTTTCTTGTCGAGTTTCGGATCGACGATTTCTGGGAAGAGTTCTGCCACAGTCGGCAAGCGCAGATGACATTTCTTGTTTTTATTGTTTTGCGGCTGGCCTAGGACGAACTGCCCGGTGCTGGCGTTGTTGCCTAAATCAAGCCAGTAATGGCTGTTCCAGTAAGCCTGGCTGCCCAGGATCATGATCCGCGCGTTGCGGGAATCCACACACCCAATCACAATGTCTGTCTCGTCGCGCCATCCCTCATCCAGGAACTGAGGAGTACCCTTCCAGCCTAGGCCCCAGAATAGATTGATTCGCGTAGCTAAAACCGTTGCTTTGTGCAGACCGATCTCACTTTCGCTGAATGGCTGTCGTACGCAGTTAATCCGCGAGATTCGGTCGCCATCAACAAGGGTCACATCTAAGCCGCCGGGGTGACCAAGCGCGAGCATTGCTTGATGCAGATAAGGAAGGCCGGAAGCGACTGCGCTGCCAGTCCCTCCGCAACCCACGACCGTAATTCGCACCGTTTTATCGAGCAGCACGCTGGGAATTGTGTGCTCATTGGTCTTGGTTTCGATAACTCTGGTCATCGCTATTCACGAATTCTGCGAGTGTTTGCTTCGCCGCTACCAAATAGCGGCTCGGGAACCTCTTCTTGCCTTCTAAGAGCCTCCACATGCTAAGAAATCCGCCCGGGTGCCTGACATGGTTGCGAACCCCGGCGCCATGCGTGAACTCGCTCTGGAAGAATGACTCTTCCCATGTTTCCATCGCTGCGACCGACTTTTCGTGCGGTATTTTCATGGTTCCGGTGCAGACGACTCCATTCTCATAACAGTTCCAATATGGCGCCGTGTATAGCTTCGTGTCGGACTTCGGCCGTTTGTTCTCAAGCAGCGCCCGGACCGACAGGTGAGTTCCCGACGTTTTGAAAAGCAACGGTGGGTGAGGGTAGCGCTTCCCGTTCATCTTCTTTAAGACGGCATCATCGCCGCGATCGCTAAAAAACATGATTCCCTCTCGGGCCGGTCTCCACCAGATAATTGTGTCAAGAGTGCGCACGATTACCCGCTCCGGAAGGATCTCGATTGGAACCGACTGGCCGAGACTCACCATGAGGTCGATCAGCATCTGGGGCGTAACCAACTGCCCCTCTGCAAGACGAGCACCGTCGTCGTCGTGAATTACCTCGTGGACGACTATGAAGGGATGGCGATAAGGAAAGGCGTCGTAGCTATTCTTGCCGTAGACCAGCAGGGCTCGGCTCAGTCTGAAATCCTGAGTCGAGCCGATGTTCACGGAGGTATTCATCGTAGATTTCCCTGATCGTTTCGACGATCTTTGCCGCCGAAGCCAATGACTCGAGCATCGCAGCAGCGTGACCGAATACTCTTCTGACCTGCCGGTCGAGTTGCTTGGCGGGTTTATTCAGATTGATGCCGAGCAAGACATTTGGCTTGCAGGGCCCGTTCTCGCCCATGTGTTGCGCCTCTTCATCAAAGCAGGCGTTTATCGCGTCGTCCTCGTACCAGGTGATTAGGCATCCCGGTCGGCAATCTTCCGCCTCGGTAAACCAATCACGAATTCCTGGGATGTCCTTCTCGGCCACGTTTCCCGGCCATGCGTGCGCGAAACCTCGGCCACGCGCATCCATTTCGATGACATGCTTAACAAGGAATCGAGCGTTTGAACTGAGCAGCGCTGGATAGATCTGCTGTAAGAATGGCAGAGCCTTTTTCCTCTTGAACTTCGCTCCATGCCTGCCGATACATACAGGCAGCTCACTTTCAACCTTGGGATACACCGACTCTTTTATTTCCTCTTCGCTCAGGCCATCCGTCCACATGTCCGCATGTTCCTTAGCGGCGGCATAGTCGTACACGCGCATCCATTTCCAAAGACTTGTGGTGAAGACTTCATAGAATGCAGCGGGAAGCAACTCGTGTTCACGTTCCAAATGAGGCAGGGTCGCACCGATTGGAATCGACGCCGCAGCCTCGTAGTCCCCCACCAAGTAGAGCGCCGTCTTCGATTCCTCGGCCTCTGCTTCAGATTCGCCCCGTTCTCGCGAACTTAAGTCGAAGATGTAGTCCATGATGCGAAGATCTCCCACCCAGACCTTCTTTACATCTTGATTGCCATGTTGCTTGCAGAACCGCTTGAAGCCGCGTTCCACGAAATCAACCGCACTGCCAGACCAGTCCGCAGGTCGGCAAATTCCGAGCCGCAATAGACTTTTCCCGAGGACGGCTGCTGGCTCCTCATCCCATCGAGTGCAAAACCGCCAACGGATGCCGGTGATTTTGGGTACAGACGTGACTATCGGAAGACCGATCAGGCGAGGGGCGGAATGACCGTGCCGGCAGGCGGCAGGTAACGATCTGCCGCAGGATCGTTGCCTTGACTGTATTTGAGCGAATCGAGCATTTTGCTGATCATTTCGCCGGCCTTGAACGCTTCTGGGCATTGTTTCAATTGCTCCACGATGGGATCTGCTTGTCGCAGGTTTTCGCGAGTCACCGATTCCAGTTCACGCGTGACTCGCCGAAACTCACTACCGAAGCGTGAGCTTGCTGGTCCTTTTGCAACGGGGCTTCCGGACAATGTCTGGCGACTCATCCCTTCGCGCCCACAGCTCGCGTGAATGTGTACCGCATTGTTCCATTAATTGGGCTCGGTCCCTCAATCGCGGCCGTCGCCAACTCCGGATAGGTATTCACGTATGTATCCCGCACCTGCTCGACGGTGAAGTCCGGGCTTGGGTCTGGCAGCTTCACTCCGTTGAATAAGAACACGCGTTCGAGTTTCTCCACTTTGACTTTCATTATTGAGATACCTCTCGTAGTTTTTTCGGAAACAGTGGTGAGCTAGCCGAGGGGGACCTTCCGGGTAATCGACAATCCGGAAGTCAGGCCGTTAATGACCACAAGCGCATTTCTCGGTACTAACCCAACGGGCGAGCTGATAACTTCCAGGTTGCCCGTAATCCATCCGGAATCGCAAGCAAGTGCCAGCAGAGCATCCCACGGTCAGACTTCGGCGGTGTTCGGAGTACATTTCCGTCTATAAGCACGCGATAATGCGGATCACAAAGAAGACAACTACTCGTAGCGCAGCGCCACTATCGGGTCGACTAACATCGCACGGCGCGCAGGAATGTAGGACGCCAAGAGCGAAACCGATACGAGCAGGGCAGCAACGGCGGCAAACGTCATCGGATCGCGTGCCGTCACGCCAAACAGCAAGCCCCTCATCAACCCCATCAGCCCTAAAGCAGCCCCGAGTCCAATCGCCACACCCACCAGCGCCATCCTTGCACCCTGCCTTAGGACCATTTGTTGCACGTTTCTGCTCTGTGCCCCCAGCGCCAAACGAATTCCGATTTCGCGCTTGCGTTGTGACACGGTATAGGAAATCACGCCATAGATACCGATGATCCCCAGCACGAGCGCCATCGCTCCCGCAATCCCCAGCATCACCAGCGTGAAGGACGTTCGCGCGACCGATTTGTCGTAGACGTCCTGCATCGTCCGCACAGATGCCAGCGGCAAATTCGAGTTCACCGACCACACCGCTTGCCGGACCTCGGTAAGAAACGCTTCCGTACCGGCGCGCTCGCTTCGCACAACAAACGTCTCCGTCCGTAGCGTTTGTGCCGCTTTATTCCCAAACAGGTACTCCATCATCGGCGGCCAATAAACAATTTCAGGCACCTTGTCCTGCACGCCTCTTTCTCGAACATCCTCGATCACGCCGATCACCTCATGCCACGGCATCGAAGGAAACTCGCGCAACTGTTTGCCCAGAGCCGCCGATGGCGTGCCCCACATCTCGCGCGCCAAATTCTCGGAAATCATCACTACCGGCCGCAATCCATATACGTCGCTCCACGTAAATTCCCGGCCCGCAATCAATCTCGTCCCCGCCGTTTGCAGAAAGCCTGGAGAAATATATTTGTACAGATACAGCGGTGCCATAACGTTATCGGGGTAATTCTTGTCTTGCGCAAAGATGCAGTCCCAATCCGAGTCAAAACCTTCCATCGGCATTTCACTCACGAACCCAGCAGACTTCACACCGGGAGTCGCTGCCAGCTTCTCCAGAATTTCGTTCTGAGTGCGCAGCACTCGTTCTGGCTCCACTACCAGCGCGCCCGGAATCGAGATGCGCATCACCTGGAGATGCTGCGCGTCCGTGAATCCCGGATCGACCGTCCGCAATGCTTGGAACGTTCGGATCATCAAGCCCGCGCTCACCAGGAGCACGAGTGCCATCGCCACTTGACCCACCACTAGAATGCTGCGGGCACGGTGACGCTCCCGGCTCACGCTCGCCGCTCGGCCTCCGCTGCGGAGAGCTAACGAAGCACGCGGCCCCGCATATTTCAGCGCAGGAATTAGACCCAGCAACAAACCGGAAAGCACCGCAAGCAGCACAGTGAACCCGAGCGTCCGCGCATCCAGGGAAATCTCACTTAGCCGCGGCAGATTCGCCGGCGCAATCGCCAGCAGCAGACGCACGCCCGCATAAGCGAAGGCAACACCGAGAGCTCCGCCCATCACCCCCAGCATCACGCTTTCAACGAGGAGTCCTCGGACCATTCGTCCCCAACTCGCGCCCAGCGCCGCGCGAACGGCCAGTTCCTGCTGTCGCGCCTCGACCCTGACCAGCAACAGGTTCGTCACGTTAGCGCACGCGACGAGCATCACCAGCCCGATGGTTCCCATCACCACCCAGAGAACGTCGCTGACGTTACCAATGACTTCTCGCTTTAACGGACGAATCATCGGCGTAATCTTCCACGTCTCGTAGAAATGCGGATTCGTGCCGGGACCATTTGTCCAAGAGTCCATCCAGATTGGCAACATGCGCGTCAGATCGGCGTTGGCTTCCGCGATGGTCACACCGGGCTTCGCTCGCGCGACCCCCTCGAACCCGAATCCCGCAAGGATCAAATTGCGGCGGTCGAAGGCGAGCGGCACCATGACGTCGAAATCTGTATCGACCAACCGGAAACCCTTAGGCATAACGCCGACTACTTCCCGAGGCCGCGCGTCCACTGTAATGTTGCGCCCGACGACCGAGCGGTCTCCGCCGAACCGCCGCTGCCAGTAGCCATAGCTGAGCATCACGCGCTGCGGACCGCGCGGAACCTGATCTGCCTCGGAGAGCCATCGCCCAACAGCAGGTGGAACGTCCAACGCCTGAAGTACGCCATCGCTGACTTCAACTGTGCGCACCTGCTCCGGCTCAGCAAGGCCTGTAACGCTGGCGGTTCCTGTATCCCAGACTCCCAAAGCCTGGAATGTGCGATTGTGCTCGGCGTATGTGAAATACATGGAGGGCGAAAGGTGCAGGCCGCTCTCAAAATCCGCCAATCCTGGCGCGCCGGGGGCGATTTGATGCAGCGATACTAATTGTTCGGCATTTGGATAGTTCAGCGGTTTCAGCAACACACTATTCACAACGCTGAAGACCGCCGTGTTCGCGCCGATTCCTATCGCGATCGTCAGCCACGCCACTGCGGTAAACATCGGGTTGTGGCGGAGCGCGCGCAGGCCATATCGGACGTCCGCAAGAAGGTCTTCAACGGAAGGCCAGCGCCAGACGTTTCGACTATCCTCTTCGGTAAGCGTTACATTACCAAAGGCGCAGCGAGCCGCAGCAGTAGCTTCTTTTCTCGACATCCCGTCCGCCACCAACTCCTCGATCTTTTCTTCGAGATGCGCCTGAATTTCTTCGGAGAGCTCGCCAAAAAGACGTCGTCGCCCGAACAATCGGTTAAAACAACTCATGATTCACCCGGCGCCAGCACGCGCGTAACCCCTTCCAGCATTCGTTCAAAGCTAGACACCTCTCGCTCCAGGTGCTTTGCTCCCGCTCGCGTCAGCTTGTAAATCCGCACGCGGCGATTGGTCGACGAGATGCTCCACTCCGCTTTCACCAACTCGGCCTTGAGAAGCCGTTGCAGCGCCGGATACAGCGATCCTTCTTCAATCTGAAGTAAGTCATGCGAAGTTCGTTTGATATGGTGTACGAGCGCATAGCCGTGCGAGGGCTGCCGTCTCAGGATTTGGAGAATCATCATCTCCAAAGCACCGGGAAAGAGGTCACGCTGTACGGTTTTCTTCATGGGACGAACCGTTCTCCTTACGCACTTCCTACCTGGCAGGCTGTACAGCTCTAGGCCTAGACTAAAATAGTATAAGGACCCGATAACGGTCAAATCAAATAACAGAGTGCTAGGCAATAAACGGCTGAAGAAAGATGTTGTGGTAACCGAAGTACGACATTCTGGGCGGTTGGTCGGCAAACCGGAAGTTGGCAAGAGACGGGGTTAAGGGAAGTTTGGGCGGATTGGCAATGGGAAGTCGGCTGGTAGGAAGTGATCTCCGCGCTTGGCATCGATCTTGGATGGATTACGAGCGATCCAGAACTGATCTTTCTGGTTTCGATCCGACGGTCCCGATTCAATTCTTGCATTTGAGCAACTCACTGTAGAGCATCGTTTTTAGGAACTGGGCTTGCCACCGTCTTTAGCCGTAGGTCTTGCGGCGGTGTCAAAAAGACCCGGATTAGTCAATCCCGCTTGGTCAATGTTCGCGTCTTCGCCCGGTGTCGTTGGCCGAGCGGTCGTCTTCGCCTTGGCTTTATTTTTATCCCGCTCTTCGATGGCCTTCACTGCCTCGGCCATCTCCTCCTTGGCTTGATCAACCGTCCTTTGAAGCTGGAGGTGGGACTCCGCAAATTCCCTCAAAGCTTGCGCCAACTCAGCATCGATCTCTTCAGCAGTTCCAGTTAGGGACAAAGGCGTGGTCAGGGCCTTAATCGCCTCGTCTGGGACCTTTGCGACCTTGTCTTTGTTGGAGTAGGCGACCTTGTCGTTGACCTTGCCATCTTTCTCCAAGGTCTGGGGCACAACATTCACTCGGATTTGGCGGTCACTAAGGACGGCAACCGTGATTGTTAATGGCCGCTGCACAATCAAGGGCATTAGCTCTGTAAACATACATTCTCCTTTATCGAAGGCTTCAGCACTTATTTGGCGGGACTGGCACTTGATGCTATTTTCTGCGTCGCGATGGCGATTGCACACCATGCTAGCGGTGGCGGCATACCAGATGTTTGCCGGCGTCTCGTGCTAAGAACGAATCCGAGAGGAGCTAAGGCTGAGTGTGTGTTCGCCGACGGTACATCTATTCTGCTGTCAAACTTCTTGGCCTCGTTTATCCATCCTGGTGACGAGGTGCGCTTTCCTCTCGCGATTGAGGCAGCCGCGGCGGCAGCAGAGATCCAGATCCGCAACACGAAGCGAATTACGGGAAGGCGGGAGATTTTTCAGACAGAGATCGGATACGCTACTCAACCGCGCAAGGACAAGCGCGGAGGCCTCTTCGTTTTCGCAGAGGTGGGCCGCCCCTGTTTAGGCATATCCGCCGTTCAACTACGATGCGACATATTGAGAGATTATTTCTACGCCGGGAGTCGCAACTGCGCCTTCGATCGCCAACCTTCGTTCTATGAACTGCTGCGAAGCAGTCCCAAAGCATCGCTGACGGAACTGCGCCTCGCCTTTAGACTTCGCAGTCTCGAACTCCGCGTTGGCAGCAAGTCTTCCCGTGACCTCGCCACTCTAGAGCGCGCCTTCAACATTGTCGGTCGTCCGGAATTGAGAGCCTGCTATGACGCGCTGCTAATTGACCCTGCAGCGCCGGTAATTTTCCCATACGGCGGTTTCGGTGCTCTCCTTGTGGCAGGCGAGACTTCACGAGATGGCATGACCTTCTTCGCTTCTCGAATTCTTGCATTCTTGCCGCAGCAGAAGGTTGAGCGCATCCGGGCTCCATTGCGACGATTCGCGTTCTATGACGATCACACGGTTTATCTAGACTCTCGCGGCAAGCTGGAAATCCTGGTCGACCAAGCCTCGTTACCTCTGTCGTGGGACCCTACTTGGAACCAATGGAAGCACCTCCTGCCTTCCAAGGTGAGTATCAAGGCTACGTTTGTACAGAGCGGGAAATATCGCCAGCGTGCAGGCGAGTGGCGACTGCACAGGTGGCAAACCGCGCTACCGAGCCGAACGGAGATCAGCTTTCCTTCAACCATTCCAGAAGAGATCAGCGAAGCGCGCAAGATCCATCATCGCGTCGGGCGGTTCGCCTCTGCCCTCGGAGAGATTCGCGCGCGTGTTGAAGCTGTTCCAATTGAGAAGGGCGATCTGGAAAAATTCTGCGCCGCGCTCGGTATGCCGGCCGATTTCGATGTTGGCCTGATTACCTGGAAGCCCGACTATGACGCTTTCTACTACCGGCAACTTCGCAGACGCTCGCACGATCTGTACCTGTTTCGGTCGGAGTACATCTTTGATCTAGAGGCTGCGGTAGTCGTGGAGACGCCTCAACTGGGCCATGCGACTTACCTATTTTCGAAGCCGGCTAGCCTTACGGAATTCTTGTCGATCTACAGCGCGCTCACCAAAGAAGATATTCGCCACAACCGCAATAATGCTGCCGAGAGGCTTGGCTTTTTGTGCCGTCTCATTCATGGGCGCAACCCGCGGGCCTGGTTAAAAGAATTGAAAGTTCGCATCGGTGAAGTGAATGACTACGCCGCAACACTAGAGTGAGCGACTGATGGAGGGCGCAGCCCTGAGAAGTTGAAGCTCATCTTGAAGCTCAGGCACTGCCGTCCGATCGCTGACCCAGCGAGGAAGAGCACTTGGTCAACGAGCCACAGTTGTTGGATCTGTTTCCCTTCGAGTTGCCTAAAACATCTGCACCGTTAGCCATGAAGTGAGTGACTGCTGAAAAGTCAGATTTTCTCGCCTGCGTCCATTGCAAATACTAGGTTTGGCGCACCGCAGTGGAGGGAAGGTTAGGCGCCTCTCAAGCGAGCGGCGGCCGTGGGAAGTGCGAAATCGGGACTCCGGTATTAGTCTTGGACCGGTTATGCCAACGCGGAGCCACTATGAACGAAAACTCGGGTTTCGAAAGCATGTTCATGTCCGCGCCCGAGTACGTTCTCGCATTGCAGAACGCGGATAGGTACGCATGGCCCCACGGTCCAAACAAGCTTCAGTCACATCGGTCCTTCGGGATGACTCTGCGTCTCTGCCTGCCTTAGTTGTTCCTCGACTGCTGCGTATTCAAGATGCAGCCAAGTATCTCAGCGCAACTACTTGGCAAGTTGAAACCTTGCTCAGAGAAAAGACGATTCCCTCATTTGTACTCGGGAAGCGACGGGTCATCGACCGGCTAGAACTTGATCGATATGTGGAACGCAGGAATGCCGAAGCTAAATCTGCCGCCGAGAAGGCCTCTCGCACACCCGACGCAATCAACAGAGCCGTCGCAATCATACACATTGAGCAAACCATCGAAGAAAAGGCAAGCACGCCGAGCCCACTGCAGGCTATGGAAACGGAAGTGTCAGCATGAAGAGCTACACCAGGCTGGCATTGCGGAGACCAGAGCGATCATGACTAAGGCCTTAATACACGCTCACCTTCGCTGGTTTGCGTTTTTGCTGGGGCTATTCCTCGCGCTTCCGGGCGGCGCTTACGATGACATTCCGCATTCCACAGACGCGATCAGGGATGCCTATTTCCTGGGTACACGTCAGGGAGGTCTTACTGACGACATCCTCGCGCCGTATGCGCATTGGGTTCCTCAACTCAAAGAGGGAGCCTGTACGTCGCGGGTGAGATCAGAAACTCCCTTTCTTCAAGTGGCTGACCATGCGGGCAAGGCGGCAAATTACAGTTCTCAGGACGCTGTTAAGGAATTCTACGGCAAGGAGATGGTGTTTCGCGTCTACCTGGACATCTGCTACAAGCCAAAGGCTCCCCTGAAGGCTATAAAAATCAAGGTCATACAGAATAAAAAAGAGATCATTCCATTGTCTGCGGAGAGTTCTCCTTACATTCCGAGGGTGGACGAACTTGCCGCACTTCCCCCCAAGGGCGAGCTGGTACACTTGGAATTCAAATCCAGCCGGATCGATTCTTCAACACTTACCTTCCTCATCTAAACGCCGGACAATCAGCACGCTTGAGGTTGATTTCGACCTCCAAACTTTGGATAGCCCGACGAGCATTGCGTTAATCAGGAGTTACGCCGCGCCTACTGGCCGCAATTCTCTTTCTGAAATCTCCAAACCACACAAGCCGCCATTTCATCCGGATCGACTGCTCGGCATTTATCAGGGAAGGTGCTGGTGCGCTGTCTCCGTCAGTACTCGAGTGCCGTTTCTTGTGTATAATTCGGTTCACTTGTTCTTGGAAGGTGGCACTTGAGTTCAGTGCAAACTCCAAACGTTTGGATTCCAACCTGTTGCGAGCGCGTCATGCGCTACAACCTGTTCCTGCAAAGCGGCGGAGCAGCGTACGGTTCTTTGGTCTGCACGGTCTGCAACAAAAACGTCACGTTTGAACTGGAACATCTGGTCGACTTGAGCGCTTATGGAGAAGGATCCCGGGTGCTCGGCATGCTGGCTTCTCCGAAGCCACCCAATGTTGAGCGGCGAAAAGCGGATGGGGATGCCGCTGTGAACGACAAAACCCTGTGACCTGGGTCGCGCCTTCCTAAAATGCGGGCTCACCAATGATCGGCCAGACCATCTCTCACTTTCGCATCGTGGAGAAACTCGGTGCCGGGGGAATGGGTGTGGTCTACAAGGCTTTGGACACGCGCCTTGACCGCGCCGTGGCACTGAAGTTTCTACCCGATAACATGGTGCGTGACTCGCTGGCATTGGAGCGCTTTCGCCGCGAAGCTCACGCCGCATCCGCGCTAACCCACCCCGGTATCTGCACCATTTATGACATTGGCGAGGAGGATCATCGGCCTTTCATCGCTATGGAGTTCATCGACGGCGAAACCTTGCGGGAGCATATCCATGGGAAGCCGCTTCGCGTCGCGGTGATTTTCGATCTCGCGATTCAAATTGCCGATGCTCTTGACGTCGCCCATGCTGAAGGCATCATCCATCGTGACATCAAACCCTCCAACGTCTTCGTGACAAAACGCGGACAAGCGAAAGTGCTCGATTTTGGCCTTGCAAAGCTTGTTCCCAAAGCGCTCGCGAGTGCGAACGCGGATCTCGGCGGCGAATCGCCGGATTCCAATTCGATCGTTGGAATCATAAGCGGCACTCCCTCTTACATGTCACCCGAGCAGATACGAGGAGACGATCTGGACCCGCGGACCGACATCTTCTCGCTTGGTCTCGTGCTGTATGAGATGGCGACAGGTCGCCAGGCGTTTGGCGGAGGCACGGGCGGCACGATTATCGAGGCTGTTCTGACGCGGCCGCCTGTTTCGGTGCGAAGTATCAATCTCGATATCCCGCCGAGGCTTGAAAGAATCATCGACAAGGCGCTGCACAAGGATAGAGGCCAGCGCTACCAGCACGCGGCAGACATGCGTGCTGACCTGCAACAACTGAAGCGAGATACGGATTTCGGCCGGAGAGATCGGGAAGGAGACGCGGAATCAGTCCTCAGGTCAACCGCACGTCCCTTATCCTCGACCGGCAGGCGGAGATCACAGACTTCGACAGTGAAAACAGGTGCCCTCCGCCCAAAGCGACTGTCCAAGATCATTGACTCGCTTGCAGTTCTTCCTTTCGAGAACGTTAGTCGCGACCCCGAGAACGAGTACCTCAGTGACGGGATCCCTGGGAGCCTGGTCAATATCCTGGCAACGGTACCGAGACTGCGCGTAATCGCACAGAGCACGGTATTTCGGTACAAGGGCCGGCAGATTGACCCTCAAGCCGTCGGCCGCCAGCTCAATGTGCGCGCCGTGCTCACTGGCAGAATGATTCAAAGTGGCGGTTCTTTGCGCATTGGGACCGAGTTAGTCGATGTCGCGACGGGGGCACAATTATGGGGCGCGCAATTCGATCGTAAGCCTGGCGACATCTTTGTGATCCAGGACGAAATTTCCAACGAGATCTCGGGGAAATTGCGCTTGCAGCTAACGCGGGCAGAAAAAAGACGACTGATCAAACGCCACACGGAAGACCCCGAGGCTTACCGGCTCTACCTGAAAGGCCGTCATCATTGGAACAGGTGGACTGAAGATGGGTTCTACAAGGCGATCGGGTACTTTCAGCAAGCGGTCGAGAAGGACCCCAGCTACGCTCTCGCCTACACTGGTTTGGCTGAATCGTACGTGCTTTTGGGATGGAACAGCTATCTGCCTCCGAAGGACGCATTCCCTAAAGGCAAAGCGGCCGCGATGACCGCCCTGCAGCTCGACTCGGGTCTCGGCGAAGCACACACGCCTCTGGCAGCCGCATTGTGGCTTTACGATTGGCAGTGGCAAGATGCTCAGACGGAATTCAAACGCAGCCTTGAACTAAGTCCCGCCTATCCAACTGCAAATCATTGGCACGCCGAGTATGTGATGACCATGGGCCGCCAGGTAGAAGCTATCGCCAAGATGAAAAACAGCCAAGAACTAGATCCGTTGTCCCTCATTATCAACGTTGCCATCGGATGGGCCTCCTACATGGCCCGCCGATACGACGAAGCTATCGAGCAACTCCTGCGAACTGTCGAATTGGATCCGAATTACCCTGTCACGTACTGGATTCTCGGGCTGCTGTACCGAATAACTGGCCGCAACGAATTGGCCATCACCGCGGGTGAGAAGGGTGTGAACCTGTCAGGCGGCAGTCCTATGATGCGCGCGGCACTGGCACACACTTATAGAATGTCGGGGAGGGCAAAGGAAGCACTGCAGGTGCTCGACGATCTGACAAAACTGGCAAAGCACAAGTATGTCGCACCTCACTTCTTGGCTGGGATCTATATCGGTTTGGGAGAAAACGAGTGTGCGATTGATTACTTAGAGAAATCCTACGAGGAGCATTCCCACTGGCTCATCTATCTTCATATAGATCCGAGCATGGACCCTTTGCGGAGCAACCCTCGTTTCCAAGACCTGTTGAGACGTGTCGGCCTTCCCGCACTCGCGGCCGCGATCCCCGCCTGAAGGAAACCAAGCCGGGGCATATGAAGCCGACCTGCGTTCAGGTCGAAACTTAGCATTGCGAAACCGAATATCACGATTTGGCGTTAATGGCTGGTAAGTCGCGTTACCGGTAAAGTTCGTACTAGGCCAGTTGCCAGACATCTTCCCAGCTCTCTATTTCACGGCAAGCAACTTCGCGCAGAATTCCTCCGAGAGCTTGGCTCCTTGCTCCGATAGCGACACGGACTTGTTTTTCGTCGCTGGATCGGAAATGTAACCCTTCTCGTGTAGCTGATCCATCGCACTCCACGGAAATGCTTTCCAGGCCCGCTTACCCCCAGACTTGTCGGCAAACGAGTTTAAGTAGAGAAGGGCGAGGACCGTTTGTTCCAGCTTTTCTGCATCGATATCCATGTGGCACCTCGAGGCTGGCAGGCACAGTGCATTTTTGTTGTGGCACTCTCCGTTCATACTCCCATGGCGCGACCGTGTCCAGGGATTGCGCGTCACGACGAATCATCCCATTCCCAACTCCATGTTCGGGAGGTGGTGCCATGAGAAGAAGAACAAGAGCGAGAAGACAAAATCGACAGAAGACCAAGTTGGGACTCCCTGATTTGGAACACGTCAAATCCGCAGTGCTTGTGAA
>Ga0210410_10001551_pt1 | contig 21416 bp, 49 predicted proteins | sample IncBWC4MmetaG_FD_161058 | JGI IMG/M metagenome (GOLD analysis project Ga0210410, IMG submission 161058) | Forest soil microbial communities from Barre Woods Harvard Forest LTER site, Petersham, Massachusetts, United States - Inc-BW-C-4-M | ecosystem: Environmental > Terrestrial > Soil >... | reverse complement strand
ACACCCATGACAGTAAGCACTGACCAGGTAGACGAGGCCCAGCAAGCAGTTGAGGAAATCTGGGGCCTCCTGCGCCCGAAGGAGCAGCGGGAGCACCTGGAGAGCTACATCACCGTCCGGGCCTACTTCATGGCCGCTCTCAACGGCGCCGTGTCGGAGACCAACTACGAGGATGCGGATCCCGACGATTCCTGAGCCACGGATGCAACCTCACGGGACCAGGACGCGCTACGCCACCCACGGATGCCGGTGCGATGAGTGCCGGGAGGCCAGCCGGGAGTGGTCGAGGGACCAGCGACAGAGGAACGGGACCCACGCCAGCCGACTCGGGGACGGTTCCCACGTCGCACGGCGCCACGACGACGCCATCGACGCCCTACTCGAGCTGCTGTACGGCTAGGCGTCCTTCTCTGCGTCGGCCCGTAGCTGCACGTTCTCAGCCTCGGATACGTCCCGGCGCTGGACGGCCTTCGATAGCTGGTCGTTGACGAGGGCGTGGACCTCATCGAGCTTGCCTGATGTGTCCTCGAGCTTGGACACGACGGCTTTGGCCCGCCTGCCGTTCCGGTAGCCCAGGAAGGCGATCACGAACACCCCCGCCGCGATGATGTCCTGCACTGGGTCGGTCCCCACCACGACGCCCGCCACGGGTGGGGCTCAGGCAGCAGGAGGCAGCAGGGGGTTCGCAGGCTGGGCTGGGGCCTGCGGCGTTGCAACTGGCGTTGGTGGCGGGGTCCCGGTCGAGGGGTCCGTGACGTAGCGGTCAACGGCCAGGATGACAGCCGAGCCGATGGCGAAGTAGGGGCGCACGTTCGCGGGGATCGAGTCCTGGGGGATCGCGGCCAGGGCCACGCCAGCCAGAGCCAGGACTCGCAGGAACCAGGCGCCGAGCTGCTGGGGGTTCATGTTCACGGTCACTCGGGCAGCTTCTCCGCGTGCCAGGCCGAGGCCGGCGGTCCGGTCTCCTGCCACCAGTGATACGCCGTGGTGCCCACGACGCCGAAAACGTGGAGCTGGCCGCCGATCAGGATGCTGGTCATGTTCTCTCCTTCTTTCAGGTTGCTCGGTGGTGAGGGTGGTGGGTCGAAGAAGTCATCGGCCAGCAGCGACTCGTCCCACAGGCCGTCATGGTCGACCCATTGTGTGCCGTCCGCGGTGGTGACCAGGCCGGGCCAGCAGGCGGGCGAGCAGATGTGCGCTCCAATGGCAGGGTCCTGGTGCGCTGTCCAGAGCTTGCGCGGGCGACCGAATTGGGCGACGAGGGCGTTGACGTTGGAGACCGAGCAATAGCCGTAGTCGTAGCCGGTCCACTCGTTCATCGCACCTTGCTCGACGTCGGCGCACATCGCCGGGTCCCCATCGGTGGTGATGGACAGGTGCTTGGCGTTCGGGAACTTCAGCACGACCCCGGCGTAGGTCTGTCCGATCCCTGAGTCGTTGACGTACCCGGCGTAGGCGTCGAGGCCCGGGGGGAGGTTGGCGACTGGGCCATCGGCCATGCGGAGCGTCATGCGATCCTGACCGCCGTCCAGCCGGTCGCGCGGGGGTAGCTATTCGTGAAGCTGGCGGCATAAATGGTGGGGGTGCCGCTGGTGGTCGTCGCAATCGCCTGGAAGGCCAAGGTCCCAGCCACCGTGACTGTGGCGATGAAACTGAGCGGCGCCGATGCCGCCTCACTGCCGCTCGTAGTGTTCGCTGTCTGCCCCTCGAAGGTTGCAGTTGCCGTACCCGCGACGGCTTCAATTTCAACGACCGCGGAGCCGGTGCCGGGTAACACCTGTGACCCGAGCGTGACCAGCCACGTGCCTGGGGCGAGGCTTGCCGTCGTCAAGAACGTCGCCAGGCCCGTTGTCACGGGGTAGTTCGAGGCCAAGTGGCCGGCCAAGGCCGTACCAGGTGGGGCAAACCCGCTCATCACCAGTCTGCCGTTGTCGTTCCATACCTCGTCGGTGACGGCCGGGTCTGTTGTCGGGATGGCATCGAGGACCAGGGCGGCGGGGACGTGGAACACCCCGAGCTGGCTGAGGACGAGCGTGAACTGGCCACTCGACCCGACTTGAACGCTGAAGCTCTGCGACCCATCGGAGGCCCCGGCGCTCCACTCGACTCCGTTGCCGGTCCCGGCGAACCCCGCGACGTCCGACAGGTGGGCACCGGCCGACGCGTCGGTTATGAGCCACGCACCAGCATTCGACGGCGCGTCCACGAACACACCGGCCACGAGCGTTCCGCTGGCGGGGTCGCGGCCTCCGACCTGTGCCCAGTGATTGTTCCCTGCCGCACCCGCGACCCAGATGCCACCGCGCACGGTGTCCTGGTAGGTCTGCCCTACGGCGGTTGCCGTGGTGACGCCTTGGGGCGACCCCGAGCCCGTGAAGGTCGGGAACGCTCCACCACCACCGCCACCGCTGAGAGGCAGCCAGGTCCCCGGCTCACCCCCGATGACGCAGACCCAGACGGTCGCGGTGTTGTCCACCCCGAGCCAGCCCTTGGGCCAGATGCCGACTGTCGGGTGCCCAGCGAAAGGCCACCGGCTCAGCGTGGTCACGGGCCACAAAGCGATGTCGGGGTCCAGGTCGGGGACAGGCACGCCCAGCTCGCGGAGTGCCCGGTTCGACAGGCCGCCGCGAGGCCAGATGAATGGCTCCAGCGAGCGGAGGGCCGGGTCCATCGCGGGCGGGGCCAGCGGGGCATCCTGCGGTGCGGTGCCGCCCTTCGACTTGTCCATCGCGGCCCAGAAGATCGGCGGTATGCCGCGGCGCTCGGCGTCGGTCGGGGCCACCGGGGGATCGAGCGACACGTCGGGCCCTTCGGCCAGCTTGGTCGCCTTGGGCTTCAAGTAGTAGGGAACGGAGGCGTCGGGCATCAGGTCACCAGGTACGAGAGTACGTCACCGGAGGTCCCGATGGCGTAGAGGTCGTCAGAGTTGGCCACGGGCAGGAGCGGCGTTATCTCCCCCGGCTCGACCAGCATCCCGTTCGACGTGGACACCAGCGCGCCGCCGACCGCGATCGGGTTTGTGTTGGTCTTTTTCCCTGCGAGGACGACGCCCTGGACCGCGGCGAAGGCAGCCAGGTTGATGGCGGACACCCCATTCATGGTGGCTTGCCCACTGTTGACCCCGTGGGCCTGCGGGAGCGCCCCCACGTCGACGGTCCCATCGACAGTCTGGATCGCGGGGAAGTTGGCGACGATGACGCTGCCTCCACCCGATACCGCGGTGGGGGTGATGGGCGAGGGGTAGGTGGAGAACTCGGCGCCTTGGGAATCGGCGTGCCATACCGCCTGGTACTGGGTGCCGGGGGTCAGCCCCGTGGTGGTGATGGAGAGAATGCGGGTGGCGCCACAGGTCCAGGGACCCCAGGACCCGGCGCCGAACATCTCTCCTAGGAACTCGCCGCTGGCCGTCACAATGCCCACCGCGGTGGCGGGTGCCCCCCTGATCTGCGTGGTGCCACACCAGAGCTCACCCTGCGGCACGTCGGGGAACACGAACACGGCATCGCCCGAGCCGTCTGCCATCGCGGTCGCGTGCTGGGGGACGATGGCCATTAGAAGGGCTGCTGCGCTCGACGGCGGCGCTCGGCAGAGCCGGGACCCGGGATGCTGCGACCCTGGCGCTGGTCCCTGGCCACGCGGGTGGACGTCCGGCTGCCTCCGCGGGGACCGATGGGACCTTGCTGGCGCTCGGTCTCGCGGTAGCGGCGCTCGATCTGGCGGGACTCGATGCGGCCGGCGGTCTGGGGCTCAGGAGCGGGAGCAGGCCGGGGGGCTGGGGACGAGCTGCGGGCCGGGGTGGACCGTGCGCTGGCTGCGCCCGTCCGTCGCACGACCTGGCCCGTGGGACCGGGGAGCGCCCCGGCCACCTTGGCGACCGATTGCTTCGCCCCTGAGGCATCGAACACGGTGGCGGCCAGGAGGATGACGCCAAAGGCCCCGACGAGGCTGCCCGCCGTCAAGGCGGCGAAGCCCGACAACCACTTGACCCCGCCCTTCGTGATGAAACACGGCCCCGAGAAGAAGAGGAACCCGGGAAGCTGAAAGACGCACTGACTGAGCCCGGCGCCCGGCGTCCCCTGCCCGCTGGTGGCGCCCTGCGGGTTGATGTTGCTCGACGGTGCGCCCTGGCCCCCCGCCCCGACGCCCGACGAGACCCCGATCTTCGAGCCCTTGCTCACCGCGTACAGGGCCTCGGGATAGGTGCCGCTTTGACACCCCTTGCACCACGGCGAATTGTTGATGGCCTGCCAGATCGCGGCCAGCCCTGAGTCCTGCGCAAAGGCCCGCACGATGGCCGTGTAGTACCCCCCCTTCAGGAAGTTGGCCATCTGCGCCACCCCATCGGCCTCGGTGTCGTACTCGTAGATCGGGGAGGTCGACCCGCACTGGGCCACGCAGGTTGTGGCACCCTTGCCCTTGCCCGACGTGGCGAGCGGGTTGTTCGTCACCGATCCCTCGGACTGCGCCCAGTAGTTCAGGGCCAGCAGGTTGTTCTGCGAGCAGGGGGCACCGAGGGCGGTCAGGAGGTCGCATTCCCAGGCCGGAAAGCCGGACGCCACGGTTACCTCGTTTCGGTGCCGGGCTTGCCGTCCCCGAGCCCGGCCTCCCGCGCGTGCCAGTAGGACCCATACATGAGGGCCGCGGCGAGACCTCCGCCCATGACGATTGGGATGGCGTGCTCGCGGTCGATGAACGCGGCGATGGCGACGAACCCGGCGGCCTGCACAAGCCCGATGTGAACCCATTTAAAAAGTGTCTTGGCTCGGGTGTCGGCGTTGATCTCCGTCGTCTGCGGCGAGCTGCAAGCAGCCGCGATTATCTCGTATACTATTCCGGCGCTGACCAGGAACGGAACGCCATTTTCCGAGCTAACAAGTGGGGCGACGGGCACGGGTCCGAATCCTGTGACAGTTGGCGCATACCACTTCGCATTTGGCTATTTCGGCGCTTACCATTTTCCAACTGTGGCGGCCGTAGGCGCCTACTGAGAACCGCTTCTCGGTCCCCGGCAAATGGTCAAAGTCCAGGGCCTCGGGCGCCCGATTGTATCCGCAGTCCACGCACCCGGTGTCCAGCTTGATGGCATCGAGCCTTGCCGAGATGATGGTCCGGCGCTCTCGGGTCCGCTTCGCATCCACGGCGCGCGAGCACGCGGCGCAGTAAGGCGGGAATGGTGAGGCCCGCCCGGTGATATTCACGCGGCGCCAGTCCCCATCGATCTTGGGCCAGGTGTCGCACCGCGGGCAATGGAGCCGGCCGTCGACAATCTCTCTCGCCCTGAGGGTGCGCGCCATGCAGCGATTGACGATACCTGTTCGCTGTGTCACGCGGGACCGAGGCCCCAGACGTTCCACGGCGTCTGCCCGGCGTAGGGGACGATGGGTGTCCAGTCGACCGGCGGCTTGGTCCCCATGACCGTCGTCCGTGGGTCGGTGCCGCGGGGCACGCCGGGCGGGAGCTGCTCGAGGACGTTGCGCGCCGGGGGCGTCTGCTTGAAGTCGGCGGCGTCGTTCGTCACATAGACCGGGTTGCGGACCTCGGTCATGGCCCGAGAGTGGAACCCGGTGGGCTGGGGGTGCGGCGGGGGCTGGGGCATCAGTAGGGGTGTCCTGCGGGCATGGCGGGCGGGATAGAGCCAGTCGACTCACCTGGGCGGGCAGCGTAGCCCGTGGGTGTCGCATAGACGGGGGCGATGGCCGAGCTTCCACCGCTTGATACCACCTTGTCCACAGGCACGGTCACCCACACGGCGGCCCGGTCCTGAGCCGCCTGGGCGTTGTTTAGTGTGCCCGTCTTGCCTGCCCAGCTCGGGGCGGCGAGGCGCTGGGCCGAGGGGTGGGCGTCCTGAGCGGTCGGGTTGGTCTGCGGGTCTATCCCCGCGGGTGCCCTGCCGTACTCGTAGGGGGTGAGGGCGAGCCGCTGGGTGGACGCGACCGATTGCTGGTGGGCCTGGCCTGAGAGACGGTCCAGCGCGGCCTGGGTCACGACATCGCCCGCCATCAGAGCGGCACCCCGTTGTAGCTGACCGTGTAGCCCGTGATGCCCGGGATATTCGGGCCGCCGGGCGAGTTGGCCTGGAGGATGCCCGGGTTCTGGGCTTCAAGCGTGCCGAGGCCGGCGCCGTAGCCGGGCTGGTTCTGCGGAGCGGACGCGGCGGGAGGTGCGGGCGTCACGGTGCTCTTAGGAACAGTGGCAGGCGGGGCGGTCCCGGTCGAGGGCGGCGACGGGATGGGGCTCGGACTTCCTCCACCGCCGCCCCCGCCGGTTGCAGCTCCCCCGGTGGCACCTGTGGACGACCCACCCGAGAACAGGCCCGCGACCTCGGTCAAGAAGTTCAGGTCCGACGCCTGCTGCGCGCCGGTCAGGGCCGAGAAAATCTGAAAGTCCTGGACCTCCTGGGCCTGAGTGAACGATGGCGTCTTTGCCGCGGCTCCGGTCGTCGCAGCGCCGCTACCGGTCGACTTCTTGCGGAACCAGGCGAAGCCCAGAATGCCGACGCCGAGCGCGCCGATCCAATAGATGAGCGGGATGCCGCCGATGGTCCTGTTCACTGCGAGTACCCCCCTCGCAGATTCGGCCAGCGGGGGACGACCCGCGGCCAGTGCATCGAGCGGCGCCCGCCCACCTTGCGCCCCCGCATGTGGACAGTCGATGGACCTTGTGGGCCGAGGGTGCCGAGCGGGACGACGGGATCAACGAGCTGGGCGAAGGGCAGCGGCATGTAGTGGACCGGCGGGCCGAGAAGGCGGATGTCCTGCACCGCGATGTCCGGGCGGAAGTAGTCCGGCGCTACCGAGGACTGGTCATGCCAGGCGGGCGAGTTCGACATCGTGCCCGACGCCTTGTGATTGGGCGAGACCGGCACGTCCTCGGTGCCCCAGGCCGCGGAGATGGTCCAGCTCACCGATGTGGCGCCCGCGGGCGACAGGGTGGGCATGGGCATCCAGGCCGGGGCAAACTCCGGTGGTACTCCGTCGACTCGGTAGCGGACGGTGCTCAATCGTCTACCTCATCGAGTGCGCGTTCCAGGTGCCGCCGGACTTTCTCCTTGTCCCGCTTCTGTCCCATCGACACAATCCAAGCTCCGAAGCACATGCCGAACACGAAGCCGAGGTAGGCCGCGGCGCAGTCGAACTTCAAGCCGTCCTTCTCCGCTTCCTTCTCAGGCATCAGCGCGCCCCCGCGCAGCTCTTCTTCCCCAGCCAGAAGCCGAGGTATCCCACACCGCCGAGGATCAACAGGCCTACGAGGTTCCCTTTCATGGCGCCTTTCCAAGCAGAGCATCGAATGTCGGGTTCAGGATGTACTGCGTCCCTCCCGCGGCCTGTGCGAATTGCGAGCCGTGGGTCACGATGTCAGCGATTATGACGCCGACGATGACCAGGCTGGCGAGTGAAATGAAGCGTGCCATACCGATCCTTTCCTACTTGGCTTTGGGGGGCGATCCGGCAAACGGGTTGGTCCCGAGCCCGGTCCCGAGTTGGGCGTTCCCCGCCGCAGCGGCGTTGGCCGAGCCGGGGGTGTAGAGGTTCAGCCACGTCGCCACCACGACGCCCCAGCCGATGAGTCCGGGCAGCGGGGCCAGAGCCGAGGGCAGCAGCGAGAGGCCGCCATAAAGGACGATGGCCGACGTGTAGAGGGACGGCAGCGGCGCCGGGATCGGTGCAGTCGTCGGCACCTTGACCCCGCCCTGAGATACCGAGCGGTAGGTGACGAGGGCGACCTCGACAAAGAAGGCGGCGAGCAGACCCTTCACGATTGCGGCTGGTCCCGAGTTGTGGGCTTGTAGTCGCCCGGCCAGACCAGCGAGCGGAAGCTGTCGTTACCCCCGGTGATCCGGTTCCACCCGTAGTAGGCCACGCAGTAGCCGGCCCACAGCAGGGCGATCCCGATGGCCACCGGCTCAGCCGCCCCGCTTGGCGGCCCCGGTCAGCTTGGGAGCAACCTTGGGCCAGATGACGGCCCCTGCAACGGCGCCGATGAGGACCCATCCCCAGTGAACTCGCATATCGATCCTCCCTTCAGCGCGGCAGACTTTGGCGAACAAGGACGAGCACGACGACACCCCCGACCGCGAGCCAGAACCCGGCCCCGTGTCCGTGACGCGGCGAGAAGGCACCGACGCCGCCGGTATCGGCCGGGCCGTAGGTCTGGGCGGCGAGGGCGGGCGAGGCGTTGCTCGACGTTCCCGTGCCACCGACGCTCACGCCGGCCTCTCCGAAGATGTTGGAGCCGATACCCGGCACGCTCAGACCTCAGGAAGTCCCTGCGGGAGCTGTCCCCGCGGGACGATCTGGCCGATGATCACGTTCAGGGTGTAGGGCGGCGTGCCACCCGAGCCCCATGGTTGACCCTGGACTTCGATCAGGGTGCCGGGGTTCGAGCTGAGGGTCGCCTCCGACGTGTCGAGCAGGCCCAGTGACGCCTGGTTGAGCGACGTCTTGCGGGTGTAGACGTAGACCCCGGTCGGGAGCGTGAGGCCACCGAAGGCGATGTACGCATCGTCAAGCAGCTTCCACATCGGTGAGTCGTCAATCGGAACTCCGTCGATGATGAGCTGAAAGCGGTTGGTCAGCGACGGGAAGGCAGCTACCCGGGCGTTGGTCGAGTCGCGCAGCTCGAGGATCAGCGTGTCGAGGAAGCCGCCCAGCCGCGGGAAGCTGATGCGGTTGTTCGAGCTTGCCGCGATCGGCGGGTTGCCGACCTGGAGGATCCATTGCCGCGATGTCCCGAGCGATGGCGGGATGATTTGGGCGCCCTGAGGCAGCCAGTAGAAGTCGCTCTCGACGTCCAGCGTGATCGTCGGGACCGTGCCCGGTGCCGTCGAGAAGAACTGCGCCGACGTGTTCAGGTTGACTTGCAGCGTCGGCTGCACCGAGGCGTTCGCACCCGGCGCCGTGCCGATGCCCTTGGCGAACTCCAGTGGCAGCGACAGCGCCATCGAGAAGTCGCCCGTACCCGTGGTGCCGACCGACACCGCCGAGAAGGACGGGAAGTTCGCCACCGCGGCAGTCGACCCGATGCCACACCCCGCACCACCCGAGAACAGGTTGACCAGGTACAGCTCGAAGGACGGCAGCGAGAAGATCAACGTCCCGAACGGGTCCTTGAACTGCACCAGGGTCGCGATGTTGTACGGCGCATCGGTCGTGGCCGCGACCGTCGTGGTGCCGTTGACCCCGCCGCCGCCGATGAAGTAGAGGCGGAAGTCGCGGTAGTACCCGGCGCGCGCAACGAGCGGCTGCTGGATCAGGTTGCCGAACGGATACCCGGGGGCCTGGTACTGCGGGAGGTTGCCCGGTTGCGTGTAGCGGATGAACGGCCCGCCCGGCTGCTCGACCGTCGTCTGGGGCTGTGGGCGCCCCACCATTGTCGCGCTCACGATGTCGCGTGCAAGATGGCCTTGCCTGCCAACGACTTGAGCTTCGAGTTACTGGCGACCAGCTCCTTGCGTGCCCACATGCGGGGCAGCCCGAAGGCCAGATGCGCCGCCAGGACGGTGATCAGAACACCGTCGAAGATCCTGCGGGTGAACACTCTTGACCTCCCGTGCGAAAGGGGGCCCGGGAGCCGAACGGTAGGGTCAGACTCCGCGGACCCTACCTAGGGCGGGACAGTATCAGCCACCCCACCCCAGGTCAATCATTCTCCCGCTTCGCCAACTGACCGGCGGCGTCGAGGGTCATCGTTGGCCCCCACGGCCACGCCACCGACACGGAGAAGATGAGGGTCCCGAAGCCATCCCGCAGTCGGAACGTCACGACCTCGCCCTTGTCGTCAACCTTCCATTCGAGCAACGGCGCCAGGTTGTGGTTCGGGGTTAGGGGCACGACACAATGTCCAGGCCAGTCAGCCATCGGCACTATCCTTTCTGTCGGACGGGAACGGTACGCGTAATCACTCGTTGGCCGGGCCGGGGCACAAGGTCTATGGAGCCGGTTCGAGTCCGGTCGGCCTCGGCTCCCGTTCGCAGACGTGCTCCGCGAAGGCCCCGATCCAGGGCACCGACCGGGATGCCTTCTCGGGTGTCGAACACGGCCATGACCCCGCCGCATTCGGGGCATTTGGCCTCCAGGGCGAAGGGCTCAGGCAATCTCGGGGGCCGAGATTCGGATGGTCTTGTGGTGGCTCACCTGCACCCGCAGGTCCACGAACACCCTCTCGCCCATCTCGCGGACCCGCTGGCAGAACCCGAAGTCCTCCCCGACGTGCTTGCCGTCTTGGATCGGCTCCCAGAACCAGGCCATCGGCGCCTCGTACACCGTCGCCATCTTCTCCAGCAGCTCCCGGGTGACCATCAGGAACCCGGCCCCGACCCCTTCGACTTCGAGCAGCGGGTCGTCGGGCTGGTTGGCATCGTTCTCGGGGAGCAGCTTGGCGACCGGCTTTAGCGTCCCGTCGAAGAGGTTGTAATAGACCCCGGCCACGCAGGGGAGGTCGTTCCCCTCCAGTTGGTTGACGTCGGTCGGTCGGAAGCTGATGTCCGTGTCGATCTGGAGCAGCTTGTCGGCGTCGGTCTCTTCGAGGAACCACTTCACCACCGCGTTGCGCCCGGCGTCGAGGTAGCAGGTGTTCGGAAAGACGGTGAAGTCATCGAAGGCTTGGGCCTGAGCAGCCTTCACCAGTGAATAGGTGCATTCCCAGCCGACTGAGCCGCCAGTGATGAGGCCGACCGCGAGACTCATGCGGGGACCGCCTTTCTCTCAGGAGCGGGACGCTTCTTCTCAGGCTCCCGCGGCAAAATGACCTGGATTGGCTTCCGTGGATTGTTCGGCAGGACCGCCCAGGAATAATCCTTCTTCGCCAGTCCGTTCGATAACCCGCGGATCTCGTACTTAGGACGCCCCACGATCTCGGCCAGTCGGTTGATCACGTCCGTGTCGAGGGTGAGACCGAGGAAGATCCATGAGGCCATCTGGTAGGCGGCCCGGGGCACGTCGGCCGGGCGCTGGAACAGGGACACGACCGAGACGCCGCGGGTGCGCGCGCTGATCAGAAGATTGTCGATGGCGTCGCCCTGGCCCATCTTGTCGCTGGCTATCTGGAGCTCGTCAATGGCGACGGTCCACCCGCGGTCATCGAACGCACCTTCGAGAGCCTGAGCCTGGACGGCGGCGAGGCCGGCGCGCTCGGCCAGCTTGTTGATCTTGGGACCGACCAGAAACTTCACCGGCTCTTTCCGCGCCATCTTGTCGTATGACTTGCCGGGCGGGGGCCAGCGGGGAAGGCGGGGGAACCCGCACTTCGCCAGGGTCTCATCACCGCCTTTGGGATCAAAGGCCAGGACGTAGTTGCGCAGTTCGAGCAAGGTCACCAGGACAGTCGATTTCCCCTGACCTGTCGGGGCGATGATCGCGATGTGCTGACCCGGGCGCCAATCAGTCCTGAAATCTTCTAAGAACTGATCCCAGCCTTTCCCTTCAATTTGGGGGACTGGCACTCGGCGCCGTCCATCCCGCGGCTTCGAGCGCCGCCTTCTGCTCGGCACTCACGTCCGCGAAGGCGTTGGCCGCCTCGGGCGCAGCGCCCGCGACTTCCGGCGAGACCGGAGGGGGCGGGGCGTCGGCGGGCGGCGGCTCGGCCACGGGCCCAGGCACCGGCACGTCGGGCGGCGGGGCCAGCGGGGCGTTCATCGGTCCAGCCTTGGGCGGCACGACCCCGGCTACCCCCAGCTTCTCCTGCACCGCGCGCAGCAGGTCCAGTTCGGCATCGTGCTCGGCTTCAGAGAGGTACGGAACCTTCCCCACGAGATGCATCAGCAGCGTAATCAGCTCTTCCATTGGTTTGTGCCTCCTGAAACGTAGGGGGTGGTTCGAACATCTTAGATACGAACATCTGAATGGGGTCGTTCTCTCCGAGGTCGGGGAACGCCTGGGCGATGGCCTTGGCTTCCTTCGCCTCCCTCTCGCGCGCCTTTTCGACACCCTCGGCCAGTCGCGGGAGCATCGCCCGCGCGACCCACACGAACATCTCTTGGAGCATTTCGAGCTTGCCGACGAGCGCCTGGAACTGCTCCTCGTCCCCCGCCTCCCGGGCAGCCTGCATCTGGTATTGGGTCTGGGTGATCGTGAACGTCAGCATCGGCCCGGCGAGCAGGAACGCGGCGTCCTCGTACTTGTCCCGGTTGCGCGCGAGGGGCTGGAACAGGAGGCGGTCGGGGAGGGTCCCGGCCACGGCCCGGTCAAGGATCAGACCGGCCGCGGGGGCCTGGTACTGCAACATGCGCCCGGTGGGGTAGTGGGCCGTGTTCTCCAGCCTGCGGCCGGCGAAGCCCCAGATGTCGGAGATGTCGGAGTCCAGGGCGACACGGCGGCCGGTCGGGCGGCGGCGCCTGGGCACCTGCTCGCGCGAGGCCGGGGCCTTCTGGCCACCAGCGTGACCCCGGCCCCGGCGAGATCGGAGGCGGTCCATCAAGCCCGGCTTGCGGGGTGCGACCTCTTCGGACACGCCCGGCGTCGGGGCCTCGGCTGGAGCGTCCGGCGGGGGTGGCTCGGATGCCGTGGCGATGGCACCGTCGTCGGAACCGCCCCCCGCCGGCGCTTTAACCTGCTCTACCCCATGCTCAGAGAGCAGGTGTCTAGGCAAGTGCATCGCCCAGAACTCGTCCCCGCATTCGGGGCAGACCTTCTTTGAACCGGCCATCAGACCATCAGCTTCGCACGATTGGCGGCGAGGTCGTGGAGGGCCGTCTCGAGCCAGTTGTAGCAGTACCCCATGAGGAACGACAGGCATTCAGGGCCGACGTGGACACGCTCACTCACCAGGTCGGGGATGTCCTTCGGCGCTTCGACCCACTTCTCGCCGTCGCGCGTGGCGACATCGTGGAAGCGACACCCGCCGGGGCACGGCGGCGGCACCTTCGCCCATCGGCTGATCTGCTCCAGGGTATCGCCCCGCTCCCGGGCCTTGATGACGTCCTTCCACCGTCCCGGCAGCCGGTTGATGAGCCGCAGCCGGTCGTCGCCCGTAATGTCCACCGTGACCATCCGGCCGGACGGGGTCGTGGCGATCCGCTTTTGCGTGCGCCGCGGGTCCGCCCCGTCGCTGGGCCGGATGGCCAGGCCGATCATCGTCACGGCGCATCACCGTTCAGCGACGTGAACACCTGCATCCGCATCTGGGCCTCGATGGCATCGAGCTTGTTGTCCATCCAGGACAAGTGCCACTCGCGGACGCGCATCGACTCTTCGGGGCCGACGAAACACTCCAGCAGCCCGATCAGGTGGTGGTTCTCGATCTGCTGCATGGGGAGGTTGACGCCCTGACCGAGCAGCGCCCCGATACGTGCGGCGATGTGACCGGCGAGTCCGACGAGTTGCTCGTCGCTCAGCTCACGGACGTATTCGGTTGCCTCGATCTCCTGCTCGGTCACCACGGCCACGCCTCCACCTTGCGCCAGAACTTCCGGCGCTGCTTGGCCCGGCGATGCGACCGCATGGCGGCCGCGGTCAGCGTGAGAGCCACAGTAAAGAGGACGGCCCAGCGGTGGAACGACTCGCGAATCGCGGTCACGACTTGTCCGGTTCGTCACCCCAGAGGAACTTGCGGAGCTTGTCCAGCGGTGTCGGCACTTTCTCCTGCGGCGTCTTTTCCTCTTCGGGCTTCTGATTCTTCAGCGCCTCGATCTCGGCGTCGCGACGCTTGTCGGCGTCCAGCTTGGCGATGTCCTCCAAGATCCAGCCGACTGTATTGGCGATGTAGGTCTCGCGCTTGCGGTCGGTCATGGCGTCGAACTCATCGTCGCTGACCGGCTTGGGGCGCTCGGCGGGGGCGGGCGGGGGCGGTTGCTTGAGCTGGTCCAGCTCGCGGATGTAGGCGTCGAACGCCTGGCGCTGCTCGGGGCTGACGCCCTCGGGCGGGGCCGCGGGAGAATCCTTGGTGGTGGCCATACAGTTACGGTAGCCTCAGAGCCGATGGAAGGCAACGATGCGCCCGAGGTTGACGAGGCCCGGGGCTCCTGGCTGGTCCGCACCATCTACATCGGCTTGATCGGGGCGAACCTTTACCTTGTTTTTGACTGGTGGCGTGACACCCCACAGGGCGCCGCCGCGGTCCACCGGTGGAAGGACCGGCTCGAAGCCGCGAAGGCGAAGGCCGAGAACTGCGAGGGGTGCGCCAAGCGCAAGAAGTGGCTCCAGGGCCAGATCAACCGGGTCCACTATCAGGCCGAAGAGATCGTCACCGAAGCCGCCGAGACCGCCGAGCCCGAGCAGCCGTGACGTCCGTCTTTGACGACACGCACCGGGCCGATCCCGCGCACCCGGTCATCCTCACCCCCGAGGCCGCGGCGAAAGGGGCCCCGGCCAGCGAAGATGGGGCCGGGTTCGACTTCTCGATCCTCGTTTCGGTGGGCGCGCAATTAGGTAGTCTCGTTGACGGCCTCGAAGCCGACCGCGAACACCGCCGCTCGATGATCCCGCCGAGCAACGAGCAACTGTTCGCGGACGGGCTGATGCCCAGCTCGGGCAACCTCATTTTGGACCTCGGTTCCGTGCCGCTCGGGCGGGTCTGGCAGGTGCGCCGGCTGATCGTCGGAGGGGTCGCCGTCACGACCGCGGCCACCGGCAAGGCGTATGCGTTCGCTCAGGGGGCACCGCCGCGCGACCTCAACCTGACCAACGGCGTCGGCATCTACGCGGCCCTGCCCGCCATCGACAAGTGGGGCACGCACCAGCTCTTCCTTCTCGCAACCGAGCACCTGTGGGTTGTCATCGCGGGTGGGAGCTCGGGGCAGCAATACACCGCATCGGCGCGCGTCGAGGACTGGGACGACGCCACCTTCCGCTCCACGTTCGCGGAGTAGGCGATGAACGCCACGGGGCCGGTCGATCCGCTCGTCCGAGCTGAGCCGCCCTTTGACTGGTACCGCACGCCGGTCGTCATGCCGCGGCGGGTCGAGACCCCCGGGCATCTGCCCGACCTCGATCCCGACATCGCTCTTTGGCCTGTGACGCCGCTCCAGCGCTGGCCCTTCACCGGGGCGCCATCCGAGGGGATCTGGCCGAAGGGCTGGGCTGGGGTCGACAACACCGGGACCATGTATGTCTGCACTGTCGGAGGCCAACCCGGGACTTGGGCACAGGTTGGGAGCGGGGGTGGCGGCGGGTGGCCCACGGTCAACGGGACCGGAGCGGGGAACCTCACGGCCACCCTCGGCTCAGGCGACACGACCGGGTACAACTTCACCGACAACGGCTCGGGCGGTTTCAACGTCACCGCAGGAGCGAACAGCGGCGTCACCCTCTCAGCCGCTAACGACATCGCGATAACGCAGACCGGCATCGGCGCGCTGGTCATCGACCAGACCGACGCCGCGAACGCTCAGGGCATCGTCATCAACGACCGCGGGACCGTGGGCATCACGCTCGACGGCCAGGGCACGGGCGCCATCACCATCGAGACAACGGGTGGCGGTGCGACAACAGGGATCGCACTCACCACACAGGCAACGGATACGGGCGGAATCAACCTTACCGATAATGGGAGCGGCGGCGCTCATGTTGTAAGTGCTGGCGTCGCTCTTGCTCGGTTGGGCAACAACGGCACGGGCGGCGTTGCCGTGACGACCGCCGGCGGCGGTGTAACTACCGGCATCACCATCGAGACACAAGCGTCCGATATCGGCGGCATGACGATTAGCAACGTCGGCACGTCGAACGGGATATTTATGTTCGATGCCGCAGCCGGGATCACGATCGAAGAGGGTGGCGCCGGGGACATCGTTCTCAACCAGGCGGGCACGGGTCACATAATCCTCACCGGGCTTCCGACCTCTGCCGCGGGGTTACCTGCTGGCGCCCTTTGGAACAACCTGGGCGTAGTGAGCATCGCGTGAACCTCTCTTGGAACATCGACTCAGTAAACGACATCGAGGCCGGGACCGTTGGCGTCGTGGTGTCGGCCAGCGGGCACAACGTTCTCGTCAAAGATTTGTGGACGCCAGCGGAAACCCGAGCGGCGATTGCGGCGCTGACTGAGAAGTTGAACGAACTCAGCCCACCCTCAAACCCTCTCCTGCACCCTCCCGGCCAAGTGGTCGACCAACTCCTTGTAGATCCAGAGTCCGTCGTCCATGACGAACGGCCCCAGTCTCTCCACGAGGTCGGCTAGGGTCTCGGCTTTTTTCGCGCGCTTGTAGGCGGCCGCGTGCGCGGGACCGCAGTAGCGCCGGTCGTCGCGTTTGCCCGGTGTCGGGTCGAGCGGCGTGTCGCACCAGAGGCAGCGGCCCGGTTTGGTCACGCCCGCCTCGACGGATCGGGCCGGTTGCCCAGGAAGGCCGCGTAACTCTCCACGACATAGACGACGCCGATCTCGGACCCCGTGCGCGACGGCGAGATCAGGTCCCGGGCCGCGTGGACAACCAGTTCGGCGGACGCCACGCGGGCGCGCAGGTATTCGATCTCGTAGTTGCAGTCGGCGTGCTCGGTCACAGCGCCGCCAGTTCCCGTTCGATCTTGCGGCGTGAGCCGATGACGACTCCGTTGCGGTGGTTGAGTTTCTCCCCGCAGGCGCACTCGGCCCACCACATGAACCGGCCTTTTGGCTCGTAGCGGTGGACATGCCCTATTTGCTGCGTAGTTTCCTGGTCAGGCGACATCGGACCCCTTCCCTGCCAACGGGTCGGCGTAGGTCGTCTCGCAGACTCCGCACGTCACCGTGCCGTCGCCGTTCACGTTCTCGGTCGGGTGCGGGCACGCTGCCTTCATCCGCTTGATCGTCAGTGTCAGATCGGCAACCTTGCGGCTCAGTCGGTTCGCGTGGGCGTAGGCACGGTCGTACTTCTCACCCGAGACGTAGCGAGGCGACGGACCACCGGGCAGTTCGGAAACTGGATTCGGAGTTTCTTGGGTCACGGATAAACCACCCCCGCGCAGATGTGGGCGGCCTCGCTGATTGAGTCCATGTCCCAGTCCTCAGCGTGGGCCTCCATCAGGGCCTTCCGCATCGACTCGATGAGATCGGCATGGGCCTGCTCACGTTGCCTGCGGTTCAGGTCGTCCCTACATGGGCCGCAGAGGTAGCCCTCGTCGGTGAACCAGGCGTGTGGGCGCTTGCCGCACTTCTCGCACGGACCATTACTCACTGGGCATCAGGGCCGGGCGCCCTACCTCTCCCTCGACATACAGCTCGTAGAGCGTGCGGCCGTCCTCGGACTGCATGTACGGGAGCATCACCTGCTCGAAGGTCACCATCTCGGTCTTGACGATGGCGAGCTGCGCTTCGAGCCAATCCTTTGCGATGCGCCAGGCGACCCGTTCAGCCTGTTCGGCGTTCGGCGTCGCACCATGCCCCTGTCGGCCCGCTCGCAGGAGCACAGCGAGCACTCGGTCGGTCTGGACCGGGAGCTTGAACCCACGCGTGCCCCCGGGCACCTGAATGGCGAACGAGACGCCCGTGGGAGTGCCCACATCGTCGTAAGCGGTCATGATCTGCCGGGCGCCCCCCTCAACCAGCAGAGCGTGCACCTGGCCGATGGAGCGGCTCACGGGGACGGTCGTCGTGTAGTTCAGAAGCGGTCGTGCCATCAGCCCTCTTTCTCGGATTGATCCTGTGGAAATACGTCGATGACCTGATACTCGCCACGGAGGATTGCATCCGTGCCGCACCGATGAACGGTTGGCTTTCGCTCGTCCTGCTCCCACCCCGCACAACACGCCGTGCAGACGTAGGTGTACCGCCTAATCGTGGACATCCACTCGGGCTTGGGCGACCCGTGCGACGTGCGCGCCGGCCGCGTCCGGCCCGTCTTGGCGATCAGCCCCGCATCGGCGCAGCGCCGGATTACCGGGCCGATGGCCTTGTTGTTCGGGTTGGTGAACCGGAGGTTGACGTAGCTCACGATCTCTTCCGCGATGAACGTGGCCCCGGCGGTCGAGGCGCTCGATCACCCGGTGGCACTCGGCCTTCCACTCGGCCTCGGCTGCCTCTTCGACCAGCGCCATCGCGCGCTCACCCGCGGCGATTGCCTCTTCCATCGTCAACTGCTGGTTGGTCCCGACGCCAACTTCTTCACCACCGGCACGGCGGCCCCGCCCTGGCGAACGAGACACGGCGCATGGGTGCAGACCGGGACGGAGAGCGTCCACATCAGCTCGTCTTTGCCGCTGGTGTTCTCGCGGAAAGAGAACGTCCGCATGACGGCGGGGTGGCCACAGTGGGCGCAGGCCAGGTCGCCCATTACGCGCGCTCCCAGGAGTGGACCAGCAGCCCCAGCCGCCCCGCCGCCACCGGCTCGCGGTGAATCCAGCCGTGGTGCGCCCGGCAGACCAGCACCACGTTCTCGCTGTCGATGATCGAGCCGCCCCGACCCCGCGTCAAAGGTTCGTGGGGGTCCACGGGTCCGGCGCACTCGATGTGGGACACCAGGTCGCGCGCAACGCAACTGCCCCACTCCATGCCTTCGAGCATCGCGATCCGCTGGCCGAGCAGCAGCAGACGGCGCTCGGACACGCGGCGCAGGGGCTTCCGCCGTTTCAACCAGCCGCCGCGCTTCACATCAGCCGCCGCGTCAGGTTGACGATCTTTCCCTCCGCGATCCCGAACGCGAAGTCGAGGCTCCGCAGGAGGTCGTGCTCCAGCTCGGTCAGCGGCACCGCGTCATCGAACTCCGGGACCGGGGAGGCCGCCGGGCAGTCGTGTATCGGTGGCATCAGCCCCTCGTCCTCGAAGAACTCTCCGTACGAGCAGCACGACTCACCCAGTCTCACGACGCCTCCTTGATCCGTCCGGCCGCGATCAGCAGCCGCACTTGCCAGTCCCTCGGGTCGCGCGTGACGCCCTTGGGGTTCACGATCCGGTTTGCTTCCAAGCTCATCAGCGAACCCGCGCGCTCGGGCTCGACCGGGCCGCCGATCTCTTCGGCCAACTCGCGTACCCGCGCGTCGGTCAACTCCGCGCGCCAGCGGCGTTGTTGGCGGTAGCCGGACCAGCCTTGTGCGCGCGCTCGGGCCTGACGACGCGCGAACTCGGTGCTGTAACTACGCTGCCGGGCCATCAGGCGGTGACCTCGACGCGAGTGCGCTTCCACCCTTTGCGGGCGATGTGGCGGGCGCCGTGAACCTCGTATTGCAGATAGCCGAGAGGGTGGCCGTCACCTTGAGCGATGCACTTGCGGCCAGCGCCGACCTTGCAGACCGGACACGGTACGGACCGGATCAGGCGCAAATGTGCGTTTGTGTACTTGTCCGGGATGAACACGGGGAGCATCAGCCCTGGCACCCGCCGACGCTTCACGCCGCGACCTCCGACTCTCCCGCCAGCAGCCGCGCGAACTGCTCCAGCGGCATCACGACATACGCGTCAGACACCGGACGGTTGCGGCGCTTCGCAATGACGGCCCACCATGACGTCCGCGCGTTCGCGGACTCGGCCGCGGCTTCCGAGCACCACCCCGCCAGGTCGAGCGACTTGTGATTCTTCGCTTCGAGGCACCACCCGGCCACTCCGTTGATGTCGCCTACGTCGTCGGGGCGGCCTGCTCCGTAGGCTCTGCCTGCCATCGGGAAGCCGTGGGTCCGAAGGAAGTTCACGATTTCGAGCTCGAAGCCGGTTCCTTTGCGGCGCTCGGGGCTGGTCACGGGCGAGCGTTCGCTGCGAGGACCGAATCGAGATACCCGAACAGCCATTCCACGTCGCGAACAGGGAAGCAGGGCGTCTTGTGTGCGACGTTCGGCGGCTCGTCGGCCAGCCAGTCCATCGCCTGCGCCCGCTCGAGGACGCGCCGAGCCTTCGCCAAGTTCTCAGGCGTGTACGGCTTCTCTTGCTCGGAGTAGCTGGCGAACTCGCGCACCGGGCTCATTCGTCACCCGGGTCTGGGTTGTCGAAGTCGACCAGTCCCTCCATCGCTCGGTAGCAGCCCAGGTGCTCCCACGGGGGACCGCCCAGACCGCACGCCGGGCATTCCTGCTCATCGGTGGCCATGCCGCCCACCTTAAGCCCGACGTACCCCGTTCGTCAACCCTCAAACGGCGCCACAGCCCTTACGCGGACCATCCCCCCGGCGGTGGGGGGGATGGCGCACTTCGAGCCCCTTGGCGAGGGCAGCCGACGCGACCCCTGCCAGGACGCCGGTTATCCACAGCTTATCCCCACCTGGTGACAAATGCCACTTGACAAGCCCGTCGGGGCGCGCGACAGATGTCATTCGCCCCGAGACCCCTGCCCGGCCCCGAGGCACGACCTCGGAGGTAGCGCATGGCCAGGAGCGGTCAACCCCAAGCCACAAGGCTGCTGGACTTCACTGAAGCCGCGGCCTGCCGGAAGCACCCCGCCGAACTCTTTTACCCCGAGCGGGGAGAGCCGAGCGGACCCGCGAAGGCGGTGTGCGCAGAATGCCCGGTCGTGCGAGCTTGCCTCGACTGGGCGCTGCACCATGAGAAGTTCGGCGTGTGGGGCGGCACTTCCGAGCGCCAGCGGCGGTTCTTGCGCCAGCAGCTCAATATCCGCATAGAGAGCCCCCAGGCGATCATCTACACCGGATCGAGCTGCGGTACTGCGGCGGGGTACACGGCCCATGTAAGGGCCGGGCAGCCATCGTGCCCCGCCTGTAGGGACGCTCGCAACGTCTACCAGAACGCCAGGAACGCTCTGCGTAGAGCCTCGGCGTGAGGCTTACCCGCTTCCTCTTAGGCGTCTGCTTGGGCGCCACCCTGGGCGTCCTGCTGCTCATCGGCGGCGGCATGTTCGACAACCCCTTCACCCCGGCGCCCAAGTGCCCCGGGTGTGCCGTCCTCACGCATCCCTATGGCGGCTGCGATGAGGCTGTGCAGGGGGGGTGGGTGTGCCCGTGAGGCAGCCTTCAGACCCGATCAGTCGCCGCGTCCGTCAAGCCCTTTACTTCGCTGCGGGCAAGGTGCTGGATGAGATGCCGTATGGGCCGGACTCTCGGCGTCAAGGAAAAGACCAGTATCGGCGGCTAGGCGGCGAGTACGGAGCCGAGCTGCGCCAGCTCGCAACGGATCAGCCGGATTACACGCCTGAAGAACTTGTAGCGGCGATAATCGCCCCGGCTGAGTTTCCTGACGACCCAGAAATGGCGGACCTCACCTTAAGCATCCTCTCGGGCGTCCGCGATCGTGCACGCCGGTCCCGCTATGGCGGCATGGCGGACCTAAGCGTCCCGATCCCGCCCGACCTGTCTAAGCGCATCGAAGAACTACGAGAGCGGGCACGGGAGGGCATGGCGGCACAAGAGGCCCGCCAGCGCCCCGAGCCTGAGCCCTTTGTCCGGGCGTTCAGCGTGGTACCTCGGTTCGTCTATGAGGCCCTGCGCCGGCCAGGGGGGCGGCCCGTGGACTGACCGGCCGACCTCGAGCCGATCACGGCGGCCGGGGGGACAAGTGAAGCCGGACATGGACCCTTGACCGTGGGGACGCACACGAAGGCCGGTAACGGCAACGAGGGACGGTGTGTGTTCG
>Ga0210410_10001550_pt1 | contig 21426 bp, 14 predicted proteins | sample IncBWC4MmetaG_FD_161058 | JGI IMG/M metagenome (GOLD analysis project Ga0210410, IMG submission 161058) | Forest soil microbial communities from Barre Woods Harvard Forest LTER site, Petersham, Massachusetts, United States - Inc-BW-C-4-M | ecosystem: Environmental > Terrestrial > Soil >... | reverse complement strand
TTAGCACTTGGCCTCAGGTGGCGACAACGAGACCGCCTGCGGCACGAATGACCTCGCCGGTGATCCAGGCTGATTCATCGGACGCCAGGAACACTGCCAGCGGAGCGATATCGGTGACGCGACCGAGGCGGCCGAGTGGCGTCTTGGCGGCCAGAGCGGCGCCGGCGCCACCTTCAAAGGTTCCCGCAGTTACATTGCCCTCGGTTTCCGTATGGCCGGGAGCGATGGCGTTGACCCGGATCTTGCGTGGCGCGAGTTCGAGCGCCAATCCCTTCGTGAGTGTTTCGATGGCGGCTTTCGTGGAAGCGTACAGCAGGGCTCCCGGCACCGGATGCGAACCGACGATCGAACTGAGGTTGATGATGCTGCCGCCGTCAGCCCCGAACCGCTTGATCGCCTCCTGCACGGTGAGAATGGCCCCGAGAACGTTGACGTTGAAGTGGAGATGAAACTTCTCTTCGGTGATCTCCGCGACGGCGCCGAAGCGGAATACCCCGGCGTTGTTGACCAATACGTCCAGTCTTCCGAAAGCAGCATCCACTTCTTTGAATAACCGCGCGACATCTGCGGCCTTGGATACGTCGGCTCCGACTGCGATTGCCTCGCCCCCGTTGCCGGTGATCACTTGAGCGACGCGCTCTGCCCCTTCCCGGTCGGAGGAATAATCCACCGCCACGCGCGCGCCCTCAGATCCGAAGGCCGTTGCAATCCCAGCGCCTATACCTTTGGAGGCGCCCGTCACTATTGCCACTTTATTAGACAGTCTGGCCATATTCACCGTTGTTTGTTCTTGATCCGACTACCCGTACATCGCTCTGAATTGCGCCTCGCGCTTATCAAAATCTCGATTTATGCTCATTATGCTAAAGACCGTTTTGAAAGCGCGTCAACATTCAATTTTGCATCCTGAATAAATCGTCGGCAATGCGGAAGTATTGGGAAATCCTTCGGCGCTTCACGCTCACGGTCCAGAAACGGGCTTCGAGCCCATCAGCCTCCAACTGAATGACCATACTGATCGCGGCGTGGGAGGCCGCCAGTACGGCTCATCGGAAGACATCGAAACGCTCCAAGGCAAAAGCAATGCTTCGGCTAGCCGATTTGGAGCACTCGAAGAATGCGGTTCTTCACTCACTCGGCGCAGCCAGTTCGCAAGAATCGTGCGGCCATGCCATCGACGAATTCATGGGATGGTATTGTTCCGAACCGCGTCTGGCCTTTAACCGAACTGTCGTCCTTCGCTACCGGTTCTTTCTCGAACAGAAGAACCTAGCGCCCTCAACGATCAATGTGCGCTTAGCCGCCGTGAGGCGTCTCGCCTATGAAGCCTCCGATACCGGCCTTCTGAGTCCTGACCTAGCCGCAGGAATCCGCCGCGTCAAAGGCGCAAAGCGTCTGGGCGTAAGGGTCGGCAACTGGTTGACCGTTGACCAGTCCAAGACCTTGCTCGGCGAACCACCGTCGGCAGTCTCCGAGGCAAACGTGATCGTGCGATTCTGGCACTCCTCATTGGATGTGGCCTGCGACGGGCCGAGCTGGTTGGACTCGAAACGGAAGATTTCCAGATCCGTGAGGAGCGCTGCGTAATCGCTGACCTGATTGGCAAAGGAAAACACATCCGCACTGTGCCCGTTCCAAGGTGGGCGAAACGCGCCATCGATGAGTGGACCACGGCGGCTGGCATCAACACTGGAGCGATCTTCCGCCGAGTGAGTCGACTGGATAAGATTTGGGGCGACAGCATCACGCCCAAGGCCATCTGGCGCGTCGTGAAAGCGGCCGCCAAACGTGCCGACATCAGAATCTTGCTCCCCATGACTTGCGTCGCACCTGCGCATGGTTATGCCATCTAGCGGGCGGAGAACTTGAGCAGATTCAGTTTTTGTTGGGGCATGCATCCGTTCAAACAACTGAACGCTATCTTGGCTGCAAGCAGAAACTCAGCCAAGCCGTAAACGACAACCTCGGATTGGAATTCACCTGAGAGGGGGTGACCCAGAAGCCGACTTCTGGACTGAAATGGGTTCCGGTTAGCTGTCACTTGGAATCGTTCCGAGAAAAACGGGGACCCCCTCGTGGTTCTAAGGTCCGGCTCCATCGTGCTGCCGAACTCGCTAGAGGCTGGACCTTGACAATCCGGCATCTGTGCTCAATTATTCTTTGCACAGTCGAGTGGCACTCAAACCATATCGTCATCATTTTCGGTCGGGCCCGCGACTGGCAGGTGGTTTCCTTAGGTATGGTAACTGCTAAAGAGTGCATGCGTTGGCGGACGATAGGTCTTCGCCAGGAGATAGTAAATTGCGAATTAAGTCGCGGGCGTTTCTTGTGCTCGTCTTGCCGGCTCTTTCAGTTTGGCTATCGGCTTCGGAGGCAGCTTCTGTTGACGCGGGACGCATGTCCCTGCCCACTATTTTCGAAAAGAACATGGGACAGGAGCCGTCTCGTTATCAGTTCATATCACGTCACAGCTCGGTGGAGGCTCGTTTTTCCCGCACAAGCGTAGACCTGACTTTTCCCGATGGGCCCAGACACCGTAGACGGATTACCTTCAAACTCCTGGGGAGCCGCGAAGAGGTTGCGCCTGAAGGTCGCGATCTTCTTTCCAGCGTCAGCAATTATCTACTGGGGAATGATCCGACGCGCTGGATTCGCGGAGTTCCCAACAACGCTGAGGTCGTTTACCGGAATATCTATCCCGACATCGACCTGATCTTTCACGGAAGTGGCGAAAGTATGGAGCACGATTTCAGGATCGCGCCAAACGGCAATCCTGATCAGATCGGGTTTGTGATCGAGGGCGCGGACAGAATTGCTCTGGACTCGTCGGGCAATCTAGAGATCTCTCTCGCGAATGGAAAGTTGATTTTTCAAAAACCAACGGCTTATCAGCAAACGGCGCGCGGTCGAGGGCCGGTAGACTCCGCTTTTGTACTAAACCCCGACGGCTCGGTGCGGTTTCATGTTGGGATATACGACCGCAAGAGTGCGCTTATTATCGATCCCGTCTTCGTCTTTTCCACTTACCTGGCAGGCAGCAGCTTAGACAATCCAGTTGCAGTCACGACCGATTCCGCCGGCAACGTTTATGTTACTGGTTACACCGATTCGCCTAACTTCCCGATCGAGAATGGCATTGAAGCCACGGTCGACGGCTCTCCCGACGGCTTCGTATCCAAATTGGATCCTACCGGCCACACTTTGCTTTATTCCACTTACCTGGGGGGATCGTCCCGGAACTATGGAAACGCGATCGCTGTGGATGCCAATGGAAACATCATCGTCGCGGGCGCTTCCAGTTCCAACGACTTTCCCCATGCAGGAGCTGTTCCTGCCCTGACCTGCGAAGGTAACAATGACTGCTTCTTTCTCGTGTCGCTCAAGCCCGATGGCAGCGCGTTTAACTATGCTGGCTTGATTGGAGGAATAGAGGGAACAGCGGTTGAAACAGGCCAGAGCGGAGCCGGAATCCTGGCGGTTGACGCCGATGGAAACGCCTACCTGGCGAGTGTAACCGACGACTCGAACTTTGAAATCACTCCTGGCACACTGTCCACAACCGTGACGGGCTATCCCTACAATTCTACGTTTGTCCTGAAAGCAGATCCCACAGGTGCGCTGGTCTATAGCACTATCGTTCCAGGAACGGCCCAATCGAACCTCACGGTTAATTTGAACAATGTATTCGTTCCCGCAGGCATCTCCGTCGATACTAATGGTCAGGTGACCATTGCCGGCACATCAGGACCGGGGCTGCCCAGCACTGCAGGCGTTATTCAGCCGACGTTTCCCAATGATCTCAGCGTTCAAAATGCGTCGGCAGGATTCGTGTTGCAATTGAATGCCACGGCCTCGGCAATCAACTATGCGACCTATGTGCCGGGAACCGACACAATCGGTGGCTTAGCAATCGACGGCCAAGGCAATTCCTACGTTGCGGGCGGTACTAGCGAAACCACTCTGCCAGTGAGCGGCAATGCCTATCAGAAGACCATAAAATCGGGAGCCAATTGCACGTGCAACAGTGGGTTCATCGTTAAACTCAATGCGATGGGGACAAGTATTCCGGCTGCAACATATCTCGAAGGCACTCCTACAACTGGCAATGAGGGTACGTCCTTCGGGGGAATTGTTCTCGATAGCAATTCGAATGTCTTCGTCGGCGGCATGACCGGTTCAACCGATTTCCCCTTGGTCGACCCATTCGTCAGCCTCTGGGTCTACGGAGAGGCCGTTTCGGATATGGTCCTAGCCGAAATGTCTCCGGATTTGAGCTCCCTACTTTTCGGCAGTTTTCTCAGTTCTACCGATCAGGTATTCCCGGCCTCGCAATTCTCAGCGCTTACGGTGGATAGTCAGAATAATTTGATCGTGACGGGGCTGACATTAACAACTGATTTTCCTACCACACCGGGGAGCTATGAGCCGACTCCGCCCACGCAGGCCGGGCACGCCTTCGTCGCCAAATTAGACTTGGCGACCGCCGCTGCTTCCGTTTGCCCCGATTCCTGGAGTGTGACCTTTGGTTCGGTAAACGCCAAGCAATCCAACACTCAAGTTGTGCATGTGACAAACTGCGGCGATGGCCCTTTGACGATCGCAAGTTTCGTGTCTTCGGCGTCGACCGTGGCCGTCCAACAGAGTTGCGGTACGATTCAGCCGGGAACAGTTTGTCCGATTTCCCTAACCTACACACCTGTCGATAGCTCCGCGCTCGCGGGAATGCTGACGCTGACCGACAACACCGTGATTTCGCCGCAAGTCATCCAGTTTTCGGGTCAGGGAATCGCTCCCCAGATCAACCCGTCGTCCGGCACGGTTAACTTTGGTCATCTGCTGGTTAATACGACGGGCGTGGCAACCCAATTGTTATTTTCAAATACCGGAAACACTTCGCTTTCCATTACTGCGGCTACTGTAAATGGGGATTTTACGATCAATCAGAATGTCTGCGTAAGCAGTCTGCCACCCGGTGGGTATTGTTTCATCACGATTACTTTCGCTCCCACTGCTTCGGGAACTCGGACTGGCACTCTCACAATTTTGTCCAACGATCCGGTCTACCCTCAGGCTGGAATCAACCTCGTTGGGGTAGGGGACACGGTCTACCCTTCTCCGCTCATCACTTCTCTCGGCTCGCCCACCGCGCAGATTAACAACGGTCCAATCACGGTACAGGTTATGGGGTCAAATTTCTATCCCGCCTCGCTGGTTGCCGTGAACGGGACGCCGCAATCCACCATGTACTTGAATGGCGAACAATTGCAGGCGACGCTGAGTGCCGGGGTTACGAGTGCAATTGGAGAAGTCGCTGTCACTGTCGTTAATCCTTCTCCCGGTGGGGGGACCGGCGGCCCGGTGACACTAACACTCTACGAGGTAATTAGTGTTGACGCTGCATTTCTTGCCAGTGTGCCGGGTTCGCCACTGATTTACGCCTCCCTGCCATCTTCGTCGTCGACCAATCCCAATACTGTGATTTCGATCAACCCTGCTACGGGAGCCTTAGGAACGCCGATTCCCGTGGGTAATAACCCTGGTTTGCTTGCAGCCTCCAGCGACGGAAGTTATCTCTTTGTAGTTTCCAATCAAGATCAGACACTACAACGGATTAATCTATCTTCGAATACCGTAGATCAGACGTTCCCCTTCCCGCCCAACAACACGACATGTTGCGGTCCGCTCGCGGGCGCGGACCTGAAGGTGGTTCCCGAATCGCCGCAGGAACTCGTGCTCGCCCTCGAAATACCGGGGTATGGGTCCGGCGAAATGGCGTTGTACACCAGCACTGGGCTCGTGAACTATGTACCAACCACCACGTCAGTGGGTACGGTTTACTTTTCCAGCTTTGCCTATGCCGGAAGTCCCTCAACAATCTATGCGCTCCCGTTTAGCAACGCGCCGAGCTCCTATTTCAACGTGATTACAATCAATGCTCAGGGCCTTCAATTTACGCCAAACCAAGCCGGAAATTACCAAGTCAACAACACAACGGGCGCCGAGGTCGTCAGCGATGGCTCTTTGCTGTACACAAGCGCCGGCGAGGTTTGGAACCCGGCCACCCAGACGCAAGTGGGATCGTTCCCCGTAACTACATATAACGACACTTCGTACCCGAACCTTTACAACTTGGTTTTGGATACGTCATCTGACCAACTTTTTGTGATTGGCAGTGAACCTTATGGCGGCGATTCGTCATCGCTCGTGCTCTCAGCCTATAGTCAGAGTTCGCTCAATTTGACAGGCGCCCTGGCTTTTCCCCAGGTGTTGGATCCTCTTGTGAACAACCTTGTTCAGTGGGGTGCGAACGGCTTCGCGTTCCTAGCGCAGTCTGCCACCGGTAATAGCGAGGCCGTATATCTGACAACGAGCAGCCTCAAAGCGGCCGTGACGAATCCAGTCCCCCAACTTACATCATTGAATCCTACCTCGATTTCACAGGGCTCCTCGGGGCTACAACTTACGTTGAACGGGCAAGGATTTACTGGAGCTTCTGTCGTCATGTGGAACGGGTCCGGTCTGCAAACAACTTATGTTTCGAACTCCGTGCTGACTGCCTTAGTGCCCACCACTGACCTCTCCACCGGTGGAACAGCCTCAATCACCGTTTACAATCCCGCGCCGGGAGGCGGAACATCTAGTGCGATTGCTTTCACGATATCTCCACTCGCGCCCCTAGTATCTTTCTCGTCATCAGCGGTGAGCTTTTCCAACCAGCAAATTGGAACTTCGAGCAGCACGCAGACGGTGGCCGTCCAAAACTCGGGAACTGCCACGCTTAACATTTCGGGAATCAGCATCACGGGCACTGGCGCGGCCTCATTCCACCAGACCAATACATGCGGGAGTACATTGGCTGCAGGCGCGAACTGCGTAGTCTCTCTAGTCTTCACACCGGCGGCTGCAGGTCTTCAAAATGCCAGGCTGGCCTTCGCCGATAACGCCATCGGCAGTCCGCAAACGATGTCAATTTCTGGGACGGGAACTGGGCTAGGGTTGGCGGCTGCTTCCGGAAGTTCGACCTCCGCCACGGTCGCGGCGGGAGCAAGCGCCACCTATAACCTTGTGATTGGGGGGGCAGGCGTTGCCGGCACGGCAACCATTACCTGCACGGGTGCACCTACAGGTGCAAACTGCTCCGTGCCTGCAAGCGTTAGCCTCAGCGCTGCAGCAGCAGCGCCCCTGAATGTGACGGTGACAACAACCTCGCGGACAAGCGCGGCGGCACAGCCGGTGCGCGCACCGTGGTTCTGGGCTATCACCGTATTTGGATTGCTTGCGGTGCCAAGCGGGTGGCGGAAGAACCGTATGCCGCGGTGGCTCAACATCCTGCCTCTCTCGTTGCTAATATTGGTTGGTTCTTGTGGTGGCGGTTCGCTCAGCACACAGACTGGCACCCAGTCGAACCCGAAAGGAACCTCAGCGGGCCAATATAACCTGAGCATCACGGCTTCTGCGGGATCGGGCAGCCAATCGTTATCGCTTAGCTTGACGGTGCAGTAGGGGAACCCTGTTCCAGGGACTTCAAGAATCTTCGGTATCCGTAGATCCAGGTTCTCTATGACAACAGTGGGGTCCGCGGGCCCAAGCCTTCTATCGCGGAATATTTCTCTATGCTCGAACAATACCAAAACGTAGCTTAGGCATTGACGCTGCTGCTAGGCCATCAACCCCCCGAGAAATACGCGGAGTTAATTAGTAATTCAGCGCGCGATCCATCTCTAAGGCACTCCTCTTGAACGTTCTTCTAGCCCGCTTCGGCGGAAACGAACAGTTGGCGCTCATGTCCTGACTTATCGCATCGAAGCCATCTTCATTGCCGAGGCCTGGAGCTACAGTAACCAAGCCATCGATCCCTTCTGGGCCAGTGCACTGGTCTACATGGTAAATCGTTCTTGATGAAGTCACCTGCTTAAGAAAATGAAATCCTTCAATGGCGCTGCTGTTCTGACACCCAGCCCCAGCGCAAGTCGAGCATGTATGTTCGCCGTATTGCCGGTGCAGGTAACGCTCGTGCTGCTGCAAAGCCGTTGTGTTTGTACATTCGACAACACCGCTGTGCTGTCGAACATTGCTGCCTGATGTTTCTCCCATACTCGTTGAAATCCCACAAAATACCGCTCGGGCGGTTACGAATCTGTTGTTTACCGGAACATTTGCGAGATTCAAGGACATTCGGTTCATCTTTACCCACGCGGGCGGCAACGTGCCGATGCCGCTGGGTCGCATGCACCAATATGGTCCCAAGAATATCGCCGAAAAGGCACCCAACGGAATCGAATACGAGCTGAAACGCCACTGTTGCGATATCGCCGGTACTGCCTATGGACCAGCGATTGCGGCACTCAAGAGTTTGGTCCCGACCACACAGATCCTGTTTGGCAGCGATAATCCCTTCGTACCCCTCGCCGAAACGGCTGAAGGCATTATGCAGCTCGGTTTTTCGGTGGACGATCTCGAGCGAATCGGCCGTAACAATGCGCTGACTCTGCTGCCTCGGCTCAAAGCAAGTTAAGATAAGCACTTCTGGTTCACGTTGGCCCTGCGGGGACAAGGCCCTCCTCTTGGTGGAAGGTTTGTCGGCAAACCGGGAGCTATCCAGAAACGGGCTTCGGGGAGATCTCCCAGAAGCCGACTTGCGGCCAGGGTTTGACTTCCGGATTGCCCGTCAATCACTCAGAAGTTCCGGCATTGCCAACACCTCCGCATGGGAGGTTCGAGCAACGAAAATTGCGCGCGCAGGGCGCTTTGCGGAGTAGAATGTGTCCCAGAACAGGAGCTGCTGAGAATTGATTCCAGCACCCAACAGATTGAACCGCAGCATCAGCCATCTGGGCAGGGTGGCCTGGGACCTGCGCGGGGATTGTGCCCGTTCGCTATAGTGGCTTTCATACTGGCGATCAACAACGCGGCACTTGCTTTAACCTCAATAAATTACATCAGCTTAGTCGGGTATTAGTCGTTGCTGTTTTTCTCGCTTCTCTGGTTCTGTTTTCTCCCGCCGTATTCGGCCAGACGTCCACCGACGCAGTAGGTTCGCACTCACCATGGAACCCAAGGGATTCCGGTGCTGATGGATCCCGTGGCCAAGTTCCTTCTCCCTACGTGGTTTCTGTGAGTCATCTGAAGGTTCCGACGAAGGCCATCAGTCATATGGAAGAGGCCCAAAAGCGCTTCGCAAAGATGCAACTTGCGCAAACAACAATGGAACTCGATCGCGCGATCGATATCTATCCAGGTTTTGCGCAGGCATTCTGCATGAAAGCGCTGGTGAGCCTCGCTGAGAGGGACTTCACAGAATCAGTCGAAAACGCCGCGCACGCCATCAAACTGGATGGCGCAGACGCCTATTCATGGGTGGCGCTGGCTACCGCATATAACTCTTTGAATGAGTGGCCGGAGGCTGAGGCAGCCGCAGGTCAGGCGCTCGCGCTCGATCCCTCTGCCTGGCAAGGGCGGCTCGAACTTGCGAAGAGCTTTTACGGGGAAGCAAAGTTTGTTTTGGCCCTATACATATTGGACCAGCTGAATCGGGACATTCCGGATGTACATCTTGTGCGGGCAAATTCGTTGATGCGCCTTGGTCGTCCGCAGGAAGCCGCGCGCCAGTTTTTGGTCTTTCTCCAGGAGGCTCCGGGCGATTCACGCGCCGACCAGATCCGACAGATCTTGCTTCGAGTGCAGACCACGAATAGTCAGTCCGAGGAATAGTTCCTTCCTCGTTGAGTCGCAGAAAGTTGCACACACTCTGCGGCTAGTTGGGCGATCAAAAATATCCTTAAATCTCTACTATTCTACTAGACAAACTGGAGAATGCACGTTATAGTTCTTACCATTGCTGACGGGCAATTCGACGGAAGCAAGAGCAACAGCACCTGTTCCTCCCCCTAAGCTTTCTGACATATCCAGCCGAACATGCCCTCGACGCCATGTTCGCTGCAGGCGAAGGCGCCCATTCGGACATTTCGCGTAGCAATCCGAGGCGTAAGAAACAGTTTTGATCAGTATTACAAGTATGTCTATGTATTTACTTCTAGTATTTGAGATAGGAAACCTAATGAACAACCTGGGGCGTTCTTCAACAAGACCTTCCGATTCTGGGAACACAGCAGCCAGCGTCAACAGAAAAAAGCGATTTCATGTCCGCCTCTTGGCTCTCACGGCCATGCTGGCAAGCTTTGCCTTGCCGCAGCTTCGCGCGCAGATCGTGGAGACGGGCACCATCACCGGTATTGTTCACGACAAGTCGGGTGCGGTGATCGCCAGCGCGCAGGTCACGATCAGCAATGCAGCTACTGGACTCGCCAACAATTCCGTCACGGACTCCGAGGGACTATACGTTTCCCCTCCCCTACCTCCTGGCGATTACAGCGTGGAGGTCGAAGCCGCCGGGTTTAGCAAATTGCAGGAGCACGTACGGCTCGAAGTCGGCCAGCGCGTCGCGGCGGATGGGATCCTAAGTGTAGGGGAGGCCAACCAGACGGTGACGGTTGAGGCCACTGCCCAGCTATTGGAGAGTGAGACTTCGACAGTCTCGAATCTTCGCACTGAGGAGGCGGTCAAAGATCTTCCCCTGAACGGTCGCAACTTCGCGGAACTCCTCGGCCTCGGTGCGGGTGTTGTGCCCGCCCAAACACAAATTGTGAGCATTCCCTACGCGCAGCAGCGCGGCCCATCCTCCTACGCATTCAACGGCCTGCGCTACCAGGAGAACCGCCTGTTGCTGGATGGCATCGGCGACAACGAAAACCACAACGGTCTGGGCGTGGTCATCTTTCCTCCGATCGATGCTGTGCAGGAATTCTCCGAAGAGACGACGGATGCTGACGCCCGCTACGGTCGCGGGAACGCCGGCACGATCAATCTCATCTACAAGTCCGGTACGGCGCAATATCACGGAGAAGTTTTCGAATTTCTGCGCAACTCGGCGCTCGACGCCAAGAACTACTTCGACAAAGCCGCCAAGCCGGGCTTCAAGATGAATGAGTTCGGCGGCACGTTCGGTGGCCCGCTATTTACGCGGCAGGACCCCAAAACATTCTTCTTCGCGGACTATTCCGGGCAGCGCACACGCCAGGGTTTGACCTACGTCGACACCGTTCCGGATTTCACTCTGACGCCAAGCGGCTACGATTTCTCGGCGTATTCCCAGCCGATCAAGAATCCCTCCACCGGAGTGGTTTACGCGAACAACTTCATCCCCTTAAGTGACGTCAATGCAACTGGCGCGAATATTCTCAATTTCTACAAGCAGTACGCGACACCGATCGTAGCTGGAACAACGACCGCAAACAATTACCTTTTCAATCCCACGCGGGCAGTGACGGAGGACGCGTTCGACGTGAAGGTGGACCACAGGTTCTCCGAGATGGACAGCGCGTTCATCCGCTACAGTCAGGCTCGCGACAGCATCTCTCAACCCGGCATATTGCCTGTGCCCCTAGTAGGAAGTGTGATCTCCGGTCCCGCCCAAGATCCCGCTCATCAGGCCGTCATCAGTGAGACTCACATCTTTTCACCGACAACGATTAACTCGGCACGCTTTGGATGGTCGCGGTTCTTTGTGGTCGCGCAGAACTGGGACGCGGGGAAGAACCTGCCCACGCTGCTCGCCATTCCGGGCGTGGAAGTGGCGGGCGATCCAGCCTCGGATGGGCTGCCGGTCATGAACTTTGCGGGGAATACGTCGATCGGCGATGCGGGCAACAGTCCCACGCAGATCGGAACCAACAACTATCAGTTGGACGACAACGTCAACCTCGTCCGCGGCAAGCACTCGCTCGACATCGGTTTCGAACTGGTGCGTCTGCAGTACAACATGTTTCAGACCGCGGCAGAGCACGGCAGCGTCTCGTTCGGTCCCAACTACACGGGACTGGTTTGGACGGACCTGCTTTTCGGAGCTCCGAAGAGTGGCTCCTACCAGTACCAGCGCGGCACACGCGGCTTCCGGCAAACCGATCTTTCGTTCTACGTACAGGACAACTACAAGGTCAGCAATCGCCTGACCCTCAACCTCGGTATTCGCTATGAAAATTTCCTGGGATGGCCGTGGACCGAAGTCGACAACCGCATGTACGACTTCGTTCCCTCTATTTCGACGACGGAACTCTTCCGGGTTGGCACGCATGGAGTTCCGCGAAGCGGCTTGAGCGGCAACAACACGAACTTCATGCCGCGCGTGGGATTCGCGCTCAAAGTCACCCCGAAGACGGTCCTCCACGCGGGCTACGGGATTTATTACTCCGCCCCGAATGTTACGAATTCCAGCGGAATGTCCATCAACGCGCCGGCGATCGACTATTGGGCATTCAACAATTCGTCCATCTATGGAGCTGTGGCGAACAACGGGAGTCCGTTCAACTTCATCTCCAACGGCTTTGCCCATACGCCCGCGACGGACGCCAGTTCTCTGCCAGCGGGACTGCCGGTCTTTGCCACCGATCCACGCGACAAGACACCCTACAGTGAACAGTGGCATGCAACCATCCAGCGGGAGATTACTCCCGCAACCACGGTGAGCGTGTCCTACGTCGGGACGCACGGAGTTCATCTTGACCACCTGACCGACATCAACGCGGGCTCGCCCGGCACGACGAACGTTACGGCTAACCGGCCATATCCATTCTTTGCGCAGATTTTCTCTCTTCAGACCAACCAGATTTCCAATTACAACGCGGTGCAAGTCACTGCCGAACGCCGCGCCCGCAACCTGAGCTTCCTGGCCTCGTACACGTATAGCCATGCGCTCGATGACAGCACGGCCAGTCCGGGGAGCGTGGTGAATCCGTACAACATCCAGGGCGACTATGGAAACTCGGACCTCAACGTTCCTAATCGCTTCGTCGCCAGCGCGACTTATTCCCTGCCATTTCAAGTCGGCGGAAAGTTGAAGCCGGTGGTGCAGGGGTGGCAGCTCAACGCAATTCTGCAATACTTCGACGGCATTCCGTTCTCGGTGATGGCGGCCAACGGAGTCGGCGACGGCCTAACGCCGCGCGCAGAGCTTGTCCCCGGACGCGGCAACGGATCGCTCCCGAGCGACAAGCGAACTCTCAGCGAATGGTTCGATACTTCAGCATTCGTGAGCATTCCGCTGACCGGCCCGCTCGCCAATGGCCAGTGGGGAAATTCCGGCCGCAATATCCTTCAAGGGCCGGGCACGAAGAACATCGATTTCTCGGTGTTCAAGAATTTCCAGTTGACTGAATCAAAGCTGCTGCAATTCCGGGCGGAATTCTTCAACCTCTTTAACACACCGCAATTTAATAATCCGACGGCCGTGGCGCCGCCGCCGTCTTCGACGGCGACGGAGTTGGTGCCGAACATTGCTCCAGGTTCCGCCTACGGAACCATCGCTTCCGCGGGTTCACCAACAACGTTTCAGCGCATCTCGCGAGAGATTCAATTAGCGGTGAAATTTACCTTCTAGCACGTCGAAAGCGAATGAAAGACATAGACCAATAGGAACTATATGAAAAATAAGAGCGTATTGAGGGCTTTGACACTGACGTTAATACTTGGATCGAGTGCAAAACTTGCACTCTTAGCGCAAACGGCACAGCCATATCAAGGAGTCGTTGGCAGAACCCTTGCCGAGTCAAAAGAATGGTGGCCGGAGCCTGTGAAAGCGCCTGCTGGTGCTCCAAACGTAGTGTGGATCCTTCTGGATGATGTGGGCTATGGCGCTCCCGGCACATTCGGTGGCCTCATCCAGACTCCTACATTCGACAGTCTGGCTGCCAATGGTTTGCGCTATACGAACTTCCATACGACCGCGATCTGCGCCCCAACCCGGTCAGCGCTGCTGACTGGCCGTAACAGCGCATCCGTGCACGTCTCTGGATTTTCACACACCGTTCTGTCCGCCGGATTTCCCGGCTGGGACGGCAGGATTCCTTCCACGGCTGGGACCATCGCAGAAATCCTTCGTGACAACGGCTACAACACATTCGCGGTTGGCAAGTATGGTGTGACACCTGACGAAGAGGCAACCGATGCCGGCCCATTTGATCACTGGCCAACGGGAAAAGGCTTTGACCATTTCCTGGGATTCCTTGGTTCGCAAACCGACCAGTACAAGCCCGACCTGGTGGAAGATCAGGTTCATGTCCATCCCGACGGCCGCCACCTCAGCGATCAAATTACAGACAAAGCCATCGGCTATGTCGATCGTCAAAAGAAGGCTGCTCCCGACAAACCTTTCTTCCTCTATTACGCGCCGGGCGCCACTCATGCTCCGCACCAAGTAGACAAATACTGGAGCGATCAATACAAGGGCAAATTTGACAAAGGCTGGGACGTTTACCGTGAGGAAGTGTTCGAACGTCAGAAGAAACTCGGCGTTATCCCTGCCGATGCGAAACTTCCCGCTCGTAACCCCGACATTAAGGCTTGGGATCAATTGTCAGAGGACGAGAAGAAGCTTTATGCGCGATTCATGGAAGTCTATGCGGGGTATCTGACGTACACGGATTTTGAAGTCGGCCGTTTGATCAATCACTTGAAAGAGATCAACCAACTGGATAACACGCTCGTCTTCGTCATGATCGGCGATAACGGCGCAAGCAAAGAAGGCACGCTGAACGGGGATGTCGATCGCAATTTCTGCGCCAAGCAGTTAACTGACCAGGAGCTTATTTCTTATAACTTGGGCAAGATCGGGGAAATCGGCACGTCGTCCGCCACCGAGGGAAATTATCCGCTCGGCTGGGCACAGGCCGCGAACACGCCTTTCAAGTTCTGGAAGGAAGATGCGAACAGTGAAGGCGGCACTCACAATCCGCTCATCATCTTCTATCCGAAAGGCATTAAGGATAAGGGAGGAATTCGCAGTCAGTATAGCCATGTAATTGACATTCTTCCGACCACACTCGATCTCGTGGGCATCAAGGCGCCCGAACAGATCAGGGGGATACAGCAGCAGGCCATTGAAGGAACTTCATTGGCTTACTCGATCGACGATGCCAAAGCGCCTTCTCGTCACACGCTGCAGTATTACTACATCTATGGTTCAAGATCGATTTATCACGACGGGTGGAAAGCTGAATTGCCTTACCCAAACAGCTTTGTTACTGGAAACGCCGAAAGCAAAAAAGCTTTTGATGAAAACGCCTGGGAGCTCTACAACCTTAATGAAGACTACACAGAGCGAATTGACTTAGCTAAAAAGAACCCCGAGAAACTAGCTGAACTAAAAGCTCTGTTCGAAGAACAGGCCAAAGCTCATCATCTCTATCCTTACATCACGTGGGACGATGTCATGAATTCACGAATTCACCACACGAAAGACTCCAAACCATTTTGCGATGCGGTGAAAGATATAACCAAGCAGGGCGAGGGCCAGTAGGTGAAGTGATATGAGGCCATCACAAAACAATCGCCGGTCGTGGAATTGGGCAGGTCGCATTTTTCTGATTGCGCTCGGCATCGGTGGGGTCGCGCAAGATCGCGCCAGAGGAAGTCAGGTCGCGATCCCACAGAGCAGTCCTGCCCAATGTGACACAGGAGTTTCCCGCCATTCGCTGCATGCGGCGCTCGTCGAAACAGTACCCTCTGCTTCGGCGAAAACGGAATCACAGACCGCTCGCGACGGTATGGTGTGGATTCCCAGTGGCCGCTTCTGGATGGGAAGCGATCACATGGAGGATGCCCAACCCGTCCACGAAGTCGAAGTCAAAGGCTTCTGGATAGATCGTACCGATGTGACGAATGAGGAGTTCGCGCGATTCGTCAAGGCAACCGGCTACGTGACGATCGCCGAACGCCCACTTGATCAAAAAGATTTTCCGAACCTCGCACCGGACGAGTTAGCCGCGGGATCGGTCGTCTTCACCCCGCCTGCGAATCCGATTTCGTTGGGGAATCCTCTCGCGTGGTGGCGATTTGTTCGAGGCGCGAATTGGCGGCATCCCGAAGGCCCGAACAGCGATCTGCGCGGAAAAGGAAAATATCCAGTTGTTCACATCGCCTGGCCGGATGCAATAGCCTACGCAAAATGGGCCGGCAAGCGGTTGCCGACCGAGGCCGAATGGGAGTTCGCTGCTCGTGGCGGACTCGATCGTCAGAACTACGTCTGGGGCAACGAACTGAAACCCGGTGGCAAGTGGCGATCCAATACTTTTCAGGGACACTTCCCCGATCACAACACTTCGGAAGACGGCTACGCCGGCGTGGCTCCAGTTGCCTCGTTTGAACCGAACGGTTACGGCCTCTACGACATGTCAGGCAACGTCTGGCAGTGGGTTTCGGACTGGTATCGCCCGGATTACTACGCGCGATTAAGCCGTGACGGATCTCTCGCCGCAAACCCTGAGGGCCCGCGCGACAGCTTCGATCCGCAAGAGCCCGGTGTGCAGAAACGCGTGCAGAAGGGCGGGTCGTATCTTTGTACCGATCAATATTGCGAACGCTACATACCCGGCGCGCGGGGAAAGGGAGATCCAGATACCGGGACGAATCATCTCGGTTTTCGCTGCGTACGCGCGCAATGAGTAAAAAGCGTTTGCGAAAGGATTGCATCGTTAGAGACGCCGAATCTGTCAGCTATCTAGTCCTCTTGCATTCACGCGCAAAGTAGAGAACGTGCCCATCGAGCTAAGAAATGAAATGAAAACCCGGAGGACTATGAAATGAAGTTCGCAGATGGATGGCTGCTTCTGAAAAAGATCCTGGTTGGCATCGCAATTACAGTCGTGCCTTTGGCAATCATTGCCTCAGGCCTTTGGAGCGTTCAACAAACGCGAGTAAACCACCCGCAGACAAAATCAACTTCTTCCAAGGTGACCTATGCAGATTGATCCCGCTGTTCGCAAAAGCATTTTCCGTGGCATTTCGTTGAGCATCTTCATCTACGCCCTGCCTGTGGCGTTGATGTATCTCTCCTTTTCTATCAAAGGCTATAAACCGTGGCAGAATCCGCTCTCGGCGAGCCAAACGTGGTTTCTGCACAGTTGGAGCAACTACGGAATCTCCTGCTTCGTCCTCCTGCTGGGAGTGGTTGAGTTCCTGTCTGGGCTTTACGACCGCGACCGCTGGGACGGCAACGAGAAACTTACCGACCTGGTCTGCTTTGCCTTTCCTTTACTGCTGCTGAGGCCGTTCGTGACATATTTCGGGTTGAAGTTGCTGCCGCTTCTTCTGCCCGGCGCCAAGAATGTGTTCAGCTGGGTTCCGTTCTGGTGGGGATTTTTCATCATCTGCGTAGCCGATGACCTGACGCAGTACTGGTATCACCGCCTGCATCACCAGGTTCCGTGGCTCTGGCGATTCCATCGCACACATCACTCTGCGGCCTACATGGGCATGTCGATGGCAAGCCGCCAGAATGCGTTCTATACCATCTTCTTCTCTCAGATTTATTTGACCTCCGCCCTTGTGTATCTCGGACTCGGTCCATCGGCTCTGCTGGTTCAGACGATCAAGAGCATGATTACCACACTGGCGCACTCGAGCGTCACGTGGGATAAGCCGTTCTACAAATATCGCGTCCTTCATCCCGTCGCATGGGTGCTCGAGCGTTTGATCTCGACTCCTGCAACTCACCACGCCCATCACGCGGCCACAACGGACGACGGAGTTGGCTACTACAAAGGCAACTTCGGAAACATGTTTTTTCTGTGGGATGTGATTTTCGGCACCGCGCACATCTCGCGGCAATATCCGAACGCCTACGGAATTTCACACTACGAAAAAGATCAGTGGTATGCGCAATTTCTCTGGCCGGTCTTTAAGTCCAAGATTGAAGGCAGTGAACTCGCACCGGATGGCCCGATGGTGAGAGTCGACGCTCCTTTGACGCCGCTGGCTACCTCAGCGTCATCCAAAATCAGGCAAGTGGCGGCCTGAAGGACGGTGGGCCAAATTGGTATGAGAGTGCGTGAACCGACAGTTTGTCATTGTAACTCTCCTAATGGAGTGTATTTTCGGGAGGTCGGGTGGGCGCAAGCGCGATCTCCTAAAAAGGAGTGGTCACATGCTCGTGATCAAAACTTCGGTCCGATTTGGGTCCAATAACCTCTGAACTCCGACGAAAACCAGGGTACAAGACGCAGAGCCGACCCAAGTGAACCAATCACATAGCATTGTTTAGTTTGCCTTGGGCGCAGGGGGGGTCGTAGGTTCAAATCCTATCGCCCCGACCAATCAATCACTTGTTCGTTCCGGAGACATCGGTGACAGAACGTTCCGGAAGGGGTTCTGCAGGGGCTGCAAAGCTCTTTCCTCCAGATCAACATAGCCGAGATCGTAATCCATAAAACTGACCAGCCAGATGCTGTGGTCCACTTCTTTGACGCCGACGGCCTGTCCCGCGGGGGATACGCTGAGGTTGATCTTCATTGTTGTACAGGCAAAGACGTCCGCAGCTGTACCCACGACTGTGCGATCGTGGAACGGGCAGTGGGTTCAGGGATGCCGAGATAGACGCGGTAGGGCGCAGAATCGGTGGTTTCGCCTTGTGCCCGAATGCTTCGATCGGGGTCCAGAAACAGCTTCTCGGACACTTTGATTTTCCTATATTCGTCGTCTACGGCAGAGTTACAGATTTCTGCTCTCGATTTGCTTTGCCTCCCTGTGTGGGACGCAGAGTGCTAGGCCGGCGGTGGAGGCTAGTCCTCGATTGTGTCAGGCTTGTCGACTCAGCGCACTGACCTCCATCTTCGATTTCCCAGAGGCCCGTTTCTGAACCGCGCGTAGGATGTCACCGAGGTTTAACGCCTCAGAGTAGAGACAGCCGGCGGGCGCAGTCGACCATGATTTCTCTCTCCCAAGCGGAACGCTGCGGGTTGTGGGGGTGGGTTCGATCACTGGGAATCCGTCCGATCAGGTTTAGGAACACCGCGGCAGAATGTTTGTACGCGGGAACAGGTGTGCGAAAGGCGACGTTGCCCAGGTACTGCAAGGCGTCGGAGAGGGCGTAGTATTCGGGGTCTCCGGCCTCCCAAAGCCGGTCTCTCGCGGCGAACTTCTCAGGCGCAAAAGCCGCAAGGCCCAGTAAGTAGTCCGACCCATATTCAATCATGTTGATTCCCAGGTCGTTTCCTGTGTAGATGCGAAAGTCCGGTCGATGTGCATCGCGAAGGGCGAGCCTTTCAAGTTCCAGAAGACGGTCGAGAGAAGAGTGTTTCATCCCCTTGATCTCGGGGATGTCCATCAAGCGCCGCACAGTTTCCGCGTCGTAGATCTCACCGTTGGCGGCAAACATCGAACCTAATTCGAACGCCAACACATGCGGATAGTCTCGACATATCTCTCGATAGACCTCGGCTGTTTTGGCCGGAGGCTTACCGCGCAAGCGAGCTGTCTGGAAGATGATTGGTATGCCGTCAAAACGAAGGATGCTGTCGATCTGTTGGCGAAAAAGTCTGATGACGTCGTCGCCGGCGTGATGCTCGATATACGCTCCAGCCACAAACGGAGCCCCTTTCCCAAGAGCCTGCCGCGTCCAGTCCAGCACCTCCGTCTTTTCGGCATCGTTCAAGTAGTTGACGTAGCCGGTGTCCATGTTGACGGCATTCATCAGGCCTGCCCGGTGCGTAGAAGTCAACTGGTTCGCGAACGCTTCGACGGCGATGCGGCCATCTGCCTCGTACGGGAGCAAAGCAGCGGCAATGCCCTGCACTTTGCGTCGCGGTTCTTGGCGCTTGATCAACTCGTCAATTGTCATTCTTGCATCCACCTGGGGCTCTCGCACTGCGCGTGACAAATCGATTTCAGCGTTTCTTGGCCTCCGTCAGTTTTTCTCGCAGATCGGAGTTCTTGTAGTATTCGTCCAGCGGATAGCACCCTGAGGGCAGTCCGTTTCGTGGCGCTGTGGTGCAATCGCTGAAAGTCCTGCAAATCAGCTTGCGTTGGATCTGGGTCCCCGCTGAGGCCTCCCACAGGAACTCGGGATAGCTCAATATCATGCGGCCGAGTCCCACGAAGTCGACCCATCCTTCGCGCACAGCAGCCTGCGCGACATGAGGTAAGAACTCCTGCAGGTAAGAATAGCCCGATCCAACCATGAGCAAGTTTGGGAATCGCCGCTTGAGTTGACGCGTCATCTCCATCTGCCGAGCCACTCCAACCAACGGGTCTTCGGGTGGCAGATATCCGTCGGAAGGTGGGTACAGCGCGGGCCGTTGAATATGCGGGTTGTAATATGGACTGCCGGCCGTGATGTTGACCAACTGAATCCCAAGCTCCTCCAGCAATGTTAAGAAACGCTCCGGCTCGCTCAAGTCGGGATCGGTCGGGTCGAGTGGATTCACACCAAAACCCCACCGGTAAGGCAGGATATCGGGGCGAGTCTCCGCCACCCCGGTGGAGGATTTCCCGTTGGCGCTCCGACTTGGGTCGCTGTGGAACGGCACAGTGTCAATCGCCGACAGCCGCACACCGATGTGCAGTCCCGGACACAGCGAGCGAATTCCTTGTACGACCTCGCGCAGAAAGCGGGTGCGGCCCTTGAAGGTGCCGCCGTAACGTCCTTCCCGCGTATGAGCGCTCAGAAATTCATGACCCAAGTAGCCGTGGCAATGCTTGATGTCGACAAAATCAAAACCCAACCGCCAGGCCATAAGTGCGGCCCGGTGGAAGTCTTCGATGATCGACTCGATTTCTCCGTCGGTGAGCAAGGGATAATCGACGGGCAGTTTCAAGCGCCGGTCCAGAATCGGATGGTGATAAAGAATGCGCGGTTCCGGGCGGGAATGTTCATTTGGGCGGCAGTATCGGCCGGAGTGCGTCAGCTGCAGACCAACTAGTAACCCATCGTCGCTTCCAGTTGTCAGAATGTGCTCGCGCCTCAGAACAGCTCGCAACTGAGCGAGGCCTTCCTGCGTTCGCGGGGAGGCTAGAAGCTGATTGGGGTTCGCTCGTCCTTCGTGTGAAACTGCAACTGCTTCTCCACCCCAAATCAGCTTGCCGCCACTACGACCGAACCGCCGCCATCGACGAACCGTATTCTCCGACGGCGCTCCATCCGGAGTCGCGTCCCACCCCTCCATGGGCTGGACCGCGATGCGGTTACCGATTTTGAATGGACCACGGTTGAGGGGCCAGCGCAGCGGGGACTCGGATCCTGTAACGATCGTGGGATCGCAGGGGATCTGGAGGTTGAGAGACTGCGCGTGCTGCTGAAAGCGCTCAACGTCCTTCAAGCTCCCCAGGCGAATGATTGCTCCGGTGCTCATGCTGGCCTCCGCCGCCCGGGCAAAGCCAGAACGGCAAGTCCGCCCAACGACGCGATGCCCACCAGGACAAAGCAGCTCTCGCGGTAGCTCCCTGTGGCGTCGCGTAGTCGAGCGATCAGCCAGGGCGCAGCAGCTTCCGCAATACCGCCGGCGGTCAGGATCACACCCAACAATCGTCCCAGAATTTCAATGCCGAAGATTTCCGCAGTCATGAGTGGAATGACCATGTAATCGCCACCGAGACCAACAC
>Ga0210410_10001549_pt1 | contig 21455 bp, 18 predicted proteins | sample IncBWC4MmetaG_FD_161058 | JGI IMG/M metagenome (GOLD analysis project Ga0210410, IMG submission 161058) | Forest soil microbial communities from Barre Woods Harvard Forest LTER site, Petersham, Massachusetts, United States - Inc-BW-C-4-M | ecosystem: Environmental > Terrestrial > Soil >... | reverse complement strand
TAAAACCGCAAGAGTTGTTCGCTTCCATTCGGTGGGTGGCCCGGAGGTGCTCAAAATTGAAGAAGAACCGCTACCGGAGCCGCAAAAAGGCGAGGTGCGCCTGGACGTACAAGCCATTGGACTGAATCGCGCAGAAGCGATGTTCCGCCAGGGGCACTATCTGGAAACTCCTGTGTTGCCTTCAAAACTTGGCTACGAAGCTGCCGGAGTAATCACAGCAATTGGCCCCGAAGTTGACCAAAAGTGGCTGGGCAAAAAGGCCAGCACGATTCCTGCGTTCCTGATGACTCACTATGGCGTGTATGGAGACGTAGCCGTCGTTCCCGTAACTGCGCTTGCCGAGTATCCGGAAAAACTCAGCCCGGAGGAAGGCACATCGATCTGGATGCAATATCTGACCGCATATGGCGCGCTGATCGTCCATGCTCAAATCAAAAAGGGCGACTTCGTCATGACTACGGCGGCGAGCAGCAGTGTTGGACTCGCAGCAATAGAAATAATCAAGGCAGAGGGCGCCATTAGTATCGCCATCACGCGAACTTCAAAAAAGAAATCCATTCTGAAGGAACTGGGAGCTGATCACATTATCGCCAGCGAAGAAGAAGACTTCCTCGCGCGCGTGAAAGAGATCACCGCTGATAAAGGGGCTCGCGTGATCTTTGATCCTGTCGCCGGAAAAGGTATCGAACTGCTCGCTCGGGCCGCCGCGTATGGAGGAACCATTTTCGAATACGGTGCACTGGCTCCAGAGCCGACTCCCTTTCCACTATTCACCGCCTTGAGTAAGGCTCTTTCCATTCGTGGCTACACACTCCGCGAAATTTTTGTCGATCCGAAACTAACGGCGAAGGCGCAAAAATACGTTTTCGATCACGTCGCTGCCGGCAACTTTAAACCGCGCATAGATCGCGTCTTTCCATTTGAGCAGATCGTCGAAGCACATCGCTACATGGAGTCAAACCAACAAATCGGCAAAATTGTTGTGAGGATCTAACGACGCAGCGACCTGATCGTCGCAACGCTATTTTTGCTGGGTCTTCATTTCTTAAAGTAGTACGTCCAACTCAGGCTGACGTAAGAACGCAAGGGCACGCCTACAACGCATTCGATCGGACATAGGACCGGCTGCGTCGAAACTGTTTCGGTCGTCTGCCCGGTATATCCGCTGGAAATCAGGAAATTCGCGCCCAACGACATGCGATTCTCGAGAAACGGGCGCAGCACCGCCCCGCGAACTTCCACCACCGGCACGCCCACCAACCCGTCACCCAGTGGTTTCGCTTTTACGAACTCAAACTCGCCCCGCACCTGTAGGCGAAATGGCAAGCGATTTTCCGAGGCAACCGCATCCCAAATAGTCCGCGGCGCCTCGGGCACCGGAAGTCCCGTCTGCGGGTCTCGCGCATCAGCTTGCGCGTAGGAGACATAGACCGCCCCGTGCGTAAAATTCCTCTGCAACGAAATCGCTACCACGCGGTTTACCGATGGCCCGGTATCTTCCTGCAAGCCCGTATCCGGATCTATCTTGGCCAGTTCTTGAGCGTTCGAAGTGCGTCTCAGGGTCAGGTTGATCTGCGTCTCTCTCACAACCTGCGAAATTCGTAGTTGATACGACCTCGATGGGGCGAGCAGCGATGGCTGCCCCGTTCCATTTCCAATGCGTGGGTCCTCGGTGTGAAATGCCTCTCCGTAGCTGAACGCCACGGTGGGCAGGTAGGACAGGTCTCCGGGAAGAATCGTGAGTGTTGCCTTAGGCAGACTCAGCGAAGCCAACCTATTGAATGAATTCTGAGGATTTAGCGAGTCCTGATTGTTCATCCACACTTCTTCCTGTCGTACTCCTAGGTCATAGTGGACATACTTGCTTGCAGTCCCATCCAGCGAAATAAACGGCTCCACGAACGAGAGCGTCAGATTGTTGCTGGTCACCAGCTCAAAGTTTCCGTTGTTGTCTAAGCGATCCAAATCCAGGTTGCGGGGCGCGTCTCGGCGTAAATCTACTCCCACCAGTAACGAAATCCATGGCCGCACGCTTTGTATGTAAGTCGCTTCTCCGCCCACCACGTTGCGCGACTCGCTCTGCTGAATCAGGCCATCACCAAAATTTGATCGGAGTTGCAAAGCATAGTTCCTAAAGAAGCCCGAGAACGCCACTTGCCTTTGCTCGCTCAGCCTCCAGTTGTCCGTCGCAACGACCAAAATATTATGTGTGGTGTCCGATTGACGATTATCGATCGTGTCTCCGGGCTCCGCCACGTGAACAGGAATAAGACCTGGAACATACGAAAACCCGTAGTAGCCAATCCCAAATAACGTTAACTGATGATTTCCCAACTTGAATTCTCGCGAACCGTTCAGCTTGTACTGCTTCCGGTGCTCCAAGCGCTCCAGAAATCCATTGCCATACGAAAATTCCCCGGCGATCCATGCATTCGTTTCCGGTTTGGCCGGGCTCCATCCAGTCATCAGATCGATATCGCGATAATCTCCCGTTAGCTGCACAAAATCAGTCAAGCGCGGGCGCGCCACATAGCTGGCAGCCAGATCGACGGAATGATTCCCCTCACGAACGTTAAAAGCGCCGCCATCCACAGTTACGCCTTCGATCACCGGAGCAATCAAGACATTCGGGTCGGAATACCCGTTTCCGTGTGCATTCGCTGGCAGATTGTTAGGAAATAAAAAGTTTCCGACCTGAAAGTATTGCGCAATGGGCTCGCCGTGATCTCCCGCCACACCAGGCGCAAAATATTGTGGTGCTTTAATTCCGCCCGACGCCGTTTCAATCGGCAGGCCTGGAATTGAAACCGGCGCGCCTGGCCGCCCCGGATTCGCGTCGAGCACCTGATCGTGAATCACCACCATCTGCGAAGGATCTGGCGTTAATGACGAGGGTGCCGACGCCACCACCGTTATCGCCTGCAGCACCGAAGCCATTTGCTTGAATCGCAGATCAATTTCTTTCTGCTGCCCGGCTGCCAGCGAAATTTCGACGATCACTGGGACGAACGTTTCCGACTCCGCGGCTAATTTATATTCGCCGATACTTACACCTTCCAGCCTGAAGTTTCCTTCCGCATCGCAATTGGTTTCGCGAACTAAACTCCCTGCGGCGTTCGTGACCTTCACATGCGCTCCCGCCACAGGTGACCCTTGGGGGTCAAAAATCTTCCCAGAAATTGTGCCGGTGCCCTCCGCTGCAAAGGTCGGCAATGAGGCGAAAAGCAGGAGCAGAAGCGATCCAGCCGCCGCCCAACACCTCGAAGGTCTGAAATTCTGTAGATGTGAAATGGAGATTCTCTCGGACCACTAGCTATACTGGCCAACATCAGGGTGTCCTTAATGTGAGCGGCGACACTGCGCCTTACTATTGTCGCTGATAAAGCTCTTCCCCATCGTGGAAGACGAGGCAGAATCACAGGCGAACAAAATACGAATATGGTAGCATTCCTTTCCATGGCACGCCGCCCCGCTCACCTTCCCAGCGATTCCATGTCCAAGGCGGAAATGGACGAACTGCAGCGCAGCCTGTCTCTGCTGAGCCCAGACATCGTCAAAGGCCGATACAAGGCGGTGCTGGATCGCTGTCGCTTTCTGGAGTTGGCGACGCCGCGCATGATGCAGGAATTGGTCACGCTGTGGAGGGTAATGTGGAACTGGCGAAAATAAGAAATGCGTCTGGCCAAGGTAATTAGACACTGCGAAGCGCGAAGGGCGAATAGCTCAGCGCTTTCTTTTCCTCTGACTCTCGACAACGCGCGCTTTGACCAGTTTCTGGACAAGCGCAGTTGGAATTGGCCTGTCTAACGGAAACTGGATGGTTCCTTTAGATATAGTGAAGGGCTTAAGTTCATTTTTGTGCGCGTCGATAATGGAAGCAGTGGGAAACAAGCTGCAATGGTTCGTGAAGCCAGCGAACCATACCAGCACTTTCTTGTGCTTAAAAGCAGGAATGCCATAGCTGATCACTTCGGTGGTTTCCGCCGGCACCGCGGAGCGAATTGCAGCGTGCATCTGGTGAAGGGCGTTTCGTGCGGGTAGCGGCGCGCTGGCAAGGTATTCCTCCACGCTCTTAGGAGCGGCCTTGCGTTTTGCCTTAGGCTTGCGATTGACAGAGTTCCCTTTGTTCACCCGGAGATGCTACAAGAATTCCCTGCCGCAAGTCACTTGGATCAAGCGGACTTTGACGGGCCGGTCTGCGAGGAGAAAAGCTGCGTCAAATTGGTGACACGCAGAAGGTCCAATACGCGAGGAGTCATGTTGACGAACTCCAGGATGCAATAGCCTTGGTGGAGCGCAGAAGCCTTGAGGCTCACCAAGGTGCCAAGGCCCGAGCTGTCCATATACTCCAAATCGGTAAGGTCAACCACGATGCGCCCTCCAAGGGGAATAAGCGGCTTGATTTGCTCTCTCATCTGGCCCGCCGTATCAGTGGCGAGCTTCCCGTGACATTTAATGGTAGTTACTCGATTTGTACTTTCATCCGAGGACTTCTCAACCTCAAAACGCAAAGCAGGATTTGCTCCCATGATGATGGTCTCCCTTGGGCCCGATAGGCGGCGAATACTATCACGCCGTTCTTAATCCCATATTGTTAAATTTTCGTTACTGTTGAAGAAGGAGCCAGCCCTCGATGTTTGAGTTATTCACAAGATAGCGGGCAGAAAAGCGTAGAAATTAGAAACAAATCCTCGCTAGGCACGTATTTAATGGTAGGACCTTCACGCGGGGCCCGCTGGGATCGTCTATTAGACCCAGGTGCATTTCATGGATTTAACCACAGCACGACCCAAAATCCCGGTGCTGACCAGTCTGCGTTTTTTTGCGGCGCTACACGTCGTGCTGTTTCATTTTCAGGCCACAAAAATCGCCTTCCTGACCGGGCCCATGAGCGGCGTTGCCGGGATTGGCTACACCGGCGTAAGTCTATTCTTCGTGCTCTCGGGCTTCATCCTCGTCTACACCTACGCCGGCAGAAACACCAGTCCAGAGCAGTTCTACCGCGCACGATTTGCCCGCGTCTATCCTGCTTATGCCTTTTCCTTGCTGTTGACCCTACCCTTCTTCTACATGGGCATGTACGTCTTCAAAGTGCCCTTTTTAGTATGGGCGGCTGCCCATCCCTTGCTTGGTTCTACGTTGGTGATTTTGCTGCTCCAGGCGTGGGTTCCCATGGCTGCACTCACTTGGAATGCCGTGGCCTGGAGTCTTTCCGTCGAATCCTTTTTTTATGCGGTGTTTCCGTTCTTGTTGCCGAAGTTCGAAAAGCGCAACAACTCGCAACTCTTAACCCTGCTCATCGTGTTCTGGCTCGCCGGCCTGTCGATTTCCGTGGCCTACGTGATCTTTAATCCCGATCATCTCGCCGTCATGAATTCCGATGTGCTGAATGCCACGTGGATGAATGTGGTCAAATTCAATCCGCTCGCGCGCATCCCGGAGTTTTTGATCGGCATGACTTGCGGAATGCTGTTTCTGAAAAATCCCGCCAAGAAGATACTCGCCACACCCATCGTGCTTGCGGGACTTATCGCTTTGGGCGTGGTCATCTACTACTCGCCCTCAATTCCCTATCCCATCCTGCATACCGGCTTGCTAGGATTTTTCTTTGCCATGGTGATTTACGGACTGGCCCTTCAGCCCCGCTGGTCCGCGATCCTCGATAACAAGGTTCTTGTGCTCTTCGGAGACGCCAGCTATAGCCTGTACCTTTTGCACCAGGTTGTGATTCCAATGTTTTTCTTTCGCGAAGGCGGGCGCATTGCTCATCCCACGGCGCCATGGATCTTACTGTCGACCAGCGTGGCTCTCGGCGTCTCGATTCTCGTCTACAGATTCATCGAACAGCCGCTCCGCCGCAAACTAAACCCCCGTCGCATTAGTGCTCCATCGCCGGTCGCCGAACAACCTGTCTTGGCCTAGCGACCCACACCGAAGGCTTAGTCACGCACGACGCCCTTTAAATCAATCAAAACCAACGGACTGCGAGAAACATGAAGGAAAGCAAATTCTCTCTTGACATATTCCCATATGGGTATGTATTCTTACCCCATGCCGCGCGCCGCCACCACTTCCGACGTCTTCAACGCCATTGCAGAGCCGCGACGCCGCGACATCCTGAACTTTTTGGCCTTGCAGGAGCGCTCGGTTGGAGAGATCGTCGCCAGCTTGCAACTCGAGCAGCCGTCCGTTTCCAAGCATTTGCGGGTCCTGCGCGACGTGGGGGCGGTGCAAGTGCGGAGGGAGGGACGGCAAATGTTGTATCGCGTAAATGCCGAAGCGATTCGGCCGCTACATGACTGGACCAGCACCTTTGAGCGGTTCTGGAAGCACCAATTGCACCGCGTGAAGGAACGGGCCGAGGAAAAGAGTGCAGCCGCCGTGAAAGATGAACCGAAATAGCACGAGCCGGAAAAGTTTTGCGTGCGTCTTTTACTAGAGCTGAACTCAGCCCGCTAAACAGTTTCATTGGGAGTGTTAGGAAAAAAACTTTCGGTCAAAAGGAGAAAGAGATGAGTTCAACCGCACCCAAGCTGTATACCACCATTGAGGATCTGACACTGAACATCACGCAGGAAATTCACGTGAAGGCTCCCCTGGAAATAACCTTCGCAGCGTTGCTGGATCAGATCGGCCCCTATAACGAAACGCCGGATGGAAAGCCAATGCCGATGGTGTTGGAGGCATGGCCTGGCGGGCGGTGGTTCCGCGACTTGGCGAACAAGAACGGACACTTCTGGGGAAATGTACAGGCGATTAAGAGGCCCACATTGCTGGAAATCAGCGGACCGCTATTCATGTCCTATCCAGCGATGTCGAACGTGCAATACCGGCTGAGCGTGGAGGATGGTGGAACGCTAATTAACTTTCATCACACCGCGCTAGGACTGATTATCGACGACCACCGCAAGGGCGTATCCACCGGTTGGGCTCACATCATCGAGAGCGTACGCAAGCGCGCAGAATCGAAGCGTACCCACTAAGCATTCTTACAGCAGGAGAAAAATTTATGTGTCCCGTATGTCTGGCAAGCGGCGCGTTAGTTGCGAGTGGAGTGATTTCGACCGGCGGATTAACGGCGCTGGCCGCGAAGTTGGTACAAAGAACAAGATCCAAAAACGCTAGCAGTGCAAAACCAAAAACAAAGGAGAAGTAACATGGCTACAACTGCGACGAAAGTGGAAGGATCGAAAGTTGTTTCCCGTACTGAATGGCTTGCGGCGCGCAAGAAGTTTTTGGCCAAGGAGAAAGAATTAACCCGGCTGCGCGACGATATCAGCAAACAACGCCGCGAACTACCTTGGGAGAAAGTGGACAAGGACTACGTGTTCGACGGCCCGAACGGTAAAGAGAAGCTGGCCGATTTGTTTCGTGGGAAAAGCCAGTTAATTGTGTACCACTTCATGCTCGGACCGGAGTGGGCGGAAGGGTGCCCGAGTTGTTCAATGCTCGCGGATCATTTCGACGGGAGCGTACCCCACTTGAACGAACGCGACGTAACCTTTCTGGCCGTGTCACGTGCGCCGCTGACAAAAATTGATGCGTTCAAAAAACGGATGGGCTGGCAATTCGAGTGGGCCTCGTCGAACGGCAACGATTTCAACCGCGACTACCATGTATCGTTCACAAAAGATGAAATGGCCAAGGGCCCGGTGGAATACAACTACACCAGCCAGCCATTTCCCAGTGAAGAAGCGCCCGGCGCAAGCGTGTTTTATAAAGACGAGGCCGGCAACATTTATCACACCTATTCAACCTATGGCCGCGGTCTGGACGGAATGCTGAATGTTTACAACTGGCTGGACCTGGCTCCCAAGGGCCGCGATGAAGCTGGGTTGTCGTTTTCCATGGCGTGGGTAAAACACCACGATAAATACAACGCGAGTGCAACGAAGAAAGACTCTTCGTGCTGCGAGAATCATTCGTAATTGAGAATCGATTCAAATCGGGTCGGGCGGCTGTCCGGGCGGAATTTGCAGGCTTAGCTGAACGCAAGCCTCAGGGACTTCACCGGGCAGCCGCAATCAAATTTTGAGGAGGATTTATGAGCAAAGCTCTTGAACCGATGATGAAAGAGTTGGAGCGGGAGAGCGCCACCACGCGCCGAGTGCTTGAACGAATCCCGGAAACCAAACTGGAATGGAAGCCACATGCAAAATCGATGTCGCTGGGGCAGCTTGCTTTGCATATCGCGGCAGTTCCCGGAGCAATTGCGAATCTGGCAAAAAATGATGTGTTCGACCTGTCGCAAGCCAATTTCAATCAGCCCGCAGCAGCAAACAAGGCCGAAATTTTTGCCGCGTTCGATGTCAGCGTAAAAAACGCGGTGGAATACTTGGCAGGCGTGAGTGAATCTTCGGCCTCCGGAAACTGGTGCGCGAAATTCAAGGAAAAAGAATTATTCACCGTGACCCGCACGGAATTACTGCGGTCGATCATGCTGAACCACTGGTATCACCATCGGGGACAACTGTCGGTGTACTTGCGAATGCTCGACGTGGACGTACCGTCAATCTATGGCCCGAGCGCAGACGAAAATCCATTTGTGTAAGTGCGTGTCTCCACTAGGCGTGAGTAGCGAGCCGCAGGTTTGCCCAGATAAAATGGGGGAACGCTAACGTTCCCCCATTGAGTCAATGTCGCCAATCGCGGCGACTACGGTTTAGAGCTTCTGGAAGAAATGGGCCACTTTCTTGCTGCCTTCTTCGGTATAGTACACGGTGACTTGACCAGTTTTTGCGGTGCCCTTGCCAAGATCCTTCGCAGCGGCAACGGTATCGTGGCCGGCAACCGTAAACACGTGTTCGGTTCCGTCTGCAGTTTTCACCGTGACGGTCTTGCCGTCTTCTCCGACCTTTGTCACCGTGCCTTCAACCGATTTCACTCCATCTTTGCCGAGCTTATCAACTTCGGTGGCCGTCTTCTCGGAACCCTTCTCTGTGTAGTGAACGGCGACTTCCGAACCTTCCGTCAGGCCGTGAAACGTATCCTTGGCGCCGGCTTCCGTGCCGTGTACGACGGTCTTGTCAGCGAAGTGGATGGTATGTTCAGTGCCATCTTTGGTTTTCACAACAATGGTTTTGGTCGCAGAGTCGGCCTTGGTGATCACCCCGTGAACAGCGGTGGCCACATCGTCGGCAGAATATGCAGAGAGCGCAACAAATGCGGCGCTCACAACCAGCGTAAACAGCAACTTAGCAAAGCGATTCATCAGGGACATCCTCCAAGCGTAGGATTGAAAATTTGAATCAGCCATTGGGAGCGTATCGCAAGAGCAGCGAGAGTGGAACGGAAAAACAAAAAGCGGCTCACGGGGCCGGTTCGTTGACCCTAGAGTGAGGGTCACTTATAATTTGATATTGAGTTGATCGCAGGGTAGACCGAAGTTGGCCGCAGGGGACGTCCTGAATATTCCGCAGACGAAGCGGGCAAACAGTAGAAGCTCCGGTTGAGCGTGTGCCCCGGAGGAAATCTATATCGGTTCTCATTCGCTGCGTTGCGAAGAAGTAGATTTTGCGGGCATGAGACGCAACACCATTCTGTAGGCTATCTAAGTAACGAGATTCGCAGCAAGGGAGAACAGAAATGACGGAAGCAACTTGCCGGCGAGAGTTAGATCTAGAGATACCGGCTGAAGACGTAACCAAGGAAACCGAAAAAGTGGCCAAAGAGTTTGCCAAGATGGCCCGCGTACCAGGTTTTCGTCCGGGGAAAGCGCCCATCGCACTGATCAAGAGAAAGTTTGCAGAGGACATTAAGGGAGAAGTGCTGCAGACGCTGGTGCCCGGCCGCGTAGAGAAGGCGGTCACCGAAGCTAAATTGACGCCGGTCTCGCAGCCGCAGGTCGACAAACTGGAGTTTAACGAAGGCCAACCGCTGAAGTTTCGAGCATCGTTTGAGGTTTTGCCGGAGTTCGAGTTGGGAAACTACAAGAATCTCGAAATCGAGATGCCAGAAATGAACTTGACCGATGAGGATGTCACCAAGACCCTCACGGAGATGCAGCAACGCGCGGCAAACTTTACTCCGGTGGAGGGACGCGCGGTCGAGAACGACGATTTTGTGCAGGTGAAGCTGCTGGGTACGCCAGAAGGCGAAGGCGAGCCGCTACAAGCAGAGAGCGTCCTGTGTCATGTGGGCGCCGAAGAGACCATGGCACCCTTTAACGAGAACCTGCTCGGGGCAAATGTCGGCGACCACAAAGATTTCGACGTGGTCTATCCGGCGGATTATCCCGACGCCAAGCTGGCGGGCAAGACCTTCCACTACGCCGTGGACGTGTTGGGAATCAAGACCAAAAAGTTGCCGGAGTTGAACGACGAATTTGCGAAGGACGTAAGTGACGCCACGTCGCTCGACGAGTTGAAGAAGAAGATTCACGAAAGCCTGGAACACGAACGGGATCACCGGCAAAAGGATTTGCAGCGCGAGAAGGTTATCGGCGAGTTGGTGAAACTGCACGACTTCCCTGTACCGGAATCCCTGGTCGAGCATCAAATGGACGTACGGCTGGAGCGGGTAGTGCGGTCGCTGGCGCAGCAGGGTGTGGACCCGCGAGCGGTGAATGTCGATTGGGTCACGCTGCGTAAGAGGCAGGAAGACCGCGCCAAAGACGATGTGAAAGCCGAACTGGTAATCGACCGCATCGCCACCGAAGAAAAGATTGACTCCACTGACGAAGAATTGCAGCACGAACTCGAGCACATGGGCACGCATAGTGGCGAATCAGCGGAAGTAATTCGAGCTCGTTTGACAAAGCAGGGGACGCTCGATAGGATGAAAGCGAAGCTGCGAAGTGACAAAACTGTAGATTGGCTGGCGCAAAATGCGAGAGTCAAGACAGTTGCCGCCGCTGCAGCAAGCACCGAAGCGAAGTGAACCCCGCTCCTGCGAGCCGATTTCTCACATGAAAAACTACGACGAACCGTCTTATCGCGCGACCACTCTAGTTCCGATGGTAGTGGAACAAACCAGCCGGGGCGAGCGCGCTTACGATATCTATTCGCGGCTGCTTAAAGAACACATCATCTTCATAGGCACACCCATTGATGATCACGTTGCCAACCTGGCGACTGCCCAAATGCTGTTTCTCCAGGCAGAAGACCCAGAGAAAGACATTCAGCTGTACATCAACTCGCCGGGTGGATCGATTACTGCCGGCTTTGCCATTTACGACACCATGCAATTCGTGAAGCCCGACGTGGTAACCACCTGCGTCGGCCAAGCCGCCTCGATTGCTGCGGTGTTATTGGCCGGCGGATCGCCAAAGAAGCGCTTTGCCTTACCGAACGCGCGAATTCTGATTCACCAGCCGTGGATGAGCGGACTGGGTGGCCAAGCGACGGATATCGATCTGCACGCCAAAGAGATTTTGCGGATGCGGACAACCATAAACGGCATTCTGTCCAAACATTCCGGACAGTCGGTCGAGAAAATTGAGAAGGACGTCGAGCGCGATTACATCATGAATCCCGAGCAAGCCAAGGAATATGGGATGATTGATGAAATTATTTACAAGCACCGCTAGGGCGAGATGGTATTGGATACCGGATTTCCGAGAACGACACTTAGAATTCCGCAGGTGAGTTTCTGATTGACAGCACGGCTACGAGATTCTCTTTCGCCCGGAGGAAGAATCGGCCTAGAATGGGAAGTAATGACCTCGGAGAGTAAGCCGGGGGAGAGGCCTGCCACCACGTGAAAAAATATAGTCCAGATGAACCGTTGCGTTGCTCCTTCTGCCATAAAACGCAAGAGCAGGTGGAGAAGCTGATTAGCTCGCCTTCGGACTATCCGCGGGCCTACATCTGCAACGAGTGCGTAGGTGTTTGCCAGACCATTCTGGAAGACGAAAAGCGGGAACAGGCTACTGCGCCGGCACGGAGACTGCCGCGGCCGCCCGAAATCAAGCAATTCCTCGATGGCTATGTTATAGGGCAGGATCGCACCAAGAAGAAATTGGCAGTCGCAGTCTATAACCACTACAAACGGATTTTCCTCAACAAGCAGCCTGGCGAAGTGGAACTCAGCAAGTCCAACATCCTGCTGATCGGGCCCACCGGAACGGGTAAAACCCTGCTGGCCCAGACACTTTCCCGTATGCTCGATGTGCCTTTCGCCATTGTCGACGCAACTACGCTGACGGAAGCGGGTTACGTAGGTGAGGACGTCGAAAACATTATCCTGAAGCTGCTGCAGGCGGCGGATGGCGACGTACAGAAAGCGCAGCAAGGCATCATCTACATCGATGAGATCGACAAGATTGCCAAGAAGGACGAGAACCCATCGATCACCCGCGATGTAAGCGGCGAAGGAGTGCAACAAGCGCTGCTGAAGATTTTGGAAGGTACTGTGGCGAATGTGCCTCCACAGGGCGGCCGCAAGCACCCCCACCAGGAATTTACTCCAGTGGATACCACGAACATCCTGTTCATCTGCGGTGGGGCGTTTGTTGGGCTGGAAAAGATCATCGAGAAGCGTGCAGGCCGGCGTTCCCTGGGTTTCCACACTGATGGAGCGGCAGCAACTACCGCACAGCGCCGCAACACCGAATTGCTGGAACAAGTGCAGCCAGGCGACTTGATTCGCTACGGGCTGATTCCAGAATTTGTCGGTCGCTTGCCAGTTGCCGGTGTGATGAGCGATTTGGACAAGGCTGCGTTAATGAAGATTTTGACCGAGCCCAAGAATGCGCTGCTCAAGCAATACCAGCGGCTGTTTGAGTTTGAGAATGTGCGACTGCGGTTTACGGACGACGCGCTGGACACGGTGGCGGAGTTGGCACTTCAGCGCAAAGTTGGCGCGCGCGGCTTGCGAATGATCCTCGAAGACCTCATGCTGGAGTTGATGTATCACCTGCCGATGCAGCGTAAAGTTCGCGACTTCGTCGTTACCGGGGATATGGTGCGCGGCCGCGAGATTAATTGGAGCTTGCTGGAAAAGGCTGGATAAGCAAAGGCTCGCTTGGCGGCGAGTTGATGGGTATCCCATCTTGCTGGCGTTGGGGCGCCTCACCCTTAGAAGGGTGGGCTACAGTTCATGAAAAAGGTCTTAGGCAGGAGTTGCTGGTACTGCCGAAGGTTTAGGAAGTTCAGGGGCCTGCATGTTCAATCGAGAAAAACAAGAAATGAAACGCGTGCCGATGATGCCTGTGCGGGATATGGTTATTTTCCCGCAGCAGATGACTCCATTCATCGTGGGACGAGAAGCAAGTGTGCGCGCACTGGAAGAGGCGCTAACCGGCGACAAGAAGATTTTCCTGTCGACCCAGCACGACGCCTCGATCGACGACCCGAAACCCGAAGAAATCTATGCCGTCGGAACGCTGGCAAATATCGTACAAAGCGTGAAGCTTCCTGATGGGAACATCAAGGTTCTCGTCGAGGGCGTCGAGCGTGCGCGATCGATTTCGATCGCCACAGATGAAGGATTCTTCCGCGCAACGATCCGTCTGCTGGCGGGCAAGATTGAGAGCACGCCGCAAGTACAAACGCTGGTCGAGAAAGTTACCGGCCTCTACGAGCAATTCATCAAGCTTTCGCAGAGCCTGAATTACGACACCATGATCGCTGCCGCGCGCGTAGATGATCCTTCGCGGCTTTCCGACACGATCGCGGCCAACCTGCAACTGCCCGTGGACGAGAAACAGGATTTGCTCGAAACCGCCGACCCGCTGGAGCGTCTGAACCGCGTTGCGGACATCCTGGAAATCGAACTGGAAAAACTGAATGTGGACCGCAACATCAATACCCGCGTAAAGCGGCAGATGGAGCGGGCGCAGAAAGAGTATTACCTCAACGAAAAATTGAAGGCCATCCAGAAGGAATTGGGTCGTGGCGAAAAGAACGAAGCAGAAGATTTGAAGAAGAAGATCGACGCGGCGGGCATGCCCAAGGAAGTCCACGACAAAGCCACCACGGAATTAAAGCGGCTGGAACTGATGCCGCCCATGTCCGCGGAATCCACGGTGAGCCGCAATTATATTGACTGGCTGCTGGCGGTGCCCTGGAAGAAGCGTTCCAAGGAAATCCGCGATATTAAGGCCGCGGAAGAGATCCTGAACACCGAGCACTACGGGTTGGAAAAGGTCAAGGAACGCATTCTGGAATTCCTGGCCGTCCGTCAACTTGTAAAGAATCCCAAGGGATCGATTTTGTGCTTTGTCGGACCTCCAGGCGTCGGCAAGACTTCTCTGGCCATGTCAATTGGACACGCGACCGGACGGAAGTTTGTTCGTGTCTCCCTGGGTGGTGTTCGCGACGAGGCAGAGATTCGCGGACATCGTCGTACCTACATCGGTGCCCTTCCCGGCCAGATCATTCAGATGATGAAGAAAGCGGGGACCACCAACCCGATCTTCGTGCTGGATGAAGTCGATAAGATGTCCACGGACTTCCGTGGCGACCCATCGGCAGCCTTGATGGAAGTGTTGGATCCGGAACTGAATCACGCATTCACCGACCACTATCTGGACGTGGAATACGATTTGTCTAAGGTGATGTTCGTCTGCACGGCAAACGTGCTGCATACCATTCCTCAGCCTCTACAAGACCGTATGGAAGTACTTCGTCTTCCTGGCTATACCGAGCAGGAAAAACTGGAAATCGCCAAGCGCTTCCTGGTAAAGCGCGCACGCGAAGCGACTGGCCTAACAGAAAAGAATCTCACGCTGACCGACGAAGCCTTGCTGCACTTGATCCGGCACTACACGCATGAAGCCGGTGTGCGTAACCTGGAACGCGAAATTTCGAATATCGCACGCAAGATGGCGCGCCGTGTGGTGACTGATGGGGCGGATTCCACCGTGGAAATCACTCCAGCGAATGTCAACGAGTTCCTGGGCGTGCTGAAGTACCGCGAATTCTGGCTGGAAAAGCAAAACGAAGTTGGCTTAACCACCGGTTTGGCTTGGACCGAAGTAGGCGGCTCGGTTCTAGTAACCGAGGCGGCGATCATGGAAGGCAAAGGCCGGCTAACGCCGACCGGAAAACTCGGCGAAGTCATGCAGGAATCGGCGCAAGCGGCAATGAGCTATGTGCGCTCGCGCACCGCGCTGTTCGGACTGCAAAAAGACTTCTACCGCACCGTCGACATTCACGTGCACGTCCCCGAGGGCGCCATCCCCAAGGACGGCCCTTCGGCAGGCATCACGATTTGCACCTCGATCGTGAGCGCGCTTACCAGAATTCCGGTGCGCTGCGACGTGGCCATGACCGGCGAAATCACCCTGCGTGGCAAGGTATTGCCGATCGGTGGCGTGAAAGAGAAACTGCTGGCCGCTCACCGAATGGGCTTGCGTACCATCATCCTTCCGAAGGATAATGAGAAAGACCTTGCAGAAATCCCCCAGGAGATAGCCTCCAGTCTGAAGCTACACTTCGTAGAAACCATGGATGAAGTGCTACAGGTAGCGCTGGAACGGCCGATTGTGCCGCTTGACCATAGTGGGGTTGCGCCTGTCGCGGAGACATTTACCACCGGCGCAGATAAAGACACGGGTTTGACCAACTAAGCAGCAGAATTCAGGCACGGCTCGCCCCTGCGGGCTGAACGTGTAGCAGGCCTGGAACTGCTTCCGGTTGCAGACAGTTTGGTTTGCCCACCCTGGCGGGAAATCCTTTCCGCCGGAAGGTACACCACCACGCAGTCCATCCCGGGAAGATAGGGTCAGTTATCCCAATCAAGGACAAATTCATAAAGTCAGGACATATGGCAAAAGAAACGAGTACAGAAGGAAATAATCAGATCAGCATCAGCCTCGCTGAGCTGAAAGAAAAAAATATTACCGATCTCGCCAAGATCGCCAAGGAATTGAACATTCCGGGCGCCAGCGGGATGCGGAAACAGGAACTGATTTTTCAGATCCTGCGGGCGCAGACGGAGAAGAGCGGCCTGATCTTTTCTGAGGGCGTGCTGGAATGCTTGCCCGACGGCTTCGGCTTTCTTCGCGCTCCGGAATACAACTACCTGCCGGGACCAGACGACATTTACGTCTCGCCGTCGCAAATCCGTAAGTTTGATTTGCGCACCGGCGACACCGTCAGCGGCCAAGTGCGACCACCAAAAGACGGCGAGCGCTATTTCGCGTTGATTAAAGTGGAAGCGGTCAACTTTGAAGATCCGGAAGTTGCGCGCAACAAGATCTTCTTCGACAACCTCACCCCGCTATATCCCCAGGGCCGTTTGAAGATGGAAACTTCCAAGGACAACTTGACGGGTCGCGTGCTGGACCTACTCTGCCCCGTCGGCAAAGGGCAACGCGGCCTGATCGTCGCTCCGCCCCGCACCGGTAAGACCATGATGCTGCAGTCCATCGCCAATTCCATCACCACCAATCACCCGGAAGTAGCTCTGATCGTGTTGCTGATTGACGAACGCCCGGAAGAAGTCACCGACATGCAGCGCACCGTGAAAGGCGAAGTCATCAGTTCGACGTTCGACGAACCTCCGCAACGGCACATCCAAGTGGCGGAAATGGTTTTGGAAAAAGCCAAGCGGCTGGTAGAACACAAACGCGATGTAGTGATTCTGCTGGACTCGGTAACGCGTCTGGCTCGCGCCTATAACGCCGTGACGCCGCCATCAGGCAAAGTGCTATCCGGCGGTATCGACGCAAACGCCTTGCAGAGGCCGCGGCGCTTCTTTGCCGCAGCGCGCCACGTGGAAGAAGGCGGTTCGCTGACGATCATTGCAACAGCCTTGATCGATACCGGTAGCCGCATGGATGACGTTATCTTCGAAGAATTCAAAGGCACCGGTAACATGGAAATCAATTTGGACCGGCGACTCTCCGACAAGCGCGTGTTCCCGGCCATCGATATTCAGCGCTCCGGCACTCGTAAAGACGAACTGCTGTTGCCACCAGATGAGCTGAGCCGCGTTTGGGTTCTGCGCAAAGTATTGAGCCCGCTTTCAACCGTGGAAGCTATGGAATTGCTACTGAGCCGTTTGACGAAATCCAAGTCGAATACGGAATTCCTCAGCTCGATGTCCGCTCCTGTATGAGGAAGTTAGCATAGACTTTTCCAACCGATACGGCACCTCCCCTTCCTACGGGCGGCGTTAAGCCCCGGGTACCGTGCAGTGAAGCGGCCAAGACACTCGTAGCGAATCGTTGGGTGGTGCTTGCTTGCACGAAAAATTCATCGCGCGACAACCGATTTTCGATAAACGCTTACGCGTGTTCGCATATGAATTGCTCTTTCGCGGCGGCCCGCAAAACGTGTTCTTGCCCAATCCTAACGCCGCCTCCAGCGTAATCGCCGACTCCATCACACTATTCGACTTGCAGATGTTGACCGGAAACGCACGCGCGTTCGTCAATGTCGACGAACTGGCGTTGCGCCTGGGCGCGCCGCGACTGCTGCCGGCAGACCGCATTGTTGTGGAAATTCTTGAGACCGTGCGACCTACCGAAGAAATCATCACCATTTGCCGCGATCTGCGATCCGCCGGGTATCAATTGGCGTTGGACGATTTTATCGATGCGCCGGGACTAGAGCCTCTGGTCGATGTCGTACAGTATCTCAAGGTCGATTTCCAGTTGCTCAAGCCCGAAGAGCGCGCCCGTGTGGCAAAGAAATACGCCAGGAACGGCATGTCGCTGCTGGCTGAAAAAGTTGAAACTCGCGAGGATTTGGCAGAGGCCCGCAGCTTGGGATTTTGCTATTTCCAGGGGTATTTCTTCTGTAAGCCGTCCATGCTGGAAACACGTCAGATTCCCGTTAACCAGCTCGTTCAATTGCAATTGCTCAATGCGGTGGCTGCGCCCGAGATTAATTATGGAGTCGTCGAAGAGCTAATGAAGCAGGAGCCCTCGCTGCTGTACCGACTGCTGCGTTATTTGAATTCTCCCGTATTGGGTCTGCGCTCGGAAGTGCACAGCGTTCGCCAGGCGCTGACTCTGCTGGGAGAGCGGGAATTTCGCCGGTGGGTATCAGTCTTCGCCATGATTGCCATTAGCCAGGGGAAACCGCCCGAATTAATACGGACTGCGCTTACCCGCGCGTATTTCTGTGAGGAATTTTCTGACGCCGCACAATTGCCAGACAGACGTTCCAGTTTGTTCTTGATGGGGCTCCTCTCGGTTGCGGATGCGTTACTGGACAAGCCTATGGAGCAAGTATTGGCGTCGCTACCAATAACCCAAGAAGTGAAGACCGCACTCTCTGGCGGCGAGAATCGGCTGCGCGAAGTCTACGAAGCAGTGTTGGTCTGGGAACGCGCGGAATGGCCGCTGTTGCCGGTGGTCGCACAACGCCTTGGATGCGATGAAGAGAAGGTGCCCGAAGCATACCGGCTAGCCCTGCAGAAAGCTTCCGCAGTCGGTGTCTAGACCCTGCCAAGCGGAGCGCGCTTGCCTTCCTCAGCTTGCAGACTTCAGAGGTGTTACAGCGGATCGCGCTTTTCCGGCGCGGTGGCTTGTGCGGCCAGCCAGGCATTCATGTGGGCTTCGAGCAGATCCAGCGGAACGGCACCTTGCTCCAGGACCGCGTCGTGAAAAGTGCGGATATCGAAACGGTCGCCCAGAGAGTCTTGTGCCTGGGCTCGCAGTTCGCGAAATTTCAGCTGGCCCAGTTTGTAGGCAAGCGATTGTCCAGGCCACACGATGTAACGTTCCACTTCGACGATAATGTCCTGATCGGTCTTGCTGGTATTCTCGCGGAAGTAGTCTATAGCTTGCTGGCGCGTCCAACCCATCGAATGCATGCCAGTATCGATAACGAGTCGCACCGCGCGCCACATTTCGTACGACAGTTGCCCAAATTTTGAATACGGATCTTTATACAGGCCAAGATCCTCGCCTAACCCTTCGGCGTAGTGCCCCCACCCTTCAACGTAGGCAGAGTACGTCAGATTTTTCCTAAACTCAGGTACATCTTCCATCTCCTGGGCTAGAGATATCTGCAGGTGATGACCAGGAACAGATTCATGCAGGGAGAGAGCCTCCATTTCCCATTTAGGCCGCGCGTTCAGCTTGTAGGTATTCACAAAATAGTAGCCTGCACGGCCAACCGAAGGCGCTCCCGGCTGATAGTACGCGGTGGTCTGCGAAGGAGCTTTGAAATCGGGCACGGGAATAACGCCGTACGGTAAACGAGGGAGTTTGCCAAATTCATGCGCGAGTTCCGGATCAACTCTCTTGGCGATCACCCGATACGCATTGACGAGATCGTCTGGCTTCTCGAAATAAAATCGTGGATCGGTGCGAAGAAATTCCGTGAACTCGTGAAAGCTCCCGTTAAATCCGGTGGACCGAATGATCTTCTCCATCTCAGCACGGATACGTTTCACTTCAGAGAGGCCGATCTCGTGAATTTGTTGCGGCGTCAGATTCGTCGTCGTTTGCCAGCGGACGTGAAAGGCATAAGCCGCAGCACCGTTCGGCAGCGCGCTGACGGCGATGTCTTCGCGGCATGCGGGAATGTAGGTGGAAACCAAATAGTCGTGGAATCTCTGGTAAACAGGGATGATTCGCGAAGAATAAATCTGTTTTGCGCGATTAGTGAGTGCAGCGCGGTCGGCTTCAGAAATGGCTGGGGGAAATTCGTGAAAGGGCTTGAGCAGCGGGCTTTGTATCGCATCCGCGGGAATTGTGTCCACCACTTGCTTGGGCACATCGCGCATGGTGACCTTAGGTGGCGTGTAGCCGCGCTTCACACCTTCTTGAAGATCGGCCGTCGTTTGCTCCACTACGGAAGGAAGCGCTTCGAGGCGCGCTAGAATATCTTCATAATCCCCGATTTTCTCGTGCGGCATGGACGCAATCGTGTCGGGTGCCCCGAGCGGCGGCGAATTCATTTGATTCACCGGCATCCATCGATTCGACGGCACGACTCCACGAAACGGGAAGGGATCATCGCCGTACTGAAGGCCTTCGACGGAAGTTTCTAAAAGCTCCGTGTAAAGGTCGCAGTTTAATTGCTCGCGCGGAGGCAGAGAGGCCCGATTGATTTGCTTCAGCGTGGCGAGACTTTCGCGAAGATGTTTGACACGAGCTTCGAACCCCGAGGCTGATTCATCTGTCCAGCGCCGATTCTCGCCGGGATAGCCGACGCCCGTCGCGGTTTCAGGGTATTCGTGCATCCAGCGTTTCCAATCATCACTAAGGAATGCACGAAATTGGCGAATGGCTTCTGTTTGCGTCGTCGTGGAGGCCGCATTCGAAGACTGACCGAGCGCAAGCAGAGGCGTGGCGAGAAGAGCAGAAAAAACAAGACAGACATTTACGGCACGGGGAATAACCATATTCATTTGACTCCGACCAAGGGAGCGACTGGCCGGCTAGAACCCGAATTCACGGCTTCTAGCGGGTGCTGCTAACGATCGATTTGAGGATTTCACTTTTGCCGCTGGTGAGCAAGGAAAACGATGAGGCGCGCGGTTTCTTCGGCGTCCATCGCGGTATTATCGACCAGCACCGCATCCTCAGCACGTACAAGCGGAGAGACTTTGCGTTCCCGATCGCGTTTGTCGCGTTCCCGAACCTCGACAAGGACTTCTTCGATGGTCAGTAACTCACCTTTTTCCTGATGTTCCATCCAACGGCGCTCAGCGCGGACGGCCGGCGAAGCTTCCAGAAATATTTTTAGCTCCGCGTTGGGAAAAACAACCGTGCCGATATCGCGGCCTTCCATCACCACACCACCTCCCTGCCCTGCACGTTGCTGTTCCGCGACCAGGACTTGACGAACTCCAGCGATCGTTGCCAATCGCGAGGCAGCTTGCGCGACGGCAGAGCCGCGGATTTCCAGTGTGACCTCGCGGCCATCGAGAAAAACGCGATTCTTGAGCCCCGCAGTCGCTTGATCCGCTGTAGGCGCCTTCAGTTCGATGTGTGTTTCGCGCGTTAACGCTTCGACCGCTGCCTCATCGTCGAGCGGAATCTTCCGTTGGAGCGCTTTGAGCGCCACGGCGCGGTACATAGCACCGCTATCCAGATAGAGATAATTGAGCATGGCCGCGACGCGGCGAGCCACCGTGCTCTTGCCCGACCCTGCGGGGCCGTCGATGGCGATGGTAAGTGGGAACTCGGGCTGGTTTTTCAATCGAAGAGGAACGCCTCACTTCGCTCGGATTGACGAGCGCTTTCACCACCAACTTCCCGATCGAAAATCTACTAGCGCTTGTCGTCTAGGCCATCACGTTGAAGCCGCAGTCAACGTAAAGAACTTCGCCAGTGATGCCCGACGCGCCTTCGGAGAGCAGGAATGCGGCAGCAGAACCCACCTCCGCTGGATCGACGTTGCGCTTTAGCGGTGCGCGATCAGCATGCGCCTTGAGCATTTCGCCAAGTTGCGAGACGCCGCGAGCAGCCAACGTCTTGATCGGCCCGGCCGAAATCGCGTTGACCCGAATATTTTTTGTGCCGAGATCAGCGGCGAGATATCGGACGGTCGCTTCGAGAGCGGCTTTGGCCACGCCCATCACGTTATATTTGGGGACGACTTTTTCGG
>Ga0210410_10001548_pt1 | contig 21458 bp, 20 predicted proteins | sample IncBWC4MmetaG_FD_161058 | JGI IMG/M metagenome (GOLD analysis project Ga0210410, IMG submission 161058) | Forest soil microbial communities from Barre Woods Harvard Forest LTER site, Petersham, Massachusetts, United States - Inc-BW-C-4-M | ecosystem: Environmental > Terrestrial > Soil >... | reverse complement strand
ACTTCAACCATGGCAATGCTTTCCACGGAAATGCGCACTCGTCTTTTCACGCTCAGCCAGGAACACGCTCCGGCGCGTTCAGCGGCTTTGATCACGGCGGCAATGTCCGAGGCTACTCTTCTCGCGGGCGGTCGAGTTTTGGAGGTGGTTTCCACGGAGGCGGTTTCCATGGTGGCGGTGGTGGACGACATCGCTGATGGCATGTACCCGCAGGTAGAGCGTAGCGAGAATTCAAAAATGGAAAGGAATACCATGCTGCACAGGATCTCGATTTTTGTTCAACCTAAACGCAAGCACTTTGTTCGATTTGCAGCGTCTGTTCTGTTCTTACTCACTTCGGTGTGCTCGTCGGCACTGGTGTTCGCCCAGGAGCCGGGACAGCGCACCTTTGCCTCCGCCGAAGATGCCGGTCGCGCTCTCTATAACGCAATGGAAAAACAGGACGAGCAAGCTCCCTTGAGCATCCTCGGACCAGCCGCAAGGGAGGTCCTCTCATCCGGCGATCCCCAGGAAGATTTGAATGCTCGCGTCGGCTTTGTCGTCAAATACCAGGAGATGCATCGGTTTGTCACAGAGGCGGACGGAACTGTAAGCCTAATTGTCGGCGCCGAAAACTGGCCGTTTCCGATTCCGCTTATGAATAATCACGGTTCGTGGTATTTCGACACTCCGGCAGGCAAAGACGAGATCGTATTCCGCCGCATCGGCAAAAATGAACTTGCGGCTACGGATTCATTGCGCGAGTTGGTCGATGCGCAAAAGCAATATTTTGCCCACCCGCCGGCTGATCTAGCCGAGCAATTTGCCAAGAGACTGGTCAGCGATGAGGGCCAGCACAATGGTTTGTACTGGCACGGTGCGAGCGATGAGTTCGATAGCCCGATCAACCCTCTCATCGCTTACGCGCGCCAGAATCTTCCTGAGGACCAAGTTGGCGAGCATGTTCCGTTCAATGGGTATATGTTCCGGATCCTCACTAGCCAAGGACCACATGCGCCGGGAGGAGTAAAAAACTACATCGTCGATGGGAAGATGAGTGCAGGATTCGCATTCGTCGCCTACCCTGTCGACTACCGCTCCTCGGGTGTTATGACTTTCATTGTCGACGAATCCGGAACCATTTACGAAAAGGACCTTGGCCCCGACTCAACAAAGGTTGCCCAAGCGATGACCGCCTATGACCCGGATTCTACCTGGCACAAGGTGGAATGAACGATGGCTTGGAAGCTTTCCATGTCCCGCCTTGCATGCATTCGAATCGCTTCCGCTGCCAGCGCCATCGCGGCGGCAGCGGTTTTCTGTTCGCTCGAACTCGCGGGAAATCCGTCAGGCCGGCTTCCCAACCCGCCGGAACTTCGCGCGAAACACCATACACTCTCCTTCACGCTTCGCGCTGGGATCACAAGTGACGGACGGAACTCCTTCTACTTTGACGGCCAGCCAAGCGCTCCAACCCTGCGCCTTTCACCGGGAGACCAACTGAAGATTGACTACATCAATGATCTTCCTGCTAAGCCACAGGGAAGTTGCGCGATTACTCCGTGCGCGGACATGACCAATCTGCATTTTCATGGCCTGACAGTCTCTCCCGACGCTCCCCAAGACGACGTCTTGGGCATGATGGCCATGCCTGGACAATCACTCCGCTACACCGTGCAGATTCCGAAGGACCATCCGCCTGGCTTGTATTGGTATCACACCCACCCTCATGGAGAGAGCCATCGACAAGCGCTTGACGGCATGTCCGGAGCGCTTGTGATCGAAGGGATTGAATCTTATTTTCCGTCCCTGGTCGGCCTGCCCGAGCGCGTCCTGGTGGTGCGAGGCCGCTCCATTGTGAACGATCCTCAGTCTGCTGATTTGCAGCACCGCGTTGAACTCAGTTCGGGTATTTGCGGTGCGGAGCCAGAGGCGCCTGAAGAGGTCTTTACGGTGAACGGATCCGTGCGGCCTCCTATTGAGATCGCTTCTGGTGAGCGCCAGTTTTGGCGTCTCGTGAATGCTACTGCGGACCGCTACCTCGATCTGCAGCTGGAAGGGCAGCCGTTTGAAATCGTTGCCATGGACGGGATGCCCATCACCTTGCACGATCCCCATCACCGAACGCGTATCGCCGATCACGTCCTGTTGCCACCGGCGGGCAGGCTTGAAGCCATGGTTACCGGTCCATCAGCCGGCATGCCGAGGCGTCTAATCTCACACTGCGTAGATACTGGACCAGACGGCGATCCAAATCCTGCGATGGTATTAGCCGATGTCGTTCCGCGTTCGGCAGCAAATTCAACAATCAGAAGCTCCCTAAGCTCACCGGAACCTCATCTAAAGCCGCTAGACCTCACGGAAGAGGAAAAGACGACTCCTCGATTCATCGTGACATTTACGGAAGACAAGAAGGGCTTCTACATCAATGGAGAAAAATTTGCGTCCGACGCCGCTCCCATGGTTCGCGCAAAAATCGGGTCGTATCAACATTGGAGGATTGTTAATTCCACGCGGGAACTGCATCCCATGCACATTCACCAAGTCCATTTCCTGGCGTACGGCGAAAACGGCCGGCCAGTTGCCGATCCAATGTGGCTGGACACAGTGAACGTTCCATTCGGCGGTTCCGTCGACGTCATTATGGATTTCACTGACCCCTTAATCAGGGGGATGTCTGTCTTTCACTGCCATCTTCTCAATCACGAGGATAAGGGAATGATGGCGAAGATCCTCTTCGAATGAATGAGTTCGTGCATTCTGCCATCCGAGGATCGAAGCCCGCAGTGCTGCGGAGTCTTCGCGAAGGAGTTCCGTTGCTGTCTGTTTTGCGGAAGGATGTGGCTTTACATGGGTCGGCGTGGCTGCCCCTTGCAATGGTCGTGGGTGCCGTTAGCGCGGTTGTGTATGCCGACCACGTCGTTGTTTCGATTTCGCTTGTCTATCTGTACATCCTCCCGCTAGCCGTCGGTGCTATTTTTCTGCGCAAGACGGCCAGCTACTGCCTTATCGTCGTTTGTGTATTGTTCCATGACTATTACTCCCCGAGGGGAATGCATCCGGGACTTCGGCTCTTCCACAATCTCTCCGCGATGTTGTGCTTCGCCTTTGTTGTTTACGTCATCCAGCGGTATATGGAACAGAGGTAAGCGCTTGCCAAGACCGTTCAGCAACAGCGTGATGACCTTCTCAAAGATGTGGACCTGGCCGCGCAGGTCCAGCGATTGTTTCTCCCCTCGGGCAAACCAGCCATTGCTGGACTCGAAATAGCCGGGATGATGCACCCCGCCCGGGGTGTAGGCGGCGATTACTACGACTATATCCCCATCGACGCGCACGCCATTCAGCTCATCATTGCGGACGTAGCCGGAAAAGGTGTTCCCGCCGCCCTCTTGATGTCCGCGACAGCGGCAGCCATGCGGCTTGAGGCGAAGCATGATCGTGGCATGCTGGAGCAGGTGGAACGATTGAACACGGGAATCCACGCCGTGTCGGATGGCGAACGCTACGTGACACTGCTAGTCGCCGAGATCGATGCCCAAAAGCGGACGCTTCACTATGTCAACTGTGGCCACAATCCCGCGCTTCTGTTTCGAGCAAAGACCGGCACCATCTCGCTTATGAACTCATCGTGCCCACCTATCGGATTATCACCGGAAGAGATTTGTGAGCTGGCCTCGGAAGATCTGATGACCGGCGATGTTCTGGTTTTCTATACGGATGGCGTCACCGAGGCAGAGAACCGGCTCGGCGAAGAATTCCGCTTGGAGCGCATTTCCGCGACCGTGCGCAGCGGCTCTTCGCTGTCCGCCGAGGACCTGATGACCAATATCTATAATGCGGCGGCAGATTTTTGCGGCGATAACTTCAACGACGATGTCACCATTCTCGTTGTCAAATGCAATTTTGAGGGTTCACCGACGTTGACTTCATAACTCGTGTTAGGGAGGAAAACACAATAAGTCCTTCGGGCGCCACAAGCGTGCCGCCGATGCTTCTCGCCCCAGATTCCTTCTCTCGCTCGGGACGTCGGTCTCGATAGGGAAAGAGCCCCTTGGCAGCACGCTGCTGCGCGTACTCAATGCCTTGGACCTTCAGCAGGTCACCCAACTCCCTATTCTCGTACCTGCTTAGACGCCTCCGTTTTGAACCATTTCTTGAGACTCCTGCTGGCACTCCACTCTGGCATCCGGGGTGCATTCAGGGGTAGGCTCCGATAGTGCGCGGGCCCGTAGGGTCTCGAAGGTATTGTTGTTTTGTCAGGCTTCGGAAGCGGAGATTTTAAACCCGAGGTTGCCGGGCGATAGACCACGTCTGTCCTCGAGCTGCAATTTGCCGAGAATATTCGAGACGTGAAACTTTACCGTGCGTTCCGAAATGCCGAGGCCGCTGGAGATTTCTTTGTTTGTTAAACGGCGCATGAGCAATTGAAGAATTTCTGCCTCTCGCGCGGTTAGAAAATGGCCATGTAAAAGCTGCGCTTCCAGCAGGGCTTTGGCCTGCTTGACGAAGGCTAGCAGGACTTCGGGAGGGACCCACAGCTGGCCTTTGAGGATGCTGCGAATGGCCTGGGACATTTCTTTCTGCCAGCTCTTGTGCAGTTCCACGAAACCGTCAATGCCCCAGCTAAAGAGGCGTATTTTCTCGGCATGACGGTCGTCGCGCGGAGGAAGAAGCGCCAGGAACTTGCTGCCGGGCGCAGAGGCGCGGCAGCGCCCCGCGAGCGGCCCCAAATCCGTGTTCAAGGAACACGCGTCCAGAACGAAAAGCCTGGGAGAATCACTCTGGTTGATGGCTTCCGCTTCACTAAATGCGGGAGGGAGGACACGAACACGAAGATCTTTTGCGTGAGACATGATTCCACTAACTGCCCGGATAAGCAGTGGATGCGAACTCACAATCTGGATTGCGATAGCCACTCGCGTTACGTCCTACGGGCGCACAACATAACTCCCTGGATCAGCGAAACGATATCATTTCGCTGCAATGTCAGAGGTCTGGTCCACCACGAGCAGCCGAACGGTTCGATCAGCATGGGCTCGTTTCTAGCTCTGTCATCGAAATTGAAAGTCTTTCGTTGGACCCGGGCTCGGTAGAGCAAGAAGCTACTCCAATGCCAAGACGAAGTCACCTGTCCGACGGTACAGGTACAGAACAGAGGCTAATTAGCACTGAAGATATTTGCAATACCATAATGCCCGAACGAGCTGTTTCTTTAGTGTGAGCGCGTCTTTTCCCTTTGAAATTGTCAATCTGCCGGCACTCCCGGTTATTTGTTTTTCGTTCGCTGTACTTCGGATGGTCCTACAAGGACAGGAAAAATGACACCACAAATTCCCGCGTGTGCCGTGGCGCCTAGGCCCCTGTAGGGCTAGCTTCTCGCGCATCCGGTTGCGCAACATGATGGCACGAAGTGGCCGTGTGTGTTTCACATCGGCCACCTATTTGAACGAAGAGGCTGGCGCTTATGGTGTCGGCCTACCTAGTCGGCGCGACTTTTTAGTGATGTTGCTGACGGCCACCACGATGTTGGTAGCCAGAAGCGGTCGAGCACCTGCGTCTACGGTCGGAGTGCGAACGGCAGAGCAAATCTGGACCCTGCTGGAGGCTGACTTGAAGACCGACTTCATAAGGGAGGTCATGGATGAAGACAGCTAGGCTCGCTTTTCTTGTCTCATTTTTAGCAGTGCCGTTCTTCCCAGGAATGGTGCTTGCCCAAACAGACCCCGGAGTTCAGAGTGCAAACCGCGGCACGGGAAAGACGCTGAGCTCGGCTGCGGATACCACCAATTTCACGGACTTTTTCCTGGACGGTCTCAAGCGGTTTCAGGACGTCGAGTCGGTTTCCAACAGCCCGACCAACAATAATGGTCTGGGGCCGCGGTTTAACTCCGTTAGCTGCAGTTCATGTCACGCGCAACCAACGATCGGCGGGACCGGTGCTGCCATGAATCCCCAATTCGCGTTCGCTGGCTCCTCGGTCGCGCCCAAAGACACCACCCCGTCCTTTATCACCGCCACCGGCCCGACTCGGGAAGCGCGGTTCCCGTTCTTTTTTGACCAGTTCGGTAACCCCAACCCGAATGCGCCCAATGGCGGCGTGGAAGACTTGTTTACCGTCTCCGGGCGCGCCGACGCTGGCAGTTGCAGCCTCCCTCAGCCCAGCTTCTCAATAGCGCAGGCTACCAACAACATCATCTTCCGCATTCCGACGCCGGTCTTTGGGGCTGGCCTGATCGAGAACCTGGACGACTCAACCCTGCAGATAAAACGGGCCCAAAACCTCAACAACAATTTCGGAATCGGCGGCGACTTCAACCACAACGGCAACGATGGCACCATCACCCGCTTCGGCTGGAAGGCACAGAACAAATCGTTGCACATCTTTGCCGGTGAGGCCTACAACGTGGAGATGGGCATCAGCAACGAACTGTTCGGCCAAGACCGTCCGCTGCCTGGTGAGGACCTGTTTGGAAGAGGGCTTCCGGCGAACTGCCTGAACCTCAGCACGACCGGCTACCCGGAAGACCAATCCAACCCTGGAGCGTCAGGGCCAACGGCGGCGAACGCAGCGGTTCTAGATGACGTCTCTGCGTTTGCCAACTTCATGCGGTTACTAGCGCCCCCGCCCACTGGAGGCGTTGTGCTCAATGGAGCGCCCGTTAGCGCAACCTCGATCGCCAATGGCAAGGCGTTGTTCAGCGCTATCGGCTGCGCGACCTGTCACAATGCGACGATAAACTCAACCCAGCCGTCGGCCTTCAGCAGCGCTGGTTTGGGCAAACAGCCGGTGAACGCGTTCTCTGACATCGAACTCCATCACATGGGCTCCGGCCTGGCGGACAACGTCTCGCAGGGCGGAGCGGGCGGCGACCAGTTCCGCACGGCTCCCTTGTGGGGTGTGGGACAGCGGATTTTCCTCTTGCACGATGGCCGTACCACGGACCTGCTGCAAGCCATCCAGGCCCACGAGAGCAACGGCTCGGAGGCCAATCAAGTGGAAACGAACTTCGATTCGCTTTCACCCCAGCAGAAGCAGGACCTCCTGAACTTCCTGCGTTCACTGTAGTCGATTGCCGGGACGCTTTCTGGCGAGACACGAAAGTGTCTCGCCAGTTTTTCCATCAGGCCGGCCGGCTTAAGAGTGCTTGGATGCGAAGGAGAAATATGCATTCTGGAATTTTGCGTTGCTTGCGCGTTCTCGCCTTTTGCGTATCGTTGCCGACGTGGGGTCAAAGCGTTGGACCGCAAAATGCCTCTCAGAACGGCGGCGATTTTTCCACCAACACACACCCCACGGAAACGCAAAAGGTGCCGGCGGGCGTCATCCTCGTAAAAGGCGCCTGGGCGAGCGCTAGTGATTCCGCGACTCCTTTGCCGGAAGGCGGTAGCGTAACCAACCATGGATTCAGCAACCAGTATTTTGGAATGACCTACTCTCTACTTCCCGGTTGGACCGAGAAATACAAGGGGCCACCTCCGTCGGAGAGCGGTCGCTACGTTCTTGCACAGATCGCGCCCGCGGGCACATACAAAGGATCGACTCGAGGGAGTATCTTAATCACGGCCCAGGATATGTTTTTCACGCTTACTCCGGCCACGAACGCTCTGGAGCTGATCAATTACATCAAGGACAGTCTGAATGCGGCCTACAAAGTGGAACAGCCGCCGACGCCGGTCACCATCGCCGGCCATACCTTCGTCCGTTTTGGCTATGTTTCGCCCGTTGCCGAACTGCATTGGCACCTCCTGGCCACTCAAATCCGTTGCCATATGGTTCAGTTCGTCTTCACCAGCCGCGACACAAAGCTGATAGAGAGTCTTATCCAGGAGATGAGCACGATGAACCTGCCTCAAGAGGCGGGAGTCATTTCCGGGACGGGCGGCGGTGACGTCCCGGTGTGCATCAAGGACTACGCAGGCGGCCAGAACGTCATCGAGAGAGAGGATCCGATTTTCACGGAGCGCCGATTCAACACCGTTCCCGTGCGGATCATCATTGATAAAGAAGGCAAGGTTAAGCACATTCATTTTCTCAGTGCTTTTCCCGACCAGTCAAAAGCCATTGCAGATGCTTTGTTGCAATGGAGGTTTAAGCCTTACCTGCGCGATGGACAGCCTGTCGAGGTCGAAACCGGCATCCTGTTCGGACATCGGCCACGCCAGGTAACATCCCCGGCCACGGATGCGGTAAGCGAATGATAGGGACTCGTCAATTTCGCAAGGGATCTGGTGTGCGAGTCACCATCATAGCCCTGCTCTCGGCTGTCCCTTTTTCGACTGCAGCCCGGGACGCAAACGACATCACCGGTTCTGCGCGCAATGAGAGCCGTGGCCAGGCTGCTGTGGGCGATAGGGTGATCCTTATTCGGCTGGATCGAGGAATGGAGGAAGAGTCGCAAGCGAGAACCGGCCAATGGGGAGCATTTAGACTCCACGTCAGGCAAGCTGCGAAAGCGTACCTGGTGCGCGTGGTTCACGAGGGGGTGTCGTACGACCAGCGAGCTTACGCAGGCGACAATCTATCCATCCAAGTATTCGATGCGGCGCCCAGAGTGCCGCGTGTCAGCGCAAGTATCGAAATTCTCCGCGCCGGAACCAACGGGAAGCTGCTGCACGTCAGCGATATGTACGAGGTCAAGAACGAATCAAGCCCGCCGGTGACCGAGGCGGGTGGTCAGACGTTTGAAGTTTATGTGCCGGCCAATGCCAAAATGGATTCTGTGCTGGCGGCGGGTCCGGCGAAGATTGGCGTACTGATCCCCGCAAACCCTGTCGCCGGTGAGCCTGGGCATTACACGGTGAGCTTTCCCTTGCGGCCGGGAGAAACGAAATTTGCGTTCAACTATGACCTGCCCTATGAGGGCCATGCCGTATTCGAAACCAGGCTCGCGTATGCGCTGCAGCAGTTGGCGATCATGATTCCGAAGAGCATGAAGTTCTCGTCTCGCTCAAGTGCTTTTGCACTCCTCCCTACCGGTCGCAGCGACTACCAAGTGCAGGCAGCCAACCAACTAAAAGCAGGGGAGGGTCCAGGGTTTGAAGTATCTGGAACCGGGGTGCTGCCTCCTCTGGGAGATCAAGCCAAATCCGAGGCGGGGACACGACCGTTGACCACTCCCAGGCCGACGGCACCCGACTCGGATCGGGCTCCTTTCGGCCGCGTTGATCCACAATGGCAGCAAACCTACGCACGTTCACAATCGCTAATGCTTGGCGGACTTACTGCTGTCCTTCTTGGTGTGTGCGCACTGCTGGTATGGCGAGCGCGAAAGACTCGCAGAACCTATGCGGTAAAGACGACCGCGCCGCGGGCACAAGGCGCCGAAGGCCTTGGTCCGTCTTAAGCGATGAGTCCGGGAGACCAAGCGGAGCGCTTCGCCCTACTGTCACATGGCCAGATCAAACGAGGCTCGCAGCTCTGCCGCATTGGCTGGGGCGAGCGCGCCATTTTGATTGACAATGTTCGTTGGGAGTGCACCTGGGCCCATCGCGGCGTGTATCGTCACGGCTACCCGGGCATTCATCCCTACGTCGACGCGAACCGCGTCGAACGCCACGAGCCGATTCGCCGCAGTGCCGTGGAGCGCGCCGCTGCCCGCGGCGGCCACGCCTTCCACGAGGAGCACCATCGCCGCTAGTAGGACTTCTAGCGACCTGTCGTTGATCGCTTTCGGCCTCGTTGGCAGGGCCGCTGGCAAACACACGGCCCTAGGGTCAGGTGCGCGGGTCCGGAGGATTCGGAGAGCGGGCTACACGGGGATCGGGTGAGCGTGGAGCGAGTTGGCGTTGATGGTTTGCGATGGCTGGCCAGGTTTCTGCGGGGACGCTAAAGAACGCGGTGACCACTTGCGGATCGAACTGTGTGCCTGAACAGTCGCGGATGATCTGGAGGCCAGACTCGAATGAAGAGGCGCGCCGATAGGGCCGGTCCGAGGTAATGGCATCGAAAGAATCAGCGATGGCGAAGATCCGGGCGCTCGGAAGAATTTCGTCGCCTTTGAGGCCGCGGGGGTAGCCGCCGCCGTCATAGCGCTCGTGATGAGTCAGGACGAGTTCGGCAGCGTCGCTGAGAAAGGCTATATCTTTGACGAGATCGAAGCCGATCTGCGCGTGACGCTGCATGCGTTTTCGTTCGTCCGCTGTGAGAGGCCCGGGTTTGAGGAGAATGGCGTCGGGGATTCCGAGCTTGCCGATATCGTGCAGGTGTGCACCTCGGGCTAGACTTCCCAATTGTTCCTGAGACCAGGCCATAGCGCGGGCAATCTCGATCGAGTAAAGGCAGACGCGCTGGGAGTGGCCGGCAGTTTCCGTGTCGCGGAGATCGATCGCCCGAGCGAGGGCTTCGAGGGTGTCTTCATAGCTGCGCTCAATCTGCTGGAGAGCCTGGCGCAGCTGTCCTGTGCGTTCGGCAACCATTTCTTCGAGATGCTGGCGGTAGTTTTCGACTTGCTGTTCGAGTTGACGCTTATGAAGGGCGCTCTCCAGGCTTGCAAGGACGGCACTTTCCAGAAGAGGTTTGACGAGATAGTCGTCGGCGCCGGAGCGCATGGCTTGAACACCCACTTCCACGTCGTCCAACCCAGTGGTGACCAGGAACGCAACGTGAGGGTAGGAACGGCGAACCTCGGCCAGGAGTTCGAGGCCGCTGATGCCGGGCATTTGAAGATCGGAGATTACGGCATCGAATGGCTCGCGTTGCAAAGCTACCAGGGCTTCTTCACCAGTCGTGGCGGTGCTGCAGCAGTAAGATGGGGGCCGCAACATTATGGCAAGAAGTTTCGAGGCTGCGCGTTCGTCGTCGACGGCGAGAACGCGGACAACGGAGGGGCGATCGCTTATGCTGGCCCCGACAATCGATTTCTCTTGCTGGGGACGAGGGGCGTTGGCATTGGCCATGGAAAAATTCCGCATCGAGCCTTAATTGAGCACCCAGGCCCCCGTTTTCTCCATGAAGAGGAAACCATAATGGCGAAGGGGCGCAGCCTTTGTGTCGGAATGAACGAGCTTGGCCTTGCCCACGTGATGAGGTCCCGCAGACGCAAGATACACATCGACCATCGTGCCGACTTCCATCTCGGTGTTAGAGGTACAGAGAAAGCCGCTGAGACTGACGTTTTCGGTAATCGTTTCCTGGTCAACCTTGTTGCCCTGCGCGTCCATACGCCGCAGCATGAGCGGGACACGCAGACGGACACGGACTTCGGAGCGCGGCACAAAGCGGCGGGCCTTGGTGAGCTGGCTGAGGCAGGCTCGCAGAGCGTCGAAGTCGATGGGCTTTTCGAAATAAGCGAACGCGCCAAGTTGTTTGCAGTGATCTTTGGTTTGTCCGCCGGCCTCTCCGCTGACGATAATCACGGGGATCTTTTGCGTGTGGCTGAAAGACGTAAAGGTTTGGAGGAGTTCATAGCCGGAATAGTTGGGCATGCGAAGATCCAACAAGATGGCGTCAGGTTTATGTTCGAGGGCTAGCGCCAAGCCTTCTCGCGGCTCGCCGGAGTCGATGATCTCAAAGGTCTCGCTCAACTCGAGACGCATCAAGCGCCGCAAAGCTTCGTCGTCGTCGACAACTAACAACTTCTCCATTGAGAGGTTCCCCCTATCGGCCCGGGCGGCTACCGCTTTCGACAAGCTCGGTTACAGAATTTGAAGCGGGCGCCGGTTTCTTCGCCTCATCAAGCACCTCGCGGACTTTGCGGATAAGAACCTCTTCTATGAACGGCTTGTGGAGGAGGTGGATTCCGCGGTCGAGAACTCCGTGCCCCGCGATGAAGCTGTCGGAATAGCCGGACATGTAGAGGACCTTCATCCCCGGCTGACGTGGCGACAAGCTTTCCGCCAGGACGCGGCCATTTATGCCCGGCATGACGACATCGGTCAGCAGGAGGTCCAGGTCCTTGCCGAAACGCTCCGCGACTACCAGAGCGTCCTCGCCGCTCTCCGCGGATAGAACAAGGAATCCCCTGGATTCAAGGAAAGTCTTTGCGAGCTTTCTCAAAGGCTCGGAGTCTTCCACCAGAAGAATGGTTTCCGAGCCGCGCAGATTATCTGTCGAATCGGGTTTCTGTTCGTCGACCGCGGGCTGACCTGCATGCAGCGGGAGGTAAATCTGGAAGGATGTGCCCTTGCCCAGAGCACTTTCCAGGCCGATATATCCGTTGCTTTGTTTGACGATACCATAGACGGTTGCGAGCCCGAGTCCGGTGCCCTTGCCAAGCTCCTTGGTGGTGAAGAACGGTTCAAAGATATGACTGAGCGTTGCGGAATCCATGCCCGTGCCCGTGTCGGTGACTGCCAGGAGCACGTAACTACCGACCTTGGAGCCTGGGTGGCCCCAGACGTAAGCCTGGTCTAGCTCCACGTTGGCAGTCTCGATCTTCAGCTTGCCGCCCATGGGCATGGCGTCGCGCGCGTTAACGGCCAGGTTCATGATGACTTGCTCGATTTGACTCTGGTCCGCTTTCACATTGCCAAGCTTTGGATCAAGCACCATGGATACTTTGATGTCTTCGCCCAGAAGCTGCGGAAGCATCTTTTCCATATCGGCGGCGAGGGTATTGAGGTTAAGGATGGCAGGCGTCAAGACCTGCTGCCGGCTGAATGCCAACAACTGTTTTGTCAATGAGGCGGCCCGCTGTCCCGCCTTTTCGATTTCGAGAGCATGCTCACACAGGGCAGTGTTTGTCCCCAACTCCCGCTTCAGCACTCTGCTGTAGCCGATAATTACGCCCAGAAGATTGTTGAAGTCGTGCGCGATCCCTCCTGAGAGCCGCCCTATCGCTTCCATCTTTTGTGCCATACGCAGTTGTCTTTCGAGGATCCGCTTTTCGGTGACATCCTCGGCGAGAGCGTCGAAATAGGCGATAGCGCCGTTTTCATCGTTGACGCGACGGCCGGTACAGTGCACGGTGATAGGCGTGCCGTCCTTCCGCTTCCACTCCATTTCGACGTCCTTGATTTCTTCCGTGCGGATGAGGTGCTCGATCAATCGCTGATATTCTCCAGGGTTGCGGAAGATTTCGCTGGTCAGGTCTTTGCTGAGAAGCTCTTCCGTCGAATCATAGCCGAGCATTCTCTGCAGGGCGGGATTTACTTGCAGAAACCGGCCGGCCGTACTCGCGCGATAAATCCCGTAGGGTGCGTCTTCGACCACCGAACGAAACCCAGCTTCCGAGCGCCGGAGAGCTTCCTCCGCCCTTTTGCGCTCGGTGACGTCGCGGTTGACGATGACCAGCTTTTCTGGATCCCCCTTTTCATTACGGATGACGCTCGAGGTTGATTCCAGCACAAGCCACTCACCGTTCTTGTGGCGAAGACGGTACTCGAGCGTCGTTCCCATTCCGGAACGCCGCGCGTCTTCAGCGGCCTTCTGAACGCGTGCACGATCATCGGGATGAATCTGCTCGAACGATGAAGAGGTTTGCAACTCCTCAGGCGAATATCCCAAGACTTTCTGATAAGAAAGGCTATTGAAAATTCGCTTGCCGTCCATATCGACGACGGCGATCATGTCGGCGGCGTTCTCGCTGATCAGGTGAAACAGCACTTCGCGTTCGACGAGCTCCCGACGGATGCGATGAATCAGAAGATACTGGTAGATGGTGTAAAGATCGAAAAGGAAGACCAAGCCCACCAGGCCTCGGATGGCTTGCGGCAAGAAAGTCAGGGAGTAGAAGTCTTGACGAAGGTGAGCGTTAGGAACGAGAAAAGAGGCCAGCCCCATGGTGAGCAGAAGAGTGATAATGGCCGCGGCTGTCCACAGCCACCATTCTCGACGTTCGATGCGCCGGAACGCCGCGCGTGGGTCCGCCGATCTCGCGAAACCTGTGTGCTCGTGACTTTTTGGTTGAAGCCGTTTCAAGTATCACCGAACCAAACCCACTCTTGCGCGAAGCTCCCTGAATGTCTTGGGAGCCGAGTCTCTCTGTCCCTCGTGGGCCGCTGAACCTTCCAAACTGTTCTTGCACGAACCCATCCAAGTATGCGCCTCTTTCCATACGCTTGGACCGCTGGTAAGCTGTTGTATGTTCAAGAAGATACCGTGTTCAGACAACTAAGGGGACTAGGAACGCGAGCGGGGCGTGCGCCATTATGGGCGGAAAGTCTCGATTTGGAACAGGTCCCAGAAACGTCCGTTCTGGGGCTGATGACTCGCCCGGATGAGACTATTGAATTTGCTCGAGATCGCGTTTCTTTCCGTAACGGAAAGCTAATGCGATACCGAGGGTCATGAAGCCGACGGGAGGGATCAGAAGGACGACCACGCCCTTGCTGATGGCGCGCTGGCCGTCTTTGGAGGCTGCCTTGGCGGTGCTGTAGCACATGGAGCAGGCTTGGCTGAAGGCCGGGACCGCGGATAGCAGAAGAGCGGCCACGAGAAACGAAGCGCGAAGTTTCATTTCACACCCAGAGAAAGAATGCGGAGCGCGTCCGGAAAGAAGATCATCATCAAGGCCAAGCATACCATCAGGGAGGCCATGGTGAGCCACTTCATGCGAGAGACTTCGAATTTCATGTGCATGAAATAACCGATGATGAGTGCGGCTTTGAGCAGGGAGAGCCCCATCAAAATGCTTAGCATGCGGATGGGTTGCATGTTTTGGTAGGTGAGGTAGACCTCGATGGCGGTCATGATAAGAAGGGCGCCCCAGACCCAGAAGAATTGAGCTTTCGCGTGGTGGCGTTGTTCTTCGGCGACCCGCGTGGCGATGGCAATTTGATCAGGTTCCATAGGTCTAGAGCTCCTAGAGAATTTTGGCGGACATTAAATAGACCAGCGGGAAAATGAACATCCAGACCAAGTCGACGAAGTGCCAGTAGAGGCCAGCAACTTCGACGTCCGAGGAGTCGTAAACTTTGGGCTTGAGCCAGAGGATTATGGTCGAGACAATCGCGGCCAGCAAGAGAACGTGGGCGCCGTAATGGAAGGGGCTGTAGGCGGGTGTGCCGAGCCACGCGACTAGCCAAAAGAGCAGCAGGATGGGAATGAAATAGCGGCGCAGGGCGACGATGCCCAGGTAGACGATGCCAAGCGTGACGTGCAGCATGTGCATTCCAGTGAGGCCAAAAAAGGTTGCGGCAAACTGCGGAACAGTTCCGGAAACGTTCACAAATTCTGTGGCCACCTCCTGCCCAGCTGGTTTCGGAAAAACTGGAAGAGTTAAGCCTTCGGCGATTAGTTTGCTCCACTCACGTGCGTGGAGAAGAACGAACCCCATGCCGCAAGCCATGGTGGCCAGCAGCCAGAGGCGCTGCGACTTGGTGTTGCCTTCGGCGGAGGCGCGCACGGCCAGCACCATGGTTAGCGAGCTGGTGAGCAGGAACGCGGTCATGATGGTGGCGTTCACGATGCTTTCGGAGTGGAAGGGCGTAGGCCAGTGGGGTGTGGAAATGCGACCGTAGCTGTAGGCGTAAAGCAGGGCCCCGAAGGTCAGCGAGTCGGACATGAGAAACAGCCACATGCCGATTTTTTTAGAATAGGTGCCAAAGAGCGATGGTTCGTAGACGGCCGCCGTCTCGTGCGGTAGCGTCGCTTCAGACATGCGCTTGGCCTCCTTGTGACGGGCGGCCGATGTTGGGCTGCCCTGAACGTCGGACTAGCGTGCGAACTCCAGCAAACACAGGATGTAAACCCACAAGACCGTCATGAAATGCCAGTACCAGGCGGTCGCGTCGACGACAACGCCTCGCGAGGCCGCGGATTTTCGCAAGAGAGAAGCGGCGCCCGCGGCGAGCAGTGCGAGGATGCCGCCGAATAGGTGGATGCCGTGCATCCCGGTGAGCAGATAGAAAAAGGAGCTGCTCGGGCTGGTGTCTACGTAGAAGCCGGCCGCGGCTAGTTCGCTCCAGACGAGCCATTGTCCGGCCAGGAAGCTGAGGCCGAGGATGGCGGTTAGCGCCAGCCAGGGCATTCCATCCGTTTCCGTGCGTGTAGCTGCGTGGGATTCCTTTTCATTGGCGAGAGCGGTGCGGACGGCTTGGCGACGGGCCAGCTCCATCGCGAGGGTGCTGACCAGCAAGACGAGAGTATTCACCAGCAAAAAGTTTGGCAGCTGTAACGGAAGCCAATCGCGAACGAGCGTGCCAGTACGCGGATCGAGAGTGGGAAGGCCCTGCCGCACGACGTAAGCGCTGGAATAAGAGACAAAAATCATGACGACAGCGGTTAGAGCGACGGTGAGTCCCAAGCGAGCACGGCGCAGACGCACGGCGAAATCCAGCGCATTTTGCTCCGGGCGGCCGTCGCCTGCCAGAAGGACTTGAGCTGTTTTTACAGACGCGGTTGTGGTGACGGTCGACATGGATTGCCTAGTGGGCCTTCACGGTGGCTGGATCGGTTTGCATCACAAAATCGCGAGGCGCCCCTGGGACGCTGTATTCATAAGGTCCGTTGTAAACCACTGGCACGTGTCCGCCGAAATTGTCATGAGGAGGTGGAGTTGCCGTGGTCCACTCGAGCGTGGTCGCTTCCCAGGGATTGTCGGCGGCTTTTTTGCCGAACTTCATGCTCCAGAAAAGATTGAAGAGAAAGATAAATTGTCCCGCGATGGTAAGGAAAGCGGCATAGGTCATAAATGTCTGCAAGGGGATCAGCCCGTGCAGGTAATTCAGTTCGGTGAGCTGGGAGTAACGGCGCAGATGTCCCGCCATGCCGAGATAGTGCATGGGCATGAAGATGGCGTAGGTGCCGATCAAGGTGATGAAGAAATGCCAGCGCGCCATGCTCTCGCTCATCATGCGGCCGAACATTTTCGGGAACCAGTAGTACGTGGCGCCAAAGATGCCAAAGATGGACGCCACCCCCATGATCAGATGAAAGTGGCCGACGACGAAATAGGTATCGTGCAATGGAATATCCAGCACGGGCTGAGCGAGGAATGGCCCGCTGATTCCGCCAGAGATGAAAAGGGAAACAAAGCCCAGGGCGAACAACATAGGCGAGGTGAAACGAAGCCGTCCACGCCAGATCGTGCCGAGCCAGTTAAATGTTTTGATGGCGGAGGGAACACCAATGGCCATGGTCATTACGGAAAAGGCGAAAGCCGTATAGGGGCTCATGCCGCTCATGAACATGTGATGGCCCCAGACCATGAAACCCAGGAAGCCGATGGACAGCATGGCGTAGACCATGGCCTTGTAGCCAAAAATTGGTTTGCGAGAGAAGACCGAGAGCAATTGCGAGCACAAACCCATGGCCGGCAAAATGGCGATGTACACCTCGGGATGGCCGAAAAACCAGAACAAGTGTTGCCACAGCAGAGGCGAGCCGCCTTTGTGTCCCGTAAGCTGCCCATTGATGGTGACCAGGGGCACAAAGAAACTCGTGCCTGCATTGCGGTCAAGTAAGAGCAGAATGCCGGCGGACAAGAGGACGCCAAACGCGAGCAGACCGAGAATCGCGGTAATGAACCAGGCCCAACACGTAAGCGGCATGCGCATGAGCGTCATGCCCCTGGCGCGCATGTCCAGGGTGGTGGTGATGAAGTTGAGAGCGCTCATCAGTGCGCCGATGCAGAACAGAGCGATGCTGATGACCCATAAATCCGCGCCTAAACCTTCACCTGGCCCTGCGGATTGCAGAGCGCTAAGTGGCGGATAGCCGGTCCAGCCGTGGAGCGGTGCGCCTCCGACCACAAAGAAGGCGGCAATCATCACAAAAAAGGCCAGGGCGGTCACCCAGAAGGAGAGCATGTTGAGAACCGGGAAGGCCATGTCTGGAGCGCCGATTTGAATGGGCAGGAAGTAATTGCCGAAGCCGCCCTGCGGGGCGGTCGTGAGCACGAAAAAGACCATGATGGTGCCGTGCATGGTCAACAAAGTCAGGTAGGTCTCGGGCTTGATCTCTCCGAGCAACGGCAGGGCGGCGGCGGGCCAGATCAGGTGGATGCGCATCAGCAAGGATAGAAACATGCCGACGAAAACGGCCGTCAGCGCGAGAAAAAAGTACTGCAAGCCGATGACTTTGTGATCGAGGCTGAAAACATACTTGCGTATCCAACTTGTGGGTGCCGCGTGGGCATGTGCAGCGTGGGCCGCGAATTCGCCGGTAGCCATTTTATTGCTTCTCCGCTTCGCGCAATGCCAGCCACTTGGCGAACTCTTCCTGGCTGACGACTCTAAGGATGCCGTGCATTTTGTAGTGGCCCAGACCACAAAGCTGGGAACAGGCGATCTCGTAGTCGCCCGTGGTGATGGGCGTAAAGTGCATGTGGATGGCGAGACCAGGGACAGCGTCCTGCTTGAAGCGCATGGCCGGAACAAAAAAACTGTGGATGACGTCTTCGGCGCGGAGGATCACGTCGATTTCGCGATTCACCGGGACGTACATTGTTCCGGCAACGACGTCGTCTTTCGAGGCGGGGTCGGCAGGGTCGAGGCCCAGAGCGGCTTCTCCTCCCCCGGAAGGATCCTGCAGTTGGGGGTTCGTTGCGCCGAATTTTCCGTCAGGTCCCGGATAGCGGAAATACCACTGAAACTGCATTCCTGTGACTTCGACCTCGACGGCGTCGGAGACTGCGGGACGGAAACGCTCGGACGCCCAAATCGAACTGCTCATAAAATTCAGGCCGACGAACAAGATTAAGGTAAGCACGGTCCAGGTGATCTCAAGCTTATTATTGCCGTGGGAGTAGTGCGCTAGCGGAGTGCTTGCGGTGCGTTGGCGATACTGCCAAGCGAAAAGGCCCAGGCTGAGCTGTGCGGCCACGAACACGATGCCCATAAGAACGTACGTGGTGGCGAAATGATGATCGATGCCCGCAGCTGCAGCCGAAGCGCCGACAGGCAACCACCACGTCTTCGCGATGAAGAAGTACGCGCTAATGAAGGTGATCAGCCAGATAACAACGAGAAGAACTAGGCCCATGTACCCTGACCTCCCGGTCGAATAATCCGCCGTTGCGAATGATCCGGCCGCGCAACCTTCGGAATCTGGATCGCAAAGCCCGAAAACGGGGCGAGTCTACCACAGGTCTTTCTAAGCGCAAGCGGGTTATTGCATGTCTCGAGTTTTTCCTCGGGGTGGCGGAGTTTGAGAACAACGGCTGGTGTTTTCTTGTTCGCGCGACTGGCGAAATCGCGCCTGCAGAAAATTTTAGACTGGAGTTGACGAATTTTTTTTATTTGAGTAACATCCGGCCAGTTTCTTGGGGAGCCCAGTGGAATGGTAGGGACCTCGCGATGTATCGCTGCCACGCTCTTCAAATTCGGCGGGCCAACGACGCTTCCACAGGCCGCGCCATCCCTGTGTGTTCGAACGAGTGATTCGGTTTTTTTGACGCGCGAGCGTTCGTGCGTCGCTGCTGAAATTCTCTCCGCGCTCGAAAATATTCGTTCTCTAGAGCAGACACTTTTGGATGTAAGCGAAAGGAGATCTTTGCGCCTTCCGGTTGGGACCGAAGGCTGGAGGGCGTACGTTCAGGGGAGGGAAGTAGCGGCGTCGTTTGCGACCGCGGCATAAGTCGACCACAGGTATCCAGGAGGTAATGCATGGCGGCCCCGGAATCTAATTCGGCCAATCCGAAACCGGATGCAGCGAAGACGTCTGCTGCCGGTGGTGGCGAAGCTGCAAAGTTCGTGGGCACGCCCGCCGTCGGTACCTCAAAAGCTGCACCTGCTGCCGGTTTACCAACGGTGGGCCCGGCGGCGAGCGGAATGAATCAGAGCCGACGGAGTTTGGTTTGGTGCGCTGTGGCCGGTTTTCTGGGGGCCTGGTTTATCGCGTTTCTTCGTTTTTTTCTTCCACGAACACTTTTTGAACCTCCGACCGTTTTCAAGATTGGGTATCCCTCCGACTATGCGTTGGGTGTCGATACGAAATGGCAGCAAAAGTACCGTATCTGGGTGGACCGCACGCCGGACCGCATGTTCGTCATTTACGCGCGCTGCACACATTTGGGCTGCACGCCAGATTGGAAGGCCAGCGAGAACAAATTCAAATGTCCCTGCCACGGAAGTGGTTACGACAGTGAAGGGATCAACTTCGAGGGGCCTGCACCGCGTCCGATGGATCGGGCGCGGGTGGAGTTGGCGCCGGATGGGCAGATTGTGGTGGATGTGTCGCAGCTTTTTGAATGGCCCAAGGGGCAGCCGAGTCACTTTAGCGATCCGGGTTCGTTTTTGAATGTGTAGGCACCGGAGTGCAGGAACTAGCTCTCGAGGAGGACGCGCGAAGTGATGAAGTAAAGGGGCAATGAATTTAGACCGACGGTTCGAGCGGGATCGGAAACGGGAGCAGAAGAAATGCCTGATGAGCGAAACTCGAACGGCAAAAATGGCAAGTCCACCGGTCTGGTAGACACCATCAAGACGGGTGTCAAGGAGGATCTTGAATCCCTTAAGGCGGATCTCCCGGCGAAAGCAAAAGAGTCTCTCGAGACGCTCAAGAATCCGACCAAGACGCAAGTCTACACTTCCATTTTCCGGCACAAGCACGACGACACACCTCGCAATCGCGCGCTCGGCGTGCTTTCCAATGTTTTTCTGCATTTGCATCCGGCGAAGATTAACCGCGATTCGGTGCGCTACAGCTACACCTGGGGGATGGGCGGGATTACCTTTTATTTGTTTTTGGTGCTCACCTTCACCGGTACCTTGCTGATGTTTTACTACCACCCCAGCAAGGTGCAGGCTTTCCGCGACGTGCTATACCTCGAGCACGACGTCCCTTTTGGCAGGCTGCTGCGCAACATGCACAGGTGGGCTGCGCACCTCATGGTGATCGCCGTCGAGTTGCACATGTTTCGAGTGTTTCTCACGGGCTCCTACAAGAAGCCGCGGGAGTTTAATTGGAATGTCGGCGTCATTCTTCTGGTGCTGACGCTTTTGCTCTCCTTCACTGGATATCTGTTGCCGGACGATCAGTTGGGCTTCTGGGCTGTCACCGTGGGAACCAACATGGCGCGGGCGACGCCGCTCCTTGGACACGAAGGTCCCTTCAGCAACTATCTCAATATGACTCCGTACAACGATGTGCGATTTGGATTGCTGGGTGGATCCATCGTGGATGCCAACGCGCTCCTGCGGTCCTACATCTGGCACTGCATCGGCATTCCCATCATTGCCTCGATTTTTATGGTTCTGCACTTCTGGCGAGTGCGCAAGGACGGCGGCATCTCCGGGCCGGCGCAGGTCATCCTCGACTCTGAGGTAAAGGAGGCGCGGAAATAGCCATGGATTGGAGACAAGTTTGGGAAATCATCTCCGCACCTGACAACGTGCCGATCGTGGCAATGATTCCTTTGCTCGCGTTTTACATTTATCTCGCGTGGCGGCAGGCCAAAGCAAATGACTCGCTGATCGCGCAGCTCGAAGCCGACCCTGCGCTGGCCAAGACGCATCATAGGAAGGCCTGGCCGTTCAAGCCGGGGTGGCAGAAAGAAGTGCACGTTTGGCCGTTTCTGCTGCGGGTGGAGTTTCTGGCCGCGATCATCGTGACCATCATTTTGATGATCTGGTCGATCACATTGAATGCTCCGCTC
>Ga0210410_10001547_pt1 | contig 21465 bp, 12 predicted proteins | sample IncBWC4MmetaG_FD_161058 | JGI IMG/M metagenome (GOLD analysis project Ga0210410, IMG submission 161058) | Forest soil microbial communities from Barre Woods Harvard Forest LTER site, Petersham, Massachusetts, United States - Inc-BW-C-4-M | ecosystem: Environmental > Terrestrial > Soil >... | reverse complement strand
TCCAGTCGGACGCCGGGCTGGCAGCGCCGCCCTCTTCGCTGGAGTCGGAGTTTTATGCCACAATCACAAGAGTCTCGGGGAAGGAATACGGCGATGCTCCGGTGATTCCGTTTCAGTCCACCGGGGCGACGGACTCCGCGCAGTTGCGGCTGCATAACGTACAGGCCTACGGATTGATGCCATTCCCGCTGCCGGCCGAGGATTTCCGGCGAATGCACGGGGATGACGAACGGATTCCGCTGGCAGCCTTCGCCAAGGGAGTGGATGTACTGGCGCGAATCACCGCGGAATTCGCGGTCATGCGATAGCAAAGCAAAGAAGCAAATCGTGCGGATTGAAAAAAGGCCGTCGTTTTCCGCAGCCATCCAGTAAAGAATACATACAGACGGGAACCGTAGCCCACAGCAAGAGCATGAACTTTCGCCATTCCAAAATTGTTTGCACCATCGGGCCCGCTAGCCGTTCGCCGCGCATGATCGACCGCTTGTTTTCTGCGGGAATGGACGTGGCACGGCTCAACTTTTCGCACGGGACACACGAAGAGCACGCGAAAAACATTCACACGCTGCGCGCGGCAGCCATCGAGCACGAAAAGCCGATCGCGATTCTGGCCGACCTGCAGGGGCCGAAGATCCGGACGGGAGCGCTGGCGGGTGGCGGGCCGGTGTTGCTGCGGGCCGGGCAGCGCTTCGTAATCACCACGGCCAAGGTGCTGGGTGATTCGACGCGCGTGAATACGGTGTTCACGCCGTTGCCGAGAGAGGTTCATCGCGGCGACCGCATCCTGCTTTCGGACGGGCTGATTGAGCTGCGCGTTGAACAGGTGCGCGATTCACAGGTAATTTGCGAAGTCGTGAACGGCGGCGCGCTCGGCGAGCATAAAGGCATCAATCTTCCCGGAGTGAAGCTGCGCGTTCCCGCTCTGACACCGAAAGACCGCGCGGACCTGGCCTTCGCGCTGAAACACGGCGCAGACTACATCGCCGTGAGTTTCGTGCGGCGTCCCGAAGATGTGCTGCTCGCGAAGCAGTTGATCCGCCGCGCCGGAAAAGAAACGCCGGTGATCGCCAAGCTGGAGAAGCCGGAGGCCATCGAGAACTTGGACGCGATTTTGCGCGTCGCCGACGGCGTGATGGTGGCGCGCGGCGACCTGGGCGTGGAAATGAATCCGGAGCGTGTGCCGGTCGTGCAGAAAACGATTATTTCCAGAGCCAGAGAGTTCCGCCGGCCAGTAATTACGGCGACGCAGATGCTCGAGTCCATGACAGAGAATCCCCGGCCGACACGCGCGGAAGCTTCGGACGTGGCCAACGCGATTTTCGACGGCTCGGACGCGGTGATGCTTTCCGCGGAGACGGCCAGCGGAAAATATCCGATCGAAGCCGTGGAGATGATGGCGCGGATCATCGAAGAAGCGGAGGCCAGCATCCATGAATTTCCGCGCCCTGCCACCGAGGAGCAGTTGAAAGTGGCGGAAACGGTGGCGGAGCTGGTGTGCCACGCCTCACGCGAACTGCACATGAAACTGATCGCTGTGTTCACGCACAGCGGATTTACGGCGCGACTGGTCTCGCGTTACCGGCCACTGGTGCCGATCGTGGCGTTCTCGCCGGAGGCGGAGACGCGGCGGCGTATGGCCTTGATCTGGGGCGTCTATCCAAGAAACATACAGGACGTCCACAAGGTGGACGGGCTGGCGCCGGTAGCGGAGAAGCGGCTGCTCCAGGAGCGCCTGGTGCGCAAAGGCGACGTCATCGGGATCGTGGCGGGGACGCCGATGGGGATTCGCGGGACTACGAACTTCATGAAATTCCACGTGATTGGCGGAACGAAGTAAGAGCTAGGTTTCAGAACCCATCTAAGACGTGGCTTTTGCGATGTCTTACGGGGGCCCCTCCCCTGTTTTTCTGTAAGTGTTGATTCTGAAGGAGTTGGTTTTCCCATAAGTCTTTTAAAAGCAACACTTATGGGATTTCTTGGAAGTGTTGCTTCTAAATGAGTTACAGGTTTACATAATCTTGGGGAGCCGGGTATAGGCTCGCGCCAACGGCGCGCGGCCAGATCGGCTTACAGTTTGGCTGGGGCCTAAAACACAAAAGCGGTGGTTAGGCCCCGAGCGGGTCGGGGTAAACTTGCCGCACTCCAAAAGGAGTTATCTACAGGTGGAAGTATAACAGGTGCATATAGGAGTGTCAAGCGGGAAACAAAGGAGTTGCCGGCGCATGGGGATAGACGGGTGACTTAGTTGACCCAGTTGTCGGGGCGCGAGGGCGGCTCTTTCTTCTGCTTGTTGATGTACACCTCGAAGCGTTTGCGATTGCGTTTGTACTGCCAGTCGGTGACGGTGTTGCGGACGCTGTAGAGAAAAGAGCCGCGGCGGAGGTAGATCCAGCCGACGAGCATGCCGCCTAGGTGGCAGATATGGCTGATATTGTCACCGCCCGAGCCGAGCGTGCCAAAGAATTCGATCGCACCCATTACGGCGACGTAGGGGCGCATCGGGATAGTAACCGGAAGGGGGATCAGCCAGATACGGCGGTCAGGGAAGAGAATGGCGTTGGCGATCAAGATGCCGAAGATTGCCCCGGAAGCACCAATGGTGGGTATATCAGAGGGCGACCGGCCCCAAAGAAGCGGTAGGAGCTTGACGATAATGGTGAGCAAACCTGCGCCCACGCCGCAGAGCAAGAAATAATTCAAAAAGCGGCGTTTGCCCCAAGCCAGTTCGAGGTCCCGGCCGAACATCCACAAGATGAGCATATTAATGAGCAGGTGGAAAAGGCCACCGTGGAAAAAAATGTAGGTAAAAGGCTGCCAAATGCGAAGTCCAGGGATGACGCCGAGTGGCACCAGTCCAAAAAAGTGATTCACCCAGGAACTTGCTGCCATCCCAAGCAGCAGGTCAATCAGAGTTTGTGCGAGGAAGACGCCCGTGCAGATCAAAACGACGAGTTTAACGCCCGGAGTGATGAATCCGCGCCAGTCGAAGTTATATCGCCGCCCGCCAAACGTGGTGCCCATATTTTCAGTGTACGGCGGAGAGTTGAATCCGTCAAAGCACCCTTATCGTACCTATTGCGCAAGCCGCGCCGCGGCGAGCGGCCTGCTTGCTCGACGTATTAGTCGAGCTTTTTGCGGGCGAAGTAGAAGAGGGAGCCTGCGAGAAGGGCGAACATGAAAATGCCGAAGAGGTTGCTGGTGGCGAGAGGGCCCATGATTTTGGGGCCGAAGGCAAAAAGGTCGGGGCGCCAGGGAAGCCGCAAGGTGTTGGTGAGCCATTGCGGCGTATGCGTGGAGATTTCCGGGTCCTGGAAAAGATTGATGATGATGCCGAGAAGGCCGAAGACGCCGCCAGCGGCGATCAGGCCGCTGGAATAGAGAGCACCGGGGCTGGCTTCGCTTTCGTCTTTTTTCTTGGTGGTGGCTTCGACGAGCATGCGGACGAGTCCTCCGGCAAACATGGCTGCCGTCGTACCAAGGGGAAGATACGAGCCCGTGGCGAAGGCCAGCGAGCGCACGCCAAGAATTTCCACGGCAATCACTAGTGCTACGCCCATGAGCACCAAACGCCAGGGCAAACGCTGATTCAGAATTCCGCTGATCACTGTGGCCATGAGGCGCGCTTGCGGGGCAGGCGCCTTGTCGCTGCCGATGCCTTGCGCCCACTGATACTCGATTTGATTGGTGCTTTGGTCGTACAAGTATTCGCCGTCCGGGACTTCGTGGGCGCCGAGGGAATTGATGAGCGTGTAGGTTTTTCCGTGATAGGTGAAATTATCGCGCTCGACTTTTACGCCTGGTGGCAAAGACTGGATGTTGACGGGAATCTGCGTCGGCAGATACTTCTCCAACCCTGTGTTCATCAGGTTGAGCGTCGTGCCGATGGCAAGAGTGGAGACGGTTACACCGATCAGAAGACCCATCTGCTGCCAGAACGGCGTGGAACCAACCAGATAGCCGGTCTTGAGGTCCTGGGAGGTGGCGCCGGCGATGGCCGCAGCGATGCAGACCACTCCGCCGATCATCAGCGCGAGGACTTGATAGTTTGGCGCGGTCCAGCCGGCCACGAAGAAGATTGCACACGTGGCCATCAGCGTGGCGATGCTCATGCCGCTGATGGGATTGGAGGAATTGCCGAGCAAGCCGCTTATGCGTCCCGCGACGGTGACAAAGAGAAATCCGAAGATGACGACGAACACGCCGGCGAAAAGATTCTGGTACCAGGCAGTGGCCGCGCCTTTCATGGGGTGAAACGTAAGCAGGACCCACATCATGGCGACAATGACGATCGAACCGACGATGACCCAGCGCATGGGTACGTCGCGGTCAATGCGGCTGGAGGCGGTGGACTGGCCTGCGCCCTCGGCGCGGACGTCCTTCAGACCTGCGCGGAGCGCGGAAATGATTGTCGGCAAGGTGCGCAGAAGTGTGATCAGTCCGGCGGCGGCGACGGCGCCCGCGCCCATCGGACGAATGTACGAGCCCCAGATTTGGTCAGGCGTCATTAGGGGGATGGGAATCGTGGAAGGATAGATGGGCGTATTGCCGGCTAGCTGGCCGTAGAACTTGATGGCGGGCATGATCACCAGCCAGGAAATGATGCCGCCGGCGAAAAGAATGCCCGCGACTCGGGAGCCGATGATGTAGCCGACGCCGAGATATTCCGAGGTGATGGCGGCACGAAAGGAGGCCCCTGGGAACCAGCTTGGGCGGGACTCGGGTTGCGAGGTCCAGGCTTGGACGGTGTTCATGAGAAAGGTGTAAACGCCGCCGAGGCCGAGCCCCCAGAACACGCGGCCGGCGAAGGAGCCACCGCGTTCACCGGCAACCAGAACGTCGGCGCAAGCCGTGCCTTCGGGGAAGGTGAGGTTGCCGTGCTCCTTGACGATGAGCTGGCGACGGAGAGGCACCATGAACAGGACGCCGAGCCAACCGCCGAGGAGCGCCAGTGGGAAAATGCGCCAGAACGTGAATTCCGAGCCGAAGCCGAGGAAGATCAAGGCAGGCAGCGTGAACATGACGCCTGCGGCGAGCGATTCGCCCGCGGAGCCGGTGGTCTGCACAATGTTGTTTTCGAGAATGGTGGAGCGGCCGAACGCGCGCAGGATGCTAATGGAGAGCACGGAAATGGGGATGGAGGCGGAGACCGTGAGCCCGGCGCGGAGGCCGACATAGACGGTCACGGCGCCGAAGAGCAGTCCGAAGAGCGCGCCGAGGATCACGGCGCGAATGGTGAATTCCTTGAGGGTTTCTTCGGCCGGGATGTAGGTGCGAAATTCGCCGGGGGGCGCCGTGGAACTCCAGGCCCGTCCGCGAGCTCCCGATTGTTCGCTCACCGATTCCTCCCTCGTTCTGCGTGTGAATGTTGTCGCTGCCGCGTGCGGGGGGATTATGCCGCAGGTGGGCGGGACGGGGAAGAGAATCCTATTGGCCGCGAGAAAAGCCGCGGGAAGTTCTCTTGACATAGACGGAGCATCCTTGTATTGTCCCGCGCTATACGGTATTCAGGTCGGCAACAGAGCCCATGGTTTGGGACCCCTCCATCTCGCTGACGGCCGCGAGGCGGGCACGCGCACTGGCAACCCCAGGGCGGTCCACGCTGCGGACAGAAGAATCCTGCTATCTGCCTGTAAATCCTAGACGTTGCGCGCTACTTTCAAATTCAACGCGGAGGCAAGTCATGAATAATCGGCGGCTCTTTTTGCTGGCGGTGGTGCTACTTGCCGTGAGCGTTGGACCGCAGCCGCGGACCGCGAGCGCTGGTGATGAATGGTTGCCGATCTCCCCGGAAGAATTGAAGATGACCAGCGTGCCGGAGGCTCCAGGCGCACCGGCGATCTATCTATACCGGCAGGTAGACCGGGATGACAGCGGGCAGACGCCTCACGAATACAATTACGCGAGGATCAAGATTCTGACGGAAGAAGGCCGAAAAAACGCGGACGTGGAGATACCGTTCGTGAGAGAAAACGAAAACATCCATAGCATCAGGGCAAGAACGATTCGGCCGGACGGAACAATCGCGAACTTCGAGGGAAAAGCCTTCGACAAAACCATCGTGAAAGCGAAGGATGTAAAGATACTGGCAAAAACCTTTACGTTACCCGACGTGCAGGTGGGAAGCATCATCGAGTATCACTATATGGACGACCTTAACTCGGGATACGTGTACAACTCGCATTGGATCCTGAGCGAGGAGTTGTTCACCAAGCGCGGCAAATTCAGCCTGAAACCGAGTAAGGATTTTGCTCTCCGCTGGAGCTGGCCGGCCGGGTTGCCGGCGGGAACCGCCCCACCAAAACAAGAGGGAGGAGGTGTCATCCGGCTAGAAGCACAAAACATTTCCGCATTCCAGATCGAAGACTACATGCCGCCGCAGAATGAACTGAAATACCGCGTTGATTTCGCTTATAGCGAGGACAGCGCGGAAAAGGAACCAGACAAGTTCTGGAAGAAAGAAGGGAAGAAGCTGAACGAGAAGGTGGAGAGTTTCACGGGGAAGCGAAAGGCGATGGAGCAGGCCGTGGCGGAAATCGTCGGGCCGAATGACGCACCGGAAGTAAAACTAGAGAAGATTTACGCGAGAGTGCAAAAGGTGCGGAATACTTCCTGGGAAACGGAGAAAACGGCGCAGGAGCAGAAGCGGGAAAAGCCAAAAGAGATCAATAACGTGGAAGATCTCTGGAAGCGAGGCTACGGAGATGGCCGCCAGATCAACTGGCTGTTTCTCGCATTGGCAAGGGCGGCCGGATTCGAGGCTTACTCCGTGTATATATCCGCGCGCAGCGAATATTTTTTCAATCCCCAAATGATGAACCCGTTCCAGTTGAATGGTGACGTCGTGCTGGTGAAGTTGGGCGGTAAGGACCTGTACTGCGACCCGGCGACGGCGTTTGCTCCGCTCGGAGTGCTATCTTGGCCGGAAACCGGCGTGAGGGGATTGCGGCTCGACAAAGAGGGCGGAAGCTGGGTGACCACCACGCTGCCGCCGAGTTCCGATTCGCGGATCGACCGCAAGGCCGATCTGAGGCTGACAGACACGGGCTCGCTGGAAGGAAAGGTCACGGTCACATTCTCCGGACTGGAAGCGCTATGGCGGCGAATCGAGGAACGAAACGAAGACGAAGTGAACCGCAAGAAGTTCCTTGAGGATCAGGTAAAAGAGTACATCCCAGTCGGGGTCGAAGTGGAATTGGCCAATAAGCCGGACTGGGGGAGTTCGGCGCGGACGCTGACTGCCGAGTACGATCTGAAAGTGCCTGGCTGGGCTTCAGGAGCAGGGCGGCGAGCGCTCTTGCCGGTGGGATTGTTTGGAGGGCAGGAAAAGCACGCGTTCGAACACGCCAACCGCGTCCACCCGATCTACTTTTCGTATCCATCCGAGAAGGTTGACGACGTGAAGATTGAGATCCCTCTGGACTGGAAGGTGAACAGCCTTCCAGCGGTGCAAAACGTAGACGCGAAGGCTGCCGTTTACAACCTGAAGGTGGAAAACAACCAAGGAACACTCCGTGTAACGCGGCGATTAAACCTGGATCTCGTCATGGTCGACCAGAAAGTTTATCCGACGCTACGCAATTTCTTTCAGGTGGTGCGTACCGGAGATGAAGAGCAAATCGTTTTGCAGCCGGGCGCCTCTGCCGTGAGTAACTGAAATGCGCCAACTCTGCTTGTTTCTCGCTTGTTCAATTCTTTGGCTTTTCGCGCCATTGCAGACTGCCATTGCGGGAGACGCGCCCGGATGGATGCACGCGCTGGTGAGCGCGCCGTTGCCAGCCCACGACGAGAAGACAGACGCGGTGCTGCTCTATTCCGAAAGGACCGTGACGGTGCTATCCGCCGACAAGATCAAAATTACCGTCCGCGAAGCTTACAAGATTCTGCGGCCGGGCGGCCGCGAATACGGAACCGTGTCCGCGTCTTTCAATTCGCATTCAAAGATCAGCGGCATGCGCGGCTGGTGCATCCCAACGCAGGGCAAAGATTACGAGGTGAAAGATAAGGAAGCCATCGAGATATCGCTTCCGAAAATTGATGGAAGCGAACTGGTGTCGGATGTAAAGGACAAATTTATTCGAATCCCGGCCGCCGATCCGGGAAACATCGTAGGTTACGAATACGAGGAGGAGGTGCAGCCGTTCGTTCTGCAAGACATCTGGCGATTCCAGGAATCGAGTCCAGTGCGCGAAGCCCATTACTCCGTCCAACTTCCCGCGGGCTGGGAGTACAAAGCAACATGGATGAATTATCCGGAGGCCAAGCCAACTCAATCGGGAAACCAGGTGCAGTGGCTCGTGAGCGACGTCAAGGGTATCCGGCCAGAGGACGACATGCCGCCCTGGAATGGAGTTGCCGGGCTCCTGGTCGTCTCCTTCGTGCCGCCCGGCGGAGGCGCCAACAAGGGATTTCAGAACTGGAAAGAGATGGGAGATTGGGAAGCTGGGCTAGAAGCGGGGCGGCGAGATGCTTCTCCTGAGATCAAGCAGAAGGTTGCCGCGCTCACCGCTTCATCTACCACGCAGCTCGGGAAGATGCAGGCGCTGGCGAAGTTCGTTCAGGGAGACATACGTTACGTTGCGATCGAGCTGGGGATTGGGGGCTGGCAGCCTCACCCGGCGCCAGAAATCTTCACGCATCGGTATGGGGATTGCAAAGATAAAGCGACGCTCATGAGTTCGATGCTGCACGAAATCGGTGTCGAGTCGTTCTACATTTCCATCAATACGGTGCGTGGAGGAGCTGCTCCGGACCGGCCTCCCATGATCGGCTGGTTCAACCACGAAATTCTGGCGGTGCGTTTACCGGCGGACGTGAAGGATAAATCGCTGGTCGCAGTAATTGAGCATCCAAAGCTGGGGCGTCTGTTGATTTTTGATCCGACGGACGAATACACACCGTTTGGACAGTTGCGCGGCGAGCTGCAAGCGAACCACGGGCTACTCGTCACGCCCGACGGTGGCGAGTTGCTGAAACTGCCAGAGATGCCGCCGGCGATGAGCGGAATCCAGCGTATCGCAAAGTTGACACTGAACCCCAGGGGCACACTGAGCGGCGAGGTTGCCGAAACGCGGTTTGGCGATTCCGCGCTGTGGCAGCGGGTGATGCTCAAGTCGGTGACGAAGGAAACAGATAAAATCAAACCGATCGAGAACGTGGTCGCGAATTCGCTTTCGACTTTTCAGATCACCAAGGCAAATATTCTAAACCTCAACCAAACGGATCAACCTTTTGGATACCAGTACTCACTTGTTGCGGAGAGCTACGCGAAGACCGCCGGCAATCTATTGCTGGTCCGCCCAAGAGTTCTGGGGAGCAAGTCGCGCGACCTCTTGGAGACCAAGGAAGCGCGAAAGTACCCCGTGGAATTTGATGGGCCCTCGCGGGATACGGACACATTCGAAATTACGATACCGCCTGGCTATGAAGTAGATGATCTGCCTCCGCCCATCAACGCCGACTTCAGCTTTGCGAGCTACCACAGCAAGACGGAAGTGAATGGAAACACGCTGAAGTACACGCGGACGTATGAAGTGAAAGAGCTGAGTGTGCCGGTGAGCAAAGTGGACGAGCTGAAGAAGCTTTACAGGATCATCGCCAGCGATGAAAGGAATACCGCGGTGCTAAAGCCCGCGGCGCATTGATTCACTGGCGTCTTAGGTAGGCGAGGCTCCCCGGGTCGACGGCATGCGAGGGGCGAAAAACAGCAGTGCTGAGGGTGGCTGCACTCCGACAAGTTTTTTCTGCAGGGCACGTGGCGCCGCGGCGCGCGTTTCTGCCAGCAATGCTTGGGCGGCTTCGAGTGGCAGATTCAGGCGATAGACGTCAGCACGTTGGGCGTGGGAATATTTCTCGTAGCGCGGCGCGGTTTTTTCCGTGGCACTTAACAAAATTTCCCAGGGACGTCGCTTTTGGAACCAGCGCTTCGGTGAAGCCTCTTCGCGCGTGATCTCAATCAGCGAGCGTTGCGAGCCGCCTCCGATTTCGAGGGACACGGTGGTCACTTCGGAAGCGCGGAAGAGACGCGAAGGGTCGTCCTCCGGATAAGGTGCCAAAAGAGCGGCGATTTCGCTGGGCTCCGAAGCGAAACTATCCCACCAGTAGCGATATCCGTTATAGACCACCGTTCCGGCGCGGAAAATCTGCTGTACTCGCGCCACATTCTTTCCGGTGACGGTGAGAACCATATCGGTGAGCTCGGCCATTCGAAAGGTCTGACGCACGACGGGGCGCACGGTTACGTAGCCGGCGTCTTCTTCGGTGAAGCGAATCGCGATGGTTTCCGGCAGGGCCATTCGAAAGCAGTGTGAGAATGCCTAGCCAAGTTTCGAAAGGCGATCGCGGACGCGGTCGCTGAGCGCTTTTCCGTCCACGGTTTTTCCTTCGAGGGCGGATTTCGCGGCTTTCACCACGGCGCCCATCTGCTTGATGGAATTCGCGCCAGTTTCGGAAATGGCTTTTGTGATGGCCGCGTCCATCTCCGCCTCGCTGGCGCCAGCGGGCAGATAGGATTCGATGATGGCGAGTTCCTTGGTTTCTTTCGAGGCGAGTTCCGGGCGTTTGCCTTTGGTGAACTGTTCGATGGATTCCTTGCGCTGCTTGACCAGCGTTTGGAGGATTTGGATGGACTCGGGCTCATCCAGCGCGCGCATCTTTTCAACTTCCTTGTTCTTGACGGCCGTTTTCATCCCGCGCAGGACGCTGAGGCGCAGCTCGTCCTTTGCGCGCATGGCGTCTACCAGGTCCTTCTGGATCTTTTCGGCAAGACTCATCGCCAGTTCCTCACTGCAATGAATATAGCAGACGAGGAAAGCGCGCAGGCAAGAATGGTGGCATATACCACCAACGAATCTGCAGCGCCTATTTGACAGTGCGCGAGTGGCTCGCTAACGTTATTCCCTTGCAGAGTGCGCCAAAAACGCGCCTGAGACGCCAAAGGAGCTCATGAAAGTCATCGTAGCGGACAAGATCAGCGAGCGAGGAGTGCAGCTGCTGAAGGAGCAAGCGGGGTGGAACGTTGTGCTGTCCACGAAAGAAACGCTGAATGCGGAGATTGCGGATGCGGACGCCTTGATCGTGCGCAGCGCGACAAAAGTCACCGCCGACTTGCTGGACAAGGCGCCGAAACTGCGTGCGGTGGGCCGCGCCGGCGTTGGCGTTGACAATATCGACCTGGAAGCCGCTACGAAGCGTGGCGTGCTGGTGATGAGCACTCCGGGCGGGAATGCTATCAGCGTGGCGGAACATACGTTCGCGCTGCTTTTGGCGCTGGCGCGGCAGGTTCCGCGGCTGGACAAAGCAATTCATGAGGGGCGTTGGGAGAAGTCTTCCGCGGCGGGGACGGAAGTGCGCGGGAAGACGCTTGGTCTGATCGGGCTGGGTCGAATCGGAAGTGAAGTTGCCGTGCGGGCCGAAGCGTTTGACATGCGCGTGCTGGCGTACGATCCCTTCATCAGCGAGGCGGCCGCGCGTGAAGTTTCGGTCGAACTAGTGCCACTCGAAAAACTGCTGGCCGAGAGTGATTTTGTCTCGCTGCATACGGCGCTAAGTTCCGCGACGCAAAACCTAATCAACGCCGCAAACATCGAGAAAATGAAGACTGGCGCGCGACTGATTAACGCAGCGCGCGGGGAGCTGATTGATGAAGCGGCCCTGGCGCATGCCCTGAAGAATGGAAAGCTCGCCGGTGCAGCCCTTGACGTGTTCGTGGAAGAGCCGCCAAAGAATTCGCCACTGGTGGGATTGCCGAATGTGATTGCCACGCCGCACGTGGCGGGCTCGACGACGGAGGCGCAAGAAGAAGTGGGCACGCAGGTCGCGGTGCAGATCAAGGATTATCTGGCGGAGGGAATCATCCGCAACGCGGTGAACCTGCCGGCTCTTTCCGCGGATCAATACCGGCGCGTGCGGCCTTATCTCGAACTGGCGGAGCGGCTTGGGTCGCTGGTTTCGCAAGCGGCAGCGGTGCGTCCGGCGCGAATTCGCATCCGTTACGCAGGAGAAGTGGCCGAAGTTGGCACGCATCTGCTGCGCAGCGCGGTGCTCGCGGGCGTGTTGAACGCCGTGCTGGATGAAAAGGTGAACGTGGTGAACGCCCCGGCGGTGGCTGCGGCCAGAGGCTTGACCGTCGAGGAAGAAACGCGCAGGCGCGAGCACGGGTTTCCTAACACGCTGGAGGTTTCCGCGCTGCCGGAAAAAACCGGATCGGCGCAGGGATTTACGGCCGAAGGCACTGTCTTGCATGACGGCTCGGCACGTGTACTGCAAATCGAGGGAATTCCGCTGGAGGCGGAACTCGAAGGCACCATTCTTTATTTGAGAAACCGCGACGAGCCCGGCGTTATCGGCCAGATCGGAAGCACCCTTGGGAAGCTCGGCGTCAACATCGCCACGTTTGCTTTGGGCCGCCGGGCACCGCAGCGCGGCGCCGACGCCGTCTCTCTTGTTCGCGTCGACGGCAAAGTTTCGGCCTCGGTTCTGGACCCGATCCGCGAAATTCCCGCCATTACGGAAGCCAAGCTACTGCACTTAGGGTAGAGAGAGACTGGCGGGTGCACCGCGGAGGGTGCGCCTCGAGATCCTCAACTAAAGGACCGCTCTGACTAATGGGAATCAAGCCGCGAAAAGACGCGAAGTCTTGTGGGGGAGTGTTCGAAAAAAAAGCAGCATTGAATCGAAATAACCTAGCTTGACATACCCGAAAAACTATCCTAAAAGATATCTCAATTGTAGCTAAAGCGAGTGGCGGGTTGGTTGCCCGGGGACGCAGTTAGTTCTAAGCGTGCTGTTTCTGCTCGAAAGCCGGTCAGGGCCGGCTGAGCTGGGCATCTAGCACCTCCAATATCGTAAAAAAAAAGGAAACCTCCAGGCGGAGATGGAGGTGGCCATTGGCGCCGCTAGGGGTGTGTATTGGTGTGCCCATCGTCCGGGGAAGCAGATCGTGAAGGAGTTCTTCAGACAAGCCGAAGTGAGTTTCATCTTGGGGGTGACAGTATGAAAGTCAATTCGACGATAATTCGCTCGTCCCTTCTCGCGCTAATCTTTTTTTTGATCGCTGCTGGAATGACAGTGGCGCAGGACGCCACGGGCCGGATTGTGGGGAATGTGACCGACCAGAGTGGGGCGGTGATTGTTGGCGCCAAAGTCACAGCCACCAATCTGGGCACCCTCATTTCGCATGACACGATCACCGATAAGGATGGATTCTTCCAAATCCTTTCGCTGCCGATCGGAAGCTACAAGGTGACGGTCGAACACACAGGATTCCGAAGGCAGGTATTTGATCGAGAAGCCCTACAGATCAATCAGTCGCTGCGGGTGGATGCAAAGCTTGAGGTCGGCCAGATGAGCGAGGTGATTGAAGTAAGCGGGCAGGCTGCCAACATCGAAACAGTCAACCAAACCATCAGCATGAGCGTGGTAGGGGAGACCATCCAGCGAGCGCCGCTCAATGGAAGAAACGTACTGGACCTGGCAAAACTGCAACCGGGGGTCACGGAGACGAATTCGGACAACACCAGCGCGGGAACTTACAGCATCGCAGGAGGCCGAACAGATTCCGTCACTTTCCTTTTGGACGGGGCGCTGAACAACAACTTGTTGAGCAACGGGGTGGTCTACAATCCGAATCCGGACACCATCGCCGAGTTTCGCATCCTGGAGAGCAATTACTCCGCGGAATATGGCCGCAATGGCGGCGGCGTCATCAGTGTGGTGACGAAATCAGGGACGGATGAATGGCACGGAAGCGCTTTCGAGTTTTTGCGGAACGACGCCTTCAATGCCAACTCATTTTTTAACAACCTCAACGGGTTGCCGCGCGACGTCTTGAAGCGCAACCAGTACGGAGGGACGTTTGGCGGGCCGATTAAGAAAGACAGATTCTTCTTTTTTGTGGGGTATCAGGGACAGAGACTTTCCGCCCAACAAGCAACCGGGCAGGGAACGGTATTTACGCCAGCAGAGCTCAATGGAGATTTCTCCCAGGCGGCTCCCAACGGCGGGGTGGATCCTGGCGTCGCCTGTTTTCTCAGCGGGCTAAATCACAATGTGCCAAATCCTACCAATGACCCAAAACTTGCCGATGGGACTTCTTGTGGGACGGCCGCTCATTCGTTTTTTCAATCAGATCCGACCAACGCATTTAATGGCGTCATTGATCCGAGCAAAATTAACCCAGTTTCCAAGAACTACATCGCGGCCGGCCTTATTCCTACGAACCCGACTGGATCGGCGGATTACCAGGGCGCGCAGACGAGCAACAGCAACGAGCTGACGATGAAGTTCGATTTCCTGATGACGCAGAAGGACAAGCTCAGTGTTACGCTGGGAGGGTACCGTAACCCCAGGTTGAACCCATTTGCGTTTGCGACCGTGCCCGGGTTTCCCGACCTCAACGGGGACAATAATTACATCGCGAACGTCTCGTATTACCGCACGTTTACGCCCAACATGCTGAACGAATTCCGTGCTTTCATTCAGCGCAATAATCACCAACAGGAGAAACCGTTGGGAGCGGCCACATCCGTTACGGCCGCGAAGCTAGGCATCGGCACCACGCCCGATCAATCCACCGGCCCGCCAAACTTGCTCTTTGACAACGGGCTGTCCGTGGGCTATAGCGAGAATGGTCCGACAGCGGAAATCAACAATACGTATGGATTTACAGACACGCTGAGCTACATTCACGGGCGCCACAACTGGAAGATGGGCGGTGGAATATCCACATACCAGAACAACACCGTCTATGACTTTTATGTGGACGGCGAATGGGATTTCACCGGGAGCGGGGGCTCTGGATCGGGTAATTCTCTTGCCGATTTCGTGATGGGGATCCCCTCTTCGTATTTCCAGTTCCCGGCTGCGCCCTCGAATATCCGAAGCAAGTCCTATTTTGGATTTTTGCAGGACGAATGGCGGCTGACCAGGCGGTTTACGCTGAATCTGGGAGCCCGATACGAATACAATTCGCCAAAACTGGATACGAAGGGGCGGTCGTTCTCCGTTATTCCGGGTGTTACAACGCCGTCGACCGTTTTTGTGAATGCCCCCATTGGCATGTTATTCCCGGGAGATCCAAACGCTCCGAGGGGCGTGAACTACCCGGATAAGAACAACTGGGCGCCGCGCATTGGATTCGCGTGGGATCCGAACGGAAACGGCAAGACTAGCCTTCGTGGTGGATTCGGAATGTTCTACGACATTCTGAAGGGCGAGGACAATTTGCAATTCAACGGCCAGCCTCCCTTCTTTGGTTCCGAAGGGCTGTTCTTTCCCACGGTCCCCTCCAGTCAAGCCAGCGACGTTTCGTATTTTCAAAATCCCTTCGCAGCCACCGGAACTACCAATTCGTTCCCATCGCACACGCCGCCGTCAAATCTCGATTTCGGCTTGGCGGGTTTTTTGCCGATTAATGGGGGCGGAGCCATTTACCTGGTGGACCCGCACCTGAAGACTCCGTACACCTATCAATACAATCTGAGCGTGCAACACGAGTTCGCGCCTCATATGGCTGTGGAAGTGAGTTATGTAGGCAGCAGCTCTCACGGCCTAACTTCTCTGCAGGACATTAATCCATTCATCCTCGGAACAACAGACCGGGTCTTGAATCTTGTGTCTGGTAACAGCACTTGCGCGGATGAATCGGGGAATAGCTCGCTAGCAGTTCCGGCCACCTGCAGCTATGCAACGTTGCCGGAGTTCAGGAACGTCTCGAAAGCGAGCTACAACAGCTTGCAGGCCAGCTTGACGCGACAACTTGCCAATACGCGTTATTTGGGCCGGACCTATTTCACACTGGCGTATACCTTCGCGCATAGCATAGATAACGTGTCCGGGTTCCGGCAGAGGAATAGCAATGTGCCCACTTACAATCCGAATCTGTTCCGTTCGTCGAGCGACCAGGACGTCAGGGATCGAATCACCTTCAGCGGCGGATGGGACATGCCGTGGGACCAGTTGTGGAGTTCCGGGCCGAAGCGTTTGACGCAAGGGTGGAGCTTATTTCCAATCGTGACGTGGCGCACGGGCTTTCCATTCGATGTTTTTGCCCGATTCGGAGACCGCTTCAACCCCGGTTCCGAGGGCCCCTCGGGCGCGGGGGATCCTTACAACGTGCATGCGAACGTCGTCGGCCCGGCGAACACTTTGAATCCGCGGACGTCCCAGGACTTCGGAAACGGCCCAGGAAACTACTGGTTCAATCCAAACAGCTTCAGCAGCGCGCGATGCGACTTGAGCGTAGATCCCACATGCGTCCCCGGGCCCGGGATGTTCCCTGCGGACTCGCAGATCGTTGCCGATCCATCTCTGAGCACCTACGGCACTCTACCGCGGAATTTCTTTCGTGGGCCTGGCTATATCAACGTCGATATGTCATTCAGCAAAACGACGGCCATTACCGAGCGAATGAAGTTGGAGTTCCGGGCGGAATTCTTCAACATTTTCAACCACGCCAATTTTCAGAATCCGGGGGGTGACAGCACGCAGGGCGTGAATATCAACAGTGCCCAATTTGGCCAGATTCTATCCACCGGCGTGGGGTCAGGCTCGACCTACGATCCTGAGCCCCGCATCATTCAACTGGCACTCCGACTAACGTTCTGAATAACAATAACGGGCTATTTGTGCCGCCGGGAAGCTCAGGCTTCCCGGCGGTTTTTTTCTTATTGCGCAGGCCATTTTGAAGAACTGAGACAGGGCGAAAGGTCCTGAGAATGGAGAACAGGTCTCGGGCTCGAAATGTGGGGAAAGATTATTTGGGAAATGTCCGGTGTAGCTTGGGAGCGCGGAGCTGTGATAATCTGAATGTCCTGCTTGGTTTGCAATGAGGCATCCGAGTGTAACAGTCGGGGCGTAGCGCAGCCTGGCTAGCGCGCCTGGTTCGGGACCAGGAGGTCGATGGTTCAAATCCATTCGCCCCGACCATTTTCCCCATTAAATATTCGCCGTTCGTTTCACTAACTATTTGAAACGATTGAGTTTGTGTGGCGCTCTGTGGATTCTTATTCGCCGTAGGGAACCCAGATGTTCTTTACTTGTACGGAGTGATCAAGGAACCAGCGGCCTTCGCCCTGCTTCACGTCAAACCAGTTGATGGCGCGGCCTTCGTTGGTGAAGGTCTGCTTGAGATTTCCTACTGATAGCGTTTTGACAGTTGCAGCGCAGGCCTCATCGGTGAAACACCAGATGGCGTCCACATCGTCGTGTTCTGCGAGCGTCTTCATCAGTTCAGCGGCGCGGCCCGTGACGATGTTGATCACACCGTCCGGCAGATCGCTGGTTTCGAAAACCTGATAGAGATCGCCGGTAATGAGCGGATATTTTTCCGATGGAATGGCAATGACGGTATTCCCCGCCGAAATGGCGGGCATGACGAGCGAGAGGAATCCAAGGAGCGGCGCATCCGCGGGACAGATCACGCCGACCGTTCCAATCGGTTCCTTCATCGCAAGAGCGACGTTGCGGAAGGGCGGGTTGTGCACCGCGCCGTCGTATTTATCGGCCCAGGCCGCGTAGGAAAAAATGCGCTCGATTCCCAGGCTGACTTCTGCGCCGGCTTGCTCTTTCCCTACGACCGCAGCCAGACGATTGGCGATTTCTTCGCGGCGTTGCGAGAGATTCTCTGCGATGTAAAATAGCACTTGCGCGCGATTGTGCGCCGTTGCTTTGCCCCAGCTTTCGGCCTTGCGCGCGGCTTCGACGGCGTTGCGAATGTCCTTTCGATTGCCCAAGGGCGCTTCGCCAAGCAGGCGGCCGTCCGCGCCGTGCACTTCCATGCTGTAGCCGGAATCAGGCCGCGCTTGTTTGCCGCCGATGTAAAGCTTTACGGTGCGGTCGATCGGTGGAGCGGCGAAGTCGGCGGCCTGCTCTGGAGGCTGGTCGATGGCGAAGGGCGTGGGATGAAGCGGCGGTGCCTGCTTGAACCACGTCGGCTCAAGATATTCGAGCATTCCCTCGCGGCCACCTTCCCGCCCAAACCCACTTTCGCGATAGCCGCCAAAGCCGCACGCGGCGTCGAAGAGATTTGTGCAATTGACCCAAACCACGCCCGCCTTGAGTTGCGCCGCCACATGCAAGGAGACGTTGATGCTTTCGCTCCAGACGCAGGCGGCCAAGCCGTAAACCGTGTTGTTGGCGAGTTCGACCGCTTCGCGCGGAGTGCGGAACGTCATCGCGGCCAGCACGGGACCGAAAATTTCCTGCTGCGCGACGACGGAACTTGGATGCACGTTGCTCAACAGCGTTGGCGGAAAATAGAGGCCGCGCGAGGGCACGGGAATGGAAGGCTGCCAGCACGTTGCGCCTTCGGCGATGCCTTGATCCACCAACCGCTGGATGCGCTCGAGCTGAACGCGCGCGACGATTGCGCCAATGTCAATGGCCTTGTCCAGAGGAGCACCGATGCGCAGCGTGTTCATGCGGTCCTGAATCTTGCCGATTAGCGATTCCGCAATGCTCTCCTGTATCAAGAGGCGCGAGCCCGCGCAGCAAACTTGCCCCTGGTTCAACCAGATGCCGTCCACTAATCCTTCCACCGCGCTATCCAAGTCGGCATCCTCAAAAATAATGAATGGGGATTTTCCACCGAGCTCTAGGGAAAGTTTCTTGTGGCTGTGTGCCGTCGCCTTTCGAATGGCGCGACCGACTTCGGTCGAGCCCGTGAAGGCGATTTTGTCCACGTCGGGATGCTTGACGAGCGCTTCGCCGGTCGAGCCGTCACCGGTGACGATGTTGACGACCCCCGCGGGCAGGTTGACCTCTTGGCAGATAGAGGCGAACGCTAGTGCCGTTAGAGGCGTGAATTCAGCGGGCTTCAGGACGACGGTATTTCCCGCCGCGAGCGCCGGCGCGATTTTCCAAGCCAGCATGAGCAAAGGAAAATTCCACGGAATGATTTGTCCAACTACGCCGCACGCGGTGTAACCCGGGAATTCCTGCTCGAGCAATTGGGCCCAGCCAGCGTGATGATAGAAATGCCGCGCCACGAGAGGAATATCAATGTCGCGGCTCTCGCGTATGGGTTTGCCGTTGTCCAGCGTCTCGAGAACTGCAAGCCAGCGCGAATGCTTTTGCACTTGACGCGCCAGCGCATAAAGGTAGCGCGCACGGGCATGAGGAGTGAGGGACTGCCAGGCTGGTAGCGCGGCCCGCGCGGCTTTCACGGCGCTATCCACGTCCGCCGCCGAGCCTTGCGCCACCGTCGCAAGTTTTTCACCGGTGGAAGGGTCCGTCGTGTCAAAGGTGTTGCCCGCTGACGGTGCTTGCCAAGCGCCGTTGATGAAATGTCCGAAGCGCCGGCCGTGCCGGTCCAGCCAGCTCAGAGCTTCGCGAGGATCTTCCGGCGCGGGGCCGTAATCCATGGTCATGAATTTCTCGACGATGCTCATTCGCTTCTTCTCGATTCTTTCTTCATCGAACGGCGATTTTCCAGCTCACGCGATCGGGTGGCGATACTCCGCCGAATACCGCCCCGTAGCCTGATGTTCCAGTTGGCGCTCGATGTCGCCCAGCATGCTGCTGGCGCCGAACCGGAACAATTCCGCCTTCAGCCAGGAATTCCCGAGCTCTTCCTTCATCAGGGAAAGCCATTCGAGCGACTGCTTTGCCGTTCGAAGGCCGCCGGCCGGCTTGAAGCCCACGGCCATACCGGTTCCCTGCGCGTACTCGCGGATGGCGCGCGTCATCACCAGACTGACGGGAAGCGTTGCATTCACCGCTTCTTTTCCCGTCGAAGTCTTGATGAAGTCCGCGCCGGCCATCATGGCCACGAGGCTTGCGCGCCCCACATTGCGCAACGTCAGCAAATCGCCAGTGCCCAATATCACTTTCAGATGCGCCGGCCCGCAGGCGTTCTTAAAGGTTGCGACTTCGTCGTAAAGGGCTTGCCACTTTCCGCCGAAAACGTGAGCGCGCGTGATCACGACGTCAATTTCATCCGCTCCCGCTTCCACGGAGCGCCGGATTTCTTCGACGCGTTCCGCGAGGGGTGAAAGTCCGGCAGGGAACCCCGTCGAAACAGAGGCGACGTGGATGCCGCTGCCTTCGATCGCGCGGCGCGCCGTTTCCACAAACGAATGATAAACGCAGACCGCAGCCACTTTGATGTGCAGGCTTTCGATGCCGAGCTTTTGCTCCAGCTCTTGCTGAATCGGCTGGCGTGCTTTCGCGCACAAGCGGCGGACGCGCTCGTCAGTGTCGTCTCCGGAGAGCGTCGTTAGGTCCATGCAAGTGATGGCCCGCAGGAGCCACGCGGCCTGCCACTCTTTTTTCACCGTGCGCCGCGTTCCGATGGTTTGAGCGCGCCGTTCGACGGCGCTGGTATTGACGCGCACATCCTTCACCCAATCCAAATTCAAAGGAATTCCGCGGTTCGGTTGCAGGTCGCGCCCCGCGTAATTCGCGATCGCGGTATCCGCGGGAGAAATCGGCCCTTGCACGGCCTGGCGTTCCACCCCGGATGCATTCTCGGTTTTTGTGTTGTCCCGCTGAGTCATGGGTCTCTCACTGCGAGCTACAAAGTGGTCTGCAAACCTTTATCTTATCACTTCAGCGAAGCCCGTTTACAGGCGTCCAGCGCGATTCTGCCATTCCTTCTCGAAAACCTCACGGCTGCAAAAGGATTTTTGCGTTCCCACCTTCGTCGTGGAAAGCGCCGCGTACAGATTCGCGCGCGTCAAAGCTTCCTTCTCTGACAAGCCTTCGCCCAGAAAAACGGCAAAGCTCCCGATGAACGCATCACCCGCCCCCGTGGTGTCCACGGCCTGCACCTTGAACGCAGGAATTATCTCGCATCCCTCCGGTCCCGCCACCAGCGAGCCGCGCTCTCCGAGCGTAATCACCACGCGCCGCATTCCCTGCCGCAGCAAAAACTCCGCGCACTTTTTTGCGTCATCCATCGAATGGACCGGCATTCCGGTGATGACTTCCGCCTCGCTCTCATTGGGAATGAAATAATCCGCTCCGCCCAGTTCCTTGAAATCCACTGCTTGCGCCGGAGCGGGATTCACGATGCAGCGAATCCCATTGGCCTTTGCAAATCGCACCGTGTGATAAACCGTCCCCAACGGAATCTCAAATTGCATGACAATCGTATCCGCTTTTCGCAGAAGCGGCGCGGCGGCGTCCACATCCGCAGGCGAAAGCAGATCGTTCGCGCCCTTAACGACGATGATGCGGTTTTGCCCTTTCGCGTCCACGAAAATCGGCGCCACGCCGCTGGAGACACCTTCCGCAATTCCCACATATGTCGCGTCAATCCCTTGCGACTCGAAGTTTTTTATCGTCGCCGGGCCGAAAAGATCGCTTCCCACTTTCGCCACCATTCCCACGTTCGCTCCGCATAGGTGCGCGGCCACCGCCTGATTCGCGCCTTTGCCGCCGAAGCCCAGATCGAACTTCTTTCCGAAAATGGTTTCGCCCGGACGCGGAAACACGTCGTTGAACGTCGTGAGATCCACATTCGCGCTG
>Ga0210410_10001546_pt1 | contig 21465 bp, 11 predicted proteins | sample IncBWC4MmetaG_FD_161058 | JGI IMG/M metagenome (GOLD analysis project Ga0210410, IMG submission 161058) | Forest soil microbial communities from Barre Woods Harvard Forest LTER site, Petersham, Massachusetts, United States - Inc-BW-C-4-M | ecosystem: Environmental > Terrestrial > Soil >... | reverse complement strand
TCGGGCACGCAGATTTGACAGGGGTCAACCTGCAAGCTGCCTTTCTGAACAAGGCGAACTTTCGCGGTGCTGACCTTTCTTTGGCTAATCTCCGCGGCGCATCTCTAGTGCAAGCCGATCTGCGCGATACCAACTTGCTAGGCACGGAGTTGCGCGGTGCGAACCTGATGGGCGCCACGCTTTATGGTGCTGAGGGTTTGTGGGTCGGGCGGCTTGGCGGAACGAACCTTTTTGACGCCATGCTGCCGGAAGCAGTGGCCACGTTCGACGGCGCCAAGGCCATCGGCCAGGCCACAAAATTTTCGCGATGGATCTACTTCCTGATTCTGGCGGCGTGCGCGGTTTGCGCTGTCGTCGTCGCTTTCACCACGGACGTGCGCCTGGTTCTGAACTCCTCCGCGATCCCGATTACAAGAGTTTCGAATGCCGTACCTATGAGCGGTTTTTATCTGGGCGCTCCGTTGTTCATTGTCCTTGTCTACCTGCGATTTCACTTTTTGCTGTTGCGCTTGTGGGGCAACATGGCCGCGCTGCCGGCGGTTTTCATTGACGGGAACACACCGGAAAAGGATGGCCCCTGGTTTTTGATGGCGCTGGTGCGGAGGCACTTTCGGTGGATGCGCGACACCCGTTCGCCGCAAGCGATTCTCGAGACGGTCGTGGCTTCGGTGCTCGCTTACTGGGTTGCCCCGGTCACATTGTTCTTTTTTTGGCTGCGCTACCTGGCGCGGCAGGACATGCGCGGCACGTTGCTGCACGTGCTGCTGATCTCGCTTTCCGTGGCTGCGGCCAGCTGCCTTCCGACGATTGTTTCACGCGCAATGCGGCCGGGTGATTTGCCTCGAAAATCGAAAACGATTCTCCCCGTTGTGCTCTCGACCTTGAAAGTGACTCTCCTGGCCGGATGTCTCCTGCTGCTTCTCTCGTTCGGTGTTATTCGCGGGATGCCTGCGGACAGCTCGATCGCGCCGGAGATGAGCAGTTCGGATATTCGCCGCTGGGCCGCGCAGGGTCTGCAATTCCTGGGATACCGCCCCTACGCGGATGTGACGGAGGCGTCGTTTTCTCCGCTGCCCGCTCATGGTGATTGGTCGGAGGAGGGAATCGCGGCAATTCGCGGTGTGCGGCTCAATCAAATGAGTTTGCGATATGCGCGCGGCTACCACACGTTTTGGGTCAATGCGCGATTGTGGCGCGCGAACCTGGAAGGTGCGTACCTATCCGAGGCCGATTTGCGGGGAGCGAACTTGCGCGAAGCGCGTTTGCACAATGCCGTGCTCGACCGCGTGCAAGGCGGGCGTGCAGTGTTCGTTTCGGCGGATGCCCGCTCGATAAATCTGTCTTCGGCGGATCTGCGTGGCGCCGATTTGTCTTACGGCATTTTTGAAGGAGCTACGCTCTCGAATGCCAAGCTTTCGAATGCCTCGATGTACGCGATCGATCTGCGTGACGCGCAGCTGCTGCGCACGGATCTTTCGCGTGCGGATCTTCGCGATGCGAAGCTGGAAAGAGCGGTCTTGTCTCTGGCCGATTTGCATGATGCGGATTTTTCGGCTGCGAAACTTGTGGGAGCGAATTTAACTGGCGCGCAGTTCAAGGGTGGCATTTTCTTGGATACAAACTTTAAGAATGCCGATCTGCGTGGCGCGGTGTTGACCGGCGCTGTCGTGCGCGAGGCCAGCTTTGAGGGCGTCAATTTCGACGGCGCCGATTTGCGGGGCGCGATTGGATTGAGCGTTGAGCAACTTTGCTCCGCCGCACGTTGGCGGGGAGCGATGCTCGATGCAGATGTACAAGCCGCAGCCCAAGCCCGCTGCGGTTCCTCACAAGGCCCATTGGTTGGACCACCCAGGCCATAGCTGCGCCGCTGGCTTTGGCACATTCCCTTGATGGTGTAGGAGCAAAAAGCGAAATGTTCGGGAACTGAACATGCGCACGGCGTAGTTTTCTTCCATTCACACTTTTTCCACATTAGCGTTCGTCGCCGAACATTTTTATGTCTTCGGGGCCTTCCTTGAGTGGGCCTCGGTTCCGGCCCTGCACCTGTATGCGGATTTGCTCGACGATGTCCGGATTGGCGAGCGTGGTGATGTCGCCGGTATCCATTTGATTGGAAATGGCTGCTAACACGCGGCGCATGATCTTGCCGGAGCGCGTTTTGGGCATGTCCGGGACGATATGAATCGTCTTTGGGCGCGCGATTTTGCCGATCATGGTCTCGATCGTGAGGGTCACTTTGTCCTGCACCTGCTTTGACGGCGCCACTCCCGGTTTGAGCGAGACATAAACTACTGGGACGCGGCCTTTGACATCGTCCACCGCAGGAACGACGGCGGCTTCCGCGATCTCGGGGATACTAAGGCAGGCGGATTCAACTTCCTTCGTTCCGAGGCGATGGCCGGCAACGTTGATGACGTCGTCGACGCGGCCGAGAATACGGTAATAGCCGTCCGCCGAGAGCATGGCGCCATCAGCGGCGTAATACGGCCAGTCGTGCCAATCCTTGCTCTGCGGATCTTTGTTGTACTTCTTGTAGTACTGAGTTACGAATCGCTGCGGATCGCCCCAGATGGTTTGCATGATCCCGGGCCACGGATTGCGGATACAAATATTCCCGGCAGCGCCGGAACCTGCGGGCACTTCCTTTGCTTCTTCATCCCAAATAATCGGATAGATCCCGAGCGCGGGCGGGCCTGCGCTGCCGGGCTTCATGGGATCGAGCGCGGGCTTAGTGGTGCAAAGAAATCCGCCGGTTTCCGTTTGCCACCAGGTGTCGACAATTACAGCTTCCTTTTTGCCGACAACGTCGTAATACCAGCGCCACACTTCGGGTTCGATTGGCTCACCGACCGTGGTCATATGCTTGAAGCGGTAGTTGTATTTTTGGGGCTCATCGCCGCCTGCTTTGCGCAACATGCGAATCGCTGTTGGCGAAGTGTGGAAGATGTTTACGTTCAGGCGCTCCGCGATGCGCCACGGGCGGCCAGCATCCGGGAATTGCGGCACGCCTTCATAGAGCACACTTGTGGCAGCAAGCGCGAGGGGTCCATACACAATGTAGGAGTGGCCGGTAATCCAGCCAATATCTGCCATGCACCAGTAGACGTCGGTGGGATGAATGTCCTGGTAATACTTAGAGGTGCCCGCGACGTAGGCAAGATAGCCGCCAGTGCGATGCTGGCACCCCTTAGGCTTACCGGTTGTGCCGCTGGTATACATGAGGAAGAGCGGCGCTTCGGCATCCTGCGACACCGGCTCAACGATGTGATTGCGATAGTCCTTGAGAACTTCATCGACGAAAAAGTCGCGCCCCATGATCATCGGCGACTCCGAGCGAAAATGGCCGGGGTAGCGCTTCCAGATCAGGACTTTGTCGACCGTCTGGCCTTCTTTCTTTGCCATTTCCACGGCGATATCCGCGCTTGGTTTGTGATCGACCCACTTGCCGTTGCGGTGATAGCCGTCGGCGTAGATCAGCACGCGGCTTCCGGAGTCCGCTGCGCGCAAGCCGCACGCTTCACCGCTGAATCCGCCGAAGACGACTGAGTGCACTACGCCAAGCCGCGCGCACGCGAGCATGGTGATGGGCAGCTCTGGAATCATGGGCATGTGAATCGTGACGCGGTCGCCCGTTTTTAGCCCGGCAAAATCGCGCAGCATGGCGGCGACTTCATTCACGCGGCGATAGAGTTCCTGGTAAGTGATGACGGTGGCAGATTCGCCTTCCGGCTCCGGGACAAAAATCAGCGCAGCTTTATTTTTGTGTTGCGCTAGATGCCGGTCCACGCAGTTGTAGCAGGCGTTGAGTTTGCCGCCGACAAACCATTTCCAGAACGGCGGATTGCTGGTGTCCAGCGTGGTGTGCCAATACTGGTCCCAATCCAACAGCTCGGCATAGTCGCGGAAGCATTCCGGGAAGTTCTCTTCGCTGAAGCGCTTGACGAAATCTGGATCGTTCAAATTGGCTTGCCCAATAAATTTCGGAGAAGGGAAAAAATACTCCTCCTCTTTCCAGTGGACAGCTATTTGCGCTTCGTTGTCTTTGCGCGCGGCTATCTTCGGCTGCGCGTCTCTGCTTGGGGCGCTTTTCGCGAGCGGAGCGTTGCCTTCCGGTTCGGGTTGAGCAGATTTCGGTTTGCCATTGGGCTTGCTGGCGGATTTCTGGGATTTGCTCTTTTTGGCGACGGCCATGATTCGCTCCTGAGAAGAACGGAGAGAGATTATACGTCGCGTTTTTAGGGACTGCGAGGGAGAGGTTGAGCCTGACGAACGGAGGGTAAGCGGCTGGTTCGGCGCTGCGTGACAGCCGGGCGTCCTCCAAAAAGGGCGTCGGACCATGCTGGCGCAGGGATACCCCCCCCGGTGTGTTTGCGTAAAAGCGGTAGATAAAGGGGTTAGCGAGCGATTCGGCGTAAAAGCGGTAGATAAAGGACTTAGACGGGAAATAGACGGCAAAGCGGCAAACAAAGGAGTTAGACGGACGTTGACGGTCGACAGTTTACGGTTGACGGAGGCCGGGCATCCAGAGATGTGCGGAGGAATGGGAAAGCGATCGCGATGGCGGGCTGGAGACGGCATGTTGCCCTTTTTTCGGCGGCGAAGTGGACGTGGGCGGCGGGGACGAACTCAGGGAGTAATGCCGCGTTCGGTCTTACCGAGGGCAGCCCTGAGGGCCAAACAGAGAGGAGAATACCAGGGCGGGAGGAAGTTGTAAAGTATGATTAGTGACGAATTGGGTACTCGTTCGAACGAAGGAAGCGTGAGATGCCAAAGCGGGTCCTGCAATAGGCGTACGGTTCGGCAGGATCCGGAATCCAGGAAAAAGAAAGAAGAGGAAAGTTTTTGTTTTGTTTCCCAGGATTGGGTCCGGCAAAATCGCCGGACCATCCTGGGCTAAATTCGCCGGCGTCCCTCCGGGACTTGAGCGAAGAGCGCTTGCCTTTGGCTCGCTGGCCGGCCTGAAGGCCGGCCACTACATAACCTTCCGGAGGCGCGCTTCGGAAAGCGGGCGCTAGACAGGCCGAGGCTCGGAGAATCAGCGGGCTGCGCGGGCTGGTTGGCCGCCGACTTCGTCCCAGATTTTCGTGCCGTGGGTTTCTTTCAGGGCGATGCTCCCGACGACAAGAGTGAGGGCGGCTACGGTCATCGGGTAATACAGACCGGCGTAGATGTTCTGCGTGCTCGCGCAAACGTAGACGCCAATGAGCGGCACCAGGCCACCGAAGACGCCGTTTCCTATGTGATAAGGCAGGGATAGGGAGGTATAGCGAATTCTGGCGGGGAAAGCTTCCACCAAGTACGCCGCTATCGGTCCGTAAATCATGCAAACGTAAATCACCTGGATCAACACAAGCAGGACCAGCATCGGCTCGTTCGCGTTCGATGCCTCCTTGGCCGGAACTAGCGCTCCGCTGGCGTCTGTTGTTAGCGGTGTGAGCGCGATGGCCCCCGTGACTTTATTCTTGGCAGATTTTACGGTCACCACATTGTTGCCGGCCGCCTGCTGCATGGCGTGATAGATGGGAAGATAGGTGACGACGGCTAGAAGACAGGCGGCCATCATCAGCCACTTGCGGCCGATTTTGTCGGATAGGGAGCCAAACAAAGTGAAGAACGGCATGCCGATGAGCAATGCAATCGCCACGATGATGGACGCCGTCTTGAGGTTCACTTTCAAGATGGTTTGCAGATAGAACAGGGCGTAGAACTGGCCCGTATACCAAACAACGCCTTGGCCAGCCGTCGCGCCAAACAGCGAAATCAGCACGCGCTTGGCATTTTCCCATTTCGCGAATGCTTCCTTCAGCGGTTGCGCCGAGGTCATCCCTGCGCTCTTGATAGAACTGAAGATGGGCGACTCCTTCATCTTCAAGCGGATGTACAGCGAGATGCTGACCAGGACGATAGAGATAAGGAACGGAATACGCCAACCCCAGTCCGAGAACGCCTCTTTGCTCATCCACGATTGCGTGGCCAGCACGACGAGCAGCGAGACGAAGAGACCGAGCGTAGCGGTGATCTGGATGAAGCTAGTGTAGAAGCCACGCTTGCCGTCGGGGACGTGCTCAGCCACGTAGACTGCTGCCCCGCCGTACTCGCCGCCCAGTGCGAGGCCTTGAAGCACGCGAATCGCGAGCAGGGTAATCGGCGCGAACCAGCCCGCTGTCTTATAGGTAGGCAGAAAACCAATCAACGCCGTCGCGCCGCCCATAATGCTGAGCGTCACGAGAAACGCATATTTCCTGCCAACGAGGTCGCCAATCCGGCCAAAAAATAGCGCGCCGAACGGCCGCACGACAAAGCCAACCGCGAACGTTGATAGGTAGGCGATTAGCGCAAGCGTGTCATTACCCGCCGGATAGAACTTTGTGGACAGCACGGCTGCCAGGCTGCCGAAGATGTAGAAGTCGTACCACTCGATCATGGTGCCGACAGCGGAAGCCAGAATGACACGCCAGATGCTGTAATCGGCGGTGCCGCTCACTGCGATTGCGTCTGCACGAGTCGCCATGCTTCCTCCTATGGATTTTGGCCCTGGTTGGAAAGGCAAACTGCTGGTGTCTGACTGCTTTTCCGGAAATATGAATGCCGCATGAACGCAAGTCTACTCGGCTGAATTCAAGGATTAAACCGCACGTTCATATACGCAGACTGGGGCGTTGTCAAGAACGCTCTTGTTGTGGCAATGGGTCAGTTTCCGATAACCCGGCTATCAGGAGTTGGCCAAATCCTTTACGGTGAGCCCCCCTACTTGAGACCCAGGGGGAAGTGCGCGGCCGTTCGTTTGAGCCTGGCAAGAATTGTCGCTGGTGCTAGGGAGGCGGTTAGTTTTTAATTGAAGCGCGGCGCGATTGTTCCGCATGGCACCGGACCGGAGTCAAATGGCTGCCGTGAACTTGATTGGCTCGTACAACTACTGGCTCGTGGCGCTTTCGGTATTGATCGCCATGTTTGCGTCATACGCTGCTCTGGATCTCGCAGGCCGCGTAACGGCCGCGGGTGGTTGGACCCGCGCGGCTTGGCTAGTGGGCGGGGCCGGAGCGATGGGGGCTGGCATTTGGTCCATGCACTACATTGGGATGCTGGCGTTCATCCTGCCGATTCCCGTGGCCTACCATTGGCCGACCGTTCTGGTGTCGCTGCTTGCGGCCATTCTCGCGTCGGTCGTTGCGCTGCGTGTGGTGAGCCTACAGAAAATGGGTGCGTCCCGAGCGATCGCGGGAAGTGTCCTGATGGGTGCGGGTATTGCGGGTATGCATTACATCGGCATGGCCGCCATGCGTTTACCGGCAACATGCCAGTTTGATTCGTTTCTCGTCGTCCTGTCCGTGATGTTCGCGGTTCTGGGTTCTCTCGCCGCGCTATGGATCACCTTTCACTTCCGAGATGAGAAAACGGGGATCGGCTTGGAAAAATTAGGCGGAGCCGTCGTAATGGGCGCCGCGATCCCCGTCATGCATTACACCGGGGTGGCCGCGGCCAGTTTCACGCCCTCCGGCATTCCGCCGGACTTGTCTCAGGCCGTAAGCATCTCCACGCTTGGAGCCGCCGGAATTGCCGCTGTCACCTTTATCGTCCTCGGGCTGGCTCTGCTGACGTCCTGGATGGATAAGCGATTCGCTGCGCAGAGCTTGGAACTGCAGGAAGAGAAGCTGGAGCGAAGTGAGGCGTACTTGACGGAAGCGCAGAGGCTCACTCATACGGGGAGTTGGGCCTGGCAGGTAGCGGGAGGAGACGCCTTGCATCTCTCCGAGGAATGGTACCGCATATATGGCTTCGATCCACAAAAGGGCCCGCCAGGATTGGAAGATCGGCGGGAGCGAACTCATCCGGAGGATCGAGCCAAATGGCAAGGCGCAATTGATCGAGCGATTGCTGAAAAGTCGGATTACGAAGTGGAATTTCGAATCCTTCTTCCGAGCGGCACTGTCAAATACATCCGCAGCATTGGCCATCCTGTTTTGAACGCATCCGGGGATGTGGCGCAATTCGTGGGTAGCTCGATGGACATCACCGAGCGCAGGCTGGCGGAAGAGGCGCTGCGCGAGCAGGCCAGCCTGCTCAATCTCACGCATGACAGCATTTTTGTGCGTGACATGGATTTCATCATCAGCTACTGGAACCATGCCGCCGAGGAGTTGTACGGGTGGAAGGCGGAGGAGGCGGTGGGCAAGGCCTCTCATCAATTGCTGCGGACGGTGTTCCCGGTGCCGAAGGATGAGATCCTCGAGGAGCTGCTGCGCACCGGCCGTTGGGAAGGCGAACTTGTGCGCACCAAGGCAGATGGAAGCCAGGTGATCGTGGCGAGCCGCTGGTCTTTGCAGCGCGATCGGCGGCAGCAGCCGATTGCGATCTTGGAAACGAACAACGATGTCACCGAGCAGAAGCGCGCCGCCGACGCCCTGCGTCAGGCGCAGGCGGATCTCGCGCACATAGCGCGGGTGACCACGATGGGGGAGCTGACTGCCTCCCTGGCCCACGAAGTGAATCAACCGATTGCCGCTGCCGTCACCAACGCCAATACCTGCCTCCGCTGGCTTGCTGGAGACACTCCAGATCTCGAAGAGGCGCGCGCAGCGGCGATGAGAATCGTCAAAGACGGGAGGCGCGCGGGGGAAATCATCAGCCGCGTCCGCCTGCTCTTCAAGAAGGGTGCTCCGGAGCGAGAGTTGGTTCAGGTGAACGAAGTCATTCGAGAGATGATCGTTCTCGTTCGCAGCGAAACAACGCGATACAACATATTAGTTGGGACGGAGCTGCCAGCTGATCTTCCCGAAATCATGGGAGATCGCGTGCAACTGCAGCAGGTGCTGATGAACCTGATGCTCAACAGCATCGATGCAATGAAGGACGTGGATGGAACGCGCGAGCTAGCGATCAGGTCGCAGAGATCGGAAAGCAATCAAGTTCTGGTGTCGATCAGCGATACCGGGGTGGGGCTGCCCTCGCATCAGGCGGAGCAGATCTTCAATGCCTTCTTTACTACCAAGCCCGACGGGACCGGCATGGGACTTCGCATTAGCCGCTCCATCATCGAATCGCATGGTGGCCGCTTATGGGCTGCCGACAACCCTCAGCGCGGCGCAAGCTTTTGTTTCACCCTACCCACCAAAGCCGAGACAAAAAAATGACACCGAAGTTATGCCGTGAGTAAATTAGCCCCGAGTACCGGGCAACCCGGAAGTAACCAGATGCCTGGTTAACGCGTTTGCGGAACTGACGCACGTTTGTTTGACTCGTGGATCCCGGCAAAAGTGGAGCGCGGTGGCGCATTCGTGATAAAAGACTTGCCTTGACGCTTGCCCAGGCCATTTTCCTGTTTGCCGCCGGAGCTTTAGGCGGTGCGCTCAACGCTGTCGCTGGAGGCGGCAGCTTCATCGCTTTTCCGGCGCTGCTGTTCACGGGAGTTGGCCCTGTTGCTGCGAATGCCACAAATACGCTGGCGCTTTGGGTTGGTGTCACCGCAAGTACCGGCGCGTATCGAAAGCACCTCAACATTTCCAAACGGGTGATGATTCCGCTGATCGCTACGAGCGTAGTGGGTGGTTTGATAGGCGCGTTACTTCTGATCAAGACGCCGCCAAATACATTTTTGCGCGTGCTCCCGTGGCTTTTGCTTGGTGCCACTCTCTTGTTTGCGTTCGGCAAGCACCTGACTGGGCGCATCTCAGCTGGAATTTCGCACGAGTCGAGCAACGCCGCCGTGGCAGGTGCGTCCATTTTCGAGTTGGTAGTAGCGGTCTACGGCGGATACTTCGGCGGCGGGATTGGCATCATGAACCTAGCCATGCTCGCGGCAGTAGGCATGACGGATATGCATGCCATGAACGCGCTGAAGGTGGTACTGGGCGGCGTAATCAATGGTGTGGCTACTTTCACGTTTATTGCCACCGGAGCGATTGCCTGGAAGCAGGGGTTAGTGATGACCCTAGGCGCGCTTGTTGGCGGATATTTTGCCGCGCATTATTCCCAGCGCTTGCCGCAAAGTTGGATTCGCGTGTTCGTCATCGTCGTCGGATCGGCGATGACCGTGTACTTCTTTGTTCGCGCGTACTATTAGCGATGGGCAAGAGTGATATAGTCCCGCCGCGTATGGCCTCAGCAATAGTGAACGCACAAGATTCCGGCAAAATTCAGCTGAATCGCAACCAAATCCGCGGATTCTGGGCCGCTTGGGGCGGCTGGGCGCTTGACGGCATGGACTCGTTTATTTATGCGCTGGTGCTTGTGCCGTCATTACGTGATCTGCTCCCGCGCTCTGGAATTTCTGCCACCAAGGGCAACATCGGTTTCTACGGTGGACTGCTGTTCGCGCTCTTTTTGCTTGGCTGGGGGCTCGCGTTCCTGTGGGGGCCGGTGGGAGACAAGTTCGGCCGTGTGCGCACGCTGATGATCACGGTAGTCTGGTACTCGGTCTTCACGTTCCTGAGCGCGATGGTCACGAGTGTGTCGCAGTTGGCCATCCTTCGCTTGCTCGCCGGTATCGGAATCGGCGGCGAGTGGGCCATGGGAGGCACGTTCGTTGCCGAGGAATGGCCGGAACAGCGACGTCGAGCTGGCGCCGGCTACATGCACACGGGCTATTACGTCGGGATTTTTCTCGCTGCCATTGCCAACTACGCGATTGGGAGCCGCTTCGGCCACAACGGATGGCGCGTCATGTTCGCCGTGGGCGGATTGCCTGCGCTGTTGCTTGCCTGGGTGCGTCATGGTGTTGCGGAACCTTCGCGCTGGAAGGAAAAGGTCGCGGTCGTGAGGTCCTGGCAAATCTGGAGGCCGTTCGCCGCTCTGTTTTCAAAATCGCTGCGACGCCGCACCGTGCTCAACACGTTGTTTATGCTCGTTTCGATCTGCGGGCTGTGGGCAGGCACTGTCTATGTGCCTGCCGCAGTGACCGCGCTCGCGGAGGCGGCTGGACGCGTCGGCCCTGCTGCCGCACAGCTCGCATCCGGCGCCACCATGCTCGTGGCGTTCGCGACCATTCTTGGCTGCCTTCTCATGCCGCGGCTTGCCGAGCGCCTCGGACGGCGGGGTGCGCTTGCGTTCTATTTCGCATTGATGCTGGTCTTCGTGGCCCTTACATTTGGGAAAGTCTTCTACATGGGGCCGTCCGCATTGCCGCTCTTTTTCGTGTGCTTGTTTTTTCTTGGACTCGGCGGCGCGAATTTTGCCGTGTATACGTTGTGGCTGCCCGAGCAGTATCCAACCGAATGCCGCGCCAGTGCGTTTGCTTTCTCCACTTCCTTCGCTCGTTTTGGGGGTGCCGCGATCACATTCCTGGTCGGAGCGGGTGTTCAGCATTACGGGTCGCTCGGCATTCCCGTCGCTTTAACGTCTCTCGCTTTTGCCGTTGGCTTGCTGCTGATACCCTTCGGTGTGGAAACACGCGGGCACTCTCTGCCCGCATAATTGGCATTGCAGTGGCAAAAGCGAGGACGAAGATGGCCGCCATTGAGGCCAAAATTTTTCCGATTGAAGTGCTGCGCGAGTTCAGCACGCGCGTGTTTCTGCATTTCGAAGTGCCCAAAACTGATGCCGCACAAGCAGCTGATGTGCTTGCCTCCGCCGACCTGCGGGGCATCGATTCTCATGGCGTAGCTCGCCTCACTAGCTACGTGGGCCTACTCAGCGAAGGGCTTATCAATCCCACGCCCAAAATAAGAATCGTTCGCTCCACGCCGAGCACAGCCACCATCGATGGCGACAACGGTCTGGGGTTAGTGGTGGGTCCGCAAGCGAACGAGATCGCTATGGACATGGCGGCAAAAGCCGGCTCCGGCTGGGTCAGCATCGGCAATAGCAATCACTATGGCATTGCCGGCTACTACGTCCTGAAGGCGCTGGAGCGCGACATGATCGGCATGGCCATGACCAATTCCACGGCGCTGGTCACTCCGCTCTGGGGCGCCGAGCGCATGCTTGGCACGAATCCAATCGCGATCGCGTTTCCTGCAAAAGAGGAACCACCGATCGTCGTGGACATGGCTACCTGCGCCGCTGCTTACGGCAAAATCGAAATGGCGCGGCGGCGTGGCGAATCCATACCTGAAGGCTGGGGCATCGACAAGCAGGGCCGCGGCACCACAAATCCCGACGACGTTGTTGCCGGAGGCGCGCTCTTGCCGCTTGGATCCGATCGCGAACGGGGCGGTCACAAGGGATATGGACTGGGCGTCATGGTCGACGTCCTGAGTGCCGTGCTCAGCGGTGCCAACTGGGGACCGTTTGCGCCGCCCTTTGCTCTGCGGCAAGAAATTCCGTCGCGTAGCGTGGGGAAGGGAATTGGCCACTTTTTCGGCGCGCTGCGGATCGATGGCTTCATCGAAGCCGACGAGTTCAAGCGGCAGATGGACGACTTCATCCGCGTCTTCCGCGCCACAAAGCCCGCGCCTGGCACTGACGGTCCGCTTATCCCCGGCGATCCCGAACGCGAAGCCGAGAAATTGCGCCGCAAGCAAGGGGTGCCTCTGATCATGCCGGTGGTCGAAGAGCTTCGCGCCATTTCTAGGAAAACCGGCATCCCATTCTCCTGATATCCTGCTGCAAGGAGCAATCGAGGCAGAATTTATGAGCGACTTGGTGCAACTTACTAAAGTTGACGGCATTGGCGTCGTCACGATCAATAATCCGCCGGTTAACGCGCTGAGTTCGGCGGTTTCGGCGTGTATTGCCGCGGCTGTCGCGCAAATCGAGAATGATCCGAATATTCAAGCCGTGGTGTTCATCGGAGCGGGTCGAACATTTATAGCGGGCGCCGATATTAAGGAGTTCGGCGAACTTACCTCTGGGAAAATTATCTGCCGCGAAAGCTTGAAACCGTTGCTGATGCGCATCGAGGATCTGCGCGTACCCGTGGTGATGGCCATTCACGGCACGGCGTTCGGCGGCGGACTTGAGCTTGCCATGGCAGGGCACTACCGAATCGCATTGCCCACCGCGCAGGTGGGCCAGCCCGAGGTGAAGCTCGGGATTATTCCCGGTGCAGCCGGAACGCAGCGCTTGCCGCGGCTGGCGGGTGCGGCGAAAGCTGTCGAGATGTGCGCGGAAGGCGCTCCGGTCAAAGCCGAGGACGCGCTCAAGTCTGGGATCCTCGATCGCTTGGTGGAAGGGGATCTGCTGCAAGCGGCGATTGCGTTCGCCAAAGAGATCGCAGCGAAGCCGGCGCTAAGAACTCGCGCGCGAAATGAAAAGCTGAGCAAGCCGGAAGAGAATGATGGCATCTTCGCTGCTGCGCGTGAGACGGCTCGGAAGAAGCAACGCGGCTTGCTCGCGCCACTCGCGGCTATCGATGCCATCGAAGCGGCTACAAGGCTATCTTTTCAGGAAGGCTGCCAAAAAGAGGAGGAGCTCTTCACGAAGTGCCTTTTCTCAGACCAGTCCAAGGCGCTCATCCATGCATTTTTCGGCGAGCGGGAAGTCGCGAAGATTCCGGACATACCGAAGGAGGCGCCGATCCTTGCGATCGAGTCCGTGGGCATCGTTGGCGCGGGGACGATGGGCGGAGGCATCGCCATGGTTTTCGCGAATGCGGGGATTCCGGTGGTGCTTAAGGAGACCGATCAGGGCGCGCTTGATCGCGGTCTTGTTAATATTCAAAAAAATTACGCCAACTCCGTAAAGCGCGGCCGCTTCACGCAACAATTTGTCGACGAGCGTCTGAAGCTCATTCGGCCAACTCTGGATTACGGCGAATTCGGTGGCGTCGATATGGTCGTCGAAGCGGTGTTCGAAAGCATGGCACTGAAGAAGGAAGTTTTCCGCGAGCTTGATCGCATTTGCAAACCGGGGGCGATTCTCGCTACCAACACTTCCAGTCTCAATATCGACGAAATCGCTTCGGCAACCCTACGACCGCACTCGGTCATCGGCACGCACTTTTTCAGTCCAGCCAACGTCATGCGCCTGCTGGAAATTGTGCGCGGCGCCACCACGAGCAAAGAAGTAATCGCCACCTGCATGCACCTTTCTAAAAAAATTGGCAAAGTTGGCGTACTGGTCGGTAATTGCATGGGATTTGTCGGCAACCGCATGTTTGGACCATATCGGCGGGAAGCGCAGTTTCTTGTGGAAGAAGGTGCGACCATCGAGGCGGTGGATAATGCGCTGTATGAATTCGGCATGGCGATGGGTCCGCTGGCTACCGGTGATCTTGCCGGCCTGGACGTCGGCTGGCGCATTCGCAAGGAATTTCGCCACCTGCAGAAGCCTGGAGTTCGCCAAGCGTTCATCGAAGATCGCCTCTGCGAGTTGGGCCGCTTCGGCCAGAAGACCGGCGGCGGCTGGTACAAATACGACGAAAACCGCAAGCCTTCGCCCGACCCGGAGGTGGCTTCGCTAATTCGTCGCTGGACTTCCGAAGCCGGCATCTCGCAGCGGCAAATTGAGACTGAGGAAATCGTCGAACGGTGCATCTACACGCTGGTGAACGAAGGCGCGCGCCTTCTTGAAGAAGGCATCGCGCTTCGTGCCGTCGACATCGACATTATCTATCTCAACGGCTACGGTTTTCCGGCGCATCGCGGCGGCCCCATGTGGTACGCCGACACCGTGGGCCTGAAAAAAGTTTACGAGCGTATCTGCGATTTCCAGCAGCGGTTGGGTAATTGGTGGGAACCTGCGCCTTTGCTGCGGCGCCTGGCAGAGCAGGGGAAAACCTTCGCCGAGTTCAGTAGCCGGCAAAGTGTCGTTGCCTAATTACCTAGATCGTCTTGTCTTTCGAATAGCAAAGCGATTCCAGGTTGCAATCGATACATCGCGGCTTGCGCGCTACGCATACGCGCCGTCCGTGCCAAATCAATTGGTGCGAAAACGTGATCCATTTTTCCTTGGGGATCACGCGCATCAAATCTTCTTCGATTTTCTTAGGATCTTCGTGCTTCGTCAGGTCTAGCCGCCGAGATAGCCGCATCACGTGCGTGTCCACCACAATACCGCTCGCGATTCCGTATGCCGTCCCCAACACCACGTTGGCCGTTTTACGCGCCACGCCGGGTAAAGTCAAAATCTCGTCCATCGTGCGCGGCACTTGCCCGCCGAAATTTTCGATAATCCCTTTGCTCGCGCCCATAATCGATTTTGTCTTGTTGCGGAAAAATCCCGTCGGGCGTATCTCCTGCTCCAGCTCGCTCGGATTCGCGTGAGCAAACGCTTCGGCATTCGGATATTTCTTGTAAAGCGATTGGGTAACCTGGTTCACACGGACGTCTGTGCATTGCGCCGACAGAATGGTCGAAATCAACAGTTGAAATGCATTTTCGTGCTTCAATTCGCAAGTCGCCGCCGGATATGCCTCATCCAGCTTCGCAAGGATCGACGCCACGCGCTTTGGATCCGTTCCGCGCCCCACAGCCCGCGCTACTTTTCCAGCCTTCGCGGGTTTTGCGCCTGTCGAGCCCATCACCGCTAGCTTCGCCGGCGCGGAACTGCCGCGTGACTTAGGCGCCCGCACTTTCTTGTTCTTTACTTTCTTCATGGGTGGCTCGTCACACTATCATACGAGAGAAACGCAAGCAGTTTCCGAAAGGCTCGTCCGCGGTGGCTATGCTCGTTCTTTTCCTCGGCCGAAATTTCCGCAAACCCCTTGCTCAGTTCAGAAATATAGAAGACCGGATCATACCCAAATCCTCGATCTCCTCGCGGCGCCTGTAAAATTTCTCCATCTACGCGCGCGGTGACAATCGCCTTGGCCCGCCCGCTTTGCGCCAGCGCAATCGCGCAAACAAAATACGCGGCGCGATCGCTTCCGCTGGTGCCCTGCAACTCGCGCAATAATTTAGCGTTTCGTTCTGCGCTGCTCGCCCCTGGTCCGGCGTAGCGCGCTGACAAGACTCCCGGCGCTCCCCCGAGCGAGGGCACCACCAAACCTGAATCGTCCGCAAACACAAGCCCACCGCAAAATCGCGAGTAATGGAGCGCCTTTCCCGCCGCATTCTCGGCAAACGTAGGCGCATTCTCCTCGAATTCCGGCAAAGATGCGAATCCCCCCAGCAACTCCAAGTCGATCGCCACGTCGCCTGGCAACGCCGGCCCCGCTGTCTGCGCCAGCACGCGGTATTCCGCAAGTTTTCCGGGGTTAGAAGACGCGAGAAAAAGTCTAACGGGCGCGCGCACTGAATTTCACGGGCAGCACCGCGCGCTGTTCATCGGTAAGCCGCCGGATCCCGGCCGCGGCCAGCGCCAGCAGATCCTGCATTTCGCTTCCGGTGAACGGCCGGCCTTCCGCGGTGGCCTGAATCTCCACAAAATGTCCAGTGCCGGTCATGACCACGTTCATGTCCACTTCCGCGCGCGAGTCCTCTTCATACGCCAGGTCGAGCAGTGCGCGATCGTCTACAATCCCCACGCTTGTCGCCGCCACCGTATCGATCAGCGGCGAACTCTTCAGCATTCCCGCGGCAACCATGCGTTCAAACGCCAACGCCAGCGCCACAAACGCGCCCGTAATCGACGCTGTTCTCGTCCCGCCATCGGCCTGAATGACATCGCAATCAAGCCACACCGTGCGCTCGCCCAGCGCTTCCTGATCGGTTACTGCCCGCAACGATCGCCCGATCAGCCGTTGAATCTCCTGCGTGCGCCCGGACTGCTTTCCGCGCGTCGCTTCACGCGCGGTGCGTTCTTCCGTAGCGCGCGGCAGCATCCCGTATTCACTCGTGACCCAGCCTTTTCCGCTACCTTTCAGAAATCCGGGCACGCCGTCATCCACGGTCGCGGTGCAAATCACACGCGTGTTTCCCAGTTCGATCAGTACGCTGCCTTCCGCCGTGGAAATAAAATCCGGCGTCATCTTCAGCGTCCGCATCTGATCAGCGCTGCGTCCATCGACTCGCAATTTTCCTCCCGCCGTTACTGCGCCGCGTTCACGCGTTCCGCTCATGGTTTTGCGGCCGGTTTGTCTGGGGATGCCGCCAGTTTGACGGTCGTAGCGGCAGGTGTCAATTGCTGCACCGCGCTTGCCGAAACAGCTGATTCCGATGTGGCGGCGCGTGGCCCAATCGGTGCATTCGTATTCACCACAAACGTCTGGCTCAAATCCAAGTGCCCGGCCAGCGTTTCTACTTCCTGCCCGTGAATCAAGATTTTCAGACGGCGGACCTGCGGCACATTCGCCTCCAATGTTCTGGTGATGGAGTCCACCGCCATCTGCTCGCTTTCAATGCCGGATGGAATCGAAGTGCCCAGTGCCTCGGAAAAATCGGCGATCGCAGTCCCATCTGACAATAAGTAAAAAGCCAGCAGCGCGGCGTCCGGCGGCAGTGTGCGCAGCTCCGTATCGACCGGACCCGCCAACAGCGTGTTCAGCACCTGCTTCGATCGCAGGACCGGATCGCTCGCAAGCGGCAACTCCACAATCACCTGCGACACCGTTCCATCGTCCGCTCCCGACGCCCAGAACAATTTCGCTTTCACTTTTGGATCGCTCGGATTGATTACCGTGGGTTGCGTCAATTCCCGTCGCGCTTGCTCCTCGCTGCGCTGCTGCAGCTTCGCCGCTTGCTTTATATTGCGGCGCAAAATCGGCAGGTAAATCGCGGCAATCACCACCGCGAGGAACAGTGCCGCCACAAACCACCAGCGCCAGCGCGGCAGCATCATGGGCGCTCTCCAGGGTTCACCGGCACCACGTACGTCGGACGAAAGGCCACAGCACCGCGCGCAATCGCGTCCGCGACGCCCGGCGCCATGTGGTCGAGCTGCGTGCGATCCTCCACTGTCACACTAGAAATCTCCACGGCAATCGCCGGAGCCGCCGTCGTTCGCAGTTGCCGTACGCTCGCCGTCTGCGCGATAGGCGGCGAGCCCTTGAACCGCTGCGCCAGCAGGCCTTGCACCTGGTCCCCGAGTTTGCGGCTCAACGACACGAACGGCGCCTGTGCGCGATCCCATGGAATCAGTCCCGTCGCATCCGCGCCCGGCGCCATATCATTCATCACATAAACGCGCGCCGTCCCCGGCGTGCCCGTCGACGCTATATGCAGGGTCACGAAAATCGCCCCGCGCTGCGCATTCGCCATCGCCGAGCGATCGTCAAACGATGGATTGGCGTTCCCCTGGCGCGTCTGCACTACCTGAAATCCCTGCGACTCCAGCGCCGTGCGTACCTGCGCCGCGAAGTCCAGCACAATGTCGCTTTCGTGAATCCCGCCCGTTCCCCGCGCGCCCAAATCCGTTCCACCATGAGCGGGATCGAGCACCACGATATTCAGCCCAGCTCGCGCCAGCGGAGTTGCGGCCTGCTCAGCGGGCGCTGGCGTAGCTGCGACAGATGGCGGCGCCCCGCCAGGCGATGCAGGGCTCTGCTGGCCCGCTGGCGAAGCAGAACTCTGCTGCGGAACCTGTGACGCTGCTACGTGCAGTGCAACAGGGGTCGCAGCAAGCACAAAAAGCGGCAGCCGCCACTTGCGATAAAGAATGTTTTGAACGAATCGTCCCACGTCGAGCAGCATACCAAATCTTCCGAGTGCCCCGCGCACAACCGCCTTAAGTCGCCACCCAACTGCAAAGCCACCCCATATGGGGTGCGGCCCTGCTCCGAGCCTCCGTAGGCCACCGCTTTGCCATGTGCGCCCGGGGAGTCACTTGCCCAACGGTTGCAGCTTGGCTTTCTCCAACGCCGCATTTACGGCCGCTAAATCCGCCTCGACCGCCTCCCAGCGTTCAACTGCGCCCACCCCCGCGGCTTCCCACTTCTCCGCTGTCGTTCGCGCATCCGCAGTAGGCGGTGCGTCGGCGCCATCCACGATCATCAGCAGTCCCGTCAAAGCCGCAGCAACCTTGTGCAACGTAATCGGCTCCCCGCCCGGCGGCCTCAGCGCAAGAAATCCAAACTCCTCTTCACCGGGCACACCATGCACCTCGTCGATCTTTCTTGCAAGCTCCGCAAGCGCCGCTGAAATCTCGGCATTCCCGGCCGCCTCTGTCTTCCGCGCAGCAATCTGCTTCTGTAGCTCCTCCGAACGCTCCTGCGCCGCGGCCACTTCCCCCAGCCGCGCCGAAATGCGCGAAGCCGCCACAAACTCCTGCCGCAAGCCGTCCTCTGCTGTGCTAATCCGCGGATCCATTTTCACCGTCAGAGTTTGCGATGAGCTCTTCCCATTCGCAGTAAGCTTCACGGTGTAATTGCCCGGTAAACTCCACACTCCCGCCGGCCCGTAGAACGATCGGTGGACGCTTTTCGGCAGCGTGTAATGCAAGTCCCAGACGAATCGGTGCATCCCCGCTTCCGCGGAGAGCGGCGCCGCCTCGCGCACCCACTCCATCGCGATCGGCAAGTTTTTAGGGTTTGTTTTTGGGAGCAAGTCATCGCTTGAGAAGCGCCGTACCAATGCCCCTTCCGCGTCGAAAATCTCCAGTTGCACCGGTCCACGCGTCTTTTGCTTCAACCAGTAATCAATGACCGCGCCATCGGGCGGATTCTCCGCCAGCGCCTCGTCCATTGGCACCGGCGTACCCTGATCCGATCCCGGCCGCACGCGATAGGCCATTGCCGGCTTAAACAGCCATAAATCCGCCGCAGTTACTTGCGCGCTCATCTGCCGCAGCGGGCTCGCATCATCCAGAATCCAAAACGAACGCCCGTGCGTCGCCACCACCAAATCGTCGCCGTGCACCACCAAATCGCGAATCGAAGCTGTTGGCATATTCAGCTGCAGCGATTGCCATGAATCGCCGTCATTGAACGAGACGTATACGCCCAACTCCGTGCATGCGTACAACAATCCTTTGCGGACCGGGTCTTCGCGAACGCAATTTAGAAAGCTGCCCTCGGGAATTCCATTCGACGCTTGCTGCCAGCTCTTCCCGAAATCTCGCGTGCGATACAAATACGCATGCAAATCCTCCAACCGGTGCCGGTCCACCGCCGCATACGCCGTCCCCGCATCAAAATGCGAAGCCTCGATGTGCGTCACCTTGCTCCACGGCGTTAGCTCTGCGGGCGTGACATTGCTCCATGTCTTGCCTTCATCTCGCGTCAACTGAATCTGTCCGTCATCCGTGCCTGCCCAAATTTCTCCGCCCTGCACGCTTGACGGTGCAATCGTATAAATCACGCCGCGTCGTTTTTCTGCTGGAGCATCCGCGGAGGTCGCCGCATCCAGATTCGACGGCACACCCGGATCTTCGCGCGTCAAATCCGGACTGATCGGTTTCCACGAATTTCCGCCATCGGCGGAACGAAACAATATCTGCGAACCGAAATAAAGCACGTGCGCATCGAGTGGAGAGAATACGAGCGGCAGGGTCCAGGTGCGGCGCTGCTTTTCCGTCTGCGCTAATCCAGGCGGCGTCTGCAAAATTTGCTCATTACGCAAATCCTGCCGCGTCACAAATCCGCCATATATAACTTCCGGGTTCAAGGGATCAGGCGCCACATACCCGTTCTCATCGCCCGCTTCTATCGGCCGCCAATCGTGAAAATTCAGCGAACGATACTTACTGCGGCTCGGAGTCGCCGCGGACCCACTGTCTTGCTGCGCGCCATAAACCCAATACGGAAACCTATTGTCCGTAGCCACGTGATAGAACTGCCCAGTCGGCTGGTTGTACCAACTGCTCCAGGTCTCGCCGCCGTTGCGAGTCACCACCGCACCCTGGTCGCTGCCCAGAATCATCCGCTGCGGCTCATCCGGATCGATCCAGAGTTGGTGATAATCGTCGCCGCCGGGCGCTCCCTTGATCACAGTGAACGTCTTTCCGCCATTGCGTGAACGATACAGCCCGGTGTTCGGTACATACACTGTGTCCGCATCCTTGGAATCCACGCTTACTTCACAAAAATACCAGCCGCGTCCCCAGATTCGTTTGTCATCAGAAACACGTTGCCAATTTTCGCCGCCATCATCGGAGCGATACAGTCCGCCCTCCTTCGCATCCGCAATCACGTAAACCCGCCGCGGATTGCTCGGGGCAAACGCAATCCCCATGCGCCCCAATCCCTCCGAAGGCAATCCGTGCCCGCTCAACTGCTCCCAGTGCTCTCCGCCGTCTTTCGAGCGATATAAACCTGTCCCAGGCCCTTTCGACGGCGGGTAGATATTCCAGGGCGGCCGCCGCGTCTGCAGCAGCGCCGCAAAAATTGTTTTCGGATTTCCCGGCTCGAACGCCAGGTCAATTGCGCCTGTATTTTCGTCGTGGAACAGCACGCGCTTCCATTTCTTCCCGCCATCCTTGGAATAAAAAACGCCGCGCTCCGAGTTAGGCCCATATGCATGTCCCAGCGCCGCCACAAATACTTTCTCCGGGTCTTTCGGATCGACCAGAATCCGGGCAATCTGCCGCGAATCCTCAAGACCGAGATGCGTCCACGTCTTCCCGCCGTCCGCGGACCTATACATTCCATTTCCATAAGAGATGTCCGAGCGCATGTCCGCCTCGCCCGTTCCTACATACATAATCTGCGGATTCGAAGGCGCCACCGCGATCGCCCCAATCGAAGCGATCCCCTCGGAGTCAAATGTCGGCTTC
>Ga0210410_10001545_pt1 | contig 21467 bp, 21 predicted proteins | sample IncBWC4MmetaG_FD_161058 | JGI IMG/M metagenome (GOLD analysis project Ga0210410, IMG submission 161058) | Forest soil microbial communities from Barre Woods Harvard Forest LTER site, Petersham, Massachusetts, United States - Inc-BW-C-4-M | ecosystem: Environmental > Terrestrial > Soil >... | reverse complement strand
CGCATGTATCACGGCTACGATATCGTTTCTTCGGCGGCGTTCCGGGTTACTCGTAACAGTAATCTCTATCTGGCGGAGGAAGAGTCGCGCAACCTGCTGGAATCGGTGCGGACCGAGTTGCACAATCGGCGCAAGGGGGATGCTGTCCGGCTGGAGATCGAGTCCGAGGCCGATCCGGACATCATCGAACGCTTGCGCACTAATTTCGAACTGGAATCGTGGCAGGTGTTTTCCGTCAACGGGCCGGTGAATCTTTCGCGCTTGTTCAACATTTATGAGCAAACGGGGCACCCGGAACTCAAGTTCAAGCCCTTCCTTCCCCGTGAGCTTCGGCTTACGGCCAAATCGCAGGATCTCTTCGAGGAACTTCGCCGCCACGATGTTCTGCTTCACCACCCGTTTGACTCTTACGATGCCGTAGTTTCTTTTATTGAAGCAGCGGCGGAAGACCCACGTGTGCTCTCCATGAAGCAGACGCTGTATCGCACCAGCGAACATTCGCTGATCGTGCCAGCCTTGATGTCGGCAGCGGCCAAGAAAGAAGTCACAGCGGTCGTGGAATTGAAGGCACGCTTCGACGAAGCCTCCAACATCCGGTGGGCCCGCGATTTGGAAGACGCGGGAGTGCAAGTGTTTCACGGCTTAGTTGGTTTGAAAACACACTGCAAGTTGTCGCTCCTGGTGCGCAACGACCCGGACGGCGTCATGCGCCGATATGCCCACCTTGGCACCGGAAACTACAACACAGCCACGGCCCGCATTTACACCGATGTAAGCCTGCTGACCGCTGACCCGGAGATTACCGCCGCTGTCCATGATGTGTTCAGCTTTCTGACTGCTTACGCGGAGCATCCCAACTACGGCCCGCTCATGGTTGCGCCGCTCAACCTGGCGGAGCATTGCCTGGCGCTGATTGCGCGCGAAGCTGAGCACGCGCGTCACGGCCGTCCGGCCCATATCATTGCCAAGATGAACGCGCTGCAGGACAAGAACATCATTACCGCGTTGTACCGAGCTTCGCAGGCTGGGGTGAAGATTGATCTGATTGTGCGTGGAATTTGTGCTTTGCGACCGGGAGTACGGGGCGTAAGCGACCACATCCGCGTGCGCAGCATCGTGGGCCGATTCCTCGAGCACAGCCGCATTTATTTCTTCGCCAATGGTGGCGAGGAGGAAGTCTATCTCGGTAGCGCCGACTGGATGCCGCGTAATCTCTACGAGCGCGTGGAAGTAATCTTCCCGGTGAAGGACGAGTTTTTGCGAGAGCGGGTGCGACAGGAGATTCTGGAATCCTACCTGGCCGACAATTTGAAATCGCGCTTTCTGCAGAAGGACGGAAGCTACGTCCGCGCCTGGCGTGCACAAGGCAAGCGCAAGGCGCCCGCGGGACAGGCAGCATTCAGCGCCCAGGACTTCCTGATCAGCCTGGCGGAAGGCAAACAAGCGCTGGAAGCAATTCCGGCCGCGCCGACTCCAAGGAGAGCGCGAACCGCTGTTGGAAAGGAGCGATAACGCCGCATGATTGTCTACTTCCTCCGTCACGCCAACGCGGGCGAACCTTTGGCCAATCCCAAGAAGGATGAAAAACGCGCACTCGACAAAGAGGGTATCGAGCAATGCGGAATCGTTGGGCGAGCCTTGGCTGCGTTGGATGTTCAGGTGGATGCGATGGTTTCAAGTCCCCTGAAACGTGCCGCTCAGACTGCGTCGTTGGTGGGCAATGAGCTCAGCTATGAGGGCAAACTGCAGTTCGAAGATGCGCTGCGACCGGGCGCATCCTTCGCAGATTTTCGCAGACTGCTGGAAAAATACTCGAAGCAGGAGGCGATCATGGTGGTCGGCCATAATCCGAACCTGAGCGAGTTTCTGGGACGCAGCATCAGTGAGACCGGGTGCGAGGCCGGGACTGAGCTAAAGAAGGGAGCTGTAGCGAAAGTAGAAATGAGCCGCAACTCTGCAGCCCTACATTGGTGCGTCACTCCGAAAGTCCTGCGCTCGCTTTATGCCGCCGCGGCCGAGAGTTCGCGGCCAAAGACCTCGCGGAAATAGCTTTTTTCCTTCTCCACCGCCCACAATTCCAGGTCCAAACTGCTTCGCTGTTTGGTGACCAACGTCAGCTTCACTTCGCCTTCGTGCACGCGAACGCGTGTGGTGCGGATAGCGGCGGTACGACTGAGATTCAAGGCGCGGGCCAAGCGTAGCAGCAGCGAAGCCTTGAGCACGCCCTCCTGGTCCGCTGGAGGCAGCGCCTTGATGGGAGCATCACCGGGGGCTGGCCGGGACTTGCCCAGATAGCGTGCGATGGCTGCAATGATCCGTCGCTGCTCAGGGGTGTACCCCAGAATCTCGGAATGCGAAATGATGTAGTAGGTATGGCGATGCCGGCCGTTGCGGTTCACGTAATCGCCGACTTCGTAGAGCATGGCAGCGGCGGAAAGCCATTCCTCGTATTGCGGCGGCAAACCGTGCACGGATTTTAGCGTGGCGAACAGGTGCATGGCCGAGATCCGCACCTGTAGCGCATGATCCATGTCCACACGATAGTGTGCTACGGCGGCGCGAATTGAATCCCAGCGCTCGGATTCGATCTGCTTTCCCGACCGCGTGTTGCGGTCGTATTCCGCGGCCATCTGCGCCAGCAAACCATCGCGCAATCCCAGGGAGGAATAGCGGAATCCTTGAAGCTGGCAGCGTTCCAGGAGGTCGAGGTAGACGGCTGCGCCCGGCACGATGATCTCGGCGCGCCGTGGTCCAACGCCTGAAAGTTCCCTACGCCGTTCCAGAGGCAATCGCGCCAGCAGCTTTGCGATCCGCAGCATTTGCGCTCGGGACACGGTGGCGGCGCGCGAGCCTCTCGTCTTGTAAAGGCCGTGGCACACTGCCGCCAGCGATTCTGCGGTCCCGGATGTTGCAATCACGACCTTCGGGCGGGCGCGCTTAATCCGGTCGGCGATCCGTTCGATCTCGCGCGAGATGAATCCCCGCATCTGCCGTATCTCGGATTTGCGCGGTGGATCGTGACGCAGAAATTCATTCGTCAGACGAACTGCGCCGAGCGGCAGGCTGACGGTGTTGCGAATGTGGCCCTCGCTGGAAATCGTCAACTCACAACTGCCTCCCCCCAGGTCCGCCATCAACACCGGGGAGGAATTCACGCGCAGAGTTGAAACCAGTCCCAAATGGATCAAGCGGGCTTCCTCCAGTCCGGAAATGATTTCTACATTCCATCCCGTGGTCGAGCGCACCCACTCCAGAAATGCCCGGGCATTGCGCGCATCGCGCAATGCGCTGGTGGCAACGACGCGTACGGAATCCGCACCCACGTTCTGCACAGCGCGATGAAAGCGCCGCAGCACCTTCACCGTCGTAGCGATCGCATCGGGAGACAGAAAACTGCTGCGGAACACGGACTCGCCCAGGCGCGTGACTTCGCGGTCTTCTTGAATCTCGATCAACCGGTGGCGGGTGAGGCGAGCAATCTTCAGGCGAACGGAGTTCGATCCGATATCAACGGCGGCAAAAGTCGGCATGGCGGAAGGGCAACAGTGTACCGCCGATGAGGAACTGGCCGAAACAAAAATGAAAGCTGGGATGCGTTCGTGCTAGCGAGCCGCTTTGAACGGATTGAATATGCGCACGCCGAGAGAAGCGGCAACACTTGGTAGGACTCCGCTACTAGGTCAGTTCGCGATCGGATCTGCGCAGCCCTGTTCGGGTCTTCACTGCGCGGCGTTCCGGAATCAAGTTTCGAAACCGCGGACCGGGACCGAGGAGCAACTCTTTGAGACTAGGACGGGCGGAGTCTTGCAGACGGCGCCACTCCTGAATCGGCACAAGAACGGCCGTCTCGATACCGCGGCTAGTTACTACCTGGGGACCGTTCTTGATCGCGGCATTGAGCAATTCGCTGAAACGTGCCTTCGCGTCCTGTGCTTGCCAAGAAGCCACCGTCCACCACCTCCGTCATTCTGTCAGGTTATAGATTAGCCCATATGGATCTTTAACGTAGCATCGTGGAAAATCGGGTTCGTCCTTCACCACTCGGCAGCCTTTTTTCTTCAGATTGGCCTTGGCTGCCTTAACACTTTTGACCGTAACCTCAAGAACGGGCCCAAGGGCGGGGCCTTGCTCAATAAACAGATTGATGTTCTTTCCATGGAGGCTGATTTGATTTGACGTCTTGTCCGTAATCTCAAAGCCGAGTTCTCTGACGTAAAAGCCAGCGGCTTTCGCTATGTCTTCGGCCTGAATCAGAATATCCGTACCGAATGTATTTCCCATAAAACCTCCGAGTCGTGGCATCGTGGACTGATTAGGGTAACGCGTGGTGGGCGAATGTGAAAGCGAGTTGTCGGGAGTTCCTCTACTTCCGCGAGAGAAGCCCCTGTATTTGTGGGAATTACTTTCCGAGACGATGTTGGTGGCAACCGCTGGATCTTAGGCGACGGCGGCGGTTGCCCCGGTTGATCCGCTCGACGGTTTGCGGCTTGGGCCAGAAATGGCGCGCACCGGCTCAGACTTCTTGCTGGAAAACGCAGCCCTGGTTTCAGCAACGGCATCCACGCTTTGACGGAACTTCGCCTGGGTCACATTGCGCAGCATGGCCACCAGCGCCGAGTCTCTGACTCCTCCGAAGAGCGCTTCCGCTCGCTGCGTTAGTTTCAGCCAGTCGTGCCAGTCGCCGATAACGTCCTGCATGTGTTTGAGTTGGCCGATAATCCGTTTCGCTTCGGCGTCGTAGTCAGCCAGTTCGGCGATGTACCGGGCCCGTTTCCCGATAATGCGGTACTGGTGGAGAGTCTTTTCCGTGAGCGTGACATGATCTCGCCCGAGCTTGGCAAGTTTGTTCAGGGTCAGAGTCAACGGTTCGGTGTCCTTGGGGATATCAATTTCAGTGACGGCTCGCTTCAGGCGTTTTCGTACTTCGTCCGCAGTCTCGCGATTGAAGGCCTTGGCGAGTTTCTGTTCGCGTTTAATGCGCTCTTGCACCAAAGCGTCCACGAATTGCGATTTGTGTCCGTTGCCCTCGGGAATTTTCAAGGTCCGCAACGAGGCGATTTCCACATCCAGATCGCGCACTCGTCCGGCCTTCTTGCGCAGTTGCGACAATAGCTTGAGCAGCTTCTTATCGTTGCGGTTCAGCTTAGAGGCTACTTCGCTCAGCAGAGCTTCGACGCGACGGCTGTTAGTGCGAAACTTGTGCACGCTTTCTGGAGCGGGACTCTTCGCCAGCCTGGTCAGCTCGCGGCCCAATCTTTGAAAAGCCAAGCGGCTGCGTTTTGAGTCAATGGGCATAGGCAGCACTAAATACCGAGAGAACGAAAACTACAGGGGAATTCAGCAAAATGCAATCGAGGAAATTTTACGGAGTTATTCCTCTGAAACCGCAGTCAGGTTAAACTCACCCACAGGCGGCAAGCGGGTATTTTAACACTGCTGTAACACGATTCTGCTAGCCTGCCCATGAATGGCCAACCGAGCTTTGGGAGCGCCGCGATTGAAGGGACCGCAACCCGTTGCGAAACAAGAGGTTGTCGGTAGCGCTGGGACGCAGGGCGAGCCTCTCCTTAAGGCCGGAAACAGTCACATCGCCGATGCCATATTCCATCTCGCGATGTTGGCCTGCGGACTCTGCGTGCTCGCACTGGTCGGCCTGATTATTTATGAACTGATGAGCGGGTCGCGGCTGTCCTGGCATACCTTTGGGATGAAGTTTTTCTTCCGCAGCGAATGGGACCCGGTAAACGAGCAGTTCGGGGCCTTACCGTTCGTGTATGGCACGCTCGTGTCCTCGCTGTTAGCGCTGCTTATCGCGGTGCCTCTCGCCGTCGGAGTAGCGGTGTTCATTACGGAAATGTGTCCACGCTGGCTGAAGGGACCGCTGGCTTTTACAACGGAACTTCTGGCCGCGATTCCCAGCGTGATCTATGGACTGTGGGCAATCTTCGTGTTGGTGCCGCTTCTGCGCCAGTACGGAGAGCCTTTCTGCGCGCGCTACCTCGGCTGGACAGGAATGTTCGAAGGTCCTCCTTACGGGATTGGGATGCTCGCAGCTGGAATCATTCTGGCCATCATGGTGGTGCCGATTATCTCTTCGATCACGCGGGAAGTGATGACCGCCGTGCCTCAACAGCAGAGAGAAGCTGTGCTCGCTCTGGGAGCGACCCGGTGGGAAATGATCCGGACCGGCGTGCTGCGAAACGCGCGCGCCGGGATTCTGGGTGGCGTGATCCTGGGCTTGGGCCGCGCGCTTGGCGAAACCATGGCGGTCACCATGGTCATCGGAAACCGGCCGGAGATTGCGCGTTCGTTGTTCGCTCCCGGCTACACCATGGCCAGCGTGATCGCAAACGAGTTCAGCGAGGCCACGGGCGATACCTATCTCAGCGCTCTCATTGAGATCGGATTGGCTTTGTTTATCGTTACTATTCTGGTAAATATTCTGGCGCAATTTTTGGTTTGGACAGTTACCCGCGGAACTCCGGCGAGAAGCCATGCCTGAGACTGTGACAGCTACCTCCGATTTTGCCGCAACCCCGATCAGCCTCTGGCGGCGCGGCATGAATTCCTTGGCGACTCTGGCGGCTGGGGCCGCGGTCGTTCTGGTTTTGCTCCCGCTAGGCGCGGTCTTTGGTTACCTCATTTACAAAGGCATCGGCTCCATCAATTGGGCTTTCCTCACGCAAACTCCAAAGCCGGTTGGTGAAGCAGGCGGAGGCATGGCCAACGCGATTGCCGGTTCCGCATGGATTCTGCTGATCGCCAGCAGTATGGGCGTGCCGATCGGAATCGGCGCCGGAATCTATCTCGCCGAATATGGTCGCAACCGGTTGGGAAACATTATTCGCTTCACCGCGGACGTGTTGAACGGAGTGCCTTCGATCGTAGTAGGCATCGTCGCTTACGCGATTGTGGTGCTCACTCAGGGGCATTTTTCAGCACTGGCCGGTGGGGTCGCGCTGGCCATCATGATGATTCCAACCATCGCTCGCACCACCGAAGAAATGCTTTGGCTCGTGCCCAACACGGTGCGGGAAGCGGCTTACGGTCTGGGCGTCTCGCGCTGGCGCACTACGCTGTCGATTACGTTGCGAACGGCCACGTCAGGCGTCATCACGGGTGTTATGCTGGCCTTTGCGCGGGTGGCGGGCGAGACTGCTCCGCTGTTGTTCACCGCATTTGGCAACCAGTATTGGAACTGGAAGATGAATCAGCCGACCGCCGCGTTGTCACTGCAGATTTTTACTTACGCCATCTCGCCGTTCGATGAATGGCATCGCCAGGCTTGGGCGGGCGCGTTGATTTTGATTGTGCTTATCGTGCTGGCGGTGAGTGCGGTGCGCATCGTGGCCAGCCATGGAATGCTCAAGGGAGCGAACTGAACCATGGGAGTAGGAATCAAAGTAGAGAAACTGAACGCATGGTTTGGCAAGACCCAGGCCCTCTATGACATCACCATGGAGGCGCCCGCCAACCACGCCACCGCCGTGATTGGACCTTCCGGGTGCGGCAAATCTACTTTTGTGCGCTGCCTCAATCGCATGCACGAGACCGTTCCCGACGCTCGCGCCACCGGCAGAGTCCGGATTGGCGAACTCGACGTGTACAACGGCACGGCCGCGGTACAGATTCGCCGGCGCATCGGCATGGTGTTTCAGAAGCCAAATCCTTTTCCTACGATGTCGATTTACGACAACGTGGCTGCTGGATTGAAACTCAACGGCTTCCACGATCACGCCCGGCTGGATGAGATTGTTGAGCGCTCTTTGAAACTCTCGGCTCTGTGGGACGAGGTGAAGGATTCTCTGCGCAAGAAATCCGGCGCCAGCTTGTCCGGGGGACAGCAGCAGCGGCTCTGCATCGCCCGCGCCCTGGCGGTTGAACCGCAGGTCCTGCTCATGGATGAGCCCTGCTCCGCGCTGGATCCCATTTCCACTGGCAAGATCGAAGAGCTGATTTTCCAGCTCAAGGAAAAGTTTACAATTGTTATTGTGACGCACAACATGCAGCAGGCGTCCCGTGTCGCCGAATTCACGGGGTTTTTCCTTTTGGGCAAACTGATCGAACTCGACAAGACGGAAAAGATTTTCACTACCCCGTCCGACAAACGTACGGAGGATTACATCACAGGCAGGTTTGGATAATGCGTACCCGTTTTCAGCAAGGATTAGACGATCTTCGCGCCCGTTTGCTCCGCATGGGCGGCTTGGCGGAACAGGCTGTGGATCGCGCCTGCCAGGCTTATATTGACCGCGACCTGGCGCGCTGCCACATGGTGCTTGAAGGCGAATTTCAGATCAACGTGGCCGAGCGGGAAATCGACGAACTCGCGTTCGATCTGCTCGCGCTGCAACAGCCGATTGCCGTGGACTTGCGCTTCATCCTCGCGGTTACCAAGATTAACTCCGACCTGGAACGAGTTGGCGACCAGGCGGTCAACATCGCGGAACGGGCGATGGACCTGGCGGAACTCCCCAAGGCGGATCTCCCGGTTGATATCCCGCGCATGGCGGCCGCGGTTTCGGCCATGGTGCGTCGTTCGCTGGAGTCATTCATCGAAGGCAAAGCGGAACTCGCGCAAGCGGTCCTCGAAATGGATAGCGTGGTCGATCGCATGAAAGACGAAGCTTTCATCACTTTGGTCAAGACCATGAACGAGCGGCCCGAGGTAACGCGCCAGGCGCTGGATGCGCTGCTGGTCGCCCGCAACCTGGAGCGCGTGGCCGATCACGCCACCAATATTGCTGAGGACGTTATTTTCTGGGTGCGCGGGGCGGATGTCCGCCATAACGTAGCGCCAGAAACACCTTTGCATCAGGCGAGTACGGACACTCATTAAAGCGTTACTGGAGATCAAACGCCAGCCGACGTATGGCGGGTTTTCAGATTCCTCTGCCGATCTTCTCTGCGCCCTCTGCGGCTGTTCTCCGCGCCCTCTGCGATTTAAGATTTTTAACCTTGGCAAACCAAGAATCTTAAATCGCAGAAATCGTGGAGAACAGCCGCAGAGGGCGCAGAAAAAGCGATGCTGAGATTGGCACAAGTCCAGCCCGCGGATCGGTGTTGTTTTTGCAAATGATACGCTGAACATTCTTCCGCGACGGAGTCAGTGCGTGCGCAGAACTTCTTATTTCGTAGCCTGGTTGTTTTTCTCCGCTGCAATGAGTTTGCTCACGGCGCAGAACCAGAAAGAACCGCGGCAGATCCCGCTGCCCACGAGCAAGGTGCTGACCCTCTCTGCGCTAGGTGTTCTGGGTCGGCTGAACGGCTTTGCCGCGGCGATGGCGATAAGCCCTGATGCGCGTTACGCGGCGATTCTCAACGACGGTTACGGCACACAGCAAAATCAGGTGCACCAATCCATCGCCATCCTCGATCTGAGTACAAACCAGCTTACCGATTTTCCAGAAGATCGCATGCCGGAAGACGCTCGGCAGAGCTATTTCCTTGGGCTGGCGTTCAGTTCGGATGGACGTCATCTTTACGCATCCGTCGGTTCCATAACTGACCCGACGGGGGAGAAGCCGGGGGACACGGGAAACGGGATTGCGGTTTACGGTTTTCACGCAGGCAAGGTTGCTTGGGATCGCTTCATCAAGATTCCGCCGCAGAAAATTGTTGCGGGCAAGAGAGTCGCGCAAGGCGTACGTAAGACTGCGGAAGGAACCGCGATCCCATATCCTGCGGGGCTCGCGGTAATCGCTGGCCAGGGCGTTCCCGACGAACTGCTGGTCGCGAATAATCTTTCCGATAACGTCGTACTCGTCGACTCGGCCAGCGGCCAGGTACTGAAGCAATTCGATCTGAGCACGCGCGACCTGATTCCCTCTGCGTTTCCTTACACGGTAATAGCGTCGCGCGATGGCCACCGCGCCTGGTGCAGTCTCTGGAATGCATCCCGGGTGGCGGAACTCGACTTGGAGAAGGGAACGGTCGCCCGCTGGATCCCGCTGCTCGAGCCCAAAGATCCGACTGCGCCGGGCTCGCATCCTACGGCGATGCTGCTCAGCCCAGACGAAAAGCTGCTGTACGTAGCGCTATCGAACATGGACCGAGTGGCAGCAATAGAAACCGGTACCGGCGCCGCCGTTCCCCGATTTGGTGTGGTTTGGGGCAACCAGAAATTTGCCGGCACATCCCCAATCGCGTTGGCCCAGTCGGCGGATGGCAAGCGACTGTTTGTAGCTAATGCCGCCATCAACGCCCTAGCCGTCTTCGATACTTCGAGCCTGATTGCGAATGGAATTACTCGGGATACCGCTTTTTCTTTTCTTGGATTCATTCCGACCGAATGGTACCCCACGGCTCTGGCAACATCCGGTGACGATCTATTGATTGCCACTTCAAAAGGCGAGGGAACCGGTCCGAACAGTGGCATCAGCAACTTGAAGAGCGAGAAGAAACACCGCGAGCATCCTTACATTGCGACCTTGTTGTACGGCTCGTTGACTCGTCTCAAAATCCAGGATGTGGAAAAGCAACTGCCGGAATTCACGCGCCGGGTCGAGGAGAGCAATCTTTTGCAGGCCACCCCTGGTGAAATTCAATTCGCGGGGAACTCCAATCCGATCCATCACGTGATCTACATCATCAAAGAGAATCGCACTTATGACCAGGTGCTGGGCGATTTGAAGGCAGGCAACGGCGATGCCTCGCTGACGATGTACGGCGCGGACATAACGCCCAATCAGCACAAGCTGGCGCTGCAATTCGGAGTGCTCGACAACTTCTACGACAGCGGCGAAGTTTCCGGCGACGGACACAACTGGTCAACCGCGGCCATCACCACCGACTACAACGAACAGACCTGGCAGATAAACTACCGGGGCAAGGAGCGCACCTACGATTTTCAAGGCATAGTGGCGGACGAGTACCCGCTCGATCAAAACGAGCCAGATGTCAACGAACCGGCAACCGGCTACATTTGGGACAACGTGGCCACTCACGGCCTCACCTACCGGGACTACGGCGAATTCATCGGCGGATTGTGGTGCAAGCCCACGGAAAACAAGATGACGGTTCACGAAGGAACACCGGCGCCGAATGCGACCTGTCCGAAGAATGAGGTCAACAAAGGAGAAGCGTTGCCGCCGAATGTTGGCCAGCCTCATGGATCGCCCAGTCCCTGGCCGTGGCCGGTTCCAATCCTGAAAACTACCAAGCCGACCAAGGCCGTGCTGCGCGATCATTTCGATCCACTGTTTCCTGACTTCAACACCGAGTATCCCGACCAGCTGCGCGCCGACGAATTCCTCAATGAGTTCGACGGCTTTGTGCGGGCGCGCAAGGAAGGTAAAGGAACCGAGCTGCCGGCGTTCACTCTCCTCTATTTGTCCAACGATCACACTCACGGCACAACCGCGGGAAAGCCGCGCCCAACCGCGAATGTTGCTGATAATGACCTCGCCGTGGGACGTGTAGCGGAGGCGGTGTCGCACAGTCCGTACTGGGATGACACTGCGATTTTCATTCTTGAAGATGATGCCCAGGATGGCGCCGATCACGTGGACGCACACCGTTCCATCGCGTTCGTAATCAGCAAGTATTCGCCCGGCTCTGCGGGCCAGCCGTTTGTGGATCACCATTTCTATACTACGGTGAACATGATCCACACGATTGAAACATTGCTGGGTCTGCAACCGATGAATCAGAACGATGCCTACGCACCGGTCATGGCCCCGCTGTTTTCAGGCGTGGGCGACCAACCGCCATTTACGGCTGACTGGAGCAATCGCGATAGTGGTTTGATTTATCAGATGAATCCAGCCAAAGGTCAGGGTGCGAAGGAATCTGCGAAGATGGATTTCTCCAGACCGGACGCGGTGAATCCCGCGGTGCTGAATGCGATCCTGTGGCGCGATCGCAAGGGGGATCAGCCGATGCCGGTGGCACAGCACGTCAGCGGCAAACCGGACCCAAATGACAAGTGATTCCCAAGCCTCGACCACGTAGACGGGAACGCCTCGTCCGGGTAGAGAGTAAAGCGAGCCCGTCTTCTCTGCCGTACGGCGGAGGAGGCGTCGGCCCCTACGTCAGCGCTGAGCTGCCACTCCATTGTCAACGTCAGCAAACGAGAACGACGTCGAGACGTTGGGATACTCTTTCCCGGCAACCTCCACATACGGATACACGAAGTAATTCAGCGGCTTGCCATCCTGCTTCGGACTTAATTCCAGATCGCGTCCCATGGTAAATTCCACGCGATCAGCGTCGTGCGCGCCGAAGAAGTAATCCTTCTTCTCGGGATGCTTCCACGCCTCGGAAATGTCAACTGGGATCCATCCGCGCTGCGGCTCGAAGAAGTCGGCCCAACAATGGTATCCGGCAATCTCCGCCGAGTGCTTGTCGGGGGGCAAGGGAAATCCTATTTCAAACCGCGCCGGGATGTCCTGCGAACGCGCCATGGCGATGAACAGGGAGTGAAAGTCGGTACAGTTGCCCTTCTTGGCGTCGCAGGCGTAGAGCACGTCACCGCGTCCCCAACCCGTGCCGGTCTTGTCATAACGCAAGGTTGTGAACACGTAATCGTAGATGGCGCGGGCCTTGTCGAGAGGCGCGGTTTTGCCCTCGGTCACCTTCACCGCTAGTTCGGCAGGTAGCCCTGTCGTGGGCACGAGCGCATCCGGCGCCAGGTCTTCTTTGCGTTCTTTGTCGTTGAGCTTTACCGCCTCGAGATGCGGAGAAAAGATTCTCAGCGTCAGTCGCTCGTGGCGAACCACGTCATACACGATCTCGAAATGCAACTCCGGCTGCTTGGCCTTCGAGACCTCTGCGTAATACATTTCATTTCCATATTTCGACTCATGAGTCTTCTTGAGTGGTAGGTCGCCGGTCGCGGAGATAACCTTCACCGCCTGAAAGGCATCCGAATGTGCCGCCGGAATCCAGACGCGGACTCTCCCGCCAGCGGAAACATCCTTCACGGTAAGGGCATAGTGAAACGTAAAATGGCGCGTCTCCTGCGCCGAGGCAATCCTGGCGAGAACGAACAGCGACAGAGCCAGCAATCGCGGTGCTTTCCTAAACATGGCAAATTCCTTTCGTGATGTTTGAGACGTCAAACGCGGAACGACGCACGGGCGCTTAGGAGGAGCGCCGTCAAGTGAAGCCGCATCGCCGCAATTCCATCGGAGGAGATTCCTTTAACTCCGTGCTCACATTCTAAACGAGAGGCGGGAGTTTGTTTTGCACCTGTGCGGACGTGGCCACGAACGGCAAGCGTGACAAAATTTATCACGGTTAAGCTAGAATCTTCGCGTGACCGCCGCCATCCAATGCCGGGACCTGCGCAAGACCTATGACGGCAAGGTCAAGGTGGAAGCGGTGCGCGGGCTAAGCCTCGAAATCCAGGCCGGGGAGTGCTTCGGTTTGCTCGGACCGAACGGGGCAGGAAAGACCACTACCATCGAGATACTGGAAGGACTGCTGGCTCCCACTTCCGGTCAGGTTACGATTCTTGGGCACACCTGGCAGAAGAATTCACGAGAGGTACGGGAGTGGATGGGCATTTCCCTGCAGGAGACTCGCCTCTCGGAGAAGCTAACCGTCCGCGAGACCATTGAACTGTTTGCCAGCTTCTATCGCGAGCCGCGTTCGACGGAAGACGTACTCGACGATTTGCAACTGCGCGAGAAGGCCGACGCCTTTGTGGGCAAGCTTTCCGGCGGACAGCGCCAGCGTCTTGCCGTGGCCACGGCGCTGGTGGGGAACCCCAGGATTCTTTTTCTGGACGAACCTACTACTGGACTCGACCCACAGAGCCGCCGCCAGCTCTGGGACATCATCCGCAATTTTCAACGCGGCGGAGGAACCGTTTTATTGACCACGCATTACATGGATGAAGCCGAGCGCCTCTGCGACCGCCTGGCGATTATTGATCATGGTCAGATCATTGCCGAAGGTACGCCTTCCGACCTGATTGAGCGCCTTGGCGGGCATCACGTGGTGGAGTTCCAGGCGAGCGGCAATTCCGGCGATGGCACTGCTCTCGACGGGTGGCGGGCGCTGCCAAGTGTGGAATCGGTGCGGCATGACGATGGTCTAGTCTGCCTCACAGTTCGCGAGCCGCATCTGACTATTCCCGCGCTGCTGGATGCGGTCGAGAAACATGGCTCGCACCTTCTGCATCTGACCACGCGGCAGGCCAGCCTTGAAGATGTATTCGTGCGCCTCACCGGGCGTCACCTGAGGGAAGAGTAATGAGTGGGCGAGACTTGTGCAGGGACGTGTCTTCGATCTGTTCAAGCCGGGAGCAGCTCGACAGCGAACGCCAGACGCTATTGGAGCCCTGTCGATGAGCCTCACGCAAGAAACTCCCTCGATGCCCACTCGCCTGCCTGGGCGCAACGGCCGCTGGTCGGCTTTCACGCACTTGGTTCTGGTGCGCATGAAAGAGCTGAAGCGTGAGCCGGAGGTTGTCTTTTGGGTATACGGGTTCCCGCTGCTGCTGGCCCTTGGACTTGGGATTGCATTCCGCAATAAGCCGGCTGACGTGACGTCCATCGCCGTCGTCGATGGCCCGGGAGCGCAGGTTGCACTAACTCTGATCGAGCGCTCGCCGCAAAAATCGTCGATCCGCGCCGAAGTGCTCGACAAGCCGGCAGCACTAAAAGGGTTTCGTCTTGGCAAGTATGATCTCGTGGTTGAATCGGACGGCAAGGCCGGATTTCAGTATCTCTACGATCCGGCGCGCCCTGAGAGTGTGCTCTCGCGGGCGGAAGTTGATGATGTTCTGCAAGTTTCAGCCGGCCGGACAAACCCGCTGCCCACTTCTGCGGTCATCTCAGACGAGCCCGGCTCCCGCTATATTGATTTCCTCATTCCCGGGCTGATTGGCATGAACCTGATGAACTCCGGCATGTGGAGCGTCGGCTTCGCGCTGGTGGATATGCGCCAGCGCAAGCTGCTCAAGCGTTTTGTGGCGACGCCCATGCGGAGGAGCGATTTCCTGCTGGCGCTGGCCAGTGGCCGGTTGGCGCTCATGATCACCGAGGTGGGACTGCTGCTTGGCTTTGGCGCGCTGATTTTCCACATACGCGTACTCGGGTCGCTGCTCTCGATATTGGTACTCAGTGCGATTGGCGCTGTGGGATTCGCCGGCCTGGGACTGCTCACGGCCAGCCGCGCACAAAAAATCGAAAGCGTCAGCGGGCTGATCAATCTGATCATGATGCCGATGTGGATCTTCTCGGGAGTTTTCTTTTCTTATGAGCGATTCCCGGCGGCCATCCATCCTTTCATCAAAGCGCTGCCTCTGACCGCGCTCAATGACGGTCTGCGGGCCACCATTCTGGAAGGCGCTCCACTGAGAACTCAAGCTGGACGGCTGCTGGTGCTCGCGCTCTGGGGAGGCATTTCCTTTGTGCTGGCCCTGCGCTGGTTCCGCTGGACCTAATGTTCCAGTTTGTCATCCACGGAGTCGAAGGACCCCGGGGATGCATGATGTGCTAGAAATGCCGAAAAGATTTACATGATGCCCGGGAAGTTGCGGTAGAACTCCCCGAGTCGCCGTCGGTGGAATCGGCATGCTCGGGGTCCTTCGACTGCGTTGCCTTCGCTTCGCGACGGCAACTCCGCTCAGGATGACAGACTGGATTAAGACGCGGCCTTGGTGTTTCGCGCAACGAATTTGAGCGACGCCGAGTTCATGCAATATCGCAAGTGGGTAGGCTCCGGACCGTCATCGAATACATGGCCGAGATGTGCATCGCACTCAGTGCACGACACGGCGGTCCGCACCATGCCCAAGCTGACGTCCGTTGCGCTGCGAACGTTTTCTGGCGCGATCGAATCCCAGAAACTGGGCCAACCCGTTCCAGAATCAAACTTCGTTTCTGAACTGAACAGGGCGTTGTCGCAGCAAATGCAGCGATAGATGCCCTTGTCGTGCAGGTTCCAGTATTTGCCGGTGTAGGCGATTTCGGTATCGGCGTGGCGGGTTATGTCAAAAACGCCCGCGCCAAGCTGTTTCCGCCATTCTTCCTCCGTCTTGATTACCTTTGGCACGTGGACCGTTTTCAGCCGCTCACCAGCATCGGAGAACTGAACAATACTGACTTCCTCAGGCGTCTGTTTCGATGCGGTTGCTTCCGCCAGCCGCGGTTTCCGCAGCGACCATACTGCCAATCCGGCAACGGCCGAAGCCGAGGTCAGCAAGAATGCCCGGCGCTTCAACTTAACGGGCGCTTTTTCCAATTCAGAGTCGAACATAGGGCGTTTCCCTCCGTAACTACTTGCCGGTATAGAGCTCAGGAAACTCTTGGCGAAGATGAGCCACTTTCGGTGCGTCGTTGTAAACGATATATAGATCGTGAGGATGACGAGTGGCGTAGTCCTGGTGGTAAGCCTCGGCCGGATAGAAAGCCTTCAGCGCAACCACTTGAGTCACAATTGGGCGCGGGAATACTCCGGCTTTGTCCAGTTGCGCGATGTAAGCCCGGGCAATGCGCTCCTGCTCGTCACTATCATAGAAAATCACGGAACGATACTGACTGCCGGTGTCCGGCCCCTGCCGATTCAACTGAGTAGGGTCATGCGCCACGGAGAAGAACACCCGCAGAAGCTGGCCGTAGGTGATCTGGGAAGGATCGTAAGTGATCTTCACGGACTCGGCGTGGCCGGTGTCCCCGGTGCTGACGACTTCATATTGCGCGGTGTTGGCGGCGCCTCCTGCGTACCCCGAAGTCGCGTTGATCACCCCTTTGACGTGCTGGAAAACGGCCTGGATACCCCAGAAGCAGCCGCCTGCAATGACCACGTTCTGCTGCCCCTTGCTGGCGCCAACAGGCGCGTCCACCACAGGGTTCGGCACGGGAGCGACCGCTTTATCGCCCGCGCTACAGGCAATTGCGCCGCCGAAGACCAACATCCAGAAAGCGACAGATATGCGTGAAAAGAAACTCATCAAAGAACTCCTTGGGGCGTCGTGACATTAATCTGTGGTACGTTTTGTTAGAGTTGCCAGAATTGTAAAAGTTACGTATCTTTCCCGCTTACTTTGACCGCCCGCAACCTTCATCTTCCTTGCGCATCCCATAGACGTCGTGAAATAACCGAGGTCCCAATGAAGATTCTGCTCATTTCTACTATAGCTTTTCTTTCAGTTGCAACCCGAGTGCCGACCCCGGCGACTCAGTCACCATCCAGGTCGGACGGGCGGACTCCGGTACTGGTTGAGCTGTTTACGTCCGAGGGATGCTCCAGTTGCCCTCCAGCAGATGTGTTTCTTCAGAAACTGGATCGGCAGCCCGTAGCCGGAGAACAGATGATCGTGCTCAGCGAGCATGTCGACTATTGGAACCACATCGGTTGGAAGGATCCTTTCTCCGCCGGTTTCTACAGCGATCGACAAAGCGCATACGCCAAGCGTCTCGGCGTCACCGCTTACACTCCTCAAATGGTGGTGGACGGCACTAACGAATTCGTGGGCAGCGACGCGGCTCTGGCCGACAGCGCGTTTGGCAAAGCCTTGCGCAGGCCCAAGCTTGAGGTACGGTTGACGTCGGTTTCCATAGGCGTAGCGGATGTTTTGCAAGCTCATCTGGAAGCCGGCGAGTTGCCGCAGTCCTTCGACTTACGTGAGGCCGATGTTTACATTGCCGTCGCCCTGAACCATGCGGAATCGCAAGTCGCACACGGCGAGAACGCCGGGCGCATGTTGACCCACACTGCTGTGGTCAAAAGCATTGTGAAGGTTGGGACATTCCGGCAAGGGCAAATGTTCATTCAAGATGTGCGGCTGAAGCTGGACTTCAGACCTGATGCCCGCAACCTGCGGATCATCGCATTCGTGCAGGAACCGGGCCAGGGCCGCGTGATTGGAGCCGCTCAGCAACTGGTTGGTCCTTCTGGGAGCTAGCGAATTGAACCTGCTGTTGTACAATGGGCACTCTTTCCCGGTTCTGTAACTTTGTGGCTGTAGGTGCATCTTATCGCCGGGGTTAAGGTGTGCCGACCCAATCTCAAACTCACAACTTTAGGAGATGTTCATGAAAAGATTAATTTGCAGGCTGGTGGCGATGTGCTTCCTGGCCGTTTCTCTTGCCGCAGTCGCGCAGTCCGGCGACACCATGAAGCAAGACACCACAAAGCAGGACACCATGCAAAAAGACAGCATGGCCAAGGACAAGAAGGCCGGGAAGACCAAGAAAGCCAAGACCAAGAAAAGCGATATGAAGAGCGACGACACCATGAAGAAAGATGACACGATGAAGAAAGACGACAGCATGAAGAAGTAACCGGGCCGTCATTTTCTGACTCTGACTTTCGGGTAGCCTCGATGTGCTCAGCAGCTTGAGCGGGCTACCCGATTATTTTTTCCAGCGATTGTTCAAGAGAAAGTCCTCGCGGAGATTACTTCACAGCTGCTTCCTGGGAAACGGCAACTTCCTCATCGTCTGCATCGGTTCTATCCAGGCTTGCACTCAGGTACTGCTTCATACACCGCACGCAAGGCGCGTAGCCCTCTCGCAGAGCCTCGCTCGCAGGAATTGTCCGCAACTTTGACTTGTCGTGAATGAACCGGCAGCCCGCCACATGAAACGCCTTTCCCTCCTCCGAAACCACGACCATCAACCCCGCGGGAATACCGGTGGCGGGTCGGGCCTGTTCCGATCGAAGGGTGGGAGGGGTGAACGCGGAGGTGTGGCCTACCTCGAAGCTTCCCGCAATCAAAACCGCTGCCGCCGCCGCCACCAGCCACCCGAATGCAGTTCCTTTATGCCGCGGCATATTCTCTTCCAGCCTTCTGTGCAGACGCTGGCTGAATCCCAGAGGTGGTTCAAACATACGCTCCTCCCCGTACAACCCGATCACATTGCGAGTACCCTGGAGCAACGCACTGCATTTCTGGCACCCCTGAAAGTGGCCGTCCATGCGGGCGCGCAGATCGGGGCTGACCTCGCCGTCGAGATAATTTGAAATCTCGCTCCACACCTGTTCGCAACTCACTACCATGGCTTAGTCCCCTTTGCGAAAGACAGCTTGCTGCTCCAACTCCCGCCGAGGCCCGGGGCCAGCAGGTCGCGCAACATAAGCCGCGCCCGCAGCAGCCGCGTCTTGACAGAGGCCGTCGATAACCCAAGAGCTTTGGCGGTTTCCTCAATGCTCAAGTGCTGTACGTCGCGCAACACGAAAACCTCACGGTATTTCTGCCCTAGAGACGCCAGAGCCTCGGTCAATTTCTGCCGCACCTCGCTCCGTTCCAGGGTCTCGGATGGAATCTCGCGCCAGTCCGCGAAGTCGCGCGGCGTGTAGTTCCCCTCCTCGTCCTGCACTTCGGTGATGGGTTGCACAATCCCGGTATGCTCTTTCCTTTTCCGCATGCGGGCCTCGTTCACCGTGATCTGGATCAGCCAGGTGCTGAATCGGGCTTCCCCGCGGAATTGCCGGATGTGCTTGAAGGCTTTCAGCACCGCCTCCTGGGCTACGTCTTCGGCATCGGCTTCGTTGCGCACAATCGCAAACGCGGTCGAGTAGACTCGCCGTTCGTAGGGCCGAATCAGCTGATAGAAAAGTTCGTGCTCGCCGTCCCGGATGCGACGGATCAGCACTTCTTCATTGAGTCTGTCGGCTGGATTCTCCAGCGAAATCGCCTCTTCCGGCATCGCTCCCCACTGACATCACGACAGTCACGTCCGCGCTACTTCGGCAAGTATTCCGGATCCTTTTTCCACCCGGTCAACATGGACACAAAGTTGTTCCATCCATGCAAGACCACCATCACCAGATGGCCGAATACGAAGGCCAGGATTGCCCACATGATCAGGAAATGCCACAACCGTGCCAGATGGAAACCGCCCATCATCCATGCCAGCCATGAAAACTGCACCGGCTTCCAGACGGCGATGCCGGTCAGCACCAACAGTACGCCCAGTCCGATGGCGGAGGTGTAGGCATGCTTTTGCAGCGGATTGTAAGCTTCCTTTACCGGTGGCTTGGGGCCAAAGAAAAAGTAGTGGCGCACCATCGGCCACACTCCGGGCAAATCTCGCCGCACAAACAGAACCTGCTTATAGTTGCCACTGAAAAGTTGATAGCCGAGGTACACCAATCCGGTCGCCATGTAAATCCACATGAAGGTGAGATGCCACTGCAACGCGCCGCCCAGCCAACCGCCGATGGCAAACGCTTTTGGCCAGTTCAGTAAGTCCTTCTGCGGGATTTTGGCTCCGAAGCTGGGGAAAGCGCGGAAGATTTGTAGTCCGCTGCCCACCATCACGAACAGCGCGACGGCATTCACCCAATGGCAGAGGCGGACGACAAGCGGATGCTCGTAAACCGCCTCGATGACCTCGCCGGTCTTCACGTTCTCGATTGCAATCGCCTGAGTTGACATGCGCCCTCCTCTGCTAGAGGCCGTAAAACTCCGAGTAGCCCTGATCCTCCCAATACCCGACTCTCTCAAGTAGGTTTGTGACTTTCAGATCAGTCAAGTACTTCGCCTGCTTATAACCGACCTTGGTTGGGATATTGAGCCGCAAGGGCGCGCCGTGCTCGCGAGTCAGCGGCTGGCCGTACATTTCATAACACAACAAAGTTTGCGGATGCAGGGCCGTGGCCATGTCGAGCGATTCGTAATAATCGTCGGCGCATTCGACGGTCACAAAGCGGGCGCTCAAGTCAGCGCCGATCACGGAGAGGAAGTCAGACAGACGGACGCCGCCAAAGTTGCCGATCACGTCCCAACCTTCCACGCAAACGTGCCGCGTATTCTGGGTGAACTTCGGGAGCGTGTGAATCTGCGCCAGTGTGTAGTCACCAGGTTTCTTCGCCGCTCCCGCGACCGTGAGCGTCCATTTGTCGAAATCAACTCCGGGATCGTCGACGTCGTAGTCGTTGATCGGAAACTTGCTGAATGGAGTAAGGTCAGAGTCGGCAAACTCAGGGGCCAGGTGCCCTGATCGGAAAAGCCTTGCTGACGCCCAATCGCTGAAGCCAAGCCCCGCCTGGAGCAATGGTTTCTGCAGCGCCGGAATGGCAAATGCCCCCAGTGCGAGCACCGGCGTCAGCTTCAACAGTTCGCGCCGGCTGATACGCTTGAATTTTCGGTCGTCGGTTCGCGAGTTCATGGATGCTCCTTAGCGCACCACAACGCACATGAGATTCGCCAAGCCTCGAAAAGTTACAGCAGACGGACCTTCGGAACCCTCGGCCTTGCGCCCCGAATATTCATTCCGGCGTTACCTCGAGCCGTGAACATTTCTTGCAAATCCGTTTCCAAAGGATGATAATTTGTATCACCTTCCGGGAGCACGTCGGGAAGGTTTTCTGTTCCCAGTTTGTGCGCTTAGGAACTACGTTTCAGTTTCGAATGGGCGGGAGTAGTTCAGCGGTAGAACGCCAGCTTCCCAAGCTGGATGTCGCCGGTTCGATCCCGGTCTCCCGCTCCATCAACAAGTATCTGCATGGAAACGACGAGCTTCCACGCGCCCTGCTTACCCAGGATTGGCGGTGAGTTCGCGATAGAG
>Ga0210410_10001544_pt1 | contig 21471 bp, 17 predicted proteins | sample IncBWC4MmetaG_FD_161058 | JGI IMG/M metagenome (GOLD analysis project Ga0210410, IMG submission 161058) | Forest soil microbial communities from Barre Woods Harvard Forest LTER site, Petersham, Massachusetts, United States - Inc-BW-C-4-M | ecosystem: Environmental > Terrestrial > Soil >... | reverse complement strand
TTTCGGCGCCGCGACCGATCAGGAAGGGCACCTGGGTCACGCGAACGTACTTCCGCGCGCCATCGGGTGAAATCACCTCGAGTACCGCCTCGCTTTGGACCAACTGCTCCGTCATCCGCTCCGCCCTTGCTCCCCCACTAAGTGGCGCATTGTAACACGCAGCTGTGTGCTTCGCCTTTCTTCTTGCGTCCACCCCGGGACCCATCCACAATACCACTGGCCGCCCGCCGGTGATTCACTAAGAATATTCAGGGGACCTGCGTATGTTTTCCGGGATTCTCCCGCTCTCTGCAGAGCTTTTGTGGGCGAACGGCGAACTTTCCCATGCTGACCCCGTAGTCCCTATCCTGATTGCGTCAATCTTCATAACGTTCGGGGCAGTGCTGGGCGGCGCGCTCATGAAGTGGGTGAAGCAGCCGGCGGTTCTCGGAGAACTTCTGGTAGGGCTGATCGCGGGAAATCTTGGCTACTATTTCGGGGGCTCAACGCTCACGGTCCTGCGGGAGGGCGACAATCTTTCGCGCATCGCGGCGGTTGCGCTCACTGGACCTTACAACCTCGCCGAAGCAGCCCTCAAGGTGCTTCCGCCCGGCCCGCACGCCGAACTGCTCGCCAGTCTGCTTGGCGGTCCTCAAGGGCAAACCTATATTTCGATTTATGCGTTCGTGGATATCGTTTCGCGACTTGCGATTCTCATCCTGCTTTTTCTGGTCGGCCTGGAAATCAGCCTGGTGGAAATGAAACGGGTCGGCAAGCCCGCGGCCATTGTCGCCGTCCTCGGGATAGTGGTTCCGATGATTTTGGGTTTGGCGACGATGAAACTTTTGCGGCCGGATAATCCGCTGGCCGCCGATCTTTTCATCGGGGGCATACTCACGGCCACCAGTGTGGGCATTACTGCCCGCGTACTGCGCGACCTTGGAAAAGACCGGACCGATGAAGCGCGCATCATCCTCGGCGCAGCGGTGATTGATGATGTCCTTTGCCTGATCGTGCTGGCGGTGGTGAGCGGCCTCGCGCTCACCGGCCAGATCAGTGTTTCTTCTATTGCCCTGACCACAGGCAAAGCCGCATTATTCCTGGTCGCTTCCCTTGGTATCGGCATCTGGCTTACCCCGAAATTTGTCCGGCGAATTTCGGGGCTTGGCATCCAGAATCTCAAGCTGCTGTTTGGGGTGAGCTTCGCCTTTCTGCTTTCGTGGCTGGCAAATCTTGCGGAGCTTGCCACCATCGTAGGCGCCTTTGCCGCCGGGATGGTGCTGAACAGCTTTTTCGACCGTGAAATTGAGGGGATCTCGCTGCACGAACTTCTGTCGCCGATCGAATCGCTGGTGGTGCCGCTCTTTTTTGTGTGGATGGGCATTCAGGTCAAGCTGGAAGCCATGGCCCGCGCCGATGTTTTAATTGCCGGCCTTGCGCTGACCGTCGTGGCCATCATCGGCAAAGTGGTTGCCGGATGGGGTTGCCCCAAAACGATGAATCGTTGGGCGGTGGGTTTCGGAATGATGCCGCGAGGCGAGGTGGGGTTAATTTTTGCGGGAATCGGGAAGGGAATCGGCGTGGTGGACGATGGCCTGTTTTCCGCGGTCGTGCTGCTGGTAATGATTACCACGGTGCTGGCACCGATCATGCTCCGCGTGACGATGGGGGCAAATCCCGTGGCGCCTTCCGAGCCCGTGGGTGCTTCCGGGCAACACTGAGCCCGTCAAAATGGGGACTTAGCTTTCGTGGATTTAGCGGCTAGCGGTTCGTAGCCAGCCTTCGCTCTACATAATCAGTCACGAACGCATCGAAGGCGACGTCGAGCCGCTTGGTGACTTCCCCTATGGCGCCGTTTCCGATCTTTCGCCCGGCGATTTCGCGAATCCCGATCACGTTGCGGTTCGTGGATGTGATGAACACCTCGTCCGCCGCGTACAAATCCTCCACCCGCAGCGTCTGCTCCACCACCGAAGTGCCTGCCTCATGCGCCACTTCCATCAACACGCCCCGTGTTACACCTTCCAGGCATCCCGAATTCAGAGGTGGAGTCAGGACTTTATCGCCCTTCACCGCGAAAATATTTGCGGCCGTGCACTCGCTGACCTCGCCGCGTTCATTCAGCAACACCACTTCATCAAATCCCTCGCGCTGCGCCTCGGCCACCGCCCAGACGCTGTTCAGCCAGGAAGTGGTTTTCACTCCGGCCAGCGGTGAAGCCGCATGCCGGCCATGCTCGCGCACCGCGACGCGCAGCGTCTCCGGAAAACTCGGCACTTCCGCGCTGGTGATTACCAGGTCCACCTCGTGCATCTTCTCATCGCTTTTCCAGAAGCCCACCGTGTTCCACACCAGATAGATTCGCGCGCATCCATCTTCAACCTTATTCGCGCGGATCACATCCTGAAGTTGCACACGCACCCTGGCGCTGGAAAAGCTGAGCGGCAGCCGCGTGATGGCGGCATCCTTTTCCAACCGCCGCCAGTGCCTTTCATAGGCGAACGCTTCGCCGCGCACGATGCGCACCGTCGTGAACAGCCCCCAGCCGCAGATCAAACCAGCTTGCCCCGGGGACCATCGCACCTTGTCCACCGTCTTCAGCTCTTCGTTATGAAATACAAATCGATGAATCACGCTTCCACCTGTTCGTCGGAGCTCAATTCTGGTCCCAGTGGCATTGTACCGGAAGAGGAGGACAGCCCAGAAGCGCCAGCCATTCGGTATCTCAAGTGCTCAAATCCTTAGCGGCAAACTCTGGCCGTTGAAGCGGGCTCTCGCGCCCACAACTCGTGGCGCCCGAAAGCTGAACAATTTACAGGGGATTCGTGGCTCGAAGGAAACTGGAATCAGGCAAAGGTAGTGCTAAAGGCGCGCAAGAAGTGCCTGGGATGGAGCACGGTCCGAAGAAAGTGTTCCAACACGAAACAACCGCTGTTAGCACCCTTCGTTCTCTCCGTACCTTTTTCGCTCGTTTTTTTCGTCCACAATCTACCCCAGATTTTCCTCCCGATTCAAAAAGCAGGAACGTCAGTTTCTATTTCCGTCGCCTGATTTTTGGACTGGTGTGCGTTGTTGTGTATGGGTTGCTGGATCGCGCCGTAGTTTATCTTCAAATCTGGCCAAGCATCAGCGCGTGGTATCCGCCTGTTGGACTCATGGTCGCGTTGCTCGTCGGCATTGGCCCCTCGATTCTTCCCGTGGTTGCCGGAGCGAGCTATCTGGCAGGATACGTCAACTATCATCAAGACGTCCGAGGCCTCCCGTTTCTCCTGATCAATCCCATGATTCCGGCTTTTTATGGAATCGCCAGCATTTATCTTCGCCGCAAACTGACTGGCAAATATCGAGTTCGTTCCGTCGGCGATGTCTCAACGCTTTTGGGAGTGTCGCTGCTGGCCTCGCTGGCGTCTGCCACCTGTGGCACAGCGGTTCTGGTCTGGAGCGGGCAAATTGGCGCCGCCGACTATGCGCAAGCCGCGTTTAACTGGTGGATCGGCGACGCCGTCGCGCTTTCAAGCATCACTCCTTTTCTTCTGGAGTTCATCACCCCCTGGTGCCGCCGGTATCTCGGATTCGCCGGCACACAAGAGTCAGCGTCCACAGCCAGTGACTGGTCCTGGAGCCGCGCGGAGATTCTGGATTACTCCGGCTTCCTGGCTTCCGTGGCCTTTCTGATCTACCTGGCATTTGGCAATAGCTTTGCCCGCAGCGCCCATCTTTTTTATCTGTTCTTTTTGCCGCTGATCTGGATCGCCATTCGTCGCGGCCTGCGTGGCGTTTTAGTGGCCTTGATCCTCGTTGATTCCAGCCTGGCCATCATGATGCGCGTGGTCCACCAGGGGTTGGAAGACCTGGCGGTCCTCCAATTCCTCATGTTGATCCTGGCCCTCACTGCATTGATCCTTGGCGCGATTATTGGCGAGCGCAAAAAAGCCGAAGGGCGGCTTGCCGACGAGGAAGAGCGGATTCGCCTCATCCTCGAATCGACTGCCGAGGGAATTTATGGCATTGACCGCGATGGCGTCTGCACCTTTATCAATCAGGCGGCTTTGCGCATCCTCGGTTTTACCTCTCGGGATCAGGTCCTCGGCCTGAACTGCCATTTGCTCTTCCATCATTCGCACGCCGATGGCACGCCGTTTCCGATGCAAGATTGCCGCATTGTTCACGCCTTTCGTTCCCGGAAGGGCGCGCATGCCGATGAAGAGGTTTTCTGGCGCAACGATGGGCGCAGCTTCCCGGTCGAATACTGGTCTCATCCGCTCCTACGGGGTGGCGAGGCCATCGGTTCGGTGGTCACCTTTCTGGATATTTCCCAGCGCCATTCTTTTGAACGTGCCATCCGCGAAAGCGAACAGAAGTTCCGCGCTATCTTCGAAGGCGCCGAAATTGGGATCGCCGTCGCCGAAATCGACGGGGGGCACGTTACGGCCAATCCCGCATACCAGCGAATGCTTGGCTGCACAGCGGAAGAGATGCGCTTTATCAATGTATTTGACAAGCTCACGCATCCGGATGACGTCGAGCGGGATATGAACTCCTATCAGCCGCTGGTTCGGGGCGAAATTGACCGGTTGCGCATCGAGAAGCGCTATCTCCGCCGGGATGGCCGCATGGTCTGGGCAAGCGTCGAACTTTCCCTTCTGCGCGATGCTGCCGGCAAGCCGCAATATATTCTCGGCCTCGCCGCCGACATCACGGAGCGTAAGCGGGTTGAGGAAGAACTTCGGACCAGCGAGAGCCAGCTCCGCGCCTTCATCGAGGACGCGCCCGTCTCCGTCGCCATGTTTGATCGCGAAATCCGCTACCTCGCCACCAGCCGCCGGTGGATCACCGACTACGGTTTTGGCCATTCCGACCTCACTGGGATTTGCCTTTATGATCTGATTCCCAATCTTCCCGAAAAATGGCGGGAATCTCATCGCCGCGGCCTGGCGGGTGAGAAGCAGCATCTGGGCGAAGACGTCTGGATTCGCGCCGATGGTACCGAGCAGTGGGTAACCTCCGCCGTTTATCCCTGGCGCGACCCTTCCGGGAAGGTCGGCGGAATCATCATTTCCGCGGAGGACATCTCCCAGCGAAAGTTGAACGAACAGCTATTGCAAGAGGCCAAGCGCGCCGCCGAGGCCGCCAGCGCCGCGAAGAGCACATTTCTTGCCAACATGAGCCACGAAATCCGCACGCCGCTCAATGGCATTCTCGGCATGACCGAGCTTGTCCTGGACACGGAACTCACAGAGGGACAGCGGGAAAATCTCAGCCTGGTTCATTTCTCCGCCGAATCGCTGCTTTCCATCATCAACGACATTCTGGATTTCTCGAAAATTGAAGCCGGAAAACTGGAAATCGAACTGATTCCTTTCCGGCTTCGCGACAGTCTTCAGCAGATTTTGAAAACCTGCGCTATCCGCGCACAACAGAAGGGACTTCAGTTTTCCTTCAAAGCGCCCCCAGATGTGCCCGATGTCCTCATCGGCGACCCGGGCCGCCTCCGCCAGGTGCTCCTCAATCTGGTTGGCAACGCCATCAAGTTCACCGAGCGCGGGCAGATTCTGGTGGCGGTAGCCGCGGCGTTTCCCGCCAAGGGCCGCGTGCTGCTACATTTCGGCGTGAAAGATACCGGTATCGGGATACCAGCGGAGACGCAGGAAAAAATATTTGCGGCGTTCGCGCAAGCCGACGGATCCATGGCGCGCAAGTACGGGGGCACGGGGCTCGGCCTGGCAATCTGCGTCCGCCTCGTGGATATGATGGGCGGCCGAATTTGGGTTGAAAGCGCCCCGGAGAAGGGAAGCGTCTTTCACTTTACCTTGGACCTGGCTCTGGCGAAGGAAAGCGAAATTCCCAGGGACGAGCAAATGGGGCAGCCGGGAGCGGCGCCGCAATTGTCCTCAACAGTTCCCGCCAAGCCGGAAAGTTTCCACGGCGGCGGCCGTCGCGTCTTGCTGGTGGAGGACAATGCCGTTAATCGCACTCTGGCGCAGCGCCTGCTGCAAAAGGCCGGGTTCGACGTCTCCATTGCCGTGGATGGCAAAGAAGCGATTTCCGCGATGCAGAACGCGGAGTTCGAGCTTGTCTTGATGGACATTCAGATGCCGGAGATGGACGGCTTCGAGGCCACCGCGGAAATCCGCAAACGCGAGCAGCTTACCGGCCGGCGAACCCCCATCATCGCCCTGACCGCGCATGCGCTGAAAGAAGACCGCGAGCGCTGCATCTCGGCGGGGATGGACGCCTACGTCACCAAGCCTATACGTCCCGCGGAATTGTTCGGCGTCATACAGAAGGTGCTGGAGCCATCCACTGGGCAGGAGACGCCAAGTCCGCTTACCCCGGTCCGCTCCTCCCGCTAACCCGCAGGTGTGCCCCCGGCCCTTGCCGAAACCGGCGCGACGTGAGACAAGCATTCTGCTATGGCTACTATTGCTGAAGTACCCACTTCGAAATTCCAGGCGCTAACCCGGCTGGTTGGCAACACTCCCCTTGTCACGATTCATTTCCGGTTTGAGGGGAAGCACCGGGTTCTTTACGCCAAGTCCGAATACCTGAATCTGACCGGCAGCATCAAGGACCGCATGGCCGTGCGAATTCTTCAGCAGGCCTACACCGAAGGGAGAATTTCGCCGGGCAACACTATAGCCGAAGCCACCAGCGGCAATACGGGAATTTCCTTTGCCGCGATCGGCCGCATGCTTGGCCACCCGGTTAAAATCTTTATGCCGGACTGGATGAGCCAGGAGCGCGTTCACCTGATTCGCAGCTACGGCGCGGAAGTGGTTTCAGTATCGAAGGACGAAGGGGGATTCCTCGGGAGCATCCGGCGCTGCGAGGAGTTGGCGGCGTCCTCCAACGGCATTTTCCTGCCGCGGCAATTTTCGAATCCCGCGAACACGGAAGCGCACTTTGAAACCACGGGCCCGGAAATCTGGTCGCAACTTGTCTCCATCGGCAAGCGTCCCCAGGCATTCGTTGCCGGCGTCGGCACAGGAGGCACGGTGATGGGCGCGGGGAAATTCCTTCGGCAGCGGGAGCCGTCGATTCGGGTGCATCCCGTTGAGCCGGCGGAATCCCCCACGCTGACCACCGGCTGCAAAGTGGGCCACCACCGCATCCAGGGAATCTCCGACGAATTCATTCCGGAAATCGTGCGCCTCAAGGAGCTTGACGAAGTTCTCTCCGTTGCCGATGGCGACGCCATCCTGATGGCGCAGAAGCTGGCGTTTTCTTTGGGGCTCGCGGTGGGCATCTCATCCGGTTGCAATTTTCTGGCCGCGGTTAAAGCCCAGGAAAAACTCGGGCCGGAAGCTACCGTCGTGACCATCTTCTGCGACGACAACAAGAAATATCTCAGCACTGCGCTGATGAACGAGGAGCCGCCGCGGCCCGAATATCTGACTCCACGCATCGAGCTGCTTGGCATTGGCACGGTCGGCCGCGCCTGCGAGTTCTGCCACTAAATCAGGTCACTGCCGGACGGGCGGACACGACAAACCCGCAAGCCAATAGATACCGGAACAGAAAATTAATCGGTTCGGCCGGATGAAGGTTGTCCACATACACCATTCCGTCCGTAGCCTCATAAGTCCACTCGCCCGCGGCCAGATCTGCCAACCTTGCTTTCAGCGCAGCTTCCGTCATCGGGTACACGCTCAATCTTACGTTCTGGGTGAAAAGCCTCGCCGTGCCTTCCAGCAGGGCACCGTCCAGATTTTTGTAGCGGTCCTGCAGCGCATAAATTATCACGGACAGGCCAACGGCAAAGTACACCTGAGATTTCGTAAAGCGGCTCACGAACGCGCCCATTGCGTACAGTTCTTTCGCGCGGAAAATCAGCGTGCCGAATCCCAGTTTCTGGAGGTCGTTCACGTGTCGCATCAAATGCTCCGCCGTAGGCGCCGCGGCGCCCGGAATGATGGATTGCCCCGACAGGCAAAACAGCCCCAGGCTTCCCTTGCTCTGCTCGAGTTCGGCTTGCGGAAGTTGAGCCAGCGTGCTCTGTATCAATTGCCCGTGCAGCTCAGAGGCGGTCTCGAAAAGCCCGGGCGCCAGCACCAGGGCCTTCTTGTAGAGCAACTCAGTCGGAGGAATCACTGCGCCCTCCGCCGAAAACGCCACCGCCTCGGCGTAGCCGTTCGTTACCAGCGACGCCTGCAACTGGCGCTTGTCCCAAGTTTCAAACGCCGGCCCTCTCAACTCAACAAGGTCGATCTCCAGCCGTTCCAGGCTCAAGTCCTCATAGACCCCGGCGAGGAATATTTCAGGTGAAGACAGATGGTGCCTCACCGCGTAAATCAGATTTACGCCCAGAATCCCGACGGCCTCCTGCTGCTGAAGGTTGGTCGGATCCTGCAGATTGATGTGCAGAATCACATCGCTGGCCGGCCCGCCCGGAGCCTGCAGGAACCGCAGCCCCACCCAGCCATGACACTCATTGGTTCCCGCGAAATTGCGCGCGGAGATCGTGTCCACAAAAGTGAAAAATCGCGTGGTTGCGCCGCGGCTCGCCTGCAGTTCGGCCAGCAACTGCTTCCATTCGCTTTCCATCATCGCTTCCACGCGAGGCTTCGAAACGTATCGGGTTCCACGTCCGTAGAGGTCGTCGCTCACTTCTTTGTCATACGCTGAGATCGTTTTCGCTACGGTCCCGGACGCGCCGCCCACGGTCAGAAACCAGCGCGCCACCTCCTGTCCCGCGCCGATCTCCGCGAAAGACCCGAACGCTGCGGCATCGAGGTTGATAGTCAGCGCCTTCTGGTGCGTCCCTATTTTTTCTTGTGTGGCCATGTGCGTCGCTCCATGCGCGCGGCCAAATCCTGGCGCGCAAACGGGAATCCGCAGCTATATGGATGAATGATAAGGGCGGATTGGCCCCCGAGGAATCAGTGGCCGAGGAATTTCTCGACCTTGGAAATCTCCGCGTCAGCCAGGTCGTAATACTTTTGCGCGTTGGCCATGTCTCTCGCCTTCAGCGCCGCGTCTCCCTTGGCTATGTACATCTGCATGCGATCCGCCGCCGATGCGATGTCGCCGCGCAAGTTGTATCCGGCCGCCTGTTGCTGTTGACGCAGAGTGTCCACGCTGCGCGAAGCTGTGGCGGCGCGGATATTCAACCGGTCGGCTTCGTCTTCCATCTTCGAAATTTCCTCGGGTGACGGGCCCGAGGGGACGGGCGGCGCCGTTTGTGCCGCATTTCCGCCTTCACGCGAAGGCTTCGGATTCCCATCCGCCTTCGTCTTCGCGCCCGCTTGAACGGAAGTGCCAGGCGCGGTGACATTCACCTTTCCATCAGGCGTCGCCGTCACGGAAACTCCCGGAGCCTGCACGGAAACATTTCCCTTCTCGTCCACATTCACCGATCCCATTGGAGTAGTGATCGAGACCGGTCCGTCCGGGGCGCTGTTCGGTTTGGTGGTGGAATCCGTCGCCGACGGCGATGGCATGTTGGATTGCTCGGGATCCGCGTGCGTCTTCATGCGTCGCGGGATATAAACACCGGCGGCAATCAGCACTCCCGCGCCGAGCAGCGAACCCATCGCCAGCCACAATCCGCGGTTCGAAGAACGCGCAGGCGGCGGGGCATAAGCAGCAGGCGCGGATTCGGCTGTGGCTGCCGGTGCCAGGGGCACAGTCGGTACAGCTGAAGGTGTGCGTGGTTGGGCGGGGGGCTGCACTTTCGCCGCCGCTTGCGTGGATGCCGGCGTGGTTGCCATCCGTCCCCTTGCGCCCGCTCCTGGCGGAAGTGTTCCCATCAGCGTTTCATCCGTCGACATCGGCGCGGGCGTTCGCGGCGTCGGTGTGAAGGTGGTGCCCTGGCTCGGCAGGGCCGATACCGGAACGCTCTTCAGGGCATTGCAAAAGGCGTCCGCGCTCTGAAAACGATTCCCGGGCTCCTTGGCCATTGCCATCAGGATGATTTCGTTCAGTGCCGGAGGAACGTCGGCGCGCAAACTGATCGGCGGAGGAGGCGGCTGATTCAATTGCGCGGTCATCAGCGAATACTGCGAATCAGCCTGGAAGGGCAGCTTTCCTGTCAGCAACTCGTAAAGCGAAATTCCGAACGAATAGAGGTCAGAGCGCGCATCCGCCGCTTCGCCGCGCACCTGTTCCGGCGGCATGTAGTTCAGCGAACCCAGCGTTGTGCCCGTGGAAGTCAGCGACCCGTCGGTGCCGGAGCGGGCGATGCCGAAATCCATCAGCTTTACCACGCCCTGCGGCGTGAGCATCATGTTGGCCGGCTTGATGTCGCGATGAATGATGTTGTTCTTGTGGGCGTAACTGAGCGCCGAAAGGATTTGTTCCGAGTAATTCATCGCCTCGGCCGTCGAAATCGGCGCACGGGCGATTCGGTTCGCCAGCGTCTCGCCTTCCACGAACTCCATGATCATCACCAACTGGTTTTCGTAGGTCAGCGCGGTCCGAAGCGCGGCGATGTTTGGATGGTTCAGCGAAGCCAGCAGGCGGATTTCCCGCAGGAACCTGTCTGCCAGGCTCTGGTGCGAATTCAGGTCCGGCAGGAGCACCTTCATCGCTTCGACGCGGTCGGAAATGACGTTGCGGACCTTGTACACCTTCCCCATGCCGCCCAGTCCGAGGATGGAGAGAACCTCGTAGTCGCCAACGTTTTGTCCAACGGTGAATTCGGCAGTCATCGAAGCCTCCGGGTGCGCACCTTAATTCAACTGAGGATACACCAAACGTTGGACTGAAAATAGAACGAGTCCGGGCCATTGCAGCGCCCGGACTCGAAAATAATTCGAGGCTGATTGTGTCTCAGGGATTGTTCTTGGCCACGTCGCCGACCTTTGCCGCTCCGCCACCGCTGAAGCTTGCGGTGCACGAATCGTCGTCCACGTCCGTCACCGTCGCCTGGCCGATCTTGTCGGTCACCGCTTTGATGACTTTTCCCGTGGTGGGATCCTTCACCACGCGCACCTGCCGGCTGATCTCCAGCATGTCGCCAACTTTGACCCCGGCTTTCTTTCCGACGTTCAGGATCAGCGTAGTGCCGGAGACATCGGCAACCAATCCATTGATCGGGTGCTTCAGCGCTTCCACTTTCCCTGAGGCCGCGTTCAATTGTTCCGCGGTGCTGTCCACCGCGCCGCGGACCGCTTCCCCAAGGATTGTGCTACCGAAATTGCTGCTGCCCATGCTCATGCCGCCGGCCCCTCCGCCACCGCCTCCTCCGCCCGCTCCGATCAGCGAAGTGCCTGATCGTGTGGACTCGCCTTTGCCGGTGACCGCGGCCATAATCTCCGCCGTCGAGGTATTAATCACGCGAGCGCTGATGGCCACCACCGCCTTCGCTTTGCTGGTGCCCACGCCGCCCAGTCCGAATTTTCCAAGGCCGTATCCGCCGCCGCCGACGTTGGTGTGCTGGTCATCGCGGCCAAACTGCGTGATGGAGCCGATGATGATCGCATCCACGCCGAGGATGGCTCCAATTTTGGCGGCCGAGTTCGCATCCGCGCGGTCGCTGTTCGAGAAATTCTGTTCCTTCAGGATTTTGTCCAGTGCGTTGCGCTCGATCACCGAGTACTGCCCGCCGTTCACGAGCTTTTCCACCAGCATGTCGCTGATGCCCTGGCCGACGTCCTGGTCCGTTCCGAAAATTTGCGCCACGGTCGTGCGGACGGTGCCGTAATCGAAATTCATCACCGCAACTCGCTTCTTGTGGACGGCGGCCGCGGCCGGCGCTGCGGCCGGAGGCGCGGCCGCGGTCTGCGCCCGGGATGGCAGGGCGAGCATGGCTGCGAGAGCGCAGCCGAGTGCCACTCGGGAAATCCGTGCATGCGACATAGTGAGGACTCCTTGGGGAGGAGCGCAAAATGGGGGGCCCTGGAAAGACGTGCGCTCCCGCGAAAATCTGCCCGTATGGTAATGAAGGAAGCCGCCCTCCGCAATGGAAAATAGTCTTTAGTGATTGAGGGGTAAATGCGCGAAATCAATGGAATGTAAAGATGGCGGCAGAGGAGAACTTCTAGCGGGGAGCCCCGGTCTTTAGCGCGCGGCAGACGGCCCAGGTTTCTTCTTGCTTTTTGTGGACATGGTGCGATTCCGCTTGCAGGTTGCGCCAGACGCTACGCACGCTTCACGCCTCCAACACTCACAACATCCGCGGTTTAGCCGCGATTTCCACGCTAGCGGGCAAACTGTTCCGTTGACAAACACCCCCTCACCCCATAGACTTAGATTTTGTCTTTACAGGGAAAGGTGTGACTGTTGCGATGAGGACGTACGTTGCCAAGGGAGAAGAAGCTGAAGCCCTGAAAGTGGGCGCTCAGTGGTTTGTTGTGGACGCGAAGGATCAGGTGCTTGGGCGCCTGGCCACCAAGGTGGCGCGGATGTTGATCGGCAAAGACAAGCCGAGCTTTACGCCATATCTCGATTCCGGTGACCACGTTGTGGTCATCAACGCCGACAAGATTAAGATGACCGGCAACAAGATCGAGCAGAAGATGTACTACTCGCACAGCGGGTACCCCGGCGGACTGAAAGAAGTTCCGGCGAAGCGTGTTCGCCAGGCCAAGCCGGAGTGGGTGGTTCGCGAAGCAGTTCTCGGCATGTTGCCCAAGAACAAGCTGCGGGCGCGGCGCGCGAAGAAGCTTCGCGTGTATCGCGATGCGGCCGGTTTGGCGCGGCACGCCGGGCAGAAGCCACAGGCCGTCGCGGTATAAGATTTGCGGTAGCGCAGGCTTTGGCCTGTGCTGCTGGGCAAGGCATGGCTCGAGGTTCACAGGCTAAAGCCTGTGCTACTTGGTTCCGCACGTGGGAGTTCCTTTCTAAGTTTTGCCTTAGCAGGGATCCAACCGAGCGTGAATTCGATGAGACGAGCGGGACTCGTCTCGTCAAACAGGGTTTGAGGAGGAGCATTGAGTACTGTTGATTCGCCCGCCGCGGGCAGCAAGACCTGGTTTTACGGCACGGGACGCCGCAAGGAATCGATCGCGCGCGTTTTCATCCGGCCGGGCTCGGGGAAGTTCACGGTCAACGGCCGTACCGCCGAGCAATACTTTCCGAATCACGCGTGGCTGCATGACGCCACGGAGCCGCTGAAGTTCACGAGCCTTGCCGAACAGATCGATGTCGTGGCCACGGCCAAGGGCGGCGGCGTTGGCGGGCAGTCGGGAGCGGTGCGCATGGGACTTTCCCGCGCGATTAGCCGCTTCAATCCCGAGATGCGCCCGGCACTTCGCAAGAACGGGTTTTTGACGCGCGACTCCCGTATGAAGGAACGCAAGAAGTACGGGCAAAAGGGCGCACGCAAGCGCTTCCAGTTCACGAAGCGTTAAAGAATTGGGCGGGGAACTCCCCGCCGCAACGGACTCTGGCGTTCTGGTGAGAGCCGGGACGCCAAGATCACGGCCGGCAAGCTGCCGGCAAGAGGCTGCTGCGCGGCAACTGGTTGTGCGGAAGGGAAGGCGGCCTAAAGCCGCCCCTACGAGGCACTCCTGACGCTCCGAAAAGCAGCCATCTAACTAGGAGGAAAAGTGGCAGTAGAAATCACCATGAAGGAGCTGCTGGAGGCCGGCGTTCATTTCGGTCACCAGACGCGCCGTTGGAACCCCAAGATGAAGGAATACATCTTCGGGGAACGCAATGGCATTCACATCATCGACCTGCAGAAAACCCTGAAGATGTTCCGCGAAGCCAGCCGCTTCGTCAGCGACATTTCGGGGCAGGGAAGAACGGTTCTTTTTGTTGGCACCAAGCGGCAAGCTCAAGAAGCGGTCGCCGAAGAGGCGAAGCGCTGCGGTGCGTTCTTTGTGAATCACCGCTGGCTGGGCGGCACACTGACCAACTGGGCCACACTCCAGAAATCCATCAAGCGCCTGAAACTTTTGAAAGCGATGACCGAAGACGGCCGCATGCTGGAGCTCTCCAAGAAAGAGCGCGCGCGTCTTGACCGCGAAATGAAGCACCTCTTTCAGAACCTCGAAGGCATCGAGAACATGACGCAGTTGCCGGACACGATGTTCGTCATTGACTCCAACGCCGAAGAGATCGCCGTGAAGGAAGCCCGCCGCATGGGCATTCCGGTGGTATCCGTCGTCGACACCAACTGCGATCCCGACATGGTCGACTGGATCATCCCGGGCAACGATGACGCCCTGCGCGCCATCCGCCTGTTCACGACCAAGATTGCCGACTCCGTGGCCGAAGGCCGCGCGCAGTACGAGCAGTCCCAGGTTGCGGACCAGAAGGCCGCCGCCGATCAGGCCGCTCTGGAAGCCGGACCGGATTACGTGGACACCAGCGCCTACGAGCAGTACGAGAAACAGGAAGGCGACTTCGTGGAAGGCACCGAAGCCTTCATCGAAGCTGCCGGAACCACTGTTCCTCCCGACGAGGAACCCCGCTAACAACGGCGCAAGGCTAAATCATTCTGTTGGCCCGGTGCTGAAAGCGAAGTCCACACCGGGCCATTTTTGTAAGAGTTTGTAATCGCGAATTCCAAGAAAGAGAAAAAGAGAAAAGGATGAGTACTTCAAAACCAGTTATGGAAATCCCAGCCAAGCTCGTTAAGGAACTGAGAGAACTCACGAACGCTGGCTTCAGTGATTGCCGCGCCGCGCTGGTGGAAACCGCCGGCGACGTCCAGAAGGCCATTGACGTCCTTCGCAAGAAGGGCCAAGCCGCCGCGGCCAAGAAGGCCACGCGCGAAGCCACAGAGGGCCTGATCGGCCACTACATTCATGCCGGCGGCAAAATCGGCGTGATCGTTGAAATCAATTGCGAGAGCGATTTCGTGGCCCGCACCGATGCCTTTCAGCAGCTTTGCCACGATGTGGCGATGCACATTGCGGCGGTTGACCCCCGCTATGTGCGCCGGGAAGACGTGACGCCCGAGATGCTGGAGCGCGAGCGCGAAATTTACGCCGCGCAGGCTCGCGCCACCGGCAAGCCGGACCCCGTCATCCAGAAAATCGTCACCGGCAAGATGGAGAAGTTCTATGAGGAAACTTGTCTCTACGAACAGCACTTCATCAAGGATGAGACGATGACGATCGGCGAAAAAATTACCCAGGCGATCGCCAAGCTCGGCGAGAACATCGCCATTCGCCGGTTCGCGCGGTTCAAGGTCGGCGAAGTCCCCAACCAGCAAGCAGTGCCAGCTCCCGAGCAGGCCTAAGCCGGCATCAAATAAATAATCCGGCGTCAGTACGGTGCCGCCCCAAAACGCCCCGGCCTCCGGGGCGTTTTGCTTTGGTAGCGGCCGCCCTCCGAGGCGGGCGCCTTTCTCTTGCCGTTGTAGGGCCCGCTTTTACAGTCTCCACCCGGCCACCCAAATTATCCCGAACCTCTCGATGTTTGTTACAATCGGCAGGGTTCATTTTCATCAAACGGAGACACATGGCATCGCAATCGAAAGGCCTGAAGAAGAGCGGCAAAAAGCGCCCGGCCTACCGCCGGATTCTTTTGAAACTTTCCGGCGAATCGTTTCAAGGCCCGCAGGGATTCGGCATTCATGGCGAAACCATCTATGCCATCGCCAAGGAATTGCGCGAAGTCCACAAGCTGGGCACGCAGATTGCCATCATGGTCGGCGGCGGAAATATTTTTCGCGGCGCGCGGCAAAAGGGTTTTGAGATCGACCGCGCCACGGGCGACTACATGGGCATGCTCGCCACCGTCCTGAACGCCCTTGCCCTGCAGGACGCGCTTGAAAAACTGAGCGTCCACACCCGTGTGCAGAGCGCCATCGAAATGCACCAGGTCTGCGAACCCTTTATCCGCCGGAGAGCAGTCCGCCATATCGAAAAAGGGCGGGTGGTAATTTTCGCGGCCGGCACCGGCAATCCCTACTTTTCCACCGACACGGCCGCCGCCCTGCGTGCGATGGAAATCAAGGCCGACGTAATCTTGAAGGCCACCCGCGTGGATGGCGTCTACGATGCCGACCCCGAAAAAGTCAGCGGGGCGAAATTTTTCGCGGAAATCACCTATCGCGAGGTCCTGCACCAGAATCTGAAGGTCATGGACTCCACCGCTATTTCGTTGTGCATGGACAACGGCATGCCCATCGTGGTTTTTAATATGAATCAGCCCGGCAACATCCGCCGCGCCGTCCTTGGGGAGCGCGTCGGCTCAACGGTCACCCCGGCTTAATTTGATTTCTGTATCGGGTTTCTGGACGAAGGGAATCCTCGCGCTTGTTTGGGCGAGCGGCTGCAAAGCGAAAAATCACTTTACGTAGAGGATGAAACGATGAGCAATCTGGACAACACGAAAGCCGCCATCGCCGCGGCGAAAACCCGCATGGAAAAGGCGGTCGACGATTTTCGCAAGGAGCTTACCAGCGTCCGCACGGGCCGTGCCAACGCGGCGATTCTGGACAATGTCCGCGTGGATTATCACGGCACGCCGATGCCTGTGAACCAACTTGGCAACCTGACCGTGCCCGACGCCTCCATGCTGATGATCACGCCGTGGGATCCGAGCGTCGTGCCGCTGATCGACAAGGCTATCCGCAGCTCCGACCTCGGCCTGAACCCCACCACCGACGGCAAAGTCGTCCGCATTCCGATTCCGGCTCCCACGGGCGAACGCCGCAAGGAACTCGTGAAGCAGATCCACAAAGCGCTTGAAAATCACCGCACCGCAGTGCGCAATATCCGCCGCGACATCAAGGAAGCCATCGACAAGTTGGAGAAGGATAAGAAAATCAGCCAGGACGAGCAGAAGCGCTCTCTCGACGAGCTCGAAAAACTCTCCCAAGCCGAAACCAAGAAAATCGAAGACCTATCCGCCACCAAAGAGCGAGAAGTGATGGAACTGTAAGCCACCCGGAAAATAGAAAATCGAAAATGGAAAATGGATGACCCGCCTCACAACGCGCGCGTGGAGTCAAAGTCCGAAGTCAGGGAGTTTACAGACTTGGTTGTTTGGCAGACTGCTCGGGCCTTCCGCAAGAATATTTATTTGGTGTGCCGAGGATTCCCGAAGCAGGAGACGTTTGAGCTTGGCTCGCAAATGCGCAGGGCGGCGGTCTCTGTTACGGCAAACATCGCGGAAGGGTACGGACGGTTTTCTTATCGGGAAAATATGCAGTTCTGCTGGCAGAGTCGGGGTTCGGTCTATGAGGTACGCGATCACCTGACGACGGCACTCGATGCTGGCTACATCACTCCTGAGCAATTCAAACAATTCGATCTTCAGGCGATCTCTGTTATTAAGCTCATCAACGGCTACCTGCGCGCCACAAGACTACGGCAACTCCAACCTGCTACCCGAAAATAGGCAAGGAACGACCTTCCGAAACTAATTTCTATTTTCTCTTTTCTATTTTCGATTTTCCTGCCCCGTCTCCGGTAGCGACAACACAATCAACTGGGACTGATCGTTCTGCACGGCGCGCAAAAATGTATTGTAATCCGGCGCCCGTTCAATGGGTATCTCTCTCTTCAAAAAATTGATGTGGCGCGAAACGCTAACCGTGTTTAAGTGCCCATCGTATTTCGAGGCAAACGCCGCATAATCGCGGGTCACAGAAGTCGCCGCAGGCGTTTGTACGGTTGTTCCTTCTGGAAGGTTAAGCGTCAAATTCGTCTGCACATCCAGCGGCGTGCCTAATTCAATTTTTTCCGCTGATTTCCCTGGCGGATCCGGCAGTGCGATCTGCGGCAGCAGCGCCGGTATACGCACCGGCTTTTTCGACCAGTCCACAAATTTCGGCTGCGTAAGCTCATACTCCACGGTGAACGGCTCCTTCGTCGCCATGGGGTCCGAAGCCGTCACATTCGTAATCGTCCCGCGAAACCCATCCGAAAGCGCCAGCAACCCCGCCACCTCCTTCCACCGTTCTTTCGGCGTCTGATGAAATGCCATCCGCAACACCAACTCATTGTCGCCACGCAGTGTGTATTTGACTACCGCCGAAAGTTCGCCGGAGGCGCTTACAGCGGCTTTTACGTTCACATCTTGCCGCGCAGCAAACGGAAGTTCACGTGGAACGGCCGTCCAAATGTCGTCCTCTGTCCCGGTTGCGGCTTCCTCGATGGCGAGCACTCGGGTTCCGCGAACCGCCAACTTCACCACGCCAAGCGGCGCCACTTCCACATTCGGGTCCAAGGTGTACCTGGACGCGCCGTCGACAGCTCGCACCAGGGCGTCTCTGAACACGGAAGGTCTGGGAAGCTGTTCTCTCGCATTGGCAGAGGTGGGTACAAGCAGCGGCTCACAAGAAATCCCCCGGCTGTGCAGCAGGGCGCTAAGCAAGGCGATTTTGTCCTCGGGTGTCGCGTACCGGTCCGCAATGGTCTCGGCTGAGGACCGCGTCCGAAATCCCGCCGATCCCAACGGCAAGTCGACAGTCCTAATCTCCCGGGATACAAAACCATAGATCGCAGTGAGTGCATTCAAACTGCCCTGGCCCGCGACGACTTCGTCGAGCTTTTTCTGAATGGATGCAGGCACCTCCCCCCGTGGCGCAAGGAAGTGACTGAGGCGATCGGCCAGATTTGACCAGGATGTATACGTGGAAATCACGATGTCGGGCTTTCCAGATTCGCCAGCTACGGGCTCCCCAGCATCTTTTTTCAAGTCTCCGCTTCTGATTTTCCAGGAGTAAACAATCAGCGACGCATCCAACTCATCGCCGATTGTGCGCGCTTGAGCTATCGGAACTTCCGGCGATACATACATGCGAAGTCGTGGCTTCGCTAAGAGCGGCGGGGTGGGAGTGGGGTCGACGGCGGATTCAAGAGCATTTCGCACCAATCGCTGCGGCAAAGTCAGGGAGTAGTCTTCCTCCAACACTTGCCCCGACCGGTCAAATGTGTGGTCCAGCCAGAAGTCCGGCGCCAGCGGCGGATTCGTCGTCTTCGTAATGACGCGGTACTCCAGCGTGTCACCCTCTTGCAATCCCAGAATGCGTACCGACTTCACACGCGCGTCTTGATAAGCAGGGAACTCTTGCACCGCAGGATTCGGCGCATCCGTGATTGCGCTAGGTAGAATCTCGCTGGTGCCGCCATTTGCGTGGCTGATTTTCACGAGTGGGATTTCCACTTGTTGAAACGCGCGATTGTAATCAAATCCCAGGCGTGAAAATTGCCGTGCGCCCGCTAGGTCGTTGATCTTGACGATGGTGTGCACTTCCTTGCGTGAATCGCCGTTGCTTGCAAACCCGACACGTGTCTCCAGCAATTGAACCTGGAACGGCAGCGTTGGCTTCTCCTCGGTCTTGGCTGTAGCCGCCTTGTCGTTCAGTGGAGTTGCGTTTGCCGGCTTTGCTGAGGGCTCTTGTGCCAACGAGGCTGCACACAGCAAGAGGTACACGAAAGAAGATTTGGGTAGAAGTTGAACCAGAGAACTCACCTTGAAAGTTTAAGAGTCCCTCCGACGAGCGTAAAGCGGCGTCTCATGCTGCGTTTCGAGGCAGGCACTAAAGACGCCCGCCGCAGACGGCGGCCGTTACAAAGGCGCGATCACCTCATATGACCGGTCTTAAGACCGGCCACTACAAAAGACTCAAACCGGGAGCGTCGCCGCATTCCGGCCCACGCCTAAGAACATGTTAGAGTGGACGATTGTGCATAAATAAAATACCCCGGAGAGCGCAAGGATGAAGAATCGATTGCTGGCCCTGGCAGTGATGCTGGCCATGGTAAATGGCACACTCGCAGGAGAACTGGCCACCCCAAAAACTGCCGAAGCCGACTCCACAAAATCCGGCCTGGTCAAAATCGCCGGAAACGGCGCGATGGACTCCCACGCCTTCGAATACCTCACCGAGCTCAGCGACGATATCGGCGCGCGCCTCACTGGCTCTCCGCAGGGGCAGAAGGGTATCGACTGGAGCCTGGCGAAAATGAAGTCCATCGGGCTCGAGAATGTTCACGCGGAAAAATATTCCGTCTGGAAGGGCTGGACGCGCGGCGTTGCCGAAGCCTCCATCCTCGCTCCGACTCCGCGAAAACTCACGGTCGTCGCCATGGGCTAGACCGGATCCACTCCCGCAGGCGGGGTGGATGCCGATCTCGCCACAGCCAATGTCTTCGATCTCGAAGGCGCCATCAAGAACGCGAAATCCTATCGCGGCAAAATCGTTTTCCTCTGGGCGCAGGGCACGCCGAAGGGGAGCATCGGTACAATCTTTGGCCAAATCGGGGAATTCCTGCGAGCGGCTCAGCGCGAAGGTGCGCTCGCCGTTCTCACCGGTGATTACGGATTCCGGCCCGAAGGATTGGGCCTCGCTCACACCGGCATCCTCGGCTTCGCCGCCGACTTCGCCATTCCTTTCGGCGAACTCCCCCGCGAAGACCATGGCCAGATCGAACGCTACCTGCTCGCCGGAAAAACCGTTCGCGCTCACGTCAACATTCAGAATAAGTTCACGGACGGCCCGGTCGAGAGCGCAAACGTTGTGGGCGAAATCGTGGGACGCGAGCATCCTGAAGAGGTGGTTGTGATTGGCGGCCACCTCGACTCCTGGGATCTCAGCGAAGGTGCAACCGACAACGGCATGGGCGTTGCTGCCGCTCTCGCCGCCGCCGATGCCATTATCAAGAGTGGTGTCCGCCCGCGCCGCACGCTCCGGTTCGTGCTTTTCACCGGTGAGGAAGAGGGTCTGCTCGGCTCACTCGCTTACGTGAAGCAGCACGCCTTCGAAATCAAAAATCATCTCGCGGCGGTTATCCTCGACAACGGCCAGGGACCCGTACGCGAGTTCCAGCTCGGCGGCCGCGGCGATCTCATTAATTCTTTTGAGCCATTTGCTGACTCGCTGCGCGATATTCGAGACATCAAGGTCTCCGACAAGATCGAACTGGAAACCGACACTGCCTCTTTCATTCTCGTCGGACTCCCCGGCATCAATCTCGATCAGGATTCCCCGGAATACAAATTCACACACCATTCCGCCGCCGATGCCCTCGAAGCCGTGAAGCCAGATGTCTTGGCGCAGGACGCCATCGTCATGGCCCTTACCGGCTACTGGATTGCCGACCGCCGGGAGCGATTTGCCTCCCCATGGCCCCCGGAAAAGACCGCCCGGGTTCTGCGCGAAACGGGCCAATATGACATGCTGAAGGCCATAGGTCTCTGGACGTTCGGTGACTTGGGCCAGGGTGCCCAATAGGCAGTAAAATGACTATTTATAATCACTTAAAAGGGCAGGGGCGAGGATTTACCTTTGTTTGACCATCCCGCGTCTAACTGGTCGGCTACGAGGAATTTGGGAGGTACTGGAACTTCCGAAGGGCAAGCCCCGTGCCATTCACTACTTTTCCACAAAATTTTCCACCGGCTTGTGGCTAAAGAGGTTTGACAGAAGGGTCATGCTTCTCTATACTTTATGTTTGTTCAGGGGTATTTTCCCCGAGCAGTAGCAGCCATCCATTCAGGGTAAGTTGGGGGATGGTTGGTTTGATGGGAATTCTTCGGTCCCGGAACAAGAACGATGGAATGGGACAGAAGAGCGGCCGGAATGGGGCGCCAGCCCCGAAAAGCCGAGTGAGCCTCTCCGATTCGAAACCAGGAGCGTAGTTC
>Ga0210410_10001543_pt1 | contig 21490 bp, 15 predicted proteins | sample IncBWC4MmetaG_FD_161058 | JGI IMG/M metagenome (GOLD analysis project Ga0210410, IMG submission 161058) | Forest soil microbial communities from Barre Woods Harvard Forest LTER site, Petersham, Massachusetts, United States - Inc-BW-C-4-M | ecosystem: Environmental > Terrestrial > Soil >... | reverse complement strand
TGCGTAGATCGAGTCGGGTGCATGCGTCTTCGAGACCCGAGTCAGGGCTTCGGTCCATGCTAACGCCGCCCGCTCGCGCCCCGTATAGAGGGGTGATTCGTGCCAGGCGTCGAGCAGATAAAGCCGCTGTTCGGTTTCACCCGCGTGGCGCGCATCCGTGCTGTGCACGTGGAGGCAGTAGGCACAACCATTGATCTGCGAGGCTCGCATCTTGACCAGCTCGATCAGGCTCTTCTCCAGACCGCACTGCTGGATATAGCCTTCGACCCGCTGCACTGCGCGCATTGCGTCGGGCGCCGCCTCGTACGCGTTCAAACGACCAGCTTTCATGGAGACCCTTCGTCGTTGTGGGCGCGATTTGAGTTAGATGGTCAGCGGCGCGCTCGTTACGAACCCCCTCCCGCACCAACCACCGCGGTATTTGCGCCGCACAACAGCACCGCGACGCGCTCGCCCCGAATGGGGTGGTAGGCACCTGAAAGAAGCGCCGCCAGGGCCGCCGCGCCGCCAGGTTCGGCGATCACCCGCAGCGTCGCCCACAATGTGCGTTGAGCGCGTCTTATTGCCTCCTCCGAAACCAGCACCGATCGCTCGACGAAACGCTGAGCGATCGGGAACATCAGTTCGCCGACGCGACGCGGCGTCAGCGAGTCGGCGGCGATACCCCCTGCCGGCGCATCGATCGGGCGACCCGCGGCCAGGGCGTCGTGTAAGGTCGGAGCCAGCTCTGGCTCGACCGCGACGACGCGGATGCGGCCGGCATGCCAGGCGGCGATGCCGCCGATCAGCCCGCCGCCGCCTACCGCCACGAGCAGCGTATCGATCTTCGGTGCATCGGCCTCGATTTCGAGCCCGACCGTCCCCTGGCCGACGATGGTCTCGGGCTGATCGTATGCGTGAATGGCGAGCGCGCCGGTACGGACGATGAAATCCTCGCTCGCAGCCAACGCATCCGCATAGCGGTCGCCGGCGACGACAAGCTCGGCGCCGTAGCTTCGAATTCGCTCGATCTTTGCCGGTGATGTGATGCGCGGCACAAAGATCGTTGCGCGAATGCCTAGCCGCATCGCGGCATAGGCGACGGCGGCGCCGTGATTGCCGCCCGACGCGGCGGCTACGCCGGCCGCCGGAGCGGGACGGGTCAGCAGGTTGGCGAAGGCGCCGCGCGGTTTGAACGAGCCGGTGTGCTGAAGAAACTCGAGCTTCATTACGAGCGGTGGCGCGTCGAGGCCGAAATCGTGCGCATCGACCGCGATGATCGGCGTATGACGCACATGAGGTCGGATCAGCCGTTCGACGGCGGCGATCTGGTCGCGGTCGACTGGCCTTTGCGTTTGTGGCACAGCGGGGGAAGCTTGCATTGGGGCCTGACGATCCGATTACCAAGGGAATTAGGCAACTACCAACACTAAAGCGATGACGGTTTTCTTGCGCAGCGGAATGACGCATCCTCGGTGTCGGCCTCCGAGGGGGATCCCATGCGCGCGCAACGACTGACGACGATCATCTTTATCGGGATGCTGCTTGGCATCGGCGTCGGCTACGCCTGTCACGAGCTGTGGCCCGATCCGCAGACGGCGAAGACGATCGCCGGCTACATCTCGCTGTTCACCGATATCTTCCTGCGCCTCATAAAGATGATCATCGCGCCGCTCGTCTTCACGACCTTGGTGGTCGGGGTGGCGCATATGGGCGACACCAAATCGGTCGGCCGGATCGGCGGCAAGGCGATGCTGTGGTTCGTCAGCGCCTCGCTCGTGTCGTTGCTGCTCGGCCTGATCATGGTCAACATCCTGCGTCCGGGCGACAATCTCAACCTGCCGCTGCCCGACGCCAGCGCCGCGACCAACCTCAACGCGGCCTCATTGTCGTTCAAGGATTTCGTGACCCACCTCGTGCCGAAAAGCGCGGTCGAGGCTATGGCCAACAACGAGATCCTGCAGATCGTCGTCTTCTCGCTGTTCTTTGGCGTCGCTGCAGCGGCGCTCGGCGAACGGGCGCAGGGAGTCATTAAGATCATCGACGAGACGTCGCAGATCATTCTGACGATTACCGGGTACATCATGGCGCTCGCGCCAATCGCCGTCTTCGCAGCAATGGCGTCGACGGTGACGACGCAAGGCATCGGGATACTGGTGACTTACGGCAAGTTTCTGGTCACGTTCTATCTGAGCCTCGGCGTGTTGTGGCTCGTGCTCATCGCGGCCGGGTTTCTCTTTCTCGGGCGCGCCGTGTTCCGCCTAATCTCGTTGATCCGCGAGCCGTTCCTGTTGGGCTTCAGCACGGCGAGCAGCGAGGCCGCCTACCCGGTGACAATGGCCCAGCTTGAAAAATTGCCGGTCAGCAAGAAGATCATCAGCTTCGTGTTGCCGATGGGCTATTCGTTCAATCTCGACGGCTCGATGATGTACTGCACCTTCGCGGTGATCTTCATCTCGCAGGCCTACAACATCCCGCTCTCGATCCCGCAGCAGGTCACGATGCTGCTGATGCTGATGCTGACCAGCAAGGGCATGGCCGGCGTGCCGCGCGCCTCGCTTGTCGTAATCGCTGCGACGCTGGTGACCTTCAACCTGCCGGAAGCGGGGCTTCTGCTGATCATCGGCATCGACCAGTTCCTCGACATGGGCCGCACCGCAACCAATGTCATCGGCAACAGCCTGGCGACCGCAGTCATCGGCCGCTGGGAGGGCGAGACGGCGCAGACGATCGGTATGCCGGCAGAGGCGCAAGCGGCGTGATGCCGCGCTTCCTGTGGCCCATAGCGCTGATTGCGTCGTTGCTGGCGCTTCCTGGCGCAGGCGCCCAGGAACTGACCGGCACATTGAAAAAGATCAAAGAGAGCAAGGCAGTCACTCTCGGCTATCGAGAGACTTCGATCCCCTTTTCCTACGTCAACAAAGTAGGCAACCCGATCGGCTATTCGATCGATCTGTGCAACGCGGTCCTCGACGAGATCTCGCGCGAGTTCGAAGGTGTCGAGATCGCGGTCAAATATAAGAAAGTCACTTCAGAAACGCGCATTCCCGCCGTGCGCTCCGGCGAGATAGACATCGAATGCGGCTCGACGACGGCGAATTTCGAGCGCAAGAGGGAGGTCGCCTTCTCGCCGATCTTCTTTGTCGCCGGCACCAAGCTTTTGGTGCCGCGTTCTTCCGGCATAAGCTCTTATCGCGACCTGCGCGACAAGACGATCGTCGTGACCGCCGGGACCACCAATGAAGCGGCGGTGCGGGCGATCTCGGATAAGCAGGATCTCGGTATCAAGTTTCGGGTCGGTAGGGACCACGCCGAGTCGTTTGACATGCTCAAGGAGGGCAAGGCGGACGCATTTGCCACCGATGACGTCCTGCTTTACGGGCTGGTGGCGACGACCAGATCGGGCGACCGGTACCATGTCGTGGGCGAATATCTGTCCTACGACCCCTACGGGCTGATGTACCGCAAGGACGATCCCGATTTCGGCGCGGTCGTCGATCGCACCTTCACCCGTCTCGCCCAGAGCCGCGAACTGGTGCAGCTCTACAACAAATGGTTCCAGCAGCGCCTGCCGACCGGCGAGACCCTCGATTTGCCGATGAGCCCGCAGCTCGAGGAAATCTTTCGTGTCCAAGGCGTCCCGGACTGACGCGCGCTGTTAGTGCTTGACCTCCGAATAAGGCAGGATAGCCTCGCCGGCTTTGTACTCGTCGGGCCACAGCACTACCTCGCCCTTGCCGTCGCGGAAGTCAGCAATATTGGTGCTGGTGATGTTCTGGAACTGGATGGTCAGGACGCGTGCCTTCGCCCAGTCGCCCTTCTTGCCGAAGGTGACGTCGCCGACGACGGTCTTGAACGTATAGTGCGTATGTAATCGGCGATCTTGTCCTGGTCGAGGCTCTTGGTCTGCTCGACGGCCTCCCCCACGACCTGCAGATCGGCATAGGCCCAAGGCGCCAGATAATAGCCTAGCGGATCGACGCCCTTGCCTGCCGCTTGCTGCTGATAGCGCTCAAGAAATTCCATGACTCCGGGGAACCGCAGTTTTGGCGATGGCAGCCACCAGTCGAAAGTGATGATGCCATTGAGCATCGGGCCTAACGAGGCCTTGATCGAAGTGCTCTGCGGCCCGGTCATCGTCCCGCAGCAGATCTTGGTGTTGAGCCCGATCTCGTGCATGGCACGGATCAGACCGACGCTGTCCGGCGGATAGGAGGCGAAATAGACGATATCGGGGCTGGTCGCCTGGATGGCGCGGATGATCGGCGTGAAATCGGTCGTGGTCGGAGGGTAAGTTTTGTCGTAGACAACCTGCAGCCCCGCCTTCTTCAAATTGACCCGAGCGCCGTCGGCGGTGTTGCGGGTCGCCTCGCCGTCATCGACTGCCAACGCAATCGTCTTTAAGCCGAGCTTGTCTCTATTGGCCTTGATGATCTCGAAGAACCCCTCGGAGATCGCTGCCCGCGGGTCCGGGCCCACCGGCAGCATCGAGAAATATTTCGGGTATTGGAACTCCTCATTGACGTCCATCGCGAACAGACCCATGAACGTCATGTTGTGCTGGATCACGACCGGCAGCGCCGGCGCCGTGACATTGGTGCCGTAGGCCGAGACGACGAGATCGACCTTGTCCACATCGAGCAGTTTGGTATAGATGCCCGGGACGAGCGACGGATTGGTCTGGTCGTCGTAATAGACAAGCTTGACTGGCCGACCGAGGAGCCGCCCTTTTTGTTGGTATCTTCGGCCCAGATCTGCATCGCCAACAGCCCCGAGGTGCCGTTGACGGCGAGCCCGCCGGTCAGCGGCATGCTGAACCCGATCGTAATCGGCTGACCCGACGGCGCCTCGGCCCGACCCGCACCGGAACTGGTGAGCAGAGCCGCGACGGCCGCGGCTATCGCCGACGCAAATGCCCTCCGTTTAAACACACTCCCTCCCCAACAGATGGTTATTACCGTGGAAGCTGACTGGCTCCCATCAGGAATTCGTCGATGGCTCGGGCGCATTGGCGGCCTTCGCGGATCGCCCAAACAACCAGCGACTGGCCGCGCCGCATATCGCCGGCGGCGAATATTTTAGGCACTGAGGTACAATAATCCACGGTATCGGCGCGGATGTTGCCGCGCGGATCGAGCTCGACACCGGACTGCTCGACCATCCCTCCGCGGCGGGGACCCGAGAACCCCATTGCCAGAAGCACGAGATCGGCCTTAACGGGAAGGTGCTGTCCGGGATTTCCTGCATCGCGAAGCGGCCATCGCGGGTTTTCAACCAGTCGACGTGCACGCATTCGAGCGCCGTGACACGGCCATCTTCGCCAATGGCGCGTTTTGTCAGTACCGACCAGTCGCGCTCGCAGCCTTCCTCCTGCGAGGAGGAAGTACGCAACTTCAGGGGCCAATCGGGCCAGGTCAGCGCTTTGTTCTCGCGCTCCGGCGGCTGGGGCAGGATTTCGAGCTGAGTAATCGACAGCGCGCCCTGCCGCACCGAGGTGCCGATGCAGTCGGAGCCAGTGTCTCCACCGCCGATCACGATGACATGCTTGTCGCGCGCAGTGATGGTTCCGCGGGACGCGGCCACCTGCTCACTATCGCCGGCATTCCGCTTGTTCTGCTGCGGCAGAAAATCCATTGCGAAATGGAGACCATCGAGATCGCGGCCCGGGACTTCGAGGTCGCGGGGCGCCTCGGCGCCGCCGGTCATGGCGACGGCATCGAACTCATCCATCAGTGATGCCATCAGCAGATCGACGCCAACCTCGACCTCGGTGCGGAAAGTGACCCGCTCGGCCTGCATCTGGGCGACACGGCGGTCGATCAGCCATTTCTCCATCTTGAAGTCTGGGATGCCGTACCGCAGCAGGCCGCCAATGCGGTCGGCCTTCTCGAACACGGTTGCTGAGTGTCCGGCACGCGCCAGTTGCTGCGCGCAAGCGAGCCCGGCCGGACCCGAGCCGACTACGGCAACGCGCTTGCCGGTGAGGCGCGCCGGCACGACCGGCTCGATCCAGCCCTCCCGCCAGCCGCGATCAACAATCGCGCATTCGATCGTCTTTATCGTAACCGGGTTGTCGTCGATGTTGAGCGTGCAGGCGGCTTCGCACGGCGCCGGGCAAATGCGGCCGGTGAATTCAGGGAAATTGTTGGTGGAATGCAATGTCTTGAGCGCAGCGCGCCACTGGTCGCGGTAGACGAGGTTATTCCAATCTGGGATCAGGTTGTTGACTGGGCAGCCGTCATGGCAGAACGGGATTCCGCAATCCATGCAGCGCGCCGCCTGTTTGCGGTTCTCGCCATCGGGCAGCGCCTTGACGAATTCCTTCCAGCTCCTGCTGCGGGTCTCCGGCTTCTCATAGGGGCGATCGCGACGCTCGATCTCGAGAAAGCCGGTCGGCCTACCCACGAGGGGGCCCCTCGACCGGGGACGGGTAGGCACCCTCCCATTCCCTCCCCAGCGCGCTGGGGAGGGTTAGGGCGGGGGGGATCATTCGGCGGCCTCAATGCGGGCGGCTTGGTGCTCGGCCTGCAGCTCGAGAAGAGCGCGGCGGTAATCCTTTGGCGTGATCTTTACAAAAGACGCGATCGTATTGTCCCAATCTTCGAGCAAGGAGCGTGCCCGGGCGCTGCCGGTGAACAGGTGGTGGCGCTCGAGCAAGATCCGCAGCCTCGCGGCATCGAAGCGCAAGGGATTGCCCATGCCGTTGTCATGGACGCCCGGCGCGCGCTGCAGCGGCCGGTCGTCGGGCTCGGCATCCTCGACCGCTAGGATAGGTTCGAGCTCGACTTCACTCTGATTGCATAGGCTGGCGAAGCGGGCTCTCGGGTCCCAGACATACACGATTCCGCCCGACATGCCGGCGGCGAAGTTGCGGCCGGTATCGCCGATCACGACGATCACCCCGCCAGTCATGTATTCGCAGCCATGGTCGCCCGTGCCCTCGACAACAGCGACCGCGCCCGAATTACGTACTGCGAAGCGTTCACCCGCGACACCTTGGAAATATGCTTCGCCGGCGATCGCGCCGTAGAGCACGGTGTTGCCGATAATGATGTTCTCCGTCGGCTCGCGCCGCGCCTCGGGCGGCTGGCGCACGATCAGCCGCCCGCCTGACAGGCCCTTGCCGGTGTAGTCATTGGCATCGCCGTAAAGTTCGAGCGTAACGCCATGCGCGAGGAAAGCGCCGAAGCTTTGCCCGGCATTGCCGCGGAAGGTCGCCCAGATAGTGTCCTGCGGCAGACCGGCATGACCATAGCGGCGCGCGACCTCGCCCGACAACATCGCGCCGACCGTGCGATGGACGTTGCGGATCGGGTGCTCGATGCGCACCGGCTCGCGCCGCTCGAGCCCCGCCTGTGCCTCGGCGATCAACTCGTTGTCGAGCGCCTTGTCGAGATGGTGCTGCTGCCGCTCGCAATTGTAGATCGCGACCCCGGCCTTCGCTGGCTCCTGATACAGCAACCGTGTGAGGTCGATGCCCTTGGCCTTCCAGTGGTCGATTGCCCGCACCATGTCGAGCTTGTCGACGCGGCCCACCATCTCGTTGAACGAGCGGAAGCCGAGTTTCGCCATCAGCTTGCGCACTTCCTCAGCGACAAAGAAGAAGTAATTGATGACGTGCTCGGGCTGGCCGGTGAAGCGCTTGCGCAATACTGGGTCCTGCGTCGCGATGCCCACCGGGCAAGTGTTCAGGTGGCACTTGCGCATCATGATGCAGCCGGCGGCGATTAGTGGCGCGGTTGCAAAGCCGAATTCATCGGCGCCGAGCATGGCGCCGATGACGACATCGCGGCCCGTGCGCAATCCGCCATCGACCTGTACCGCGATGCGGCCGCGCAGCCCGTTGCGCACCAATGTCTGCTGCGTCTCGGCAAGCCCGATCTCCCAGGGCGAACCGGCATGCGTCAATGACGTCAATGGACTGGCGCCGGTTCCGCCTTCGAAGCCCGCGATTGTAACATGGTCGGAGCGTGCCTTGCTGACCCCGGCCGCGACGGTGCCGACGCCGACTTCCGAGACGAGCTTTACTGAAATACGCGCCCGCGGATTGGCGTTCTTTAGATCGTGGATCAGCTGCGCCAGATCCTCGATCGAGTAGATGTCGTGATGCGGCGGGGGTGAGATGAGGCCAACCCCTGGGGTTGAGTAGCGCACCCCAGCAATGATCTTGTCGACCTTGCGACCCGGCAATTGACCGCCTTCGCCGGGCTTGGCGCCCTGCGCCATCTTGATCTGCAGGTCGTCGGCATTGACGAGGTATTCGGTCGTGACGCCGAAGCGGCCGGAGGCGACCTGCTTGATCGCCGAGCGCATCGAATCGCCGTTGGGCAACGGCTTGAAGCGTTGCGCCTCCTCGCCGCCCTCGCCGGTGTTGGACTTACCGCCGATGCGGTTCATTGCAATCGCGAGTGTCGTGTGCGCCTCTCGACTGATCGAGCCGAAGCTCATCGCGCCGGTCGCAAAGCGCTTGACGATCTCACTCGCCGGCTCGATTTCGTCGAGCGGCACCGGCTCACCGGCGAATTTGAAAGACATCAGCCCGCGGATCGTCAGGTGACGTTCGCTCTGGTCGTTGATCGTCGCCGCAAAGGCCCCGTATTCAGCCAGCGAGTTGCCGCGCACCGCATGCTGCAGTTTGGCGACCGATTGCGGCGTCCAGGCATGGTCCTCGCCGCGCAGGCGAAAGGCGTAATCGCCGCCGAGATCGAGCATGTCCTGGTAGAGCGGGTTGTCGCCATAGGCGTTCTGGTGCCGCGCCACCGCTTCCTGTGCGATCTCCCGCAGCCCCACACCTTCGATCGTCGTCGCGGTTCCGGTGAAATATTTCTCTACGAAATCGCTGGCAAGCCCAACGGCATCGAAGATTTGCGCTCCGCAATATGACTGGTAGGTAGAGATCCCCATTTTGGAGATGACTTTGAGGATTCCTTTGCCAACCGCCTTGATATAGTTCTTCTGCACCTGCTCAGCGCTCAGCGGCAGCTCGTCATCGACGCGGATCTCCTGGAGGGTGGCAAAAGCGAGATAGGGGTTGACTGCCTCGGCACCGTAACCCGCAAGCGCGCAGAAATGATGCACCTCACGTGCCTCGCCGGTCTCGACGACGATGCCGGTCGAGGTGCGCAGACCCTGCCGGATCAGGTGATGGTGCACAGCAGATGTCGCCAGCAGAGCCGGGATCGGCACTCGCTCGGCCGAGATCGCGCGGTCGGACAGGATCAGGATATTGTGGCCCGCTAGCACCGCCTCGGTCGCCTCGTGGCAGAGCCGGTCGAGTGCCGGCGCCATACCGTCTGCGCCTTCCGCAACCGGCCAAGTCGCGTCAAGCGTATCGGTGCGGAAGGCGCTGATCAGTTTCTCGATCGCGTGGATTTTTTTCAGATCGCCGTCTGTCAGGATCGGTTGCGAGACTTCGAGTCGGTAATGCGAGCCGGCCTCGTGTCCCAATAGGTTCGGCCGCGGGCCGATCATCGAGACCAGCGACATCACCAGTTGCTCGCGGATCGGGTCGATCGGCGGATTGGTGACCTGCGCGAAGTTCTGCTTGAAGTAATTGTATAGCAGCTTGGGCTTGCTCGACAGCGCGGCGATCGGCGTATCCGTGCCCATCGAACCCACCGGGTCGTCCGCGTCGCGTGCCATCGGCTCGAGGAAGAACTGGATGTCCTCCTGCGTGTAGCCGAAAGCCTGTTGTTGGTTGAGCTGCGTCGTCGGGTCATTCGGCCGCGTCGGTACGGTAGCCCGAGCGAACTCCTCTCGATGCTCCTCCGCCAGATCGGGCAAGTCCGACAAGTTGAACTGGGTCGCTTCGAGCCAGGCCGCATAAGGATGCTCGGCGGCCAGTTTGCGCTTGATCTCGTCATCGTCGACGATGCGGCCCTCTTCGAAGTCGATCAGCAGCATTTTGCCCGGCTGGAGCCGCCACTTGCGGACGATCTTTTCCTCCGGGACCGGCAAAACCCCGGCCTCCGACGCCATGATCAGATGGTCGTCGTCGGTGACGATGTAGCGCGCAGGCCGCAGGCCGTTGCGGTCGAGGGTGGCGCCGATCTGACGCCCGTCGGTGAAGGCGATCGCCGCCGGTCCGTCCCACGGCTCCATCAGCGCGGCGTGATACTCATAGAATGCCCGCCGCTGCGCGTCCATCAGAGGGTTGCCGGCCCAGGCCTCAGGGATCAGCATCATCATCGCATGCGCGATCGAGTAGCCGCCGCCGATCACAAGCAATTCCAGTGCGTTGTCGATGCAGGCGGTGTCGGATTGCCCCGGCCCGATCAACGGCACCATCTTGGCGAGGTCTGGGCCCAAAAGCTCGGAAGTCATCGCTTGCCGGCGCGCTGCCATCCAATTGACGTTGCCGCGCACCGTGTTGATCTCGCCGTTGTGGCACAGAAACCGGTAGGGGTGCGCGAGCCGCCAGGACGGGAAGGTATTGGTCGAAAACCGTTGATGCACCAGGGCGAGCGCCGAGACGGTACGCGGGTTGCGAAGGTCCTCGTAGAAGCTGCCGACCTGCGGGGCAAGCAGCAGGCCCTTGTACACAAGGGTGCGGGTCGAGAAGGACGGCATGTATAGGTTCCGCAACGCCGGCACGCCGTGGTACTCGGCGAGTGCCGCCACGGTATTGAGGGCCTGCTTGCGGATCGTCAGGATCTTGCGCTCGAAGGCATCCTGGTCGGCGATATCCGGGCTCCGGGCGACGATGGCCTGGCTGATCCAGGGCATGGTCTCGACGACGGTTGCCCCGAGCCCGGTCTTGTCGGTCGGCACATCGCGCCAGCCGATCAAGGTCTGTCCCTCGGCCTTGACATACCCCTCGACATGTTCGATCGCGATGGCGCGCGCCCGCTCGTCCCACGGCAGAAAACACATCGCGACGCCGTAATGCCCGAGCTCCGGGAGCGCCAAGCCCTGCCGCGTCGCCCAGTCGCGCAGCAAAGCATCGGGCATCTGGATCAGGCAGCCGGCCCCGTCGCCGACCAGCGGGTCGGCGCCGACCGCGCCGCGATGGTCGAGATTGACCAGGATCTGCAAGCCGCGCGCGATGATATCGTGCGATTTTCGCCCCCGGATGTTGGCGACGAAACCGATGCCGCACGAATCATGCTCGTTGCGCGGGTCGTAGAGGCCCTGTCTCTCAGGCAATTCCATCGCGTATGCTCTTCACCTAATCCTGTTGACGCAAGTTTGACGGTGCGCCCGCCCGACGCAAGACGGCGCGAACGCCATAATATGCACAAGATTGGCGAGGACGCGAATCGCTTTAACGCTAGGTTAATTTCCGTATCAATCGCTTAGCGACCCCGACCGCGGCCTCCTCGATCCGAAATGTGCGGGGCGTCTTTGTCCTCAATTCCTGTGGCATAATGGCACGGAGGCGGCGGTGCCGCCGCTCCCCCTTGCCCGGACGCGTCCCAGGCCTACGGTTCGAGGGTCGGCAAATGCAAGGGGGGAGTATGGCCGTACGAACTCAGTCGATCGTGGGAGCAGTCAGCCGGCGACCCCAGCGCATCGATGAGCGCCTGGATATAACCGTAGCAATAGGCGAAGGCGACGCCGGAGGGGTCGCGGCCGTCGATCTGCGGCACGTGGTCCGGCATCAGCATGTATTGGTAGCCGGCATCGCGGTAGGCGGCGAGCGAGCGCGGCATGTCCATATCGCCTTCGTCCGGGAACGCCTCCATGAAGTCGAGCTTCTTCCCCTTAATGTTGCGGAAATGCACGTTGAAGATTTTGCCGCGCTCGCCGAACCAGCGGATCACGTCGAAAATCTCGCGAGCCGGGTCGTCGAGCATTTCGGCGACAGTGCCCTGGCAGAAATTGAGCCCGTGATAGGGGCTCTCGTGCATTTGCACAAAGCGCTTCAGCCCCTCGACAGTGCCGAGCACGCGTGTCACGCCGCGATAGCCTGGCGGCGTGTAGGGGTCGTGGGGATGGCACGCGAGACGCACCTTTGCGGCGGTGGCGACGGGCACGATAGCGGCGAGGAAGTGTTCGATCCGCTGCCAGTTTTCCTCCTCAGAGACAATTCCGGCCCGGGTCGGCGGCGCGCTCTGGTCGGCGCGGCTCCAGCGGAAGGCGGCGTTGCGTGAGCCGCCGCGCCCCGGCTCGCGCTCGGTGCGCGGGATGCCGATGATGCAGAGATTGTATTTTGCGGCGGGGATGCCGGCGGCGGCTAGCCGCTCGATCAGCCCGCAAATGCTGTCGATTTCGCGCTGCCGCTCGGGATCCTTCCCCACCAGGATGTGGGGACTTTCCGCTTCCTCGATCGGCCGGGAAGATAGCGGCAATTGCAGCATGTCGAGTAAGAGGCCGAATGACTCGACATGCTCGCGATGCCGCTTCAGGACATCCAGGCTCCAATGATGCGGGTTGCCGGGCGGGTCGACGCAGACATGTCGGATGCCGAGCTGGGCCCAGACCTTGTAGTCGGAATCATCCCGCGGCCTGATCTGGGTGCCGAGGTACACTGGTTGCCTTAAAAGAAGGCGAGGGTGCGGATTTCGATGCTCTCGCGCGGCCGGGCGTGCGGCGGTGTGGTCGGGTCGTCGAAGGCAGTGTGAGCGGTGAACCGGGCGCGGCCGTCCTTCAGCGAGTCGAATACCTTGAAGACCAGCGCCTCGTCGGGGCGCATGTGCGGAAACCAATACCAGCGGTGCGCCGGGTTGTAGGTGATTGCGGAGGTCTGCCCGATCCGGTCCTGATACCGGCGCTCGGTCACCACCATGTCATCGGCCGAGAGGCTCTGTGCGTCGGCGATCGCCAGGGGCCAGCACTCGACGGGATGGCGGATTGGCCGCCACACCTGCACGATCGCAAAGCGGCGCTGCAGCAGTTCGTCGGCTTCGTCCGGCAACAAGTCGCGCACCCGCCTCGGCGCAGACCATTCGGTATAGTCATTGTGCACGCGACGCACGACCTCGCGGATCTTCGCGGCCTCGCGCAGGTCTTGGTCCGGCGTGCGCAAGGTGTGATCGAAGACAACAACGCGCAGGGCGCCGCTCTCCGCTTTCACCAGCGCTTCCATCTCCGGGTAGTAGACTTGGCGGATCTCGTCCTCATCGTAGAAATCGGCGACCTTGGTGTCGTGATGCAAAAAGCGAAAACCGTTACGCTCCAGGGTGAAGCGGTCGGCGTAGGGCCGGCCATTGCGTAGAGAGACGCGGTGAGGGTCGGAATCACCACCGCCGGTTCGCGTATCTGTTGTGCCGGGCGCGCCGACCAATGTGACCGGCATAGAGCCGGTATTCGCAAAATAATTGAGCGTCGCTTCGATTGTTTCCGTAACCGTGTCGAGTTCGGCGATCTGAACCATGAGGGCTCCCTCGCATCAATTCGCGAATGGATGATGGGGTGGCCCGCCCATCGATGCAACTCCCGCCCGACCGCATGCTCCAGCCTACCCACCAGCCCATTCGTGAAAAGAGGGCTGAGGTGAAAGCAACTTCCGGACTGTGGCTCAGCCGAGCCGGATCACCCGCAAGGCTATGACTGTTTCTGCGCTGGTACGGGCAAACCAGGGATCTTTACATTGACGGAGCCAAGATGATTGCGGCTGGTGAAGTACAGCGTCCTCCAGTCGTCGCCGCCGAAGGCCAGGTTGGTAGTGGCAGGAGCGCCGTGAACGATGCGGCCCAGTTTCTTGCCTTTCGGATCCGTGATCCATATCCCGCCGGCGCCACCGCAATACACGTTGCCCTCGACATCGACCTTCATCCCATCGGGGACGCCGGGTTCGTCGCCGCGCAAATCGGCAAAGACGCGATCGGTCTGCTTGGCTAGCGTGCCATTGGGCGCGAGATCGAACGCCCGGATATGGCCCCGCCGCGAGTCGTTGATGTACAGCACCTTCTCGTCGGGCGAGAAGGCCAGGCCGTTGGGCACTATGAAGTCCCCAATCAAGAGGCTCATCGTGCCGAGATCGGGTGTTACACGATAGACGCCGGAAAAGGTCAGATCCCACTGCTCGGGAGCGGCCGGGCTGGTCCAAGGATCGGTGAAGTAGATACAGCCGTCAGACTTGACGACGACGTCATTGGGTCGGTTTAGCTGCCGCCCCTGGAAGCTGTTGGCGATAACGGTCGTGCTGCCGTCAAGTTCCTGCCGCGTGACCCGCCGCGAGTCATGCTCGCAGGCCAACAGCCGGCCCTGCAGGTCGCGGGTCAGCCCATTGGCACGGTTGGTCGGCTCCTGGAACACCGAGACGGCCTTGCCGGGTTCATATTTCATCCGCCTGTTGTTGTGAATGTCACTGAACAGCAGGTAATGGCTCTCCTTCCACCACACCGGTCCTTCGGCCGGACCCAAAGCACCGCCGAACCCATCGGCGAGATGCTTGATCGGCTCGGACGGAGAGATGATACGCTCCAACTCGGGAGCCAATTGCTCGATCCGCGTCGAGGATTGTGACGAGGCACGACCAACGGACATAGCGATTCCTCCGGTTGCAACAGCCATTGCCAGAGCTTGGCGGCGTGAGAGGCTAATCTGAGCGTTCACCGCGCTTCCCCCGATCGCTGCTAGCCTACGGCGACGGCGTGCTGGTCGGCAAGGCACTCTTGCCGCGATCGGAAAGGACGTTCGCGGCTCAGTCGGAGGGGATTTCTCGGAGAATTGCCCGCTTCTGCCGCACGCCCTGCTCGTCAGGCTTGAACTCCCAGCCGGCAAATTCGTAGCGCTTGCGCGCCGTTTGTCGCGGCCGGGCGGCGCGGCCGACGGTTTTGGTGTCGATCTTCACCGGCGGGGTTTTCGCCGAGCCTTCAAGCAGACGCTGGCGCTGCGCTGCGCGATCTGGCCCCAGATAGGTGTAACCTGATTTGTGGCTGATCGGAGCAATCATGTAGGCGCGGCGGGCGGTCTCCGCCGCGGCTTCTGCAGCGCCGCATTCGAGACAGCAGTCGAAACCGAGCCGCGCCCGCGCCTCGGGAAATTCGTTACCGCAGCGGCAATACGGCATTACCGGGATATACTGACCTAAACGCGCGCTTTGAGGATGCGATCGATTTCGTCCGTCGTGACCCCATAAAGGTCGGCCACCTGCCGAGGCGTCATGCCGTAAGTTGCCAATGCACGCACCCGGCCGATTTGTGCAGGAGGCACGGTGGCGGTGGAGCGCCTCGCAATGCCCTTTCGCGGTATTTGCGGCGCCGCCGTTGGAGCTTCGACCTCCGAGGTCACCGGGAGCCGTGGCGCGACCGTGAAGATGCGCGGCTGACGCCGCGGCAGCTGCTCGGTCGCCGTACCGTCGCTCGATGCCGATGGAGGCGATTTCACTTCGGCGTTGTGCTGCGCCGGCTTAAAGAGCTCTTCGGCTGCTTGACGAGCTCGGGTGATCTTTTCTCGAGTATTTCGCTCGTCCGCTGATTGCCATTCGTCCACCGAGCGCAACTCCAAGAAGAATTTGTTAATATGCAGCTCGATATAAGTCGCGCCGGGAGCATTCGCAAGGCCGCCAAAGCATAGCGCGGTGATCTCGCGTAGCGCTAGTCGTCGCCGGATAGGAAAGGGGCGACCGTCTGCACAAAGGCCTGCGGCTGCTCGGCGTGGACCCAATGCCCGGCGCCTTTGATGTGCAAGATCCGGGTTTGCGGGAAGAGACGCCGGATAACGGGTTCGTGCGCAGGTTGGATGTAATTGGAGCGGGCACCGCCGACGAATAATGTCGGCCCCGAATAAGCGGTGCTCGCCGGTAAGTCGGGGAACCCTACAATATGCGGAAATTCGCGCTCTATCGCCTCGAGGTTCAGGCGCCAATGCGCGGCGGCTTCGCCGATCACCAAATTTTGCAACAAGAAAGCGCGCTCCGCCGGGTCGGGAATCGCCATTGCGAGCCGGACATCGATCTCGGCCCGCCGCGCCACCCCGGCTAGGTCGACCGCTCGCATCGCGCGGATATAGGCGAGCAGGCCCGGCGGATTGACGGCGGGGGCAATATCCACGACCACCAATCGATCGACCTCCCCGGGGTGGAGCAAGGCCGTCAGCATCGCGACCTTGCCGCCCATGCTATGCCCTAAGAGGGCCGCGTGTTCGATGTCGTGGGCGCGTAGCGATGCCCTCAAATCCTCGACCATTTCACCGTAGGACATTCCGTCTGCCCAGGGCGAGGCGCCGTGATTGCGCAAGTCGAATGCCAGAACGCGGTGGCGCGCTGCGAGGTGCTGGCCAACCGACCGCCAATTGCGGCCGGAGCCGAACAGCCCGTGCAAGATAGCCACCGGCGGCCCTGCGCCGTATTCGGAAGCAGCAAGCTCGACGGGCATAGGTCAGTGTCCTTTCGCTCGGCCCTCGTGGCCGGACTTGCAAACCCGGTCACAGGGGAACAAAAATCGAGCGTCCATGAAATTGGCCGGCAATAACGGTGAGGATGGCGTTGGGGAGGAGGCGATGCAGGGGTTGATGTCGGAGCGGCCGCTCCTGATCTCGGCGATCATCAAACATGCGGCTCTCTATCATCGCGACACGGAAATCGTCTCGCGCACTGTCGAAGGGGCGATCCACCGCTACACCTATGGCGATGCCGAGCGCCGATCCAGGAGGCTTGCGCGGGCCTTGCGGCGGCTCGGGATCGGGCTCGGCGACCGCGTCGGAACACTCGCCTGGAACACGTTTCGCCATTTCGAGCTTTATTACGGGATCTCGGGCATCGGCGCGGTCTGCCACACGATCAACCCTCGGCTCTTCGATGAGCAGATCCTCTACGTAGTCAATCACGCCGCGGACCGGTTGCTTTTTGTCGATACGTGCTTTGCCCCGCTGATCGAGCGGCTGGCGCCGCATCTGCCCGCCGACTGCCGGATCATATGGATGGCCGAAGAGGTCGCCGCGCCGGCGACAAGCCTGCCGTACCTGCTCTGCTATGAGGCGCTGATTGCGGCGGAGGACGAGGATTTCGAGTGGCCGGAGTTCGATGAACGGACCGCCGCCGCCCTTTGCTACACCTCCGGAACCACCGGCAACCCCAAAGGCGCCCTCTACAGCCATCGCTCCACCGTGCTGCATGCCTTTGGCATCTCGCTGCCCGACGCGATCCCGTTGTCGGCGCGCGACACGGTCTGCCCGGTAGTGCCGCTGTTTCACGCCTGCGGCTGGGGAATCGCCTACGCAGCCGCGATGAACGGGGCAAAACTGGTGCTGCCCGGGCCGCGGCTCGACGGGCAGAGCCTTTACGAGCTGTTCGAAGCCGAGGGCGTGACCGTGAGCCTCGGTGTGCCGACGGTCTGGCTCGGTTTTGAGACGTATCTCGCCGTCAGCGGCGCACGCTGCTCGTCGTTGCGCTGGATCCTGTCCGGCGGCTCGGCCGTGCCCCCCTCCCTGATCGAGGCCTTCGAAGGCCGGGGCATTCTGCTGCGTCAGGGCTGGGGCATGACCGAAATGAGCCCGCTCGGCACGACGGCGGCGCTGAAGGCGAAGCATCTCGGCCTCGATCCGGAGGCGCAGATGAACATAAAGGGCAAACAGGGCCGGCCGGTTTTCGGGGTCGAGATGAAGGTGGTCGACGATGCCGGGCAGCCCCAGCCTCATGACGGCAAATCGATGGGCGAGTTGCTGGTGCGCGGCCCGTGGATAGTCGCCAGCTATTTCGAAGATTCCGAGGCGAGCGCCGCAGCGATCGACAAGGACGGCTGGTTCCGAACCGGCGATGTCGCGACGATCGACCCTGACGGCTACATGCAGATCATGGATCGGCGCAAGGACGTCATCAAATCCGGCGGTGAGTGGATCAGCTCGATCGATCTCGAAAACGCCGCCATCGCGCATCCCGATGTCGGGGAAGCCGCGGTCATCGCGGTCCCGCATCCACGCTGGGCCGAGCGGCCGCTGCTGATCGTGACGCCACGGCCCAACTGCCGGCCGCACTGCGATCGCCTCCTCGCATTCCTCCGGGAGCGCTTCCCGCGCTGGATGCTGCCCGACGACGTGGTGGTGCTCGACGAACTGCCGCACACCGCGACCGGCAAAATCATGAAGACCCGGCTGCGCGAAATGTTCCGCGACCACCCTCTGCCCGAGCGTTGATATCGCCGTCACGCGACCCCATCCTCGGGATATGGCGGGTTGTTGGAGGAGCACGGTGCGTCCTTCGAGACAGCTGCTTCGCAGCTTCCTCAGGATGAGGAGAGTCTCATGCTGGGGAGAGCCAGTTAGGGCAAGTCTCGATGCACGCACGATCTGCATGCAGCGCCCCGAGCCGAGATGAGTGTCGTCGTTCGTTTCGCCCCCTCCCCGACCGGGTTTCTGCACATCGGTGGGGCACGCACCGCGTTGTTCAACTGGCTTTTCGCGCGACATCACGGCGGCAAGTTCCTGTTGCGCATCGAGGATACGGATCGCCTGCGCTCGACCCCGGAGGCGGTCGCGGCGATCATCGACGGGCTCGGCTGGCTGGGCCTCGCCTGGGACGGCGGCATCGTCCACCAATTCGAACACGCGCCACGCCACACCGCCATCGCGCGGCAGCTGCTCGCCGCGGGGCGAGCCTATTATTGCTACTGCACGCCGGCAGAACTCGAGGCAATGCGCGAGCGGGCGCGGGCCGAAAAGCGCTCGGTTCGCTATGACGGGACCTGGCGCGATCGCGATCCGTCCGAAGCACCGCGCGACGTGCCGCCGGCGATCAGGCTGAGGGCGCCGCAGCAGGGTTCGACGACGATTCGCGACCTTGTCCAGGGGGAGGTGACGGTCGCCAATAGCGAGCTCGATGATCTGATCATCCTCCGAGCCGACGGCACGCCGACCTATAACCTGTCGGTCGTCGTCGATGATCACGACATGGGGATTACCCATGTGATCCGCGGTGACGACCATCTCAACAATGCTTTTCGGCAGCAGCAGATCTATGAGGCGCTTGGCTGGACGGTTCCGGAATTCGCCCATGTGCCGATGATCCTCGGTGGGGACGGCGCAAAATTGTCAAAACGCCATGGCGCGCTCGGCATCGAGGCCTATCGCGAGCTCGGCTACCTGCCGGAGGCGTTGCGCAACTATCTGCTTCGCCTCGGTTGGAGTCATGGCGACGATGAGATCATCTCGACCGAGCAGGCAATCGCATGGTTCGACATCGAAGGGGTCGGCCGCGCCCCCGCCCGGTTCGATTTCGCCAAGCTCGATAGTCTGAACGGCCACTATATCCGCGCCGCTGCAGACGATCGTCTCGTCGCGCTAATCTCTCCGAAGCTTGAACAAGCTCTCGGAAAGCCGCTTGCCGACGCTGACGTCGAGCGGCTGCGCCAGGCAATGCCGGAGTTGAAGTTGCGGCCGAAGACTCTGGTCGAGCTCGCCGCGAATGCCCGTTTCCTGGTCGCGCCGAGGCCGATCCGGCCAGACGAAAAGGCCGCGAAGCTGCTCACTCCCGATGCGCGGCAGCTGTTGGCCGATTTGCTCGAGAGGCTTAGCGGCGCCGAATGGCAGACCAAACGGCTCGAGGATGAGGTGCGCGCGTTCGCCGAGAAGAAAGGAAGAAAGCTCGGCGCGGTCGCTCAGCCATTGCGCGCCGCTCTGACCGGCTCCCTCGCCTCCCCCGGAATCTTTGGGGTGATGGAGGTTTTGGGGCGAGAGGAGAGCCTGGGACGGATCGACGACGCGGCCCGATCGGCGGACTGATGCGGGCGTTTGCCAAGCACGGGCAAGAGGCCTATTTTTGCACTGCATCAGGCAACCGCCAGCAGGCCTAGCAAAGAGGTGGATCGATGGACGGCAACAACATGGTCACCGGAACGGTGACGCTCACCGACAATGAAACCGGAAAGTCGATCGATCTTCCGGTAATTGGCGGATCGATCGGTCCGCGCGTCATCGATATTCGCAAGCTTTATGCGCAGACCGGACATTTCACTTACGATCCGGGCTTCATGGCGACCGCGGCGTGCCGCTCGAACATCACCTATATCGACGGTGACGAGGGCGTATTGCTGTACCGCGGCTATCCGATCGAGGAGCTCGCGAAGAACAGCGACTTCATGGAAGTGTCCTATCTGCTGCTTTACGGCGAGTTGCCGACCGCCAAGGAAAGGGCAAAGTTCGTCCACGACATCACCCATCACACGATGGTGCACGAGCAGCTCAGCACCTTCTTCCGCGGCTTTCGACGCGATGCGCACCCGATGGCGGTCATGTGCGGCGTGGTCGGTGCTCTTTCGGCCTTCTACCACGACTCAACCGATATTCATGACCCATACCAGCGGATGGTTGCGTCTTATCGCCTGATCGCCAAGATGCCGACGATCGCAGCGATGGCGTTCAAATATTCGGTAGGCCAGCCATTCATCTATCCGAAAAACTCGCTGAGCTACGCCGAGAATTTCCTACACATGACGTGGGCGGTTCCTTGCGAGGACTACGAGGTGAACCCGGTCCTCGCGCGAGCGATGGATCGGATCTTCATTTTGCATGCCGATCACGAGCAGAACGCCTCGACGGCGACGGTGCGCAACGCCGGATCGAGCGGAGCCAACCCGTTTGCCTGCATCGCCGCCGGAATTGCCTCCCTCTGGGGTCCCGCGCATGGCGGCGCCAACGAGGCGGTCCTCAAGATGCTCGGCCGGATCGGCGACAAATCTCATATCAAAGAATTTCTCGACCACGTCAAAGACAAGAATGATCACGAATTGCTGTTCGGTTTTGGCCACCGCGTTTACAAGAACTACGATCCGCGAGCGCACGTTCTGCGCGATAGCTGTCACGAAGTGCTGGACGTGCTCGGAATTAAGAACGAGCCGCTGCTCGATCTGGCGATGGAGCTCGAAAAAATCGCGCTCAACGACGACTATTTCATAAAGCGGAAACTTTACCCGAACGTCGATTTCTATTCAGGAATTATTCTGAGAGCGATGGGATTTCCTACCTCGATGTTTACCGTTCTGTTCGCGATCGCACGCACGGTCGGTTGGGTTGCCCAATGGACCGAGATGATCGCAGATCCCGATTCCAAGCTCATGCGTCCGCGCCAGCTGTTTACCGGCTCTGCACAACGTCGCTACGTACCGGTCGAAAAGCGCGGCTGATCACGGTTCTCTGGGAGGAGGCTGTCGTATGGCGGATTACCAGCTGATTTCTGCGGATTCTCACGTCAGCGAGCCGCCCGATTTGTGGGCGACACGGGTCGACAAGCAGTATCGGGAGAGGGCGCCTCGGCTGATGCTCAATCCGCCCGGCAAGGAAGGCGCGTACTTCCTCTACGAGGGTTATGCGCCGCACCCGATCGGGATCGGGCTCGGCGCCGGCAAGAGCCCCGAGGAATTGGCCGAGTTTTTGACCAAGGCGACCTACGCGGATGCCCGCCCAGGCGGCTGGGACCCGGCTGAGCGGCTGAAGGACAACGAGCTCGACGGGGTCGAAGCGGACGTTCTCTACACGACCCTCGGCTTCCGCATCTTCTGGATCAAGGATGCGGGGCTGCAAGCGGACTGCTTCCGCGTCTACAACGACTGGCTCGCCGAATATTGCAGCCACGCCCCGAAGCGCATGGTCGGGTTACCGATGATCTCGCTTTACGACCCCGTGGCGGGCGCCC
>Ga0210410_10001541_pt1 | contig 21518 bp, 15 predicted proteins | sample IncBWC4MmetaG_FD_161058 | JGI IMG/M metagenome (GOLD analysis project Ga0210410, IMG submission 161058) | Forest soil microbial communities from Barre Woods Harvard Forest LTER site, Petersham, Massachusetts, United States - Inc-BW-C-4-M | ecosystem: Environmental > Terrestrial > Soil >... | reverse complement strand
CGCGCGCGTCCACGGCAGCGCCCGCCTCAGCACGTCCGAGCGCGTCGCCGACGCGGCGCAGGCGGACGCGATCGTGCTCACGCTCGGCACGCCGTCCTTCTCCCACATCGAGATCGACATGCGCGACATCCGCTCCGCGCTCGACGACCTGCTGCCGCACCTGCGCCCCGGCCACGTGATCGTGCTGCGCTCGACGGTCGCGCCCGGCACGACCGACTTCGTCGCCGGCTACCTCGAGCGCCAGCGCGGCCTGCGCGCCGGGGTCGACGTGCACGTCGCGCACGTGCCCGAGCGGATCGCGACGGGCAAGTTCCTCGACGAGATCGACACGCTGCCGTGCATCGTCGGCGCGGTCGGCGGCGAGGCCTCGGGCGAGCACGTCGCGCGTGTCTTCGGCTGCTTCGACGCGCCGGTCGTGCAGACGACGCCGGTACAGGCGGAGCTGGCGAAGATCTGGGCGAACATCCTGCGCTACACGCACTTCGCGCTGCCCAACCTGCTGATGATGGACTGCGAGCAGTACGACGCGAACGTGTTCGAGGTGATCGACCTGATCAACCGCGACTACCCGCGCGGCGGGATCGCGCAGCCCGGCTTCACCGCCGGCACCTGCCTGCGCAAGGACTTCACCTTCTCCGAGGAGCGCTCGAACGCGCCCGGCATGCTGCTCGCCGTCTCGCGCGTCAACGAGTCGGTCCCGCACTTCCTCGTGCAGGGGATGAAGCGCCGCTCGCCCGACGGCACGCTCAACGGGCGCAAGGTCGCCGTGCTCGGGCTTGCCTTCAAGGGCGACACGGACGACGAGCGCGACTCGCTCGCACACAAGCTGGTCCGCCTGCTCGAGCGCGAGCTGGCCGACGTCGCCGTGCACGACCCCGTCGTCGCCTCGCCGACGCAGCCGCTGGAGGTGGCGCTGCACGAGGCGCAGGTCGTCGTCGTCGCTGCGAACCACGCCGCCTTCGCGCCGTCGGAGACGCGCGTCGCGATCGGGACGCTGTCCGTGCCCGACTGCCTCGTCGTCGACCCGTGGAACCATCTCGGCTCCGGCCAGGTGTTCGCGTTCGCCGAGGAGCTGATCCCGCTGTCGGTGGAAGTCCGCAGCGGGCGCGGGGAGGCGCCGGCTGGTGGGGGGGGGGGGGGGGAATCCCTTTGACGCGCGTGCTCGTGACAGGCGGCGCCGGCACGATCGGCGCTGCGGTCGTGCGCCGCCTGCTCGGCGACCCGCGCTACGACGTGCGCGTCTCCGACCAGCGCCCCGCGCCGCAGTGGATGCGCGAGAGCTGCGAGGTCCACACCGGCGACCTGCGCGAGGTCGCGCAGGCGAAGCTCGCGATGCGGGACTGCCCGCTCGTCATCCACCTCGCCGCGATCGTCGGCGGGATCGGCAACTTCCACAAGCTGCCCCACACGCTGACGGAGGTCAACAACGGCCTCTGCAACGCCGTCTTCCGCGCGGCGCTCGATCTCGGCGTCGAGCGCTTCACGTATGTGTCGTCCTCGATGGTGTTCGAGCGCGCGACCGAGTTCCCGACGACCGAGGCGCACCTGCCCGACTGCCCGACGCCGCAGTCCGCCTACGGCTACTCGAAGCTGACGGGCGAGGTCTGCTGCCGCGCGGCGCACGCCGAGCACGGCCTGCCCTACACGATCTGCCGCCCCTTCAACGCCTACGGGCCGGGCGAGCTGCCGGACCCCGAGCCGGGCATCGCGCACATGGTCCCCGACGTGATCAAGAAGGTGCTGGCGGGGATGAGGCCGCTGCCGATCTTCGGCGACGGCACGCAGACGCGCACGCTCACGCACATCGACGACATCGCCGACGGCGTCGTCACCGCGATGGCCTCGCCCGCCGGCTTGAACGAGGACTTCAACATCTCCGCCTCCGAGGAGCTGACCGTCGCCGAGACGGCGCGCATCATCTGGGAGGCGTGCGGCGAGGACCCCGCGGAGCTCGCGCTGGAGCACCTGCCGACGTTCGAGGTCGACGTCGTGCGCCGCTGGCCGTCCGTCGAGAAGGCGAGGCGCCTGCTCGGCTGGGAGGCGCAGATCGGCGTGCGGGAGGGCATCGCGCAGACGGTCGCGTGGCTGCGGGAGCAGACCGTGCCCGCGACGGCCGCCTGACGGCGATCTGTCGCCGATTCGACAGACGGCGTGTGCGCCACGCGACAGCCGTGCGGCGCTCGATCGAGGAGCATGATGCGCGAGTCCCCTCCCAGCGAACAGGAGCGCCGAACCAGATGACCGCCACCAGACTTCTCCGCACGACGCTCGCGCTGCTGATCGCGGCCGCGCTCGCCCCGGCGCTCGCCGCCGCCGCGCCGGCTGTCAATGGCGAGTTCTCCCTCACCGGCAAGCCCGTCCACCTCGCGCAGGGACCCGATGGCAACATCTGGGTCGCGCTGACGGACTCGACGAGAGGGAACGACGTCGCCAAGGTGACGCCCGCCGGCGTCGTCACGGAGTTCGACCTGCCGGTCATCATCAACACGAACGGCATCGTCGCCGGCCCCGACGGGAACCTGTGGGCCACCCACAGCGGCGGCGTGTTCCGCTTCGCGCCCGCGAACCCGGTCGGCGGGACGGACTTCCCCGTCGCCCAGATCACCGACCCGCGGCCGATCGTCGTCGGCCCGGATGGCAACCTCTGGACCGCATCCGCGGACAACGCGCTCAGAATCACGACGGCGGGCGTCGCGACGCCGTTCAGAGTGACCGGGATGACTGCGCACGACATCGCGCGCGGCGGCGACGGCAACCTCTACGTCGCCGACGGCAGCGGGCGCGTCGTCGGCCTCACGACGGCCGGCGCCACGACCTTCTACCCGACCGGCGGGAACCTGCAGGGCGTCGCAGCCGGCCCCGGCACGCAGATCGCGTACACCAACCCCGTCAACACACCCGAGCAGATCGGGCGCATCACCCCGGGCACGCTCACGCCGATGACGACCGACGTGCCGAACGTCGACCCGACCGGGATCGTGCTCGGCGGCGACGGCGCCTACTGGATCGCGAACTTCGGCGGCAACACGCTGAGCCGCTTCACGACCGGCGGCCAGCTCACGTCGCTCTCCGGCCTCAGCGCCGCCTCCGGCCCGCGCTACATCACCACCGGCCCCGGCAACACGCTGTGGGTGGGCCTCGAGACGGCGCAGAGAGTCGCGCGCATCACGGGCGTGACGGCGCCGACGACGCCCCCCACGACGCCGCCGGCCTCGCCACCGGCCAACGACACGACGCCGCCGACGCTCACGGCCCTCTCCCTGCCGAAGAGGCTCCACCCGGGCCAGCACGCGACGATCCAGGTGACGCTCTCCGAGCCCGCGAAGCTGACGCTCCGCTTCGCGCGCGTGCTGCCCGGCCGCCGCGCGAAGTCCGGCAGATGCGTCGCGCCGACGCGCAGGCTGCGACACGCGGCCCGCTGCACGCGCGTCGTCGCCGTCGGGACGCTGACGCGCGCCAACGTCGCCGGAGGCGTCGCGAAGCTCTCGTGGGACGGGAGGCTCGGCGGCCGCAGGCTCGTCGTCGGCTCCTACCGGCTGACGATCTCCGCCACGGACCTCGCCGGCAACCCGTCGAGACGCTCGGTCGCGACGAGCTTCGAGGTCGTGAAGCCGAGCAGACACCGCTCGCGCGCCCACAAGCCGCAGGCGCGCGCCAACCGCTAGGCCTCGCGCGACGATGCAACCCGTCTCCGCCACGATCGTCGTGCCGACGCGCGACCGCGCCGGCTACCTCGACGTCGCGCTGCGCTCGTTCGCGTCGCAGGCGATCGACGCCGGCGCCGAGGTGATCGTGGTCGTGGACGGGCCGGACGCGGAGAGCGTCGCGGTCGCCGAGCGGCGCGGCGCGCGCGTGATCGAGCAGCCCGAGCCGCGCGGGCCGAACGCCGCCCGCAACGCCGGCTGGCAGGCGGCGCGCGGCGACCTGGTCGTGTTCGTGGACGACGACGTCGAAGCCCCGCGCAGCTGGCTCCCGTCGCTGCTCGCGGCGGCCGCCGCGACGCCCGAGCGCGACGTCTTCGCCGGGCCGATCCGCGCCGCCATCGAGGGCGGCGGGCTGCGCTCGTGCGGGCGCGAGGGGCCGCCGATCACGACGCTCGACCACGGCCCGGCCGACGTCGACATCCACGTCGGCTGGACCGCGAACCTCGCGATCCGCCGCGCCGCGCTGGAGACGATCGGCGGCTTCGACGAGTCGATCCCCGTCGGCGCCGGCGACGAGGAGGAGTGGCAGGAGCGCCACCGCTCGACCGGCGGCCGCGTCCGCTACGTCGCCGCCGCCGGCCTCGACCACCGCCGCGCGGGACCGGACGCCACGCTGCGCGCACTGGGGCGGGCGCAATATCACCGCGGCCGTGCCGCGCGCCGGCAGGACGTCCGCAAGGGCGTCGCCCCGTCGGTCACCGCCGAGCTGCGCACCGTCGCCGGCTGTCTCTGGCACGTCCCCCGCCGCGCCTGCCTCAACGGCGTCACCCTCACCGCTCACGCGCTCGGGCGCACGCGGGAGGCGCTCGCGCGATGAGTGCGACGCCGCCGACCGACCCCGTCGGGCCGCGCTCGCCGACCGGCGACGCCGCTCCCACGCCGGCTGGTTCCACGCCGGCCCGCCCCACGCCAGCCGCTCCCACGCCAGCCGCTCCCACGCCGGCTGGTTCCACGCCGGCCCGCCCCACGCCAGCCGCTCCCACGCCAGCCGCTCCGACGCCAGCCGGCCCCGACGACTGGGCCTCCGGCGAGAGCGGGATCGTCGGGGGGATCCGGCTCGGCGTCCGCACGCGCGTCGAGGACGCGCTGCTCGACGCGCGCCGCTGGGCCGCGCTCGAGCCGTGGCGCCTCGCGCGCGCCGCCCGCAGCGCGCCGCCGCGCCGCCGCGTGCTCGCGATCGGGATCGAGCGCGAGGACGTCGCCGGGCTGATGCCGCAGGCGCGCGCCGAGCTGGCGCGCTCGCGCCACGACGTCGAGGTCGCGACGAGCGGCGTCGGCGGGCGCGGCAAGTTCGAGAACCTCAACGCGCTGCTCGACGCGCACCCGCTCGCCGGCCGCGACTGGCTGCTCGTGCTCGACGACGACGTCGCGCTGCCGCACGGCTTCCTCGACGCCTTCCTGTTCCTCGCCGAGCGCTTCGGGCTGCGGCTCGCGCAGCCCGCCCACCGCCGCCGCTCGCACGCCGCCTGGCGCATGACGCGCCGGCAGGGCGGGAGCGTCGTGCGCGAGACCGGCTTCGTCGAGATCGGGCCGGTATGCGCGTTTCACCGCGACACGTTCGATACGCTGCTGCCCTACCCGCAGCTGAAGGCCGGCTGGGGACTCGACTCGCACTGGGCGGCGCTCGCGCGCGAGCGCGGCTGGAAGATCGGCGTCGTCGACGCGACCCCGATCCGCCACGTCATGCGCCCGATCGCCGACAGCTACTGCCGCGCCGACGCCGTCGCCGAAGCGCAGGCGTTCCTCGCCGGGCGGCCGTACGTGACGGCCGCGGAGGCGCAACGCACGCGCGCCGCGCACAGGCGCTGGTGACCGCAGCGATGCGCGCGCAGCAGACCGCCCGCCCTCGACCCGCGCGGGCCCGTGCCCGCCGCCGGGCTCCCGTGCCAGGCGCCCGGCGCCGCCGCTGAGGCCGATGCGCGTCGCGATCGTCGCCGAGTACTACCCGCGTGCGTCGGACCCGGTGCTCGGCGTGTGGGCGCACCGCCAGGCGCTCGCCGCGCGCGACGCCGGCGCCGACGTGCGCGTGCTCGTGCTGCACCGCCCGCTGCCGCCGCTCGCCGCGCTGCGCGAGCGCGACCTCGCAGCCGCGCGCGCCGCGCTCAGGCAGCCGCGCCGCGCGACGCTCGACGCGATCGAGATCGCCTACGTCCCGTATCTCTCGCCGCCGCGTCCCTGGAGCTACTCGACGTGGGGCGCGTGGGCGGCCCCACAGCTCCGCCGCGCGCTCGAGCGGCTCCACGCGCGCTTCCCGTTCGATCTCGTGCACGCGCACTACGCGGTCCCCGCGGGCGACGCGGTGCGTCGTATCCGGCCCGATGTCCCGCTCGTCGTCTCGGTCCACGGCGGCGACGTGCTCGCGACCGCGCAGCGCAGCGCCCACGCCCGTCGCACCGTCGCGCGCACGTTCCGGCACGCGAGCCTCGTGCTCGCCAACAGCGCCGGCACGGAAGCGCGCTGCAGGGCGCTTGGCGCACGCGCGACGACCGTCGTCCACCTCGGCACCGACCTCCCCGCGACGCCGGCGCGCCGCGACGACGAGCCGCCCACGCTCGTCACCGTCGGCCACCTGGTCGCGCGCAAGCGGCACGCCGACGTGGTCGAGGCGCTCGCCCTGCTCGCGCCGCGACACCCCGGCCTCCGCTACGTGATCGTCGGCGAGGGACCGGAGCGGCACCGCATCGAGGCGCTGGCCGCGCAGCTCGGCGTGCGCGACCGTGTCGAGCTGACCGGCCAGCTCCGCCCCGCGGACGCACGCGAACGCGCAGCCCGAGCCGACCTCTTCGTCCTCCCCAGCATCGACGAGGCGTTCGGCGTCGCGTACGTCGAGGCGATGGCCGCCGGCGTCCCCGCGATCGGCTGCGAAGGCGAGGACGGCCCGGACGAGATCGCTGCACAAGGCCCCGGCCTGGTCCAAGTCGCGCCACACAGCCCACGAGCCCTCGCCCACGAGATCGACCGTCTGCTCGGCGACAGCCAAGCGCGCACAGCCCTCGGCGCACAGGCCCGGAGAACAGTGGAAGCAGCCTTCACGTGGGCCGTCTGCGGCGAGCAGACGGCCCGGGCCTACGAGCGCGCGCTCGACGACACGTTTCGCCCCCGCAGCCCGGGGTAGCTCAGCCATCAAGGCGCTTCCCAGGCCCGGCGCGCCTCGGGCCGGGAGGCGCCTGCCGCCGCGCTGGCCTGGTCGGCGGGGGCCATCCCGGTCCCGAGCCCCCGCCGCCGGCGCGGCGGCCCGACGGTGCACATGAGCACGCCACCGCAGCAACTTCGACCGCAAGGACCCGTTGAGGCATCAGGGCAGCGCGATCCACCCCCCTTGGTAGCGTTGGCCCGCCTGCGACCCCGCGACCTCGCGTCGCACCATCCATGCGCCTCTCGATCCCCCTCCGCACGCTCGTCCTCTGCGTCCTGCTGCTCGCGCTGCCGGCCGCGTCGGCGAGCGCCAACGCCACCGACGACCGCATCGTGCAGGACTGCCAGCACTCGGCGACGGGCGCGCTGACCGGCAGCTACACGAAGGCGCAGCTGCGCCACGCGCTGCACAACCTGCCCGGCGACGTGCAGGAGTACTCGGGCTGCCACGACGCGATCGCCCAGGCGGCGAGCGCGGGCTCCGGTCACAGCGGCGCCGGCGGCGGCAGCGGCGGCGGGAGCAACACGGCCGGCGGCGGAGGCGCAGGCACGGGCGGGGCCGGGTCGAGCGGAAGCGGCGGGGGCGGAGCCGGCGGCACGTCCGCGACCGGTCCCACCACGGACGCCCAGCCCCCGGCCGGCGCCGAGCGGCCGCTGCAGGTCGCGGGCGCGGCCGTCGCCCCCGGCACGCTGCCGGCGATCGGACGGGACTCGCACAAGCTGCCGACGGCGCTGCTCGTCGTGCTCGCGCTGCTCGGCCTCACGGCGCTCGCGTCGACCGCCCTGACGATCGGACGTCGTGCAGTCGCTCATCGCCGACCTTAGGCCCGGCGACGGCGGGACGACGTCCGGGCGGGCGGGGATCGTCTTCCGCACGCGCCGCCGGCTCGCCGCCAACCCCGGCCCGCTCGTCGCGCTCGCGCTCGCGGCGCTGCTCGTCGCGGTCGCGTTCGTCGCGCGCGGCGGCTCCGCGCTGTCGCGCACGACGACCGTCGCGATCGCGCTCACGCTGCTCGGCGCGGCCGCGGTCGCCGTCGCGATCCTCGCGCGCCCGCCGCAGCGGCGGCTGTGGGGCGGCGTCACGCTGCTGCTGTTCGCCGCGCTGACCGTCTACACGGCCCTGTCGATCGCCTGGTCGGTGCAGCCGTCGGACTCGTGGCAGGCGGCGAACCTCACGCTCGCCTACCTCGCCGCGTTCGCGGGCGCGGTCGCGCTCGTGCACGTCGCCCCCGCGCGCTGGAGCGCGGTGCTCGGCGCCGTCGTGCTCGCGTCGGTCGTGCTGTCGGGCTACTCGCTGCTCGCGAAGGTCTTCCCCTCGATCAGCCCGCTCGACCTCTACGCGCGCCTGCGCGCGCCGTTCGACTACTGGAACGCGGTCGGGCTGATGGCGGCGCTCGGGATCCCCGGCTGCCTGTGGCTCGGCGCACGGCGCGAGGGCCACGCGGCCCTGTCCGCGCTCGCAGTGCCGGCGCTCGGGCTGCTGCTCGTCGCGCTGCTGCTGTCCTACGGGCGCGGTCCGCTGCTCGCCGCCGCGGTCGCGATCGCCTGCTGGTTCGCCGCCGTGCCGCTGCGGCTGCGCGCCCTGGCGGTGCTCGCAGCCGCCGGTGCCGGCACCGCGGTCGTCTGCGCCTGGGCATTCGCGAACGACGCGCTCACGAAGGACGGGACCCCGATCGACGTGCGCGCCGACGCCGGCCACTCGCTCGGCGCGCTGCTGCTCGTGCTGGTCGTCGTGCTGCTGCTCGCGGGGCTCGCGCTCGGCTTCGCGATGTCGCGAACGGTGCTCACGTCGCAGCGGCGCCGCACGATCGGCGCGCTCGTGCTCGTGGCGCTCGCGCTCGTGCCGCTCGCGGGGATCGGCGGGCTGGCCGCCTCGCACCGCGGCCTGACGGGATCGATCTCCCATGGCTGGCACCAGCTGACGGACCCGAACGCGCAGCAGCCGGCGAACGACCCGAGCCGCCTCGCGTCCGTCGGCGGCGTGCGCGCCCGCTACTGGGACAACGGCTTCACGATCTGGCGCAAGGCGCCGTGGATCGGGGTCGGCGCCGACGGCTACGCGACGGCGCGCCGCCCGATCCAGCCGGACCGGTTGCGCGTGCGCCACGCGCACGGCTACGTGCCGCAGACGCTCGCGGACCTCGGCCTGATCGGGATGGGGATCAACGTCGCGCTGCTGCTCGCGTGGCTCGGCGCCGCCGCGCGCGCGACCGGCGTGCGCCCGCGGCACCGCTGGGGCGCGTGGCTGTGGACGCTCGCACGCATGCGCAACGCGCACACGCGCCCCGCGCTGCGGGCGGGCGGGCCACTGCCGATGACGCCGGAGCGGATCGGGCTGATGACGCTGGCGACGACGGCGATCGCGTTCGGCGTCCACTCCGCCGTCGACTGGACGTGGTTCGTCCCCGGCACGGCCGTCACCGGGCTGCTGTGCGCCGCCTGGGTCGCAGGTCGCGGCCCGCTCGACGCGCCGTCCCTGGAGCGCGCTGCGTTGCCGCGCGGGCGCGCCGGCTGGCGCGCTGCGCGCGGCCGACTCGCGCTCGCGGCGCTCGTCGTCGCCGCCGGCCTCGCGGGGGCATGGGCGATCTGGCAGCCGCAGCGCTCGGTCGACGCGAGCGACGCCGCGCTCGCCGCGCTCGACGCCGGCCACGTGCAGGAGGCGCTCGCGGACGCCCAGCGCTCGGCCGACGTCGACCCGCTCTCGATCGACCCGCTGCTGACGCTCGCCGCCGCCCAGACCGCGGCGCGCGAGCCGGCTGCCGCGCGAGCGACGCTCCAGCGCGCCGTGAGGCTGCAGCCCGCGAACCCGGAGACGTGGCTGCGCCTCGGCTCCTTCGAGCTCGCGCAGGGCCACGCGCGACGCGCGCTCACACTGCTCGGCGCCGCGATCTACCTCGACCCGCACGGGCCCGAGGCGCAGACCGCCTACGCACAGGCGCAGCAGCAGGCTGCAAGGTAGCTGCGCCGGGTTCGCTTCGGCGCGTTTGATCAAGCTTTCTCAAGCAATCAAACCTCCCATACCGGTCGGGGAAGCTCCCAGACGCTTGCGGCCATCCCCGACATAGCGTAGATGTGCCAACTTAGATGGCACATTCGAACGGACGGCCGCGGGTCCTGGTCGCCGACGGCGACGAAGAGGCGCTCAAGCGGACGGTCCTGCGGCTGGGCCGCGCGGGCTACGACGTGCTCGTCGCACGCGACGGCGAGGAGGCGCTGGAGCGCGCAGCCGCCGAGCACCCGGACCTGTGCGTCATCGACGTCGTGATACCGAAGCTCAACGGCTACGACGTGGCACGCCGCCTGCGCGCCGACACGCGCACCAGCGACGTCCCGATCCTGCTGCTGACCGCGCTCGCCCGCGAGGCGACCGGCTTCGACTCCGGCGCCGACGGCTACGTGGCGAAGCCGTGCAGCCCTCACGAGCTGCGCACCCGCGTCCACGCGCTGCTCAGGCGCGGGTAGCGCGACCCGCCCCCGGCGGCGTCCGCCGCCCCCCGCCTCAGAACGCCCCGCGCCGCAGCAGCACCGCGGGCACGGTCTTCAGCAGGATCACGAGGTCGAGCGCGACCGACCAGCGCTCGAGGTAGAGGAAGTCGAGTCGCACCAGCTCGTCGAAGTCCAGCTCCGCGCGGCCGGAGACCTGCCACAGGCCGGTGACGCCCGGCAGCACGAGGTAGCGCTTCTTGTGCCACTCCTCGAGCTTCTCGAAGTCGCGCAGCGGCAGCGGCCGCGGCCCGACGAGCGACATGTCCCCGCGCACGACGTTCACGAGCTGCGGCAGCTCGTCGAGCGAGAAGCGTCGCAGCAGGCGGCCGACGGGCGTCAGGCGCGGGTCGTCGCGGATCTTGAACAGCGCGCCGTCCATCTCGTTGAGCGCCTCGAGCTGCTCCTGCGCGTGCTCGGCGTCGTCGCGCATCGTGCGGAACTTGAGGCAGGCGAACGGCGCGCCGCCCATCCCGGGCCGCGCCGAGGGATAGAGCACCGGGCCGCGCGAGGTCAGCTTGACCGCGAGCGCGATCGCCGCCAGCAGCGGCGACAGCAGCACGAGCAGCAGCGTCGCGCCGATCACGTCGAACGTCCGCTTGATCGCGAAGTCCACGCCCTCGAACACCGGCGGGCGCAGCGTGAACAGCGGCAGCGCCTGCCCCGGCACGAATTCCGCGCGCTGCGTGAGGATGCCCATCGTCGACGGCGCGACGTGGACTTCCACCCCGCGGCGGTGGCAGACGTCGACCAGCTCGACCGCCTGCGCCTGCGGGAAGTCCGGGTCGGCGATGATCACGTCCTGCACGCGGTGCTCGCCGAGGATCTCCGCCAGGTCCGCCAGCACGCCGAGCGAGCGCAGCCCGTTGTCCGGCCGCGGCGTGAGCGAGATGTAGCCGACCGGCTCGATCCCCCCGTGCGGCGAGTCCGCGAGCGCGTGCGCGACCTGGTCGAGGTGGCGTCCGCTGCCGACGAGCAGCGTGCGGCGCGAGTAGCCGGCCGACGCGAGCAGCCAGCCCGTGACGAGCGTATGGGTCCAGCGGAGCACCGAGATCGTCACGATCGCGAGCGCGAACGAGCCGTAGAAGATGTAGTAGCTGGAGAACGTGTGGCCGCTCGCAACCGAGAACACGAGCGCGACGATCGAAACCTGGAACAGCGAGGCGACGATGCGCGTGAGGCCGGGCCGGCGCGAGCGCTCCGCGTAGAGGTCCGAGCGCGCGAACAGCAGGATCGTCAGCAGGTACGCGAACGCGAGGAAGTCGCGCGTCTGCCCGGCGGCGAAGTGCGCCGCATCGCCGAGGTCGTAGCCGCCCTTGAGGAGCGCCTTCAGCAGCAGCGCCGTGAACAGCGCCGCCCACACCCCCGCGAAGTCGAGCGCCAGCAGCGAGAGGACGCGCAGCGCCTTGCGCAGCGTCGCCATCCGCAGCAGGAACGACAGCGCGGGCGGTCGCTTGCGGCGCACGTCGCGATCGGGGAGCACCGCGACCGCGGTCTCCTGCGGTTGATCGAGATCGAGTGCGCCGTTCGCCACCGGGTCGGTTCGCCTCCAGCGCTTCAAACGGAAGCGCGCTGCGTAGGTTGCGGTCTTTACCTGGGGGCGCCGACGAGCGCTTCGACGCCGGCTTCGTCGATCGTGCGGCGCAGGCCCTCGCGCAGGTCGACCTCCGGCTCCCAGCCCAAGACCTCCCGCGCGAGCGCGATGTCCGGCTGGCGCACCTGCGGGTCGTCGGTCGGGAGCGCCTCGAAGACGATCTCCGAGCGTGAGTTGGTGATAGCCACGACCGCCTCCGCCAGTTCGAGCAGCGTGAACTCGTTCGGGTTGCCGACGTTCACCGGGTGGTGGTACCCCGACTCGGCGAGCGCGATCATGCCGCGGATCAGGTCGGACACGAAGCAGAACGAGCGCGTCTGCGAGCCGTCGCCGAAGACGGTGATCGGCCGGTCCTGCAGCGCCTGGCGCAGGAACGTCGGGATCGCGCGCCCGTCGTGCGGGCGCATCCGCGGTCCGTAGGTGTTGAAGATGCGGATGATCGACGTGTCGACGCCCTGCTGACGGTGGTAGGCCATCGTCAGCGCCTCGGCGTAGCGCTTCGCCTCGTCGTAGACGCCGCGCGGTCCGATCGGGTTGACGTGGCCCCAGTAGGACTCCTGCTGGGGATGGACCTGCGGGTCGCCGTAGACCTCGCTCGTGGAGGCGAGCAGGAAGCGCGCGCGGTGGCGCTTCGCGAGCCCGAGCGTGTGGTGCGTGCCGTACGAGCCGACCTTCAGCGTGTGCAGCGGCAGCCGCAGGTAGTCGATCGGCGAGGCCGGCGAGGCGAGGTGGAAGACGAGGTCCACCGGCTCGTCGACGTGGTAGGGCTCGATGATGTCGAGGTTGAGGTGGACGAACTCGGGCTGACGGATGTGCGCGACGTTCGTGAGCGAGCCCGTCTCCAGGTTGTCGACGCAGATCACGCGATGGCCGCGGCGCAGCAGCTCGTCGCAGAGATGCGACCCGAGGAATCCGGCTCCCCCGGTCACGAGGCAAGTTGACATGGGGGCGCAGGATACCCGTCGCAGCGGCCTTCACTACGATCGACGCGCCGGGCCGGGCGGACCGGCATCACCACGCGACCAGAGGAGCACCATGGCAGCCACCCGCTTCGTCGAGCGTCTCAACGAGCAGATCGCCTACGAGTTCGCCGCCTCTCAGCAGTACATCGCGAACGCCGTCTACTACGACGCGGAGACGCTGCCGCGGCTCGCCGCCTTCTTCTACGCGCAGGCGCTCGAGGAGCGCAACCACGCGATGATGATGGTGCGGTACCTGCTCGACGCGGACGCCGACGTCGCGATCCCCGGCGTCACGGCCCCGGAGGCGGGCTTCGCCGACGTCGTCGCCCCGGTCGCGCTCGCGCTGGAGCAGGAGCGCCGCGTCAGCGACCAGATCGCCGCGCTCGCCGGGATCGCCCGCGAGGAGGGCGACTTCCAGAGCGAGCAGTTCATGCAGTGGTTCCTCAAGGAGCAGGTCGAGGAGGTCGCCTCGATCTCCGCCCTGCTGAAGGTCGTCCAGCGCGCCGACGGCAGCCCGATGGCGATCGAGGACTACCTCGCGCGCGAGCACGGCGGCCGCGGCGACGGCGCCGACCCGACCGCCCCGACGGCCGCCGGCGGCGCCGTCTGACGCAGCGCTCGCCCGCGGCGTCGCACCTTCGCGGCGCCGCTGCGGCGCAGTCGCAGCAATCCACGCGCTCCGCCTTCCGGCACCGCATCCGCGACTATGACGCGGCGGCCGACTACTTGTACCTCACGAAGGGCGTCCCGCTCGGACCTGCCGACGACGACACGCGCGAGGGCCACACCGTCTTCCTTGGCGAGCACGACCGCGTGATCTGCCTGCTCGTCAACGGAGCCCGCTGGCATCTCGACCGCGACGGCGCGATCGACGTGACGTTGCGCGACGGCGGCCCGACGACGCGGCTGCCGCGCGAGGTGGTCGAGCCACTGCTGGTGGACACGCCGGTCTACTGACCGGCGGGACCGGGCGGCGGCGGGGTGCCGGGGACCCACGTCGCGCCGCCGGCCGCGTCGACCTCGCGCTTCCAGATCGGCGCGAGCTGCTTCAGGCGGTCGATGATCTCGCGGCCGCCGGCGAACGCCGCGGGACGGTGCGGTGCGGAGACGGCGACGATCACGGACGCCTCCGACAGCGGCACCGTGCCGACGCGGTGCTCGGCGGCGGCGGCGCAGAGCCCGTGGCGCTCGATCGCCTCCGCGACGATCGCGCGCATCTGGTCGAGGGCCATCTCGGCGTAGGCCTCGTACTCGAGCGACGGCACCTCGCGCGTGACGCCCGAGAATGTCACGACCGCGCCGGCGCGCGGGTCGCGCACGTAGGCGACGAGCGCGTCGAGCGACAGCGGTCCGTCGGCGATTGCGACGTGCGGCGCAGGCGCGCCCCCACCACCGTCCCCGGCGACGTCCGGTGCGTCCGCAGGCGCAGCATCGCGAGCCGGCTCGTCCGCCCCACCCGACACCGGTGGGATCAGCGCCAGCTCGTCGCCCGGCGCGAGCGGCGTGTCGGCGTCGGCGTACGCGCGGTTGACCGCCATCACGAGCGGCAGCCCGGCTGCCAGCTGCTCGACCGCGGCGAGCGCGTCGCGCACGCGCGCGCCGTCCGGCAGCTCCAGCGACAGCTCGCTCGCGCCGGCGCGCTCGCGCAGCATGGCGAACAGGCGGATGCGCACGATCATCGCGGCCCAGCGTACGCGACCCTCAGATACGTGACCCTCCTCGCGTCACCGCGAAGCCGAGAGGCGGGAAGTAACCTTCGCCCCCCATGAGCGCCACCGAGGACCATCGCTTCGTCGCCCCGATCGTCGGCTCGGACGACCCGCGCCGCTTCACCGACTCCGGCATCGAGATCAAGCCCCTCTACGACGAGAGCGACGTCCCGCAGCCGCTCGAGCTCGGCGAGCCAGGGTCCTTCCCGTACACGCGCGGCGTGCACCGCGAGATGTACCGCAGACAGCTGTGGACGATGCGGCAGTACGCCGGCTACGCCTCCGCGAAGGAGTCGAACGAGCGCTACAAGTACCTGCTCGCGCACGGCTCGACCGGCCTCTCGATGGCGTTCGACCTGCCGACCCAGCTCGGGCTCGACTCCGACGACCCGCGTTGCCTCGGCGAGGTCGGCCGCACCGGCGTCGCGATCGACACGATCGACGACATGCGCACCGCGTTCGACGGGATCCCGCTCGACCAGGTCTCGACGTCGATGACGATCAACGCCCCCGCCGCGGTGCTGCTGCTGCTCTACCAGCTCGTCGGCGAGGAGCAGGGCGTCGAGCCGGCGAAGCTGCGCGGCACGACCCAGAACGACATCATCAAGGAGTACGTCGCGCGCGGGAACTTCATCTACCCGCCCGAGGGCTCGATGCGCCTCACGACGGACCTCTTCGCCTACTGCCGGGACAACGTTCCAAGATGGAACACGGTCTCGATCTCCGGCTACCACTTCCGCGAGAAGGGCTGCTCGGCTGTGCAGGAGGTCGCGTTTACGCTGTCCAGTGGGATCGCGTACGTTCAGGCAGCAGTCCACGCGGGTCTTGCGGTCGACGAATTCGCGCCGCGCCTTGCGTTCTTCTTCAACGGCCACAACAACGTGTTTCAAGAGGTGGCCAAGTTCCGAGCGGCCCGCAAGATGTGGGCCGACATCATGCGGAACCGCTTCGGCGCACAGGACGAGCGGTCGCTCAAGCTGCGCTTCCACACGCAGACGGGCGGCGTCACGCTGACCGCGCAGCAGCCGGAGAACAACATCGTGCGCGTCGCGCTGCAGGGCTTCGCGGCCGTCTGCGGCGGCACGCAGTCGCTGCACACGAACGGCTTCGACGAGGCGCTCGCGCTGCCGACCGAGCACGCCGCGAAGATCGCGCTGCGCACGCAGCAGATCATCGGCCACGAGTCGGGCGCCGCCGACACCGTCGACCCGTTCGCCGGCTCCTACTACGTCGAGGCGCTGACGGCCGAGATCGAGCAGCGCGCGGGCGAGCTGATCGCGAAGGTCGACGAGCTCGGCGGCTCGGTCGACGCGATCGCGTTCATCAAGAACGAGATCGAGGAGTCGGCCTGGGGCTACCAGGAGCGCTACAAGTCCGAGCAGGACGTCGTCGTCGGCGTCAACCGCTACGTCGACGAGGCGCTCGAGGTGCCGGACCTGCTGCGCGTCGACCCCGAGTCCGAGCGCGAGCAGGTCGACCGCCTGAAGGCGTTCAAGGCCGACCGCGACCAGGAGCTGGTCGCCCAGCGGCTCGAAGCGCTGCGCGAGGCCGCGCGCGGCAGCGACAACCTGCTGCCGCCGATCCGCCTGGCGCTGAAGGACCGCGCCTCGATGGGCGAGGTCTGCGGCGCGATGCGCGACGTCTTCGGCAGATACCAGCCGGACTTGTAGAGCGTCATCGGCGGCGTCGCACGCCGCTCGCGCAGCACGACGCCGACCGTTCTCACGACCGCCGACCCGCCGGGCGCCGGGCGCGATCGCCGGCAGTGCGACCGCCAGCGTCGCCCCGGCGAGCAAGGCGAGCAGGCCCAGCGACAGACGGCGTGCGTGTCGGCTCGTGTGAGGTGCTCCCTCCCCACGACGGTGTCCCCTCCACCGATGCCGTCGGTGGCGGGTTCCTTCCCCGGCGGTGTTCGCGGAAACGCGAACGTTTGCAATCCGCGGAACGCGGGCATGGCTTGTACGCCCCACCCGGGGTGCGAATGGACTCGAGGAGGATGTCGATGCGGTCCGTCCCTGCGCGCTTCCTGGTCGCCCTTGCCGTCGCGCTGCCGCTCTCGCTGCTCGCCGCGCCCGTCGCGAGCGCGCTGTCGATCACGGACGTCACAGTGACGCCCAGAGCCCCCGGCGGGCCGCTGCCGCCCGCAGGGCTGACGGCCGCAGGCGCGCATCCGGACCTGTTCACCAGAATCACCTTCAGCGACTCCGGCAGATACACACCGGACACCGCGAGAGACCTCCAGGTCCACTTCGCGCCCGGCGTCGTCGCCTACGTGAACCATGTCGAGCGCTGCACGGCCGCGCAGTTCGCCGCCGGCAGCAGCGCGGCGTCGACCTGCCCAGCGGGCTCCGCCGTGGGGACCGCCGTCACCGGCCTCACGACCGACAACGGCCTCGTCAACGCGCTGCTCGGCGGCTCGGTGACCGGGACGATCTACAACGTCGACCCGCCCGCCGGCTCCCCGGCCGCATTCGGGATCGACATCGCGCCGCCGGCCGCCAACCCGCACATCAAGGTCGTCGCGCCGATCAGCGTCGACCCGCACGACCTCGGCCTGACGGCCTCGCTGCGCCTGCCGAGCACGGCGATGCTGGCACCGCTGGGCCTGCCGCTCGTCAGCGTCAACGTCCACACCGACTGGATCGAGCAGACGCTGTTCGGCTACGTCGGCGGCAGATCGTTCTTCACGAGCCCGACCGCGTGCATCCCGGCCGCGGTGTCGGTCACGGCCAGCTCGTACGGCGGCGCCGGCGACTCCGGCAGCGGCTCCTACACGCCGACCGACTGCGGCAACGAGCCGTTCTCGACGACGCTCGGGATCACGGTCGACCCGCCGATCAGCGACTGGACCTCGACCGTCACGACCGACGTCCAGCCGGGCAGCAGCGACATCCCGCGCGTGAACTCGCACGTCAAGTCGACGACGGTGACGCTGCCGGAGAGCCTGCTGCTCAACCCGGCGCTCGCCGCGCGGCTGGACGCCTGCACCGACGCGCAGTTCGCGCTCAACGACACGTCGGTCGAGGCGAGATGCCCGCCCTCCTCGGCCGTCGGCGACATCGACTTCGTCTCGCCGATCCTCGGCGACTTCCCCGGCAAGGCGTACTTCGGCACGAGCGCGCCGGGCGACCGCCTGCGCCTGTTCCTCGACGTGCCGCTGTTCGGCGCGCACATCAAGGTCTCCGCGCACGTGCACCCGAGCACGACGACCGGGCAGATCACGACCGTCTTCGACCTGCTGCCGCAGATCGCGTTCACCGACTTCAAGCTCACGTTCCACGGCGGCCCGCGCTCGGCGCTCGTGACGCCGACCGTGTGCGGCAGACACACCGCAAGCGCCGTCACGACACCGTGGTCCGGCACCGCCGCGCAGGCGTCGGCCGGCGACTTCTCGGTATCGTGGGACGGCAGAGGCGCGCCGTGCCAGCGGATCTTCCAGCCGTCGATGTCGACCGCCGTCTCGAACCCGCAGGGCGGCGCCTCGCCGAGGTTCACGCTCGTCGCGAACCGACCCGACCGCAACATCCCCGTCGGCCGCATGACGTACGACCTGCCCGCCGGGCTCGTCGGCAAGCTCGCGCTCAGAGGGCTCGTCCGCTGTGCGCTCGCCGACGCCGCCGCCGGACGCTGCCCGGCGTCGAGCCAGATCGGATCGGTCGTGTCGATCGACGGCTCCGGCACCGAGCCGCCGTCGCTGCCCGGCAAGGTCTTCCTGACGACGCCGAAGCAGCCGGGCGACCCCGCCGCCCTGTCGGTGGCGGTGCCGGCGAGGCTCGGCCCGGTCGACGCCGGCATCGTGATCGTCGACGTGCGGCTGCAGCTGCGGCCGGACGGCGGCCTGCACGTCGTGAGCGACTCGATTCCCGCCCTGCAGGAGGGGATCCCGCTCGCGATTCGGACGCTCACGGTCAAGATCGACCGCCCCGGCTTCATGCGCAACCCGACGAGCTGCGGCGAGAAGACCGCCACCGGCCACTTCGAGTCGCTCGGGAGCGAGCAGGCCGACATCGGCTCGAAGCTCACGTTCAGCGGCTGCGACAGACTGCGCTTCGCGCCGGTCATCAGAGCGTTCCTCGGCGCGAAGCACCGCACGAGCACCGGCAGCCACCCGCCGTTCACGACCGTCATCACGTCGCGGGGCGACGACGCGACGATCAAGCGCGCGCACGTGCGTCTGCCGAAGGGGATCGCCGCGAACACGCGCTCGCTGAACGCCGCCTGCGCGCCCGGCGCATTCGCGGCCGGCAGATGCCCGCCGCAATCGCAGATCGGCACGGCGGTCGCCCTGAGCCCGCTGATCAGCGACCCGGTCACCGGTCCTGTCTGGCTCGTCAAGCGCCAGAGAGGGTTGCCGAGACTCGTCGTGCAGTTCCGCACCCCGATCGCGCTGCAATTGGAGGGCGTCGTGAACATCGGCAAGGACGGTGGCATCGGCACGACGTTCCCCGTGGTGCCCGACCTTCCGATCACGAAGTTCACGCTGCGCTTCCACGGCGGCGCCTACGGCGCGCTCGCGCTGACGCGCAACATCTGCAGAGGTGCGTTGCGGCTTCCCGCGCAGTTCGACGGACAGAACGGCGGAACGGTCAAGGTGCGGCCGAGGATCGCCGTGCGCGGATGCAGACGAGCGCGGACGCATCGAAGGGCGGCCCACCGGGCACACTGACGCTGCGCGGCTGAGCGCCCAGCGCTCAGCCGGCCCGGCGGGCCCACGCCGGCACCGCGCGTAGGCCATTCCGGCGAACGCGGTCGTGCCAGAAGCCGCATGCGCGAAACAGCGGTGTTTGCCACAATGGCCAGCTGGGCATCCGCTTTGTCGAGATGCCCAGGACGAGGCATCCTTTTTTCCCCGGAGGAGGTTTCATGCAGCCCGTTCCCCGCCGGCTGACGATGGCGTTCGCCGCCGCGTTGCTCATCCTGCTCGCGGCCGCTGGCAGTGCCGCCGCGTTCTCGGTCACGAGCGTGACCGCCACGCCACGAGCCCCCGTGTTGGGCGAGCCGGGCTTCGGCGTTCCCGGGATCCTGCCCGCCGATCCGGCCGCCTCCGGGGCGCATCCCGTGATGGACATCACCACGACCTTCGACGTCAGCGACGGCAGAGGCGGGGCCACAACCGCCAGAGACATCGTCCAGCACCTCGGCGCCGGCATCGTCGCGAACCCGCATGCAACCGCTCAGTGCTCACAGGCCAGCTTCAACGCCGCGTCTCCGGCCCCGGTCGGCTGCGCCGCCAACACGCAGGTCGGCACCGCCACGGCGACGGTCCTCGTCGCACCCCTCGTCACGAGAACCCTCAGCGGCGCGATCTACAACCTCGAGCCCAACGCCGGCCAGCCCGCGGCGCTCGGCATAGCGTTCGACCTCACGCCGCTCGGCAGAGCCGGGCTGTTCCTCAAGGACTTCGCGGCCGTCACGGTCGACCCGACCGACCTCGGCCTGCTCACGACGCTGTCGGGCCTCAACCCGACGCTCCCGATCGTGGCGACGAGACTGACGCTGTGGGGCTACGCCGCGACCGGCGGCACCCCTCCGCTCGTCCCCTACTTCACGAATCCCGCCGCATGCTCCCCGGCCGCAGTGTCCGTCAGCGCGACGGCGTATGACGGTGAGACGGGCACGAACAGCGGCAGCTACACGCCCACCGCCTGCGACACCGCGCCGTTCGACACGTCGCTCACCGTGAGCGCGAACCCGTCGAGCACGGACTCCCTGTCCGCGATCTCCGTGGACGTCAAGCCGGCGCTCATCTTCGTGCCGCGCGTCAACTCGTACATCAGGCAGAACACCGTGACGCTGCCGCCGGGCACGCTGCTCAACCCGGCGCTGGCGGCGAGCCTCGACGCCTGCACCGACGCGCAGTTCGCACGCAGCAATCCGGGCGTCGCGCCGGCCTGTCCCGCGTCCTCCGAGATCGGCAGAGTCACGTTCGTCTCGCCGATCCTCGGGCCGTTCGTCGGCAAGGCCTACTTCGGCACCGGCAACGCCACCGACACGCTGCGCCTGTTCCTCGACGTGCCGCTCTTCGGCGCGCACATCAAGGTGATCGGCGGCGTGCGCCCCGACGCGCTCACCGGCCAGGTGACGACGGTCTTCGACGACCTCCCGCAGGTCGCGTTCACCGACTTCCAGGTCGACTTCAACGGCGCGCCGCTGTCGGTCTTCACGACGCCGACGACGTGCGGGACGAACACCGCGACCGCGGTCAACCACCCGTACTCCGGCGGGCCGGCCAGCACGCCGTCGGGGTCCTTCACGACCTCGTACGACGGGCACGGCGCTCCGTGCGTGACGAAGTTCCAGCCGTACTTCACCGGTGCGCCGTCGAGTGGCAAGTCCGGCGCGACGACGCCCTACACGCTCAAGTTCGCGCGCCCGGACCGCAATCAGTCGATCGGCAGCGTCACGTTCCGGCTGCCGAGAGGGCTGACCGGCAACCTGGCGCTCAGAGGCCTCACGCAGTGCTCGCTCGCCGACGCCGCAAAGGCCGCCTGCGCGGACGCCAGCAAGGTCGGCACCGCGCAGGTCCAGGTCGGCTCCGGTCCCGCTCCGGCGTCGCTGCCGGGCACGGTCTTCCTGACCGCGCCGAAGGTCGGCGGCGACCCCGCCGCCCTGTCGGTGCTCGTGCCGGCGAAGCTCGGCCCGGTCGACCTCGGCAACGTGATCGTCGGCGTGCGGCTGCAGCTGCGCTCCGACGGCGGGCTGAACGCGATCAGCGACCCGCTGCCGCAGCTCCAGAAGGGCATCACGACATCGGTCCGCGTCGCGACGATCGCGCTGACGCGCCCCGGCTTCATGCGCAACCCCACGAGCTGCGGAAAACGCCGCTACAGCGGCGTGTTCGACGCCGTCGGCGGCGGCAGCGCCACGACGTTCGCGGCGTTCACGCTGGCCGACTGCGGCAAGCTCGCGTTCACGCCGAAGTCCTCGGTGA
>Ga0210410_10001540_pt1 | contig 21520 bp, 21 predicted proteins | sample IncBWC4MmetaG_FD_161058 | JGI IMG/M metagenome (GOLD analysis project Ga0210410, IMG submission 161058) | Forest soil microbial communities from Barre Woods Harvard Forest LTER site, Petersham, Massachusetts, United States - Inc-BW-C-4-M | ecosystem: Environmental > Terrestrial > Soil >... | reverse complement strand
CTAAGATCATTTTGAGTGCAGCGAGTTCCTGCCCTAACCCATCGTGCAACTCCCGCGCGATGCGCCGATGTTCGTCATCTTGCGTCTTTATCAAGTGACTGGAAACGTCCCGTAACTCGCCGTTCAGCCGTTCTAGTTCTTGCGTCTTCCGATACAACTCCACGAAGACTCTGACCCTGGCTCTTAAAAGCCGTGGCACGATCGGAACGGAAATATAGTCGACCGCCCCCTGCTCGAATCCAGTGAGCCGGTCGATGTCAGTCACGCGCACTGCAGAGATGAAGATGATCGCAATTTTCTCAAAGCGGGGATGCTGGCGGATCATCTTCGCTAACTCGAAGCCGTCCTGTCCCGGCATGTTGACATCCAATAACACGACTGCGATGTCGTTCTTCATCAGGAGTTGTTCCAGGGCTTCGGGTCCGGAAGCAGCCTTAATCAAATTCTCGCCCAACTCACTCAGAATGACCTCGTAGCTGAGCAACTTGCCAGGCTGATCGTCCACCATCAGGATGTTAACTTTTTCAGTGGCGCTCATGCTGCCCTCCGTCGTGGCGATACGCAGGGGGAGTAATTTACTGCGAGGAGCCTAACACTGAACACGAATTTAATTCTCTACAGGGTTTACTGTAGGCCAAAAGGGCGCAGAGCACAAGAGAGGTCGACCCCCGGTTAGCCCGCCGTGTTTATGGCGCGGCGCTGCGGTACGGAGACAAAATCCAACGCGGGGAGCGATTCGCCAAGAAGAAGGTTGAACTGGGAATGGCCCTTTGGTCTAATCACACGATTACAGGTTGGGTCGGACCGTGGCTCAATGGAGGGAAGGGCGTCAAACATCGCTACCTCGGTTTCAAGGTCACGATCAAAGGACGCTTTCACTTTGGTTGGGCGCGCATGACCGTAACGACGACCCCGTATGGTTTCACGGCTACTTCGACGGGATACGCCTACGAGACCATCCCGAACAAAGCCATCATTGCCGACAAAACCAAAGGGCCGGCTGTAATCACCGTCCAACCCGGCAGATAGATGTTGTTAACAGGTCAGCATGACCGGAATCCGGTCACAACGAAGCATGAAAAGAGGTCCCATGCCAATCATCTGCTTGCAGTCAGTTACGCCTCTTTTCAGGGGAGGCCATGGCGCTCACTCCCCCTTCCCAGACACCTAGCTCGGCCCCTCGCTGTACGCGTACCAACGGTCTGCCAGTTTGCGAAACGAGTAGGCTGGATTGTGCTCCTCACCCTCAGGTACGGTTTATGCTTCTTGTGCGTTGGGTTCAGTGTGTGCCTGGCTTAATCCGTCAAATGAGCAGCGTCCGTGGATGGCCGGCGATGGATCCTCCGGTAAAGGTAGGTGTGTAGGTGGATGCCCCACCCTTCGCAGTGGAAGCGTTTTGCGAAGAGTGGAGCGCTTGGTCGAGCTTTCGTCCACGGACGAAGGTGAACAGCCCTGGTGCCTTACTCGTTTAGTTCTGCGGTCCTGTTGCGGGCGGAATTGTTCCCGCGCCATTGCTCGATGGTGTGCACGGAGACGTGCTGTTCAACAACGCCGTTGCGGCAGCGCTGGAGGCACGGTTGGGTGTCTGTGCCGAGGGTGAGCCACGTTGTGAACCTACAGTTCGCGGCCTGGCCATGGTGTTTCGGCTCTGAGAAGTCGCGGTTGCACTTTGTGTGGACCCGGGCGCTTTTGCCGCTGTGGCGGGAGTTGATGCCGCAAGACCGGGCACGGGCGCCGCAGTCGCAGTGGGCGGTGCTGCAGCACGCGGTGTCGTATTCGTGGACACCAGGGCGGCGGGCGGCCCCGACGAAGAGCTTTGTCCAGCAGATCCCACCCTTCCCGAGCCTGATCCGGCTGGGCACGGAGCCGTGTTCTGGCCTACCGCCAGAGTTGCAGAAATCAGAAATAGCCACAACAACATCATGTTCGTATTCAGCTGCATGTAACCTCCATGGATGTCATTCAGGGTTCTTCGCTAGGCGGCCGTCCTGTTGGCGAACGTTTCGCCCAGCTTCGTGAAGCGATGAACGAAAGCCACATGGGACATCTCTCCCGACTCTCCCTCATCCTCTTCTTCTTGCTCTTGGTCAATGATCGAGAAATGAATGTAATCGTAGATGTCAACGTCTTCTACCCTGACTCGTAGGCCCGTTGCATCTCCGCAGATGTCACCAATCGAAAGTTGAACGTCACGCATCATCATTGAATCTCCGGTTTGTTTGGAAATTTAACTACCAGGGACCTCTCACCAGCGACGAATCGCAAGCAAGTAAAGTGGACGAGTCTTACGTTGAGGATAGTTTGCTCTTGAGTTTGCGTTGGCATCTTTTTCCTCTCATCCCTAGTTGGGAACCGAAATTTCACCTTAAGAAGAAACTGCGGAACAAGTCAAGGCGATAGCCCGACATTTTTGTAAAACTTTGTCCTCACCAGTGACAATTTGCATAGCTCTTGCACTTTTGTGAGAACGCTCCATATGTAAGCTCCTTGCACGCTTGTTTTGCTGCACTTCCTCTCACGAATCCGTTCAATGAGTTAATGTGTGTTCTTGCAACCAATAGCCGAAATGAACCTGAATTCTACTTTGTGGGCTGAGCTAAGACGCAAGCGCGAACTAGCTCACCAACCGAGCAAATTTTGCTCTCCGTGATTTCGAGGATCATGTCGAGTAACGAATCGCATACGGTTTTCCCTGTAGTTCGGATGCAGAGAAATATCGGTTGTGAAGTCTTAACATTCTTCGTGAACAGCTCCGATCCGACCTAAAGCTTGTAGATCGAACGTCCGCACTTCCACGCTCGAAAATCGACAGTCCAGGGGGAACATTTGGCAAGCAGTTTGCTCGGCACTATCGAATCGAGTACCCGTTTCGGAGGTCTCATGAAAGAGAAAAGACAGACAGGCTCTACGCAGCTTTTTGCCGTACTTCTTCTCGTGGGTGGGATGATACTCATGAGCGCTCAGCTCTTCGGGCAGCATGCCGCGCCATCCGCGCAAGAGCAGCATCCAACTCAGCAGCCCGGCCAGGAGCCAGCACAACAGCAGCAATCTAGACAGGCACCGGACCAGTCAGAGCAGGCGCCGGACTCCCACTCTCAGTCGCAGCAGCCCGGAGTTCAGGTCTTTACCGGTACGATCGTGAAATCAGGTGACAAGTATGTGTTGCAGGATTCCGCGAGCAACACCACTTACGATATCGATCACCAGAATGAAGTGAAGCAGTACGAAGGCAAGAAAGTCCGCGTTCATGGCACCCTGGATTCCAACGGCAAGATGATCCATGTTCAATAGGCAGTCTCAGACAAAATTCGATACCTGGAGATAACAACGACCAGAGTACCGGCCTTTGCATGGAGACAACAATGGGGCACTATTGTATCCGCGAGATGCGATGCGGGTTACAGGAGAGACACATTCTGGCGAGATCGCATTCTCGTTGCGACACAAATCAAGTGTCAGGCTCAATGAACGGAAACCTGATTCCCGCCGACTACCGGGTTAATTCTGGAGAAATAGGGTATGCGCTGCATCGGTCAAGTGTGAACCGTTCGCTAAACTTCATATGTGAGTTTCCGCTCCTTCGCCCACGACCCCCGACCACCGCTGCGCCGGGGCTGCCAAATGAGAGACGATAGCGTTAAGCAACTCCGGGGGGAATTGGTCAAGCTGCTCCAAAAGCAAGTCGAGGCATTGGAACTGGAAACCTATGTGGGCTTGACGGACGCTGAACTCCGCGAATACTACACGAGGCAGGACCGCATCCGCGACCTGAAAGCAAGTTTATATCCGCCATCACTTGGCCTGCCTGCCGCATTTAACCGAAATCGCTGACCTTACCTACACGCGATAGTGGGGAGGAGCGGCTAGCGCCTGGTCGGAGAACGGAGATTGTTTCTCCTTACCGCGCAATTCGCCACCCTTAGCGGCCCGAACGTTCAAACAAGAAATATCATGTCGTTTCGAAGTGCCCGCAACTACAAGGCAAGAGGAGTGTTCAACCACTTTTACGGCACTTGTGGGTGACATTGGGTTCCGACAAAAAGTTGTTCTGCTGTACACATTCTTGTTATAGCATTGACGTTACTTCGTCATGCCCGCACCAGGCTGCGTCGGTGGTTATGCGACAAACACAACGAGCCGCGTCCGGGATACAAACGGTTTCCGGAAGCGTCTCTTCACTCCGTGTTTGCCATGGTCCAGTTACCACACCGGACCGCGAGCCTTCCGTGGGCGAAAGCGTGAGTCTGTTCCGAGAGCCGGATGCGGGAAATCTGCCAGTCCGGTTCGATGAGCGGGAACAAGAAACAGGGCCAGGCCAAACCGGATTTCGGCGGGTGCAGCGAAAGCCCAACCCATACAGCCACCGGGAGACTACAGTTACGGCGCCTGTTCTCGACTCTACTCGCCATTACACCAGCTAAACCTCGCATCCTGATATCCGGCGTAAAATGACACCACGGACTGAAGGCGATATGGATACACCCAGGGAACCCAGCGACATGATCCAAACTGCGCGCGACACCAGTTACGCGCTGACTTTGGGGGACGTGGGGACTCTCGCGAACGAGGGCGGCAAGCCGGCCGAAACACTCATGAACGTTGTCGCCCTAATTGCCCGCCGGTTTGAGACAGATGTTTGTTCCATATATTTGCTGGAACCGGATCGCTCCAACCTCGTGTTGGCAGCAACACGCGGACTTAAACCCCAATGTATTGGCGCTCTCCGTATGGGGCTCCACGAAGGGCTTGCGGGCTTGGTCGCAGAGCAAGTGCTTCCGGTTGCTGTGGAGCAAGCGCAAAGTCACCCGCGATTCAAGTACTTCAAAGAGGCCGGCGAAGACGCTTACCAATCGTTTCTCGGGGTCCCCCTCATCGATCGAGGGATTCTACAAGGCGTTCTGGTCATCCAAACCGTCGCAGCCCGGCTGTTTGGCGAGGACGAGATTCGAACCTTGATGGAGGCCGCTACCCAAGTCGCACCGGTTGTGAGCCAGGCTCGTATGCTCGACCGCTTCATTGCTCCCGTGCAGGAGCGACTCTGGGCGCTGGCCCGCAATCTCTGGTGGAGTTGGGATCATGATTCCAGCAGCTTGTTCCGCGACCTCGATCCAATCCGCTGGAGGCAACTCAATCACAATCCTGTAGCGCTGCTGGCGGAGATTCCCTTGGCCGGGGTCGAACGTAGGGCTCGAGATCTGGTGCTTCACAGCCGGATTAACTACGCTTACCGCCGCCAGCAAGAGTATCTCCAATCGGACAGCACTTGGGGCGCGAGGCACGCGGGTGTTCTTCGGCCTCGACCGGTGGCATATTTCTCCGCTGAATTTGGGTTGCACGTGTCCGTTCCGATCTATTCCGGTGGACTAGGGGTGCTCGCCGGCGACCACATCAAAAGCTCATCCGATCTAGGGATCCCGTTGGTGGGGGTCGGCCTGTTCTACGGCCAAGGATATTTTCGGCAGCGTCTGGATCGGAATGGCTGGCAGCAGGAAGAATATCTCCACACTGACATCAAGCATTTACCCATGGAACCAGCAATCGGGACCAATGGCGCACCGGTCAACCTGCAGATCGAGACCCGCGGCGGTTCCATCCGAGCCAAAGTCTGGCGCATGAAAGTGGGACGCTGCGATCTGCTCCTTCTTGACTCGAACGTCGAAGGGAACGATCCCGAGGACCGGGAACTGACTTCACGTTTGTACGGTGGGGACGGGCGCACCCGGATTCGTCAGGAGTTGCTGCTCGGCATCGGAGGATTTCGTGCTTTGAAAGCTATGGGGGTAACGCCCGGCGTCCTTCACTTGAACGAAGGACACAGCGGTTTTGCCGTCCTCGAGGCGATTCGTGTTCGTATGGAGGATGAGGGTATCGGCTTTGACCTCGCCGTGCCTCGCGTTTCCCGCGAAGTAGTCTTTACCACCCACACCCCGGTGCCTGCTGGCCACGACCGGTTTAAGGCCGACCTCATTGAGGAACATCTTGGCCCGCTTCGCGAGTTACTGGGTATTTCCCAGGAAAGGCTCATGGAGTTGGGGCGCGAGAATCCCGGCGGTAGTAATGAGGAATTCTGCATGACCGTGCTGGGACTCAATCTAGCGCGGCGCGCCAATGCCGTTTCAGCCCTCCACGGCGAGGTCTCCCGCGCCATGTGGACTGGGTTATATCCAGCCAAGCCGGAAGACGCAATCCCTATCGGGCACATCACCAACGGCGTGCATGTTCCCTCATGGCTGGCGCCACAAATGTTTCGCCTCTATGACCGCCATTTGGGGACTGGCTGGCATGAACACAGTGCCGAGGCACGTATCTGGGAAGGGATTGAGAGCGTGGACGATGGTGAGCTCTGGGAAACTCATCTTAGTCTAAAATCACGGCTTCTGGAATTTGTACGCGGCCAGGCAGTCGAGCAAGCTGAGTACCGCGATGAGACTCCGGAGGTACTGCAGCGGCTCCGTGGGGTGCTCAGCCCTGATGCACTCACCATCGGATTTGCGCGCCGCTTTGCCACCTACAAGCGGGCTAACTTGATTTTGGCCGATATCGAAAAATTGGCCTCGATGGTGAACGATGCCAAGCACCCGATACAGTTCCTCTTCGCCGGGAAGGCGCATCCGCGGGACGAACCCGGCAAGCGAGTGCTGCAACAGATTGCCGAACTCATGCGCAATCCCCAATTCGCCGACAGGTTCGTCTTCGTGGAAGATTACGACATCAACGTGGGAAGGCATTTCGTCCAAGGCGTAGACGTTTGGTTGAACAATCCCCGGCGACCGCTGGAGGCCTCGGGGACCAGTGGCCAGAAGGTGGTCTTGAACGGCGGCTTGAACCTCTCAGTTCTTGACGGTTGGTGGGCGGAAGCGTACGACGGACTCAACGGCTTCGCCATCGGAACCGGCAAAACTCACTCCAACATGGATGTGCACGACGCTCGCGACGGAGAGGATTTATTTCGGACCCTTCGAGAAGAAGTGATACCGCTCTACTATCTGCGCGACCGTGATGGCCTGCCACGCGGCTGGATCAAGCGCATGAAGCGCACCATCCGGACACTCGGCTGGCGCTTCAATGCCGATCGCATGGTGATGGACTACACACTCAAGTGCTACGTTCCCGCGGCCGGTGGCACATCAAGCGACATGAGAGGAACGGGGTAAAGGCTCGACCTTGAACAGTTCAGACATAGGTCCGTGCAGCGGGCGTGTTTACCATTCTTAGGCATTTATTCATCCTTACATTAGGGGAAGTTGCCTTCTGCGCATTCAGAACTCTTGAAATGCAGCGGATCGATGAACAGGTTAAGGATGTTACTGTTAATAAATCTCTATTTTCACTTATTGACTCCTGGCCAGCCAATTCCTTGGGGAGTGCAATGACAACAAATTAACGATCAATCAGCAGCTATCCGGTTCGGGGGTGATTGTACCCGCGGACGCAAGCCGGGCCGGAGTATCATTTGTAGCCGTGGCCAAACCATTCGTTAGATCGCATGCGGCTCGCAAACGCGGAAATCCGAACTGGGGAAAACCGATGGAGGCCGCCCCAGATGTTCCTACTGCGTTCGAAGAGCAGGTCCAGAGTCTCGGATTGAACGAGGAGACTTGCGCAACGTCAGAGAAGCTCAAGCAGTGGTGTGAGCGAAACAAAGATCGCTGCTACATTCCGGAGTCGCTACTGAAGCGCTGGGGGATACAGGTGGATCCCAATATCAGCGGCTGAGGAAGCACTCGTCAGAGGGTTTTGAACGCTATGACCTGTTTCGACAGTTGACTTCCGGTTTGCTCGTAATACGGCATAGCAACGTGCAGCGCGTCTCAATTGACAATTACTGACACGGCAGCAGATACTGCAATCGGCGCATGTAGGGTGCATCGGCACGTCGCCGAAGGGGCAATGCCCACCTACCCGATCTCATCGTGGAGGACCTGCATGCCCAATCTAGAAAACCTCAAAAAGCAAGCTAAGCTCATATTGCGTTGGCATCGCGAACGGCACTATCCCGTCGCCGCACAGATCCGCGAGCTTATGCCTCGTTTCCTGAATATGTCCGACTCGGAGATTCTTGCAGCCAGCTTTAAGCTGAGCGATGCGCAAGAAATGGTCGCAAAACAACGCGGCTTCGATAGTTGGCAAACCCTGAAAATTGGACTATCCACCACATCGCAAGGTGGGAAGTGGCTGGGTGTTTTGGAAGTACGTCTCATGAGTTGCTCCCTCAAACGCGAAGAGATGACCGTTCTACTGCGCTGCTGGTTGTTCCTTCCGCCAGATCGAGAGTCCGGGTGCGCCCAGCGCTAGTGCGCCGAGCGTGGGAAGTTCGGGACTCGGTATAACACAAGTTGCATTCGATTCTTCAATGCTGGTATCGTCCGGCCCCTTTGTCGTTCCAGTGATGATCGCCTTACCGGGGATGGTCTCGTAGGCGTACCCAGTGAGGGTAGCGGCATAGTGTGGATATTCCAAACCAACGAGGGCCCAAGTTTTCCGGCACACCAATTTCTTTTCGGCGGCACTTCGGCGCCGGTATTTCCGGGTGACCCCAACAATTACTATCTGGATTTCGTCGCGGAGAACGGTGATTCCGGCTGTCCGGGTACCGGCGGCGGCCCGGATTGGATCAATCCCGTCGGGATCGAACTGACCGATCCGAACCATTCGCAGTGCTATGACCACAACACTCTCGTGACCTATCAGGACACCAACAACGTGGTATACGACAAGACCGGCAACCTGATTAACGGAGGCTGGAAGTATTACGCGCAAACAAACGGGGCCATCTGGGACGCGCCGGAGGCCAACCCCCAAGCCTGCTACTTCGCTACCAGCGGCAGCGGGGCATGCAGCGCAACTGAGTTTGGCAGTCACGTGGTCATTGCTAAGAATTCCAAGTTGACGTCGGCGCCGATACTCAAGGATATTAAGAACTGTCAGCTTGCTGCGATTAGCTGGGTTACTCCTGATGAGGCGTGGTCGGACCATCCGGGATCGGGCGATAAGTCGCTCGGGCCGTCCTGGGTAGCCGACATTGTAGACGCCATCGGAAATAGTTGGACGCAGAGTAAGGGTGGCGGGGTGTGCGACTACTGGGGCACAAACTCAACTACCAACCCTGAGCCTACAGCTATTTTCGTCACTTGGGACGACTGGGGTGGTTTCTTCGACCACGTTCCACCTCCTGCCGTGTACTTGGGGGATCTATCGGCCACTGGGCAGGCGGAGTGTACAATCAACGAGGCACCCAACGGCTGGGGATGCGGCTATGTGTATGGATACCGCGTTCCGTTGCTGGTGCTTTCGGAGTACACGCCGGCTGGAACCATCTCCGGCAAAACCTCATTAACAACCGCTTACCCACCGCCGAAGGAGTGGACGCACGACTTCGGCAGCATTCTGTCGTTTACCGAGCACAACTTCAACTTGGGACCGATTGCCCCGTCGGGCTACACTTACGCAGACCAGAACTCTCTGGACAGCAATGGCGGCCTGTTCGTTCCGCTGTGGGAGTTCTTCTTAGCGAAAACACCTCGGGGGTTCACCTCGATTGCGCCGCAATCTTCCGCTTACGACGCAAATTACTTTATGAACTACTACACCACGCTCCAGAATGGCGGCTATCCGGTCGAGACAGGCCCGGACGGCGGTGACGATGACTGACGTTATGATTAAGCAATGAAGGTACGCGCGACAGCGCACCTGGGGTTGGCTGTCCAGACCACGCGCCTGTCGCAACGGCTTTTTCAAACGATGAGAGAGTGGCAGGCAGCGGGATATTTCTCCGCTGCCTCCTACCCTCGAAAAAGGACATTCCGGCTAACATTTCGTCGACTCAAACACTAGGTCAATCAAACGCTATCTCGTCTTTGCAGTCGCGGACTTACCCAGTACTACTCGTTCGTTCGCAGACCGATGCTCAGTCAGCGCTGCTCAACATCTTTCAAAACGCGAGGGCGAATTGGAATTGGCTGGCGGCCGGAAACGTGTTAGTCAAGACCCGACCACCAGGATTCGCCTCGCTTCTGCTGAGCAGGTTTACGCAACACATCACGGTGTCCGTATTTGATCCCGGTCATGGTGGCGGAGGCGCGGGCGGCGGGAGTGAATGTGGTTTCTCACTCAGAGCCCCCAAGGCACAATCAAATTGCGGCAGAGCGAGGCGAATCTGCTGAAGCTTCGAGAATTGCGCTTTGGCGCAACAGCAACCGCGCCATGCTGGCAGCAGCCTAGTTCAGATTCACGGATCGGAAGCACCGCGCCCCAGCGCCGAGTTCTGGTGACTGCGTCTATGGCATGGCCCGGATTCCATCGCGAGATGGAAACAGAGGTCGACTAACTTTCAAATACACGGTCCGTTCGACATCCCAGGTTGCGGGCGTGCAGAAAGCGCAACGTCCGCAGCCATGGGATGTAAGCCGGAAAGACTGTTGAGGCAACTCCCCCGGCAAACCTGAATTTTGGAGATCTGAACCCTATCCTTTTTTGAGTCCAACTTAGGTCCAAAACTGGTAGTGGAGGGTGCTGTTTCGGGGTATGCGACGCCGGCAAGTCGATTGAAATCACTCGCGGTTAGCCGTGTCCTGTTGGGCTCATAGCCCAAAGGTCGGTGGTTCAAATCCACCCCCCGCAAGATCGGACAACTCCGGACCAACCGCAGGTTTCCGATTCCTGAGAATCGGCGACCTAGTCAGGCCTGCGCGGCGCCCGTTGATGCCCCCATCAAGCGAATGTAGTTTGTGCGGCGTACGTTATTCGTTACCCGCACTTTTTACCCGCAGTTACTGTTTCCACCACGAACTATCAACAACTTCTAGCGCCACCCGTGCCACGAAGTTGTTGTAATCACTGTTTATCTTTTCTGAAAAGGCTGGCGTCGGCGGTTCAACCCCGTCCCTGGCCACCACAATCTAAAGCAAATTCAACAGCTTAGCGGCGCAGGTGACAACCCACGAGGACGCTCCGATACAGGCGATTCGCTGTTATAAGACCCTTACTTGACCCGCAGTTTGGATTGATCGGGTGCATTAAGCTGGTTCCTCGGGGCCCGGGGAGTCGGTTCGACTGCCGGGATTAGTTCCGTGTAGGGCGTTTTCTCGTCACCTATATGGCGAAACTTCCGACAAGTCGACTTCTGAACAGCGTCGCGGACCAAAGGCCAAGGGTCGCAGCCGATGGGGATTGCTCGCTCTTTCAAGTGATTCAGGCACAATCCCGAGAGGCACCGCTACGTGTCTGGTGGATTTGGGCGATTTCCAAATGACGCATGAAGTCTTCATCAGCCATTCGACCGAGGACAAGGCGGACGTTGATCGCGTGTGTGTTTACTTGGAGGAAAAGGAATCTCCGGCTGATTTGCCCCTCGGGACATCCTCGCTGGACAGAATTTTGGCGCAGCGATCACCGAGGCCACTCAGGCTTGCCACATCGTGGTTTTGATCCATGGCTGGATTGCGAGCCGACCTGCTACGTCGCGGGGGCATGGGCTCGGACGTGCTCCGCCATGATCTGCACCAATTCCGCATTCGTCATCGGCTGCCAACCGTGGCCTTTCAGGGGACGGCCATAGGTGAACAAGCCTGTGTAGTGCGGGTCCCGGGTGTTCTTTAGGAAATCCTCAAGCAGATATATCGCTAGGTTGAAATATCCTCCATCTTCGTCGCCACAGTAGAAATGCAGTTTGTCAACCAATTGCGGGCCAAGGGCAGACCAATTTCGTTCCAGGTACTCACGCAAGTCAAAATCGTGCTGGTTCATGTATTCGACGACTTCCCGGTCGAGATTGCCCGTCGCGAGATCCCACACTGTCTTCGGGTACCCGTCGCATCCTACGGGCGTGGAGTTTGACCACGCGTAGCCAACATCCTGCGTACCCAGGACAGAGGCCAGACGGCTAAACTGGCGATTGCTTAATCTGACTTGACTGCCTTGACCGCGAAAACAATAGCGTTCAGGGACAACCCATCCGGCTCCTCCCTGCACAAAAAAAGCGTTCTCATCCTCGTATAAATTGACCCCGCCGTAGTAGCGACGAAAGTCTACCGGGTCGGGGCAGAACACCCACGCGCCGCCAAAGAAGCTTGGGTAATAGAGCTGCAGCGCCAGCGATCCCCACCCACCCGTGGAACAACCGGTGAGCACGCGGGCGTGGGGCTGTCGGCTGACGCGAAAATGTTCCTCGATGTGAGGAATCAGTTCGTGCAAGATGGCGTCTCCATACGGGCCCGAGTTGGCTGAGTTGATGCCATAAGAATTATCGAAATAGGGTGTTGGATGCTGGAACGTTACCGCAATTACTCGAGGAAAATCATCCCCAGCCCAGCTCCGGTAGAATTCATAGCCGCTTTCTACGTTGTACTGAGCGCCATTGAACTCAGCGTTAGAGGGAGGCTCGGCCATATGCAACCCCTGGGTCGCGTATTCTTCGCGGCGTCGCGCCCAACTCTTGTAGTCCGGCGGCTCCGGCTCGGTCTTGAATCCAAAAGGTGCATCGAGGCTGAAATGGCCCTGGACGTAAATAACTGGGTAGCGAGCCTCCGGATTACCGTCATATTCCCTCGGTAGAAGGACTGTGGCACCGATGTAAATGGGATGTCCCCAAAACTTAGTCAACAACTTGCTTTCAAACTTAATGCGCCTCACCCACTCGGTATCATGCGGAACGCTAACGCGCGGTATGGGCTTGCTCAACTCAAGTTTGAACTCTGTGCAAACTGCTGGATCGAGATGTATCTTCTGCACTTCGCTGATCAAGTTTCCCGGCGACCGGGCTAAGTCCTGACCTTCCCATTGGTCCATGTGAGCCCATACCGTGTGGCCGTCAGCGCGATGAAACTCCGTATACACATTCAGAAGCGCCTGAATGTAGTAATCGCCCGGTGGAATCGCCGTAAAATTCTCGACGGGATAGCCCGGTGTAGTCGCATCGATGACAACCGAGACGCCAGGCGGAAGCTGCGTAACGTCGGTCGCGAACAATGGCACATCGAACAATTGCGTTCTCGGTTCGCCGTCCCCATTTCTTGTGATAATGAGGAACAGCCGCCCGGTGATTGGCTTTGCGTGGGTGGATTCAGGAAAATAGATTTCAAATTTCATGGGAAAATATGCAGTCTCTGTTTATTAGGTACCTACATGGTTTGGGACGCTCGCCGCCAGAAACCTTGTCAGCATTATTTCGAAGAACAAGTGTCTGCCGACGAGAACTCGTCTCCCTCCTACATTGAAAGCCGGGAAGGAATTGCGGCACGATGCGCCCAGCTTCTCCACCCATATTCGGCGCTAAGTCCTTCCTATTGGCAAACCCGAACTCAGCTAATGAGGGAGGTTAGCCATGTTGGTCTCCGGCCTGCGAGTTCACTTCGGACGCCTCGTTTGTGATTGACAGCGGGTTTTGCTTTCGGGCGCGTAACATGGCAGGTGTTTGGGTTGATCTAATAGAAAGAGCGTGATCCGGGATTTGTTGCGCTCTTCCTAGTGGGCAGGTGTCGTGAGGCTGCTGCGCTTCGAAATAATTCTGACAAAGCTTCTGCCGGCGCGCGTCCCAAACCATAAACGTTCCGAGAATGAGTTGGACCACGCTGCGCCACACATCCTCCCATCGGTCGCACAGGCGAAGAAGAAGCAGGCGTAGTCTGCGTAGCGTTTGACTATAGTCGCTTTGCCGCGAGACGAGCAGGCACGGTCCCCGGTTCGGAATCGAACGGATGTGCGAGGCCGAGGAAAAGAGTTCGAATCTCTTGATTAGCTCTCGCGCTGCGGCTCCCATGGTTACGGGCGCCAAACCCGAAGCTGGACAAGGCCGGTTAGCCGCGACCCCGAACGGGATGTAATTTTCGTAATGCAAAGAGAGTTGCTCCCAGCGGCCAGGATTGAACCGGTCATGATCCTGAAAACTCGCGCGATGAAACTCCGAGTGATTAAAGCAGAGAACGGACTCTTTCGGGATGGCGACGCCGTCATCCAATGGAATATCCGCCGATGCGATGCGATGCGAAATTCCGAATAGTGGATAAACACGCAAGGTCTCGGCGATCACATGATCAAGATAGCGGTCGTCTTCCAAGTTTGAGGCAAGTCTTGCCTGAACGTCCAGATGCTGTGCGATGGCCATCAACAGATGAGCCATCGCCTCTGACATCTGCACCACGGCGGTATTGAAGAATGCACCTTGGAGATAGAAGGCACGCTCCTTGATCGACAGGCCTTCGGGAAGTACATGCGGTATTTCGCCGGATTGCAGTTTTCTGAGAAGGAAATTGGTCAGGCGCTCGCGTTTCTCCATATGCCGCAGGCCGCAGCACTTTAGTGCGGTTACGACATCGTGGGCATTGCCAACGATCAGATCTCTCGCAATTGGCGAGCAAGGTACGCCAAAAACCAGTTCGTAATAGAACTCGGCCCACGCCGGCATGATGAGATCACGTAGCCGGACAATCTTGACATCCCCCAATATCTCCTGGCTAAGCACCCGAGAGACACAGCGAGTAGTGAGTTCCTCCGCCGCTTTTCTCGAAATGCCCAGAATGCGGCGGGTAGTGCGTTCAACTTCTTCGTACCTTGGTCCGCTTTCGATGTGTTCCTGGTGCATCTCGGGGCCGGGAGAAAGCCAATACCAAAACAAGTCTGACAACGCAGCTCCCCGGCTCCGTCCGTTGGCGGCTGGATGCGAATACACCTGCTTGAAATGTGCCGCGTCCACAAGTTTGCCGGGAATCGCGATTCCTTCTTCCCCATTGATGCGGGTGAAGATTCCTGCCCGAAAAGAAAGAATCGCATTAGGCAGCCAATAAGGGAGACTCGCTACAAGCAGCATCCCTAAACTCAGACTTATCCACGCATGCATGATTCCTCCACTGGCCGGAATTGCAGCAGGCCGGGTGTAAGGTCGTGAGCCGAACTGCATCCACAGAAAGTGAGGGCGCGATCCAGTTCAGAGCGCAGCATCTCAAGCACCTGTGCTACTCCAGCCTCGCCGGCTAGCGCGAGCCCCCAAAGGACGGGACGGCCAATAGCGACCGCGTCGGCTCCGAGTGCGAGAGCCTTGAGAGCATCGGTGCCACGACGAATTCCCCCGTCGAGTAGCAGAGGAATTCTTCCATCGATGGCATCTACGATTGCGGGAAGCAGATCGATGGTGGCAGGGACAGTATCGAGCTGGCGTCCGCCGTGATTCGAGACGAGCACCGCATCGGCGCCGTGCCGAACCGCGAGCCTCGCATCTTCTGGGTGCACAATGCCTTTGAGCACAATCTTCAGGTCAGTTAGGGTGCGCAGCCACTCAATGTTTTTCCAGGAAAGGTCGGGCGAAAAAACAATTTTCCTTACCTTGCCGCGGCTGTTGCCATTCAGCGGCTCTCGTAGGTTTTCACAGCACATTCCGGAAGGCAGGTCGTCGAAACCGTTGCTCAGATCCCGTTTTCTCCGTCCGAAAGTTGGAGAGTCGACGGTGACGACGATAGCAGAGCAACCGGCTGCCTCGGCGCGCCGGATCACGGATTCGGTGAAAGCGAGGTCGGGCTGGAGGTAGATCTGAAACCAAAGGTTAGTCTCGCCACCTGCTGCTTGACGTGCGTTTGCTGCCACCTCTTCGATCGCGACTGTGGAAGCCATGCTCACGATCATGATTGTCCCCGCCGCTGCCGTAGCGCGGGCGGTGGCACATTCGCCTGCGGGATACGCGAGCCTGTGGAAGGCAGTCGGGCCAATCAGAACAGGCATCGATAGATGGCAACCCAGGAGTGTGGTCTCAAGTTTCACCGGGCCGGCGCCACGCAGCACACGGGGTAGCAGACCAACACGAGCAAACGCGGCTTCGTTCGAGCGCACTGTGACTTCGTCGTCAGCTCCGCCGGCGATGTAGTCGTAGACTGCAGGATCAAGCTGCCGTTGCGCCTGCACTTCCATATCGTGCAATGAGAATGCCTGCATCGCCTGTCTCCTCAGGCCACAGCCGGTGCCGCCAACTCGCCGCTTGTGATGTGGCGAGTGAAAAACGCACTCAGGGGGATCCGCTGTGCCGGGCCCGCCCAGTCGTTTTCGAGGTTCTCCGCGAGGTGGTGCTCGGCGACGAGTTCGTTGCGCCGGTAAAGCCGCACCACCGGGTGCAGATAACGTGCATCGTGCGAGTGCGTGGGATCGTCTTGCGCGATGCGGCTCACCGAAATGTCAAAGGGATCGACCTTGTCGTGATCGGCACCGTACTCGAGCGTGATCGTAAAATTGCAAGCCGTTGAACCAAGATCGCTGTCGTGTACGTAATCCACCGGCAGTTCCTCGTAGTGGTGGGCGCGGCCGTCGGCTTGTACGACGATCAGATCGCAAAGAAAGGCAAACTGTTGCCATAAGGCAGAAGTCCGGTTCACGCGTGCAACCACCGCCTCCGTGAGCGCGTGCGGTTCCGCCGGCAAGGCGCGGTGCGGCCAATGTTGGCGATGATATTTTTTTTCGAGCATACGATGGAGAGCGCGAACGCTGTAGCGAAATCCGTGAATGAACCCTCCGGTGGATTTCTTGTAGTCCCGTACTTGCATCAGGGTTCCGGCAAAATAAAGATCGGGGACGTTGGTCGATTCCCATTCCGAAGTCTGCGCCGGAAAGCGGTCCCGGATCGTGAGCTCTGGTTTGCACTCGTCTGCGAAGATCGAGGAGTCGAAGCGGAAGCCCGTGCACACGATGACCCGGTCATAACGAAGATTTCTCTTAACCTCATTTGCGCGCTTGAAGCTCACCGTAACCAGATACGAATCGCCATCGCGTTCAATGCGCTCGACGTTTCCATCGAGCAACGCGTTCTGCGACTTGAGCTGATAAGTGTCCAGGAAGTTGTTGTTGACAGCGCGCAAGTGACCGACGAAGTGCGTTCTCCAGGCTAGCCGTATGGAATTCGGGCCCGCCACGTGGATTACGGCAGCCGTCTCAATCAGGTTGTTCGCTGTCTCAAAGGCTGAGTTGCCCTTGCCGATGATGAGCACTCGCTGATCCACGAAGTCGCCGGGATTTACTGAGACGGTGGTGTACAGTTCCGCTGTTTCGATGCCTGGAATCGCAGGAATGTAAGGCTTGGAAACACCCGTCGCCACAATCAGACATTGAGCATCGTAGGTGTTACCGCGCTCGTCGGCCACGTGGAAGCAGCCATCGCGCGCGATCTGAGTGACGCGAGTACCATATTGAATGCGCAGACGAGATGCAGCAGCGAAGTCGCCAAGATAGCGCACCATCTCATCCGCAGCCGGAAAATAGCGTCGGCTATAACGCGCGAATCGCAGAGCTGGATCATCCGAGAGTAGCGAGTTCCAATCCATCCGCAGGTTGAACTCAGGATCATTGCTCCCGGTGTATCGTTTGTTGCTGGAGATCAGTTCCCGATGACGAGGGAACTTGCTGAAGAACGTGCCGGGAGTCGACCCTGCCTCCAGAACGAGATAGTCGCGACCCTGCTGCTCCAGGAAGTAGGCAAGCTGCAAACCCGCCGGACCCGCACCAATCACCAGATATTCCATAAGTTCCTCCCACCCCGCGCCCAGTTGGGTGTGTCATGGGCGCGAGAGTAGCCCGGTTGCTTCTGGTAATTGTTCTCAGCGTGTAAAGAGTCTGTAAACAGTTTGTCACTGCGTACGTGCGCACTTTGCGAACGTCGGCTGAGCAAATCTATAAGATCACTGTTGTAATCGGGAGTATTTTTCCAGAAATGCACTCCACAAACAGATCCACTCCTGTTCTCTTCACAAATTGTTTTCACGACAAGGATATTGCAAGGCTTTTACAGCGTGCTGACAACTCCGCTCGGTTCCGGCTTCATATTGGCTGCCTGAAAGGACACCTTCGGACGAAAAAATTATCCCCGGAGATGAGAAATGAAATCTATGTCCCCCACTGGCGGTCAAACTGAGAACATTCTGCTCATCGTCCTCGTTCAACTCATTGTGATCGTCGCGGCTTCCCGTATTTTTGGGAGCCTGTTCCGGCGCATGGGTCAACCGCTGGTATGCGGAGAAATCGCTGCTGGTCTGATCCTGGGTCCCTCTTTCTTCGGAGGAATGTTTCCTCACCTGTTTCACACGGTGTTCAATCCCTCTGTAGGGCAGATCTTCGCGATCATGAGCCAGATCGGGCTCATTTTATTGATGTTCCTGATTGGGCTGGAATTTGATTTTGGACACCTGAGCAACACCCGGGGGACCGCGTTTTCCATCTCAGTGGCCGGCATTATTTTGCCTTTCACGTTTGGGTTTCTCCTCGGCCGCTGGATGCACTCCGCTTTGCATTTAAGTGGAAGCTGGCTGAATTTGGCGCTCTTTATGGCGGCAGCAATGTCGATCACGGCAATCCCGATCCTGGGCAGAATCATGGTCGAGCTGAACATCAGCCGTACCCGCATCGGATCACTCACGATTTCGGCGGCGGCGGCCGACGATGCCTCGGGTTGGATACTGCTTGCTTTGGTGACTGCCATCGCCCGCGCTACCCTGAGCCCGGTCAGGCTGGGAGTAATGATTCTCGAAGTCGTCGCCTTTGCCGTGTGCATGGTATGGGGAGTCCGTCCTCTGCTCAAGAAGTGGACGGCACGGGAAATGCAAGGGCATCAGGGCAAACTGTCGCTCGGCGGGCTCGCAATCTTGTTGATCATGATCTTGGTTGCCGCCATCATGACCAACCTGATCGGAATTTTTTCCATCTTCGGAGCATTTTTCTTTGGCGCCCTGCTCTACGACCAGCGTGAGTTCAGACAAGCTGTGCAGGAGCGCTTGCGCGATTTCGTGACCGTGTTCTTCCTGCCAATTTTCTTCACCTACACCGGTCTCCGCACCGACATCGGCACCATGGGAGGCGCCGGGCTATGGTTTATGTGCGGACTGGTGCTGTTGGCAGCCTTTGTGGGCAAGTTCGGCGGTTGCTGGGTGGCCGCGCGCTTCAGCGGCCTACCATGGCGGGAGGCCTCGATGATCGGCATTATGATGAATACCCGGGCGCTGATGGAACTGATCGTTATCAATATCGGGCTTGAACTTGGCGTCATCCCCAAGAGCGTGTTTTTCATGCTGGTATTTATGGCGGTGGCTTCGACCTATATCACCACGCCGGTATTGCGCCGGTTGGTTCGTTCCAGCGAACTCGAGCGGGACTACATGGATTCGGAGTTTGCGCGGCGGGTTGAATTTCCGAAGCCTGTTCTAAGCCCCGCTAGCTCGTCGTAGAACAGAGGAACGCGCTTTTTCCTGGCGGCGACAACATACGATTCGATGCGGAGGAACCTCTACGATGAGATCTCATGCGCTGGAACAACCCGAATATGTGCTCGGCAGAACAAACGCCGAGCATGATCGCTTGAATCGGCAAGGATGCCTGATCTCAACAATTACCCGACATTTCCTGGAAGAAATGGATTTGCACCCCGGTATGCGGGTGCTCGATGTGGGCTCCGGCGTTGGGGATGTAGCCCTGATGGCAACGCGGATGGTGGCACCCGGCGGCCACGTCGTTGGCGTCGATTTGGACGAATCAGCATTGCAAAGGGCGTGCCAACGTGCCGCGGCAGAAAAACTCAGGAATGTGCACTTCCACACTTGCGATTTTCACGATTATGCGAGCCATGATTTGTTCGACGCCGTCGTTGGCCGTTGCGTGTTGCTGCACCAACATGACCCTGCAAGGGCACTAACATCCGCAGCCAAGCATGTGCGTTCAGGCGGAATTGTTGCCTTTCAAGAACCCTGGTTCTCGCAGGCGTTTTCGTTCCCCAAGCTGCCACTGTTTGAACAAGTCATCGACTGGCTCCACAGGATGCTTGAGGACAGCAGACTGGACGGCGAAATCGGATTGCACCTGCCTTCTCTGTTTGCTGCAGTTGGCCTGCCCGCACCGAGACTCAGTTTCGAGATTCTGGTGGATTGTGTCCCAGATTCCGAGATTTTCCCGTTCGTTGCTGATACTGTGCGAAGCCTTTTGCCGAGGCTGGAGCAGTTGGGTATCGCCACCTCCGCACAAGTGAAGATCGATACGCTTGTGCAGCGTTTGCATCAAGAACAAAGGGAACTAGAAAGTGTAGTGGGAGTAATGCCGCTGATGGGAGCGTGGTGCCGGAAATCATAGGATTTCATCCGGCCGCAGGCCCGACCCAACCACCGGCGCCCAAAACGCGACTTATTCTGTGGGAACCTCTTTTTCTCAAGTCGACTCCTGCCGTAACTGTACGTAAATCTAAAGGAAGCATTCCGTGGCTGCTCCGCAAACGGATTTGTTCAATCCGGTCGATCCGACTGACCCAAACGCTGTCAGAGGCTAAGGCAGCAACCCCCCAGTTTTCAAGGGAGGCCACTACACTCAACATCCCCGGCTGAGTCTCAATGAGTTCCCACGGGCCTGGGGCCCACCCATTTTGGATGAAAGTCTGTTGCTAAGGTTCATTGATTCCAAACAGGTTACTCGCGACTTTCGAGGGAGTGTAATCGCGATGTTACAACAATGACAGGTGGCTTCACTGATCCACTCTCGCCCGGCAGGCTAGTCACGAGACGAGCCAGCTACGGCGAAATCTGAAACACGGAGCCAAGGGTCCCGCTCTCCCCAGCCGTCGTCCCATACAGAACTCCAGCGGCGTCGAAGATCAGGCCACCATAGGGACCAGCTCCGGGAGGTTCGATGAAGTAGTGCAGCACTTTCTCTTTCCATCTGCCTTTCGAGTTCGCTTTCAGCCGGAAGACGACACCACAGCCCGACAATTACTGAAATCACCGCCAAGATACGTCGTGCCGTAGATATTTCCCGCGACGTCGAAGATCAGCCCTGCATAGGGGAGCCACCCGTCCTTGCCCGTGAAGTGATGCACTGTATTGTCCTTCCAGCTTCCGTCCGAGTTCGGGGTCAACTGGAACACAACGCCACAGCCGCCGTTGCAAGCGGAACCGACTCCTACCGTTGTGCTGTAGATATCTCCGGCTTGGTCGAACATCAGACCGGCATTGGGGTACGCTCCCTCCCGTCCTCGGAAGGAATGCAATACCTTCTCTTTCCAACTTCCGTCCGCGTTCGGAGTCAGACTGAACACCACTCCGCAGCCTTGGGGGGTCGCAACGGTAATTCCCGCCAATCATCGTAGTGCCGTAAATACTCCCCGTCCGACCGAAGATTACTGCATTGGGACCAGCCCCATCTGCGCAGTTCGTCAGCGAGCAAGATCTGAAAACTTCGCAAGCCGATTTGCAAAGACGATGGCAGTATTTGGCAGAGGCGCAAAAGTTCATTTCGACAAACAGGAAACGCAATGTCGTATCAACCTATCGAAAATTACGGAATCATCGGCAACATGCGAACTGTTGCCCTCGTAGGCATGAACGGCTCGATCGACTGGTACTGTTATCCTCACTTTGATTCGCCCAGCGTTTTGGGGCGATCTTAGATGATAAAAAGGGGGGGCGTTTCCAGATTTCTGTTGGCCCTGACGGCGTGCGGCACAAACAGTTTTATTGGCCTTCCACCAATGTCTTGGTGACTCGATTCCTTCTCCCAGACGGAATTGTCGAACTTGAGG
>Ga0210410_10001538_pt1 | contig 21539 bp, 25 predicted proteins | sample IncBWC4MmetaG_FD_161058 | JGI IMG/M metagenome (GOLD analysis project Ga0210410, IMG submission 161058) | Forest soil microbial communities from Barre Woods Harvard Forest LTER site, Petersham, Massachusetts, United States - Inc-BW-C-4-M | ecosystem: Environmental > Terrestrial > Soil >... | reverse complement strand
GTCGGCTGCCATGTCGGCGATTCTGTCAGGCGGCGTGGGAGCGCGAGCCGGGTCGGTGGGCTGCGGAGAGCCTTTGCCGAATGCCATATAGCTGGTGGCGACAACGTGCCTACCCGCCCGTAACGTCATGCGCGCACGGCGGAAGCAGCTTCTGCCATTCGATTCCTCCGGACGCCGGGACTGGGCGGGGCCGTCGGTCCCGGCGTCCATCGGACGCCTCACGGCTACGGAAGGAGGGAGACATGGCAGCAACTGCGACAGCAATGGCGTTGCTGGTGGCCCTGCTGGTGATTGACCGGTTGGTCGACAGGCGGCGCTAACGCGGAGACTGCCGAGCGAGGCTGCATCGACGGCAGGCCCCGTGGTCGATGCGGTACGAGATGGGCCGGGGGTTGCCACCCCCGGCCCATTCGCAATCGGAGGCGCCATGGCATCCGCTGCGACAGCAATCACCTCGAAGCATAAGCAGCGGAAGCGGTCACGGCAACCGCATCCATGCGGTGCTCGCGGGAGCCGCTCTCACTCCGTCATCAGCGCAACGGGAACGGCGAGGCCGGCGGAGCGTCGGAGGGTGGCAATGCGACGGCCTGGCTGGACGGCGGGGCGGGCCGGGCTGGAGTGCTCGCCGAGATGGGCCACGGTCGCGTCGAGGTCGGGGACCTTGAACGCGAGGCCCCAGAAGAAGGCAGGGTGGTCGGTGCCGCCGGCGCGCTCGATCGCCTCGTCGGGCTCCTGCACGACCTCGAGGATCACCGGGCCGAGGCGGAAGAACGCCTGCCGCGGCGCGCCCGCCGGCGTCGGCTCCTCGCGGATGCGGCGCAGGTCGAGCCCGGCCGCCTGCAGCACCTGCACCGTGCGGTCGAGCACAGGCGTGATCGCGACGACGTGGTCGAGCGTGGCGATGCCGTTCGGGTGAGGGGAAGGCGGGTCGCCCTCGGCGGTCGGGCCCTCCGCGTGCTGCGTCGTCAGCCCATCGAGATCGCCGCTCGCGACGCCGCCGAGCGTCCAGCTCACCAGCCCTCGGCCGGCGGTACGACCGGCGAGTTGGATCCGCACCCCGCCGACGCAGCAGACGTCGCCCGAGACGGCGAAGCCCAGTCCCGCCCACGTCGCGGGCTCGTCGGCGATCGTCAGCTCGTCGATCGTCACGCTGGACATCGCCGGCACGCTACCGCCGCGCGGCGGGCGCGCGTGCCGGTCGGGCCGTCGCTCAGCCGCGCTCGAGCAGCGCGACGCACTCGATGTGCGGCGTCTGCGGGAACATGTCGACCGGGCTGACGCTGCGCAGGACGTAGCCGGCTTCGACGAGCTGCGCCGCGTTCGGCGCGAGCGTCGTCGGGTTGCAGGAGACGTAGACGAGCCGCTTCGGCGAGGCGTCGACGATGCGTCTGACGACCTTCGCGGAGAGGCCGGCGCGCGGCGGGTCGACGACGACGACGTCGGGCGTCCCCGCCTTGGCGACCAGCTCTCTCAGAGCGACGCGCACGTCGCCGGCGAAGAAGCGCGCGTTGTCGATCTCGTTCAGGCGCGCGTTCGAGATCGCGTCGCCGATCGCCGGCTCGATCAGCTCCAGACCCCACAGCTCGGAGGCACGCGGCGCGAGCATGAGGCCGATCGTGCCGATCCCGCAGTAGAGGTCGTACACGCGCTCGAAGCCTCTCAGCGCGGCATACTCGCCGGCGAGCGCGTAGAGGCGGTCGGCCATCTCCGTGTTCGTCTGGAAGAAGGCGTGCGGCGAGATGCGGAAGCGCAGGCCGCCGACCTCCTCGTCGAGGTAGTCGGTCCCGTTGACGAGCTCCGTCTCCCCCAGCGCGGTCGTCTCGCCGACGCCGTCGAACGCCGTCCACAGCAGGCCGTCGCAGTCGACCGCCTCGGCGAGCCCGTCCGAGTCCAGGGCGCCCGGCATCGTCACGAGCCGCACCTGGAGCTGCCCGGTGCGGCGACCCTCGCGCACGACGAGATTGCGCAGGAAGCCCTCGTGCGTGCGGCGGTCGTAGGCGGTGAGCCCCTTCGAGCGACACCAGTCGAGCACCTGCCGGCTGGCGACGTTCGAGCGCTCGGAGGCGATCAGGCAGTCGTCTATCGGGACGATCCGTTCCCAGTGGCCGGGCGCGTGGAAGCCGTACACCAGCTCCCCGTCGGGTTCGGTGCCGAACGAGTATTCGAGCTTGTTGCGATAGCGCCACTGCTCGACCGCCGGCACGATCGGCTCCATCGCGAAGCCGTCGAGCTTGCCGATCCGCCGCAGCGCCTCCTCGACCTGCTGCTGCTTGATCTCGAGCTGGCGCTCGTACGGGAGCACCTGCCACGGCACGCCCGGGTGCGGCGCGTGCGCGGGGATCCGCTCGGGGCTCGGCTCGAGTATCTCGGTGGTTATCGCTTCGGCGTAGTCGCGCTTGGGGCGCGTGACTCTCGCCAGCACGCGGTCGCCCGGCACCGCGCCGACGACGAACACGACGTAGCCGTCGAGGCGCGCGACGCCGTTGCCGCCGAAGGCGAGCGAGTCGACGGTCAGCTCCAGCTCGTCGCCGCGACTCGGGCGTTGCCTTCTCGTCAGGGAGGTGGACACGCCGGCTAGCATCGCACGCCCATGGACCTCGCCGCATACCGACTGGAAGCCGAGGCGTTCACCGCCGCGCTCGGCGAGGAGTACCACGGCCACTTCGCGGGGCTGAGACGGGAGCTCGACGTCGAGCCGATCTACGCGCGGCACGCGGCGCTGTTCGCCGCCGACTCGATCGCGCGGCTGCGCGATCAGGCGGCCGCCGCCGCGGCACAGGGCGAGGACGCGGCACGGCGTGCGCGCATGCTGCTGGACTTCGCGGTCGAGGGCCACATCGGCCTCGTCTCGACCGACCTGGAGGCGGAGCTGGCGCAGCGCGAGGCCGGCCTGCAGCTTTCGATCGGCGACGGCACCGACAAGGCGATCCCGTTCCGCGAGGCGCCGATCGCGCAGGCGAACGAGCCCGACCGCGCGCGCCGCGCGGCGATCGAGGCGGCGCGGCTCGAGGTGACCGAGACGCACCTCAACCCGCTGCACCGCGAGGCGCTGGAGCGCACGCGCGCCGTCGCGGTCAAGCTGGGCTGGCCGAGCTACCGCGCGCTGTGCGAGGAGCTGAAGGGCTTCGACCTCGACCGCCTGTCGCGCGCGACCGAGGCGTTCACGGCGGCGACCGACGAGCCCTACGACGCCCTCGTCGGCCCGGTCGTCGCGCGCACGCTCGACGGCGTGACGCTCGTCGACCTCGCGCGCGCCGACCTGCCGCGGCTGTTCCGCTTCGCCGAGGCGGACGCGGCGTTCGACGGAGCGCAGCTGCTCCCCAGCTTCGAGGCGACGCTCGCAGGGCTCGGGATCGACCCGGCGGCGCAGGGCAACGTCCATCTCGACGTCGCGTCGCGACCCGGCAAGTCGCCGCGCGCGTTCTGCGTGGCGGTGCGCGTGCCGCAGGACGTGCGGCTGGTCGTGCCGCCGATCGGCGGACGCGACGACTTCACCGCGCTGCTGCACGAGGGCGGCCACGTCGAGCACTACGCGCACGTCGACCCGTCGCTCGCGTTCGAGTACCGGCACCTCGGCGACAACGCGGTGACGGAGGCGTTCGCGTTCCTCTTCGACCACCTGGTCGAGGACCCCGAGTGGCTGCGAGCGCGGCTCGGCGTGCAGGACGCGGACGGCACGCTCGCGGCCCACGCACGCGCGACGCGGCTGATCTACCTGCGCCGCTACGCGTCGAAGCTCGCGTACGAGCTGGACGTGCACCGCGTCGACCCGCCGGCGGACGACGCGCTGCGCGAGCGCTACGCGACGCTGCTCGGCGCGGCCGCACGCGTCGACTGGCCCGCCGCCACCTACCTCGCCGATCTCGACCCCGGCTTCTACGTCGCCTGCTACCTGCGCGCCTGGGCGCTCGAGACGCACTTGCGCGCGCACCTGCGCGAGCGCTTCGGCGAGCGCTGGTTCGCGCGGCGCGAGGCCGGCAACGCGCTGCGCGCGCTGTGGCGCGACGGCCAGCGACTGTCGGCCGAGGAGCTGCTCGGCGAGCTGACCGGCGCCGAGCTCGACTTCGGCGCGCTGCTCGCCGACCTCGGGCTGGAGGGCGCGCTGCGCTGACGGGCGGGCTCCTCGGAGGGCGTCCCGGCTGACGATGCCGAGACGCCCGACGGGATCCGACCTACTTCTGCTTTCTGCGCGAGCCGCCGACGACTCTGCGGGCGCGCTCGGCGCTTCTCATGAGGCGGTCGACCGAGTCGGCGCCGCGCGCTCTCACGGTCGAGCCGTCGAGCTTGCGCGAGAGCTGCTCGAGCTGCTCGATGCCCTTGCCGAGCAGCTGGTCGAGGTTCGACAGCACGTCGTCCTTCTGCTCGCGGCCGCGGCGCACCAGGTCGCCGACGAGATCGTTCGCGTCGCCCCTCGTCATGCGCCCGCGCTCGACGGCCTCGTCCATCGACTCCTGGATCACCTCGGAGGCGAGCACCACGAGATCGCGCGGCTCGAAGACACGGTTCGAGAGCTGATCGCGCAGCGCGTCGACGAGCTGGCCGACGGGATCGCCCGTGCGCTTGCGGGCGGCGCCGGTCGCCTTTCTCGGCGCCGACTTCGCGGCCGGTCTTCTGGCGGCGCGTGTCGCTCTTCTGGCGGCCGGTCTTCTGGCGCCAGCTCTTCTCGCAGCCGGTCTTCTCGCAACGGCTCTGCTCGGCGCAGCTCTTCTCGCGGCAGCCGCACCTCTGGCAGGCGCTCTTCTCGCGGCGGCGCCTCGGGCCGCAGCTCTTCTCGCGGCAGCCGATCTGCTCGCAACGGCTCTTCTCGCAACGGCTCTGCTCGGCACAGCTCTTCTCGCGGCAGCCGCACGTCTGGCAGGCGCTCTTCTCGCGACGGCGCCTCTCGCCACGGTTCTCGTGGCTGGGGATCCTCTGGCGGCTGCGGCGCGTCTGGCAGCCGGTCTGCGGGCGGCCGCGGCTCTTCTCGTGCCGGAGGCTCTTCTCGCAGCGGGGGACTTCGGCTGGGGCATCGATGCTCCTCGTTATGGACAGACAGACGGACCGGTCGGCGCGAGGCTACCGCAGCAGCAGCTCCAGCAGCGCTTTCTGGGCGTGGCGCCGGTTCTCGGCCTGGTCCCAGATGCGCTGCCGCGATCCGTACAGGACCTCGGCCGTGATCTCCTCACCCGGGTGGGCGGGCAGGTCGTGAAGTGCGATCGCGCCGGGCGCGGCGCGGTCGAGCAGCGCGTCGTCGACACGGTAGTCCGCGAGCGCGGCGCGGCGCGCGTCGGCGGTCTGCTCGTCGCCCATGCTGACCCACACGTCCGTGTAGACGGCGTGCGCGCCGACGACCGCTTCGACGGGATCGTCGGTCAGCACGGCACCCGCGACGGGCTCGAGCTGGTAGCCGTCCGGCGCGGCGACGCGCACCTCCACGCCGGCGAGCGCGCCGAGGATCGCGAGCGAGCGTGCGACGTTGTTGCCGTCGCCGACGTAGGCGAGCACGAGCCCGTCGAGGCGGCCGAACGCCTCGCGCAGCGTGAGCAGGTCGGCGAGCGCCTGGCACGGGTGATGGCCGGCCGTGAGCATGTTGACCACGGGGACGGTGGCGTACTCGGCGAGCTCCGCGACGAGCGCGTCCGGGCCGGTGCGGATGCCGATCGCGTGCACGTGACGCGACAGCACGAGCGCTGTGTCGCGCACGGCCTCGCCGCGGCTGATCTGCAGCTCGTCGGAGCGCAGGATCAGCGGGTGGCCGCCCAGCTCGACGACGCCGGCCTCGAACGAGACGCGCGTGCGCGTCGAGGGCTTCTGGAAGATCAGCGCGACGTGCTTGCCGGCGAGCGCGCGCGACGCGAGCGGCTCGGCCTTCAGCTCGAGCGCGCGCTCGATCAGCGCGTGCAGCTCGTCGCGCGTGAGCTCTTCGCCGGTGAGGAGGTGGCGCGGCAAGCGCGCAAGTGTACGGTGAGCAGATGGTGCTGCGCGTGCTCACCTGGAACGTCTTCCACGGCCGCGCGCTGCCGCCGCGCAACCAGGACCTGCTCGTCGCGTTCGCGGCGCGGCTGTCGGCGTGGCCGTGGGACGTCGCGCTGTTGCAGGAGGTCCCGCCGTGGTGGCCGGAGCGGCTCGCACGGGCGTGCGACGCCGAGCAGCGTCGCGCGCTCACCTCGCGCAACGCGCTGCTGCCGCTGCGGCGCGCGCTCGCACGCCCTCGGCCGGAGCTGATGAAGGCGAAGGGCGGCGGCGCGAACGCGATCCTCGTGCGCAGACTCGGGATCGCGGCGCACGAACGCCGGCGCGTTCGCACGTGGCCCGAGCGGCGTGTCGTGCACGCCGTGCGCGACGGCGACGGGCGCTGGTTCGCGAACCTCCACGCGAGCGTCCACGACGACGCGCGCGCGCACGCCGACGTCGCGAGGGCGCGTGCCGCGGTGCTGCGCTGGGCCGGCGACGCGCCGGCCGTGCTCGGCGGCGACCTCAACGTGCGCGACCCGTACGTGTCCGGCTTCGTGCACGCCGGCGGCCACGAGGTCGACCACGTCTTCGCGCGCGGGCTCGAGCCGGCGGGCCGCTGCGAGACGCTCGACCGCGGCACGCTGTCGGACCACGCGCCGGTGCTCGTGACGGTGTCGGACTGAGCGCGGCGGCCTCGTCAGGCGCCGCGCGCGCGCAGGCCGAAGCCGCGCACCAGCAGCAGCGCCTTCTCCCCGAACGTGCCCGACGCGGGCAGGACGCCGAGCTGCACGGCGGCGTCGTAGCGATCGAAGAAGGCGCGCACGCGCAGCAGGCGGCCGGCGCGCAGCTCGGCGTAGACGACGCCGTGGACGACGACGAAGCGTCTCGTCGCCGGCAGCCCTTCGAGCGCGCCGCGGTGCGTGCCGGCGAGCTTGCAGGGCGCCGCGACGAAGCGGCCGGCCGCGTCCGCGAGGCGCTCGCCGGCGCGCTCGACGCGCACGTCGGGGAAGGCCCGCCACAGCAGCTCGGCGTGCGCGCCCAGCTCGTCGGCGCCGATCAACGGCGCGCGCGTGAGCGGGTCCTCGTACTGGACGGCGGGGTCGCAGAGCGGAGCGAAGGCGGACGCTTCGCGGCCGCACCAGGCGGCCTCCCAGCGGTCGAGCAGCGCGTCGAGCGGCGGCGGCGGGGCGAGCTCGGCGGCCGCGGCGTCGGCGGCGGCAGCCCCGGCAGCCGAGTCGTCGCCGCCGTGTCCGGCGTCGGCGCGAGCAGCGTCCGGCTCGTCAGGCATCGGCCGGCGACGCGGCGGGCGCGCCGAAGTCGGGCAGGCCGGCGTCGGGCGTGGAGGCCTCGGCGTAGAGGCGTCGTGGGATGCGCCCGGCGCCGCGCGCGAGGCGGCCGCCCTCGACGCCGGCGCGGATCGCGCGCGCCATCGCGACCGGATCGTGGGCGCGTGAGATCGCGCTCGCCGCCATCACCGCGTCGCAGCCGAGCTCCATCGCGAGCGCCGCGTCGGAGGCGGTGCCGACGCCGGCGTCGAGGATCATCGGCAGCGCGGTCCGTTCCCGGATGATCGAGATGTTGTAGGGGTTGCGGATCCCCATCCCCGAGCCGATCGGTGAGCCGAGCGGCATCACCGCGGCGCAGCCGACGTCCTCCAGGCGGCGGGCGAGGATCGGGTCGTCAGTCGTGTAGGGGAGCACGACGAAGCCGTCGTCGACGAGCGCCTCGGCGGCGAGCAGCAGCTCCGGCGCGTCAGGCAGCAGCGTGCGGTCGTCGCCGATCACCTCGAGCTTGATCCAGTCCGTATCGAACGCCTCGCGCGCGAGCTGCGCGGTCGTGATCGCGTCGCGGGCGGTGTAGCAGCCGGCGGTGTTGGGGAGGACGTCGACGCCCGCCTCGGCGAGCACGTCCATGATCGAGCCGCGCTGCACAGGGTCGACGCGGCGCAGCGCGACGGTCACCAGCTCCGCGCCGCTGACGCGCAGCGCCGACGCCATCTCCTCGAGCGAGCGGAAGCCGCCGGTGCCGAGCAGCAGGCGCGAGCGGAACGAGCGGCCGGCGATCGTGAGCAGGTCGTCCACGGGCGCGGCGACCTCAGTGTCGGCGGTCGGCGAGAGCGGGCCTTCGGCGGTCGACATGGCGGGTCATCCTCCCTGGATCGCGGTCAGGATCTCGACGCTGGCGCCGGCTGCGAGCGCGGTCTTCGCCCACGCGCCGCGGCGCACGACCTCGCGGTCGACGGCGACGGCGACGCCGCGCGCGTCGAGCGGGACCCCGAGCGAGGCGACCGCGTCGGCGACCGTCGCACCGTCGGCCAGCTCCTGCCACTCGCCGTTCAGCCGGACGTTCACGACGAGGCTCCTGCATGCTCGCGGGCGGGCGCGAAGCGCGTGGCGCGGAACGGCGCCGCGACTGCCGGCGGCTGCTCGCCCGCGAGCGTCGCGGCGAGCACGTCGGCGACGAGCGGCGCGAGCAGGATCCCGTGGCGGAAGCAGCCGGCCGCCCACTGCAGCCCCTCGATCGCGCCGCGACCGAGCACGGGCGCGTTGTCGGGCGTGCCGGGCCGCAGCCCGGCGGCGACCTCCTCGATCGCCAGCTCGCTCACGCCGGGCACGAGCTCGATCGCGTCGCGCAGCAGCTCGAAGATCCCGCCCGCCGTCGCCGCGGTGTCGAAGCCCTGCTCCTCCATCGTCGCGCCCAGCACGTAGCGGCCGTCGCCGCGCGCCACGAGGTAGCCCGGCTGCATGCGGATCACGCGCGTGAGCAGTCCGGGCCCGGCGGGATCGCGCAGGCGCATGATCTGACCCTTGACGGGGCGGATCGGGATGCGCGCTTGCTCGGGCAGCCCATCGAGCGCGCCGGCCCACGCACCGGCGGCGATCACGACCTGGTCGGCGGCGATGCGCTCGCCGGCGCCGACCGGCGCTCGGCTCGCGTCGCCATCGCCGGACGTGCGCAGCTCGAGGCCTTCGACGCGCTCGCCGTCAGGCGCGACAAGGACCCGCACGACCTCCGCGCCCTCGCGCAGCACGCCGCCCGCTCGCTCGACCGCGACGGCGAGTGCGGCCGCAAGCGCGCGCGGGTCGATCGCGTGGTCGCCGGGAACGTCCAGCGCGAGTCGCAGCGTCGGCGAGAGGGCAGGCTCGCGCCGACGTGCCTCGCTCGCGAGCAGCCGCTCGACCGGCAGCCCGAGCGCCTCGCGCTCGGCCAGCTCGCGCTCGAGCGCCTCGGCCTCGTCGCGGTCGCGCGCGACGGCGAGGGTGCCGCACGCGGTGAAGCCGGGGTCCCGCCCGGAGGCCTGCGTCAGCTCGGCGACGAAGGACGGATAGCAGTCGAGCGACGCTCGACTGAGCGCGAGCAGCGACCGCTCGCCGCTGCGCGCCTCGCTGATCGGCGCGAGCATGCCGGCGGCGACGTGCGTCGCCCCGTGCGCCAGCCGGTCGCGCTCGAGCACGACGGTCCGCAGCCCGCGCCGCTGCGCGCGCCACGCGACGGCGAGGCCGGCGATGCCGCCGCCAACGATGGCGACGTCGAACGAGCGATCGGACTGGTGGGGCATGTGCTCCTTCCCTGCGCCGGCATGACCCGGATCAGGTTCAGACGGTCGGCGGCCGGAGTGCCGCCCTCTCAGCCCAGCGAAGGGCTCCCGTAGGGGCGATGGTAGCGCCGGACGGCGCTCCGCCTCAGCGACGTGTGAGCGACACGGCCCGCCGCGCTCGCGCGGCGGCGCTCCCGGCGCCCCTGTGGACGCGCGCGAGCTCGCCCGTGTGCGCGGGGTCGCCCGTCGCGTCGGGCTCAGACGCCGGCTCGGCCTCCGTCGGGGCATGGCCGCCATCTCGGTAGCGGCGCACGACCAGCAGCGTCACGCTCGCCGCCACGAGCGTGACCACGTTCGGCAGGAAGATGACGACGTCGGATGTCACGACGCCGTGGACCATCCACACGCACGCGTTCCCGATCAGCACGCAGACGAACGCCTGGCTGACCTCGGAGGAGTCGCGGATCTCATGGACCCGCCGCGCCTGGAGCAGCGGCGAGAGCGCCATGACGACGCCGGAGATCGAGGCGAGCAGGCCGGTGAGCGTTACGAGAGACATCGGCTGTTCCAGACTTGACGGTGGGGTGGGCGAGGCGAAGCCGTCCGACAGGGGATTGGGGGACGGCGTGCGTCTGGGGACGCGATCGAGGAGGGTGTCGCCGCCTATCCTCCTCGCGCGCGGCGTGCGACCGAACTCGCGGAGGAGGCCTGCCGCGTGCGACAGGTCGCACATCAAGATACAGGCGCGCACGCGTTCTTCAAGTCCGTGTGAGCACTCTCACACGGCGCCGGATCGCCGCTCCCCGGCGGCGATCCGCAGCCCTCCCCGCGAGCTTCCTTCGCAGCGGCGCGACGAGCAGCGGGAGCGGCGCGCGACCCGTCACAGGCTCGCCGCGATCGGCGGCCGCGGATCCATCTGCGCGTGAGCCCGCCGCGCTCAGGCCGCGCTCTCGACCGTCTCGCGCGCGAAGGCGGCGATCAGCTCGGCGAGCGCCTCCGGTCTGTCCTCTGGCGAGAACGTGCGCGCGCCCTCGATCAGCTCGAGCCGCGCGCCGGGGATCGTCGCCGCGAGCCGCTCGGCGTCGGCGCGCGGGAAGAACTTGTCGTCCGCGGACCAGGCGATCAGCGCCGGGCGGTCGAACGCTCTCAGGCGCTCCCCCGCCTCGACCGTGTGGCGCGACTCGATCCCCGCGCAGACGCGCCGCAGGTCGGCGCGCACGTGCGGGCTCGCGAGCGCGGGCAGCACGTAGGAGTCGGACGGGGCGTCGGGGATCGGATCGTGCGTCAACAGGCCGTAGGCGATCGGCAGACGGCGCGCCGCCCGCATCCGCAACGGGGCGAGCGCCGCGAGCGCGCCGCCGGGCAGGCGCAGCTGGGCGAACAGCGGCTTCAGCATCGGCGGCGGGAAGTGCTCGAACGCGTCGCACGACGTCAGCACGAGCCGGCCGAGCCACGGCGGGCGCTGCGACGCGGCGATCTGGCAGAGCGCGCCGCCGGTGTCGTTGCCGACGAGCGTCGTGCCCTCCAGCCCGAGCGCGGTCACCGCCTCGCCGATCAGCGACCCGAGGTCGGGCGGCGTGAGCGGGCGCGCCGGCATCGGCACGAGGTGCGAGCCGAGCGGCATGTCGATCGTCACGCGCGTGAAGCCGTCGAGCCGCGGCACGACCTTGCGCCACAGGTTCGCGTTCACGAGCACGCCGTGGACGAAGACGACGGCCGGTCCGTCGCCGCTGACGTGCACGCGCACGCGGCCGCCGTCGACCTCGAGCGTGCGCGCCGGTCCGAGATCCTCGGCACGCCAGTCTGCGTTCCCGTTCGACATGCGGTCCGCTCCTCTCACATACAGGTTGTATGTCCTAGCATACAGACGGTATGCAGAGGGAGGAGCAGGCTGTCGCCACGCGGACCGAGCTGCTGCGCGTCGCGCGCGAGCTGTTCGCCGCGCGCGGCTACGCGGACGTCGGGACGGAGGAGATCGTGCGCGGCGCGCACGTGACGCGCGGCGCGCTCTACCACCACTTCGCGGACAAGCGCGACCTCTTCCGCGCCGTCCACGCCCAGCTCGCCGACGACCTGCTCGCGTCGATCGTCGCGCAGACCGCCGGCAGCGCCGACGCGTGGGAGGCGCTCACGAGAGGCGTGCGCGCGTTCCTCGACGCGTGCACCGACCCGGCCGTGATCCGCATCTCGCACCTCGACGCGCCGGCCGTGCTCGGCTGGGCGGAGTGGCGCGAGGTCGACGCGCAGCACTGGCTCGGGCTCGTCGTCGCCGCGCTGCAGGAGGCGATGGACGCGGGCGTGCTGCGCCGCCGCGAGGTGCAGCCGCTCGCGCACATGCTGCTCGGCGCGATGGTCGAGGCCTCCATGCTGATCGCCAACGCAGCCGATCCCGCCGCGGCCCGTGCCGAGGTCGAAGGGCCGCTGCTGGCGCTGCTGGAGGGACTGCGGGCGTAGGTCGTCTCCGCAGGCGCCCACCGACCGGCCGGCGTTCACCGCACGACTGCCAAGATGCAGGGTGATGACGTCTCGGCTTGGTGACGACCGGCGTGCGCGGCTGCGCGGCGCGCGGCTGTACCTGGTGTGCGGCGCGGCCGGCGGCGGTCGCGACCTGCGGACGTTCCTCGACGCGGCGCTGCGCGGCGGTGCGGACGTCGTGCAGCTGCGTGAGAAGGACCCGGCCGTCGGCGACGACGCGCTGCTGCGCAGCGCGCGGGTGTTCCGCGAGGCCTGCGACGCGCACAGCGCGTTGTTCGTGCTGAACGACCGGCCGGACCTCGCGGCGGCTGCGCACGCCGACGGCGTCCACGTCGGGCAGGACGACATGGGGATCGCGGACGCGCGCGCGCTCGTCGGCGAGGACCTGCTGCTCGGCCGCTCGACGCACACGCCCGAGCAGGTCGAGGACGCGGCCGTGGCCGACGTCGACTACTTCGCCGTCGGCCCGGTGCACGCGACGCCGACGAAGCCGGGCCGTCCGGCCGCCGGGCTGGAGCTGGTGCGGCACGCCGCCGGCGCCCTGCGGCCCGTGCCGTGGTTCGCGATCGGCGGGATCGACGCGCAGACGGTCGGCGACGTGGTCGGGGCCGGCGCGACGCGGATCGTCGTCGTGCGCGCGCTGACGGAGGCGGTCGATCCCGAGGCGACGGCTCGCGCGCTGCGCGGCGCGCTCCCGCAGGAGGCCGGCGTTGGCGCAGCGTAGCCGCAAGCGCGGGCGGCGCGAGGCGCCGTCGGAGCGCCCCGCGGCGGGCGCCACCGCAGGCGACGGCACGAAGCCGCCGAGCCGCTCCGAGCAGCGCAACGAGGCGATCCGCGCGCAGCTCAGACCGCTCGCGGAGGGCGAGCGGCCGGGCGCGGTGACGGCCGGGGCGATCGTCGCAGCCGCGCTCGCGGCGCTCGTCGTCGTGGGCTATGCGTCCGGAGCGCGCATCGGCGGACAAGGCTCGCTCGCGGGAGCGCTGCTGCTCGCCGCGATCCTGCTCGTCGCCGCCTGGGGGATGTGGAACGTCCGCTACTGGGCGGTGCTCGGGTTCGAGGCGCTGCTCGCCTTCCAGGTGCTGATCGCGGCGCTGTCGCTGCTGGTCGCCTCGAACGTGTGGGCGGCGGTCCTCTGCCTCGCGGTGATCGGCCTCGGCGGCTGGCTGTTCTGGAAGCTGATCCGCGCGATGGCGCGCATCCAGATGCCCGAGCGCAGGCCGGCGCCGTGAGCGCGTCGCGCGAGGGCGCAGGCGACGCGGCCGCCGCCGCGAACGGCGCGGTGGCCGGCTGGGCCTACTGCCACGTCGACCGCGTCCGCTTCGGCGACCTCGACCCGATGCGCCACGTCAACAACGTGTCGTTCCTGTCGTTCTTCGAGGACGCGCGCATCCAGTACATCAGCGGCCTGCTCGGCAACGACCCGATGACGCGCAGACAGTTCGGCCTGATCTTCGCCGAGTGCAGAATCAACTACCGCGCGCCGGCGTTCTTCGACGAGGAGATCCGCACCTGCATCCGCCCCGGCGCGATCGCCCGCTCGAGCGCGAGACTCGAGTTCGCGATGCATGCCGTCGGCGACGACCGCCTGCTCGCCGAGGGCTACGGCATCGTCGTCGGCTACGACTACGCGGCCGGCAGATCGATGCCGCTGCCCGAGTCGCTCAAGGCCGCGCTCGGCGCGGGCGCGAGCGCCTGACCAGACGATCGGGGGGTGGGATTCGGGCGCGAGAACGCGGGCTGGACGGGGGGTCGCATAGACTCGCCGCCATGCCCGAATCTGCATATGACTGCATCGTCATCGGTTCCGGTCCCGGCGGTTACGTGGCGGCGATCCGTGCCGCCCAGCTCGGGATGCGGACCGCCGTCGTCGAGAAGGACCAGGTCGGCGGCCGATGCCTCAACTACGCCTGCATCCCCGCCAAGGTCGTGCTCCGCTCGGCCGACATCCTGTCCGAGATCGACGAGGCCGCGGACTTCGGCATCGAGGTCGCCGGGCGCACCGTCGACTTCGCGGCCGTCCAGGCGCGCCGGCAGAGAGTCGTCAAGACGATGACCGGTGGCGTCGGCGGGCTCTTCAAGAAGAACGGCATCGACGTGATCGAGGGCTACGGCGCCGTCACGGCCGCCGGCACGGTGCGCGTCGGCTCTGCCAAGGATGGCACGGAATACACGGCGACGAAGGGCATCATCGTCGCGACCGGCTCGGTCAAGCGGCCGATCCCGGGGACCACCTTCGAGGGCCGCGTGATCGGCACCGAGGAGGCGTGGGCGCTCGAGCAGCTGCCGCAGAAGCTCGCCGTCGTCGGCGCGGGCGCATCCGGCGCCGAGATCGCCTCCGCCTACGCGCGCCTCGGCTCCGAGGTCCTGCTGTTCGAGGCGCTCGACCGCGTGCTGCCGACCGAGGACGCCGAGATCTCGAAGCTCGCCGAGCGCGGCCTCAAGAAGCAGGGCATGCAGATCTTCACGAGAACGTTCGTGGAGAACGTCAGATCGGCCAGAGACAAGGTGACGTTCACCTACAACGGCGAGCAGGACGAGGCCGACTGGCTCGTGATCGCCGCCGGCCGCGGCCCCGACGTCGAGGGCCTCGGGCTCGACGAGGCGGGCGTGAAGCTCGACGACAGAGGCCTCGTCGCGGTCGACGGCGCGCAGCGCACGTCGGTGAGAGGCGTGTGGGCGATCGGCGACGTCGTCCACGGCCCCGCGCTCGCGCACAAGGCGTCCGACGAGGGCATCATCGCCGCGGAGGACATCGCCGGCCAGGCGACGCATCCGATCGCGTACGTCGACATCCCGCGCGCGACCTTCTGCGCGCCGAACGTCGCGAGCTTCGGGCTCACCGAGCAGCAGGCGAAGGACGCCGGCCACGACGTCGTCGTCGGCAGACTGCCCTACGGCGCCGTCGGCGCAGGCACCGTCTACGGCGACCGCACCGGCCTGATCAAGATCGTCGGGGACCGCAGATACGGCGAGCTGCTCGGCGGGCACATCATCGGCGCGAAGGCGACCGAGCTGATCCAGGAGCTCGTCAACGTGCGCGCGCTCGAGGGCGGCTACCCGGAGGTCGCGCGCATGATCCACGGCCACCCGACGCTCAGCGAGGGCGTCATGGAGGCCGCGCGCGCCGCCGACGGCTGGCTGATCCACGGGTAGGAGCGCGATCCTGTCCGAGCACGGGCTCTCGGTCACGCGACACGCCGGCGACGGTCCGGCGACGCGAGGCGGTGCCCGGCCGGACCGCTCCCAGCCCGTCTTCTACTTCGATCTCGGCAGCCCGGAGTCGTACCTGGCTGCCGAGCGCGTGATGGCGGAGCTGCCGGTCGTGCCGGAGTGGGTGGGGATCCTCGCCGCGGGACTGCCCCGCGGCGTGGGCGGCGACACGCCGGCGGACGAGCGCCGCGCCGCCGCCGAGCGGCGCGCAGCCGCGCAGCACGTGCAACCGCTGCGCTGGCCGGCGACATGGCCCGACGACGACATGCGCCTCGCGATGGTCGCGACGACGTACGCGAAGCAGATCGGCCGCGCGGTCGCGTTCTCGCTTGCGGCCTTCCGCCAGGCGTTTGCCGGCGGCCGCGCGCTCGACGAGGACACCATCCTGATCGCGGCCGCGGCGTGCGAGATGCACCCGCGCGCGGTGCTGCAGGCGCTCGGGCGCAGATCGGTCGGCGCGGCGCTCGACGCGGCCACGGCCGCGGCGGCCGCCGCCGGGGTGCGAACCCTCCCCGCGATCGCGATCGGCGAGGTCGTGCTGCAGGGCGGGGACGCGGTCGAGCAGGCGGTCGCGGCGCTCGCCGAGCGGGGTGCCCCGGGATGACCGCGCGGCGCGCCTATCGGCTGATCGTCACGCGCGGCGGCGCCGGCCCGGCGTGGCTGGCCGGGCCGCGGCGGGTGGACCACGTCGAGATCGTCGACGTCGAGAGCGGCGAGGTCGTGCTGTTCTGGGACCTGCCCGCCGTGCAGGCGCGGCGGCTCGTGCGCGCGCTGCGCGAGGACCTCGGCCGCCTCGACGCGGACGCGTTCCTCACCGCCTGGCGCGACGCCGGGTAACGTCGCCCGCAGCTCGTCGCTTGCGATGAGCGGAGGGCGAAACGCCGCGTACCGCAGCTCGTCGCTCGGCGATGAGCGGAGGGCGAAACGCCGCGTACCGCAGCTCGTCGCTCGCGATGAGCGGAGGGCGAAACGCCGCGCCCGCGCACGCCGCCGCCTGGCGAGCCAGCCAGCCTCCGCTAAGGTGGCTCGCATGGCCACGACACCGGCAGCGAGACGTCGCCGGAGCCGGTCGGACAGCGCCGCGCCGCCGCTGCCCGAGCCCGACGCGGCGCGCGAGTGGCTCGCGACGATGCTGCTGATCCGCCGTTTCGAGGAGCGCGCCGGGGAGCTGTACGCGAAGGCGAAGATCGGCGGCTTCCTCCACCTCGCGATCGGCGAGGAGGCGACGATCGTCGGTGCGGCACGCGCGCTGCGCGACGCCGACTACCTGATCTCCACCTACCGCTCGCACGGCCACGCGATCGCGCGCGGCACGCCGCCGCAGGCGGTGATGGCGGAGCTGTTCGGCAAGCAGGACGGCTGCTCGCGCGGGCGCGGCGGCTCGATGCACATGTTCGACCTCGAGCGGCGCTTCATGGGCGGCTACGGGATCGTGGGCGGGAACCTGCCGATCGCGGCCGGCTTCGGCCTCTCGGCCGAGCTGCTGAGAACCGAGGACGCGACGCTCTGCATGTTCGGCGACGGCGCCTCGAACCAGGGCACCTTCGGCGAGACGATGAACCTCGCCGCGCTGTGGAGACTGCCCGTCGTCTTCATGGTCTCGAACAACCAGTTCGGGATGGGGACCGCGCTCGCGCGCCACTCCGCGGTGACCGACCTGCAGCGCAAGGGCGAGTCGTTCGGCGTGCCCGGCGTGCGCTGCGACGGGATGGACGTCGCCGACACGCACCGCACGATCGTGGACGCGCTGCGGCGCGCGCGCGACGAGCGCCAGCCGGTCTTGGTGGAGGCGGTCACCTACCGCTTCCGCGGGCACTCGATGGCCGACCCGGAGGAGTACCGCACGAGAGAGCAGGTCGCCGAATGGCGCAGACGCGACCCGATCGCGCTCTGGTCGGCGCGGCTGGAGGAGGCGGGGATCGTCGACAAGGCGGGCGTCGAGCAGCTCGACGCGGAGGCGGTGGCGCGCGTGGACGAGGCGGTCGCGTTCGCGGACGCGTCCCCGTTCCCCGCACCCGAGTCGCTCTACGACGACGTCTACGTGCTCGGCGACCAGGTGCGCGGCTGGTACTCGGTCGACGAGCGCTCGCCGGGCGTGCACCGCGGCGAGGACGAGCGCGAGCACGGGGTCGACGCGGCGACGCGCGAGGAGTACGACCAGCACGCCGCCGGCCCGCACGAGGCGACCGAGGCGCGGCCGGCGGACGAGGCGCAGGACGTCGACGTCGGGGCGGGCGGGCGCACGCACGACGGCGAGCGGGGCGGCTGATGGCCGTCGTCCGCTACCGCGACGCACTCAACCAGGCGCTGCGCGAGGAGCTGACGCGCGACGAGCGCGTCTTCCTGATGGGCGAGGACATCGGCGTCTTCAACGGCGCCTACAAGGTGACCGCGGGACTGCTGGAGGAGTTCGGCGAAGCGCGCGTGCGCGACACGCCGATCTCCGAGAACACGATCGTCGGGATGGGCGTCGGCGCGGCGATGACGGGCACGCGGCCCGTCGTCGAGCTGATGACCGTCAACTTCTCGCTGCTCGCGATGGACCAGATCGTCAACCACGCTGCGCACATCCACTACATGTTCGGCGGCCAGGCGAAGGTGCCGCTCGTCATACGGATGCCGCAGGGCGCCGGCCACCAGCTCGGTCCGACGCACAGCCACTCGTTCGAGGCCCTGTACCTCCACGTCCCGGGCCTGCTCGTCGCGGTCCCCTCGACGCCGGCCGACGCGAAGGGGCTGCTGAAGTCGGCGATCCGCGACGACAACCCCGTGATCTTCATCGAGCACGAGTACCTCTACGGCCAGCGCGGCGACGTGCCCGATCCAGGGGACGGCGACCATCTCGTGCCGTTCGGCAAGGCGGCCGTGACGCGCGCGGGCGAGGACGTCACGCTCGTCGGCATCTCGCGGATGGCGCTGACGGCTTCGCGTGCCGCGGACGTGCTCGCCGACGAGCACGACGTCTCCGCCGAGGTGATCGACCCGCGCACGCTGCGGCCGTTGGACCTCGACACGATCCTCGCCTCGGTCCGCAAGACGAACCGCTGCGTGATCGTCGAGGAGGGCTGGCCGCACGGCGGCGTCGGCGCGAACCTCGCCGCGCTGATCCAGGAGCAGGCGTTCGACGACCTCGACGCGCCTGTGGGTCGCGTCACCGGCGCGGACGTGCCGATGCCCTACTCGAAGCCCTTGGAGCAGATCGCCTTCCCCCACGAGCCGCAGGTCGTCGCGGCGGCGCTTGCGACGCTCCGCGACCTCTAGAAAGGACCGCCGCCCGTGCCCGACGTCGTCATGCCCCACCTGTCCGACTCGATGGAGGAGGGCACGATCCTGAGATGGCTCAAGTCGTCCGGCGACGAGGTCGAGCGCGGCGAGGAGCTGGTGGAGATCGAGACGGACAAGGCGAACATGACGTACGAGTCCGACGCAGCTGGTGTGCTGGAGATCGTTGCCGCCGAGGGCGACACGCTGCCGATCGGGGAGCTGATCGCGCGGATCGGCGGCGGTGGCGACTCGCCCTCGGGCCAGGCCGCGCGGCGGGCGGGTCCTGTCGACGGGGGAAGTGTCCCCGCGGGCGGAGCCGCGGAGACAGCTTCCCCCGCGCCACCCGCCCGATCGGCGTCCGCCGCCCCGGCCGAGCCGGCCGCTCCCTCCCCCTCGATGCCCGCTGTGGGTGGGCGTGGCGAGGCGCCGACGCCGACCGAAGACAACGGGCGGCGCCCGAAGGCGTCGCCCGTCGCGCGGAGGCTGGCGCGGGAGCGGGGCGTGGACCTTGCGTCGGTGAGCGGGACCGGCCCCGGCGGTCGGATCGTGAAGGCGGACGTGGAGGCGGCGGGTGCGGGCGCTCCCGCTGCCGCCGCGCCTGCCCCCGCCGCCGCGCCCGGCCCCGTCACCTCCGGCGAGGGCGGGACCGGGAAGGGCGCGGTGACGGTCGTGGAGCTGTCGCGGACGCAGCAGACGATCGCGCGGCGGATGGCGGAGGCGAAGGCGACCGTGCCGGACTTCCAGGTGTCGATGGAGATCGACATGGCGGCGGCGGTCGCGGTGCGCGAGCAGTTGAAGGCGCTCGCGACCCACGACCGACCGGTGTCGTCGTACAACGACCTCGTCGTGAAGGCCGCGGCGCTCGCGCTGCGCGAGTTCCCGCGCGCGAACGGCGCCTACAAGGACGGGAGGTTCGAGCTGTACGAGCGCGTCAACGTCGGCGTCGCAGTCGCGGCGGAGGACGCGCTGATCGTGCCGACGATCTTCGACGCGGACCAGAAGTCGCTCGGCGAGATCGCCGCCGAGACGCGCGCGCTCGCGGCGCGCGTGCGCTCCGGTGCGATCACGCCGCCCGAGCTGAGCGGCGGCACGTTCACCGTCTCGAACCTCGGCATGTTCGGCGTGACCGAGTTCACCGCGATCGTCAACGCCGGGCAGGCGGGAATCCTCGCCGTCGGCGCGCTGCGCGACGTCCCGGTCGTGGTCGACGGCGCCGTCGTGCCGGGCAAGCGCATGACGCTCACGCTCGTCGGCGACCACCGCATCCTCTACGGCGCCGACGCCGCCCAGGTCCTCGCCCGCATCCGCGCCCTGCTCGAGGCCCCGCTCGGACTGGCGCTCTGAGCCACAGGGCGTAGGAGCACCGGCCCGCGCGTTCGAGCCAGTGCGGGCACGGTGCCGCCGCCGCGTTCGCGATCCTGTGCAGCGGTCATGGAATCCGGATCGACGCCGACGCTCGAGCTGGAGGCGAGCCACCGGTACGGGATCGTGCTGGCGGTCGCGCTCGCCGCCGTGCTGTTCCTGATCATCGCGCCGGAGACGTCGTGGAGCCGCGCGGTCGGGCTGCTGTTCGCGGGCGGGATGCTGCTGGTCGTGATCGCGACGAGCCGCGGCGACATGCGGCTGCGCGAGCGCGTGGGCGTCGCGCTGCTGCTCGCGACGGTGGTGCTCGTGGCCGCCGTCGCGTTCGACTGGATCCCGCAGGCGGTCGGCACCGCGACGAGCGCCGTGCTGATCCTGACGACGCTCGTGCAGCTCGTGCGGGGGCTGATCGTGCTGCTGCGCGTGAGCGGGGTGACGGTGCAGGCGGTGGCCGGGGCGCTCGCGGTCTACCTGCTGCTCGGGATCGTCTTCTCGTTCGCGATCACGACGATGGCGAAGGTCGGCGACGGCGCGTACTTCGCACAGGGCACCGACGGCAGCGAGAGCCAGCGCGTCTACTTCAGCTTCACGTCGATGACGACGACCGGCTTCGGCGACTTCACGCCCGCCCAGCGCGGCGGCCGGGCGGTCGCCGTGCTGGAGATGCTGACCGGCCAGATCTACCTCGTGACCGTCATCTCGCTGCTCGTCGGCAACCTGCGTCGCAGACGCGAGGCCGAGGAAGCCGGCGCTCCGGGCGCGCCGAGCTGAGGTCGTCTGGATCGCCCGCTGGGCGCGTAGCCGGACGAGCGCGAGCCCGAGCAGCTCCTGATCCGTGGCAGCCCATGGCCTGAGGCTCGGCGCGTGCCCGCGCACTCCTGGGCTTGCCGACAGGGTCGGCGTCCGTGTCAGCCGTCCAAGCCGACCGCCGCGAGGTCGAGCGGGTGCACCCACGCCTCCTCGAGCAGCTCGCCGCCGGCGCCCTGGAGGGCAGTGCGCAGCGGGATCGCCCAGCGGTGCTCGAGCAGCGCGACGGCCGCCGCGGTGCCGGGCGGGATCGCGTCGGCGACGTACCAGACGTCCGCCTCGAGCGCCTCGAGCTGCGCGGCCGCGGTGGGCGCCTCGGCGCCGCCGTCCTCGGCCTCGGCGATCAGGCCCGTGAGCGCGCCGACGAGCGCGCCGCTCTCGACGTCACCGCCGACCTCCTGCGAGATCTCCATCAGCTCGACGCTGCCGTCCTCGTGCTTGCGCACCAGCAGCGCATCGACGAGCCGCACGATGTCGTGCTCGGCGAGCCGGTCCAGCTCGGCGAGCACCTCGCCACGCATCTCCCCGCCCGCGAAGCCGAGCACCACGAGCTGCATCGGACCGCTCTCCATCGCGTCCATCCGCTCGGTCGTCATGCGCCCAGCACCTTGCGCTTGGCCGCGTCGAACTCGTCCTGCGTGAGCACGCCGGCGTCGAGCAGGCCCTTCAGCTCGGTGAGTCTGGCGACGACGTCCTGGCCGCCGGCGGGTGTAGCAGCGGTGGGCGCGGCCGCTGCCGGAGCAGCCGCGACCGGCTGCTGCTCGAGCGCCTCGAGACGCGCCTCCTGGTCGGACACGCGGCCGGCCGACCGCTGCGCGTGCTTGCCGGCGACGTAGCCCGCGCCTCCCATCATCGCCGCGCGCATGAGCGGGCGCCGTCGTGGAGCGAACATGCTTCCAACCTCCGGTTCGTGGGCAGGGTCACCGTATCGCCGTCGCGGGTGGCGCGC